>Ga0209514_10010420_pt1 | contig 9977 bp, 3 predicted proteins | sample Subgrocontami58m_FD_187452 | JGI IMG/M metagenome (GOLD analysis project Ga0209514, IMG submission 187452) | Subsurface groundwater microbial communities from S. Glens Falls, New York, USA - GMW37 contaminated, 5.8 m (SPAdes) (version 3) | ecosystem: Environmental > Aquatic > Deep subsurface >... | reverse complement strand
CTCCCTGCACGTACGCGGGAACGGCACCCTCCGCGCCGCGAATGTGCAGGCGCTGCCCTATCCCGGCTTCGCCACGGATCTGCAGGCTGCCATCGGAGTGCTTCTCACTCAGTCCACAGGGCGGAGCGTGGTCCACGAGCGGGTGTACGACAATCGGCTCCTGTATGTGGAGGAGTTGCGGCGGATGGGGGCCCAGGTCGAGGTGCAGGCGCAGACGGCCGTCGTGGTGGGTCCGACCCCGCTGCGGGGCGCCAACGTGCACGCGCTCGACATTCGCTCCGGGGCAGCCCTGATCCTGGCGGGGTTGGTTGCTGAGGGCCGGACGGTCGTCCAGGACGTCGGACACCTCGATCGCGGGTACGAGGCCATCGAGAAGCGATTCGCCTCGCTGGGCGCGCGCATCTGGCGGGAGGGCGGGCGTGGCGCTCTGGAAAGCCAACCCGGAGCCTGATTGGCCTGAGAACATCTGACAGGCCGGTTGGGACCGGTTTCTGAGACATGTTTGCAAGACAGGTAGGTATCGACCTCGGCACGGCCAACGTGCTGGTGTACGTGAAAGGCCGGGGTATCGTGATCAATGAACCGTCCGTGGTGGCCTTGCGCCTCTCGGATAATCACGTGCGGGCGATTGGGAACGAGGCGCGCAACATGCTGGGCCGAACGCCCGACTCGGTGGCCATCATCCGGCCGATGCGGGACGGCGTGATCGCAGACTACATGATCACCGAGGCGATGCTTCGCTACTACATCCGTAAGGTCTGCGGCGGGTTGCGGTTGGTGAAGCCCGAGGTCATGATCTGTATTCCGGCGGGCGTGACGAGCGTGGAGGAGCGCGCCGTGCGTGATGCGGCCGAGCAAGCCGGGGCCAAGCGGCCGGAGTTGTTGATTCCCGAGCCGCTAGCGGCGGCCCTCGGGGCCGGCATGCCCGTTGCCCGACCGGGGGGCAATATGGTGGTCGACATCGGCGGAGGTACGACAGAGGCGGCGGTCATTTCGATGTATGGCATCGTGGTAAGCCGGTCGGTGCGGGTCGCAGGGGACAAGATGGACGAGGCGATCACGGCCTACATCCGCCGTAAGCACAATCTGATCATCGGCGAGCGTACAGCCGAGGAAGTTAAGATCGAAACGGGCAGCGCGCTGCCGATCGAGGGACTCCAGATGGAGGTGCGGGGTCGGGACCAGGTGACCGGGCTACCCCGCACTATTCTCGTCAATTCGCTGGAGACCAACCTGGCCATCAGCGAGCCGCTCGCCGCAATCGTCCAGGCTGTGAAGGCCGTCCTCGAGCAGACACCACCCGAGCTGTCGTCGGACGTCATCGACCGGGGCATCGTGCTGACCGGAGGTGGGGCGCTGCTGCGTAACATGGACCGGTTGATCAGCATGGAGACAGGCGTGCCCTGCTTCGTCGCCGACGATCCGTTGAGCTGTGTTGCCGTGGGTGCAGGGATGGCACTCGATGCCATTGATGAGCTGCGGCCCCATCTGCGGCACGAGGAGTGAAGAGGATCCAGCGAGGGGTGGTGGCTGGGCGACATGGGCTGGAGCGGGTGAAGAGGCTCGAACTCTCGACTTCTTGCTTGGGAAGCAAGCGCTCTGCCAACTGAGCTACACCCGCTCAAGACGAGGTTAGGGCCCTTCTCAGGGCCGTGTCAAGGGCTTGACCCGCTGGTCGATAGGTGTTAGAGTTAGCCTAGAGAGTCATAGGTCTCACGCGGATCGTTCTATCCCCCGTTCCCCCTCTCTTGTGGGTGCGTCTGATTGGCGCTACCTTGCGTGCTGCGCGCTGAGCCAGAGGAGTTCGAAGCATGGACATCGTTGCCCCTAGTAAACCGCTGGTAGCGAACGGCCGACGGAACTACGCTCGCATCGGCCACGTCCTCGACATGCCCAATCTGATTCAGATGCAGGTCGACTCCTTCGAGCGGTTCAAGAAGGAAGGGCTACGCGAACTTCTGGAAGAGATCTCGCCCATCCAGGACTTTACGGGCTCCAAGATGGAGCTCCAGTTCGCGGACTACGAGTTCGGGGAGCCGAAGTATACAGAGTGGCAATGTCGCGAGCGCGACATGACCTATTCGGCACCTCTCCGCGTGAAGACCCGCCTCATTATCAAGGGGGGCGAGTTCGAGGGAGAGATCCGGGAGAAGGAGCTGTTCATGGGGGACTTCCCCATGATGACCGACAAGGCCACCTTCGTGATTCACGGCGCCGAGCGGGTCGTGGTGAGCCAGCTCGTGCGTTCGCCCGGCGTGTACTTTACCCGGGAAGAGGATCCGACGAGCGGGCGGCCTCTCGCCTATGGCAAGCTCATCCCTAATCGTGGCGCCTGGCTGGAGTTCGAGACGAGCAACAAAGATGTCCTCTCGGTGAAGATCGATCGCAAGCGGAAGATACCGGTCACCACTCTGCTGCGCGCCATCAGCTACCACCAATGCCAGTGTGGCCAGTTCTGGACCGACTCGGCGACCGTCTGTCCATCGTGTGGGGCCAAGGCTGGACCGCCCATTCAATACGCGTCGGACGAGGCGTTACTGGAGCTTTTTGCCGAGGAAGACAACCGCCCCGAGCACCACTACATCCAGTCCACTCTCGATCGTGAGCCGGCCAAGAGCCGCGAGGAGGCGCTGATCGAGTTCTACCGGCGCCTGCGGCCTGGGGATCCACCGACCATCGACAACGCGCGCAATCTGCTCGACGCGCTCTTCTTCAACAAGCGGCGCTACGATCTTGGTCGGGTGGGGAGGCATAAGCTCAACAAGCGGCTCAGGGTTGCTCTCCCCCTGTCGGTGCGCACCCTGGCTCCCCAGGATCTCATCGCCATCGTGCGCCACCTGATCTTGCTCAACAACGGCCGGAACACCGTCGATGATATCGATCATCTCGGCAACCGCAGGGTTCGTGCCGTGGGCGAGCTCATCCAGAATCAGTTCCGGGTCGGGCTGCTGCGAATGGAGCGAGTCGTCCGCGAACGTATGACCATCACTGATCCGACGCTCGCTTCACCAGAACTGTTGCTCAATATCCGTCCCATCGTCGCGGCCATCAAGGAGTTCTTCGGCGGTTCCCAGCTCTCGCAGTTCATGGACCAGACCAACCCGCTGGCGGAAATCACGCACAAGCGGCGCCTGTCCGCGCTCGGTCCTGGCGGGTTGTCGCGCGATCGGGCCGGGTTCGACGTACGAGACGTGCATTTCTCCCACTACGGCCGGATCTGCCCCATCGAGACGCCCGAGGGTCCGAACATCGGGCTCATCGGGTCCCTGGCCACCTATGCCCGCATCAATGAGTTCGGATTCATCGAGACGCCCTACCGCAAGGTAGTGCGCAGCCTGCCCAACGACGCTGGGGAGCTGCTGGGGCGGGAGATCCGGGAGGCGGTAGCCCGTCCGGATGGGACGGTCGTCGCCGAGGCCGGCATCCGCGTCGACGGGGCGCTTCTGGAACGCCTGCAGGAGATCCCCGCCCAGTTCGTCGCCATCCGTTCCTACGTGAGCGAAGTCATCGAGTACCTCCCTGCCGACACCGAGGAGAGCTACATCATCGCCCAGGCGAACGCGCTCCTGGACGAGAGAAGCGAGTTCCTTGAGGAGAAGGTGGAAGCGCGTCACGGCGATCGCTTCTTGATGGAGCCGCCCGATCGAATCGACTACATGGATGTCTCGCCGAAGCAGATCATGAGCGTGGCCACCTCCCTGATCCCCTTTCTCGAGCACGATGACGCCAACCGAGCACTGATGGGATCGAACATGCAACGGCAGGCCGTGCCCTTGCTGCGGCCGGAGTCGCCGCTGATCGGCACCGGCATCGAGAAACAGGTGGCCCGCGACAGCGGCCAGATGGTGATAGCCCAGGCGGCAGGGGCCGTGGTCCAGGCGAATGCCTCGGAAGTCGTCGTGAGGCGCGACGATGGCGAGGAGGATCACTATGACCTGAAGAAGTTCGTACGCACCAACCAGGCCACATGCTTCAACCAGCGACCCATCGTGCGCCCGGGGGATCGCGTAGAACGAGGCCAGGTTCTGGCCGACAGCTCGTCGACGGATTCCGGGGAGCTTGCCCTGGGTCAGAACATCCTCTGCGCCTTCATGAGCTGGGAGGGCTACAACTTCGAGGATGCCATCATCATCAGCGAGAAGTTGCTGCGTGACGACAAGTTCACCTCCATCCACATCGAAAAACACGAGGTCGAGGCCCGGGACACCAAGCTGGGACCCGAGGAAATCACGCGGGACATCCCGAACGTGGGCGACGAGAGCCTGAGGAACCTCGACGATGAAGGCGTCATTCGCATTGGCGCCGAGGTCGGGCCGGGGGACCTGCTCGTCGGGAAACTGACCCCCAAGGGCGAGACGGAGCTCACGGCCGAAGAGAAGCTCCTGCGGGCGATCTTCGGCGAGAAGGCCCGCGAGGTGAAGGATACCTGCCTGCGCGTGCCCCACGGGGAGTGGGGCAAGGTTATTGCGATTCGCCAGTTCTCGCGGGCGGCGAAAGACGAGCTGGCGCCCGGGGTGAACCAGGTCGTGCGGGTGAGCATCGGCCAGAAGAGGAAGGTCGCCGCCGGCGACAAGATGGCGGGACGCCACGGGAACAAGGGCGTGGTGGCGCGCATCCTGCCAGAAGAGGACATGCCCTTCCTGGCCGATGGCCGCACCGTGGAGATGATCCTCAATCCCATCGGTGTTCCTTCGCGCATGAACGTGGGCCAAATCCTGGAGACCCACCTGGGGTGGGCGGCGGATTCATTGGGCTTCAGGGTCGTTACGCCCGTATTCGACGGGGCGCGGGAGGTAGCCATCGAAGATGCGTTGGCCCGGCGCTGGGTGATGTCGGAGGTGGTCCGGGAGCAGCGACTGCGAGCCCCCGACGAAGAGGACGATTCACCCGGCGAGTTGGAGCTACACGAGTGGCTGACCGCCCAGGGTCTGACGTGGGCTCAGGTGTTCGACGAGTCGCGCGAAGGGAGTGCGAAAGAGGTGTGCCTGCGCCTCTGGCTACGCCACCAGGGCGTAGCTAGCGAAGGCATGGACCTGCTGGCCTTGGAGGGTGCGGCAGAACGGCTGCTCTTTGAACGCGGCGTTGCGCCGCCCACCTACGGTCGGGCCGTGCTCTGCGACGGGCGGACGGGGCAGCCCTTCGATCAGCCGGTCACGGTGGGCTACCTCTATATGATGAAGCTCGTCCACCTCGTGGAGGACAAGATCCACGCCCGGTCGACAGGCCCTTATTCTCTGATTACGCAGCAGCCGCTGGGCGGCAAGGCCCAGTTCGGTGGCCAGCGGTTTGGCGAGATGGAGGTGTGGGCGCTGGAGGCCGCGGGGGCAGCCCACATTCTGCAGGAGATCCTCACAGTGAAGTCGGACGATGTGGCCGGCCGAGTGAAGACCTACGAATCTATCGTCAAGGGCGAAGGCGTGCTGGAGCCGGGCGTGCCCGAGTCGTTCAAGGTGCTGGTGAAAGAGTTGCAGAGCTTGGCGCTCTCGGTGGAGGTGCTCAACGAGGCCGAGGAGAAGATCACCTTCCCCGAGGACACAGGGGTTTCGGACTTCATATCGGAGCTGGGGATCAACATATCGGGCCCCGAATTGGACGCCACGTAAGAGGGGTTATTAGATGCTTGAAGTCAACGATTTCGACGCCGTTCGTCTGTCTTTGGCGTCACCCGAGCAGATTCGTAGTTGGTCGTACGGCGAAGTAACGAAGCCAGAGACCATCAACTATCGGACACTCAAGCCGGAGAAGGACGGGTTATTCTGCGAGAAGATCTTCGGCCCGACCAAAGACTTCGAGTGCTATTGCGGCAAGTACAAGCGGCTTCGCTACAAAGGGGTAATCTGCGATAAATGCGGCGTGGAGGTTGCGCGCTCCAAGGTTCGGCGCGAACGCATGGGCCATATTGCCCTGGCGTCGCCGGTGGCCCACATCTGGTTCGTGAAGGGGTCGCCCAGCCGCCTGGGGCTCATCCTCGACATCTCGCCCCGAAGTCTCGAGCGGGTTCTTTACTTCGCCCAGTACATCGTGATGAGCATCGACGAAGCGGCGAGGAACTCCACGCTTGATGCCCTGAAGGAGTCTTTTGGGGAAGAGACGAGCCAGATTCGCCAGCGATTCGAGGGTCGCGAAGCCGAGGTCCGGCAGAGATACGAGGGTGAGCTGGCGGAACTGCGGGGCGCACAGACGGAGCTCGAAGATCGCGATGCTGGCGACCGTGCAGAGCGAACGCGAACGCTGCGGGCTGCCGCTGCGGATCTGGAGGCCCGACTGATCGAAGCCGCCGGCCAAGGCGCGGTCGAGGATCTCCTCTTCGAAGATCGGTTGATTGTGGGACAACGCGTCGTCGTCGATGAGGGGGCTCTGGACGCGTTGCGCGATGCCCTGGCTCAACGCGAGGCCGAGCTGGACGAACAGCAGGCAGGCCGTCGGGCGGATCGTCGGGCAATGTTGGATGCCCAGCTTGATGAGCGGCACCGGGCTTTGGAAAGTGAGCTTCTGCGCCTTCGTCAAGAGCATGGCCGAGAAGAGACTCAGGCGAAGAACGAGCACACCAGCCGGGTCGATGAAGTTGAGGACCTCAAGGTCGCCCAGATCCTGTCCGAAGCTCGATACCGGGAGTTGCGCGATCGGCACGCCGGGCTCTTCCGCGCTGGCATGGGGGCGGAAGCCGTTCTGGAAGTTGTCCGCAACATGGACTTGGACGAGATGCGTGAACGGATGCGGCGGGAGATCCACTCGACCTCTGGGCAGCGCCGGAAGAAGGCCACCAAGTTGCTCCGGGTCATCGAGGCCTTTCGCAAGAGCGGCAACCGCCCCGAGTGGATGGTCCTCACGGTGTTGCCTGTATTGCCCCCGGACCTGCGCCCCATGGTGCAGCTTGACGGTGGGCGCTTCGCGACGAGTGATCTCAACGACCTCTATCGACGGGTCATCAATCGGAACAACAGACTGCGTCGCCTGCTCTCCCTTGGAGCGCCAGAAATCATCATTCGCAACGAGAAGCGCATGCTCCAAGAGGCCGTCGACTCATTGATCGACAATGGCCGTCGCGGGCGGGCCATGGCGGGGAGCAGCAACCGGCGGCTCAAGTCGCTTTCCGATATGCTCAAGGGGAAGCAGGGCAGGTTCCGCCAGAACCTGCTGGGCAAGCGGGTCGACTACAGCGGGCGGTCTGTCATCATCGTGGGACCGGAGCTGAAGCTCAACCAGTGCGGACTCCCGAAGCGAATGGCGCTGGAGCTGTTCAAGCCCTTCGTCATGCGTCGACTGGTGGAGCGTGGCTTCGCCCACAATATCAAGAGCGCCAAGCGGCTCGTGGAGCGTGTGAAGCCCGAGGTGTGGGACGTGCTGGAGGAGGTCGTCGTCGACCGCCCAGTGCTGCTGAACCGGGCGCCGACCCTGCACCGGCTGGGGATCCAGGCCTTTGACCCGGTGTTGATCGATGGCAGCTCCATTCAGATCCACCCACTGGTCTGCGCAGCCTTCAACGCTGACTTCGACGGAGACCAGATGGCCGTACACGTGCCACTCGGCGCGTCAGCGGTAGACGAGGCAAGGCACCTGCTCATTAGCGTGAACAACATGCTCTCTCCCAGCTCCGGCGAGCCCATCGTGGCACCCACCTTGGACATTGTTCTGGGCTGCTATTACATGACCATCCTTCGGCCGGGTGCCCCGGGCGAGGGATCCTGTTACGGCGAGTTCGGGGAGGCCCGGCTCGCGTACGAGTTGGGCAAGGTGGCACTCCAGGCACCGATCACGGTGCGGGATAAGGAAAGAGGGGTGATGCGGCGGACCAGCGTGGGCCGTATCTTGTTTAACGACATCTTGCCGCCGGCACTCGGCTTCCGCGACGAGGTGATGGACAAGAAGGCCATTAAGAATCTGGTCGCCGAGTGTCTCCAAACGCTGGGCAACGAGGAAACGGCGACGATCCTCGACAGCATCAAGCGGATCGGATTCCACTACGCCACCCAGTCGGGTCTGACGATTGCCATCTCCGACCTGCGACCGCCAGAGAACAAGGAGGAGGTTCTGGCAGAGGCGGATCGGCGTGTGGCCGAGTTGGATCGGCAGTACCGGCGCGGCCTCATTACGGACGACGAGCGCTACGAAGAGCAGATAGCCATTTGGACCAAGATCACAGACGATCTCGACAATGCCATCGGTAAGAGCATGGGGCGGTACGGGTCCATCGACATGATGGCGACGTCGGGTGCTAAGGGGAACGTGTCGCAGATCCGCCAGATGGCGGGTATGCGCGGCCTGATGACCGATCCCTCGGGGCGGATCATCGAGTTGCCCATTCGGTCGAGCTTCCGTGAGGGACTCTCCGTGCTCGAGTACTTCATCTCGACCCACGGAGCCCGCAAGGGGTTGGCGGACACGGCCCTGCGCACCGCGGACAGCGGCTACCTCACGCGGCGCCTCGTGGACGTCGCCCAGGACGTGATCGTCAAGGAGTTGGATTGCGGCACGATGGCCGGGATCTGGGCTCCCACGGGTGGAGCCACCCCCGTTGGCCGCGTGGCCGCGGCGGACGTCGTTCATCCGCAGACCAACGAGTTGCTCGTGGCGCGCGGCCAGGAGATAGGCGAGGCAGAGAATGGCGCGCTGGCGGCGGCCGGCTTCGAACAGGTCTACGTGCGCTCGCCTCTCATCTGCGAGACGCGGCACGGCGTATGCCAGGCCTGCTACGGGCGCAGCCCTGCCACGGGACGTCCCGTGGCAGTGGGGGATGCGGTCGGCATCGTCGCAGCTCAGAGCATCGGGGAGCCAGGCACCCAGTTGACGATGCGCACCTTCCATACGGGCGGGGTGGCCGGCCTCGACATCACCAGCGGTCTACCCCGGGTCGAGGAGCTCTTTGAGGCTCGGTTGCCCAAGGGTGAGGCCATCGTGGCCGAACTCGACGGTCAGGTTGATCTGATCCGGGCGGAAGGAATGCGGCGTCTGAAAATCGTGAGCTCCGAAGTCTACCGGGACGAGTATCCGCTGCCCGCGGGCTTTGCGCCTCTGGTCGCGGCCGAGCAGAGGGTGGAGGCCGGCGATCCTCTCGCTGCCCCACCAGCATCGGAGGCCGGAGAGGACCGTGCGCTGGCCCTGCCGCTGGTGGCCCGCATCGGCGGCCACATCGCTGTGGAGCCGGGACGAGTGGTTGTACTCTACGAGGAGCGGGAGGAAAGGGAGTACTCCATTCCTGCGACCGCACGGCTGAAGGTCGAGGATGGCGCCCGGGTGCGAGCCGGAGATCAGCTCACCGATGGATCGGTGAACCCCCAGGCGATCTTGCGCATCCAGGGCCGCGAGGCAGTGCAACGGTATCTCGTGGAAGAGGTACAGAAGGTGTACCGGTCCCAAGGGGTGACCATCAACGATAAGCACATCGAGGTGATCGTCCGGCAGATGTTGCGGAAGGTCATGGTGGCTACTCCGGGCGACACAGAGTTGCTCCCCGGTGAGCTGGTCGACCGCTTCGCCTACGAGGACATCAACGGGAAGGTCCTGGCAGAGGGAGGGGAGCCCGCCACGGCGCAGACAGTCCTGCTTGGCGTCACCAAGGCCTCGCTCAACACCGACAGCTTCCTGGCGGCCGCGTCCTTCCAGGAGACCACGCGGGTCCTTACCGAGGCGGCGGTCAACGGCAAGACAGACCGGTTGAACGGCTTGAAGGAGAATGTCATCATCGGCAAGCTGATTCCGGCGGGCGCCGGGTTCAGAGCCGTCCCTCGGGACCTTGTCCCCGTGGGCCCTTAGGCCATCGGTGTCTTGACAAGCCCTGGCCCGGCTGTTAGACTCAACTAGCTTACGCGGCGGTAGGGGCCGAACAGCCGTAGAGTGATGACGGCAGGCGGTGTCGTGCCGAAAGGCTGAGGCACCGGCAAGCTCGTTCACGGGTAAAGCTGTCGGTCTTATGTTGTGGTGTCTGAGTTTCCGTCGCGTGTTCCGTCTGCCTGAGGAGGCGAGATGCCAACGATAGC
>Ga0209514_10010419_pt1 | contig 9978 bp, 9 predicted proteins | sample Subgrocontami58m_FD_187452 | JGI IMG/M metagenome (GOLD analysis project Ga0209514, IMG submission 187452) | Subsurface groundwater microbial communities from S. Glens Falls, New York, USA - GMW37 contaminated, 5.8 m (SPAdes) (version 3) | ecosystem: Environmental > Aquatic > Deep subsurface >... | reverse complement strand
CGTGGCCGCCATCCAATAGCCGCGTCCCGGCGTCGACCGCTCCCGCGACCAGGAGATCGAGGAGGAGGACCGAAAGGAGACCTTCCTTCTGAGGCCCCATCGTCATCCCCCACAGACCAGCGCTCGCTCCGATGAGCAGCCCAGAGCCAGTGCGACGGACCAAACCGCGCCCCAGTACCAGGAAGAACAACCAGAGGAAGCCGGTGTGGCCCGGGATGCCCAGGTGGAGGTCGAGGTAGCGCCGGGAGAAGGCCACCAGCGCACCAAGGAACACGAGCGCCAGCGGAGATGCGGCCCAGGATAGAGCGCGCTGCCAGACAAGGCTGTGGCCTGCGATTCCCCTAGCGGTCATCATGATGCCTCCCGATGTGATGCCGGCGCAGACAGGGCGTCCAGTGCCCCGCTACCTCCGGGTGCCGCTCGACGAGGAGGATGGGCGCGCCGTCCACCAGCGATGGGCGGATCCAGCCCAGCGTCTCGACCATCTCCCCTTCGGCGACAGAGCAGCCGGCGGTATCCCGGATGTCAGCGATGTCCGTCGCCACCTTGAGCTGGGCAACAGAGAGCAGCTCGGGCACGGCTCGGACCCCACGCAGCTCCACGAAACGCCCCTCGGTGCCGGCGGCGCGTTGTGCCACGGCCGCCAGGGCGCCAATGACTCCCAGCCCAGTGCCCCCCAACGCCACCAGGAACACTCCTGCCTCACGCGCCACCCGGTAAGCGTCCGCCTCAGTGACGACCACCTGAGCCGCTCGCGCCCCGAAGGAGAGCACCTCCGGGGTCATCTGATCGGGCCGGGCGACACAGAGACCGGGATCGGAGCCGGGGACGAAATCGTCTTCCATGACGGTGCGGCTCACGGCCAGGATCTCATCGGGCCGTGAGCCAGTTTCCAGGGCCACACAGAGGGAGCTGTTGTGGCTGGTATACGGAATGGCCGGATCGACCAGCAATTGATGCCGGCTCACACCCAGCGACCTGCCCAGGCCGCACTGCTCCAGGTGCACCGCCAGATGCCGGGCCAGACGCCCGGTCCCTCGGCTATCGAGGCTGTCGGTGTCGTCGAGCCCGATGAGGATCAGTGACATCGCCAGGCGCGTTCTTCTCTGCCGTCGGGTGGGGCATCGGAAGCCGGGAACATCCTCGGCCAACCTACCCTCACCCTGCCCTCTCCCAGAGGGAGAGGGTTAGGGACCACGCCATCATAAAGCAGACGTGCCCGGCGGCGCGAACGCGCTAGCCCGGGTTGCGGACGAAGAGCAGGAGAATCCAGCGATCCTGGTCGGATAGAAGGGATTGGAAGGGCGGCATCTGCCCCAGGCCGGTCGAGATGGACCAGAACAGCTCGCCGTCGCTCTTGGCCTTGACCGCGGCGCTCGTGAAATCGGCGGGGGTTCGCTCACCCGCGTTCTGGAAGTACTGGGTCATGGGGCCATTGCCGCGCCCCTGGGGCCCGTGACACACCTGGCAGTTGACCTGGAACAGCTTCTTGGCCCGGGCCAGGTTGTCGGCGGTGGCGGGCAGCGTGTTGCGGAGCTTCTGAGCCTCGAAGAAGGTGTAGCGGGGCTCGCCTCCTTGGACGGGCACCGATCCCGCAGCGGCCGGCGGCCGCGGGGGCTCCTGCACGCGAAAGCTCTGCTGATAGTGCATCTCGGGGAAGATGTCGAGGGGGTAAGCCCCAGTACTGCAGCCGGCCAGGGCCAGCCCGGCCAGAACGAGCCAGGGCGCGCGCACGGCCCTCACCCTGACCCTCTCCCATAAAGGGAGAGGGGACCTGCTCAAGGGCGAGGGTAGAATTCCCAACGCCTCTCTACCCACGGCTGCCCTGCTTCACCTCCGCCGCGCCGGCCTGGCGGAGGGCCGTCTCGGCCTGTCCCAACCGTGCCTCGTCGCACGAGACCACTACGCCGATGGCGCCCTCGGTGATGCGCCGGTCGAAGAGGCCCAGCCCCAGGCGGGGCACGCGAGACTCAAAGAGGATCCCCAGCACGGTGAAGATGATGGCCCCCAGCATGGTCCCTTCGTACATCACAATGAGCATGGCCGGAATGGCCAGGATGGGTTTGCCGCCCGTGACCATGGGGTAGTTGAACTGGGTGGCGGCAGTGAGGAGGAGGGCCACGGAGAAGCCACAGAGCGCGCCGATGAAGGGGAAGGTGTACAGGCGGTGGCGGGGGGGAGCCTCGCCGAAGGCCCCCTCGGGGTAGGGAGTCCCGGTCATGATGTCATAGTCGTGGTCGCCGAAGCCCGCTTGCCGGAGGTTGTCCACCGCCTGGGCGGCGTCATCGGCCTGGTTGAAGAGTCCCAGAACAGATCGCAGTGCCATAGCTAGTGTCCTGTCTCAAAGATACGTTGCCTACTCCGCGTCATACCGGCGTAAGCCGGTATCCAGAGGAACGTCGAGGAACGCTGGATTCCGGCTTTCGCCGGAAAGACGATGAGTAGCCAGGGATGTTTCATCGAACAGCCTTCCAACCATGAATTGTCATTCGCGTATCACCGCCGGAACCTCCACCTTGCCCACCTTCACGCTGGCGCGGAAGATCTGGCCCTCCTTGGCCTCACCGATGGGCATCAGGGGAAACACCTTGGAGAAGACCAGGATGCCCAGGCCCACCATACAGAAGGAGGCGAAAATCAGGGTGAACTCGAAGATGCTGGGCGTGTACTCGCCGTAGGAGAAGGTCAGCACCTGCTTGTAGGCCAAGCCGGGCACGATGATGATGTACCGCTCCAGCCACATGCCGACGTTGACGAGGAGGGACGTGATCAGCATCCACTTGATGCTGCGCCGAATGCCGCGGAAGCAGAGCATGGGAACGGGGATCAGGAAGGCGGCCAGCATGAAGATGGCGAACAGCAGGTTCCAGGGCCAGGAGAAGAGCTGGAACTCGCGGACGGCGATCTCGGCCGGCTCGGCGCCGTAGAAGCCGAAAAGGTACTCAAGGACGAAGAAATAGAACCATCCGACACCAACCACCAGCAAGAGGCGGCCGATAGCGTCGAAATGGTCTGGCGTGATGTACTTTTGCCACTTGAACACACTCCGCATGATCACCATCAACGTCGCCACGGCCGAGACACCCGACCAGACGGCGCCGATGACGAAGTAGGGTGCGAAGATCGTCGCGTGCCAGTTGGGCACCAGGGAGACGGCGAAGTCCCAAGATACGATGCTGTGCACCGATACGAACACGGGAAGGATGAGGGCCGACAGCAGGATGCCGGCCAATGCCTGCAGGTACCACTGGCGCGGCGTGCCACGCCAGCCGAGGGACGCGATGGAGTAGAAGAGATGGGGCAACCCGGTGGTCCGCTCACGCAGGACCGCCAGATCCGGCAGCAGGGCCACGTAGACGAAGAGGCTGGCCGAGGTCAGGTAGGTGAAGATGGCGCTGGGGTCCCAGACGAGCGGCGAGCGCACGTTGGGCCAGATGGCCCGGAAGAAGTCGTAGGGAAACACCCAGTAGAGGGTGCGCCAAGGCCGCCCGGTGTGGATCAAGGGGAAGGTCATGGCCGTGCCCAGGGCGAAGATGGTGAGCACCTCGGCGGCGCGCGTCACCGGTCGCCGCCACTCCGCCTGACTCAAGCGGAGGATCGAGGAGATCATCACTCCGGCGTGGCTGATGCCGACCCAGAAGACGAAGTTGGTGATCATGACGCCCCAGAACACGGGGCGGTTGAGGCCCGTTACACCCAGGCCGAAGATCACGAAGACAGCCACGACCAGGAGTCCCAGGCTCAGGCCGCCACCGAGGAGAGCGGCCGCCACCCAGAACCAGAAGGGCGTCGTGAGGACCGGCCGGGTCAGATCATCATTGATCTGGCGATTCGTCAGGAGGTAACGCTCTTGCATCTCTCAGAACCTCAGCGAGGCTTGGCCAGCGCCGCCAGCCGCAGCCGAACGAGCGGAACCACCTTGCGTAACATCATGCCCTCTTTCAGCTCCCAGAGTGAGAAGACGGGCACCAGCCGGCTCGCCAGCAGCACCAGCAACACCGCTCCCGCCGCGCCGCCCACCAGAATCATCACGTCCACGAGGTCAGGGGGATGGAACGCCGGCACGTGCTCGAGCACGTGCCCGCCGACCTGCTCGATGGAGTAGGCACTGACGTACAGGCGCACGCGATCGAAGAGTTGGCCCACCAGGATGATGCAGGCGACCACCACGGGACCCCGGATGCTGCGCCGGATGGGGTTCCAGATCAGCAGTGCCAGGGGCAGAACGAAGGAGCAGAGGAAGGCGCCAACGAAGGGCACCAGATAGGGCCCGAACATGAGCAGCCCAATGGTGGCCTCCTCCTGGGGCTGGCGGCCATACCAGAGGATGATGAACTCGGAGTAGAAGAAGTAGAACCAGAGGAGAGAGAAGGAGAGGAGCAGCTTGGCCAGCGCCCAGAACTGGTCCACGTGGAGGTAATCCTGCCAGCCGCCGACCGTGCGCAGGATGAAGAGCATCACGATCGTGGTGGCCAGGCCCCCCTGGAGGGCGCTGAGGGCATGGGTAGCAGGGAAGATGGCGCTCTTCCAGCCGGGCACGAGGCCCATGGAGAAATCCATAGCCACCATGCTGTGGGAGAAGACGAGCATCAGGAAGTAGAACATGCCCAGGGTGCCCAGGGCCATGCGCTGGATGTCCCATTGGCGGGGCGTACCCACCCAGAAGCCCGCCAGGCGACGCCACAGCCCGGCGCGCCAGCCCTGACCCACCACGGCCAAAGCGGCCAGGTCGGGGAGGGCAGCCAGGTACAGGACCGCCAGCCCGTTAACCACCAGGATGGCCACGCCGAGCGTATCCCACAGATGGGGCGCCCCGGGCCACCAGTTCCACAGGCTGGGACGGCCCGCCAGAGGCGGCAGGGCGGCGACCACGGGCAGCATGATCAGGAAGTTCAGCAGCCCGACGACCGCCAGCAGCTCCGTGGCCCGGCCCAGAGGCCGGCGCCATTGGCTGCGCAGGAACCTCTGGGTGATGGAGACCAGTGGCGCGGCCTGAAAGGTCGACAGCAGGATGGCGAACAGAGCCGCAGTGTAGCCCCACTGGGTCCGATCCTGAACACCCCCCTGCAGCCGCAGCAGGAAGCCTACGACACCAATGGCCAGCAAGGCCGTCAGCAGGAGCGCCCAGCCGCGGAACCTACGGCCGGCGGGGTGGAGCACCCGGCCCAGGACGTCGGCGCTGACCGCGCGATCCGTGGCCCCGGGGGGCACCAGCGGGCTCGGCTCGTGGCCGTTGTGGCCGTGGGTATCGCTCATCAGTGCCCTGTGCCCTCCCTGGGGGTAGCTGAGGGGTCCACCTTCTTCAGGTAGTACACGCCGGGGTCCGTCCCCACCGCCTCCAGGAGGCGATAGTGGCGCCTGTCCTTGGCTTTCTGGGCCACCTTGCTCTGGGCATCTTCCAGGTCGCCGAAGAGCAGCACATCGGCGGGGCAGGCCTGGACGCACGCCGGCTGGATCTCGCCGTCGCGCACCACCCGCCCCTCGCGCTTGGCCCCACGCTCGGCGCGCCGGATGCGCTGCACACAGAAGGTGCACTTCTCTATGAGCCCCTTGCTGCGCACGGTCACGTCGGGGTTGAGCTGATTGCGTAGCGTCTCGGGCCAGTCGGGCTCCCAGAAGTTGAAGAAGCGTACGTTGTAGGGGTCGTTGTTGGCACAGTAGCGGGTGCCAATGCAGCGGTTGTAGATCTGGGCGTTGAGCCCATCCTCGGTGCGGTGGGTGGCGTAGACGGGGCAGACAGGCTCACAGGGGGCATTGCCGCACTGCTGGCACATGACCGGGAGGAAGCGCGCCTTGACCTGGCTGTAGTCCCCCGTTTGCTCGGCCTCTTCCGTGCCGACCCAGTAGCGTTCGATGCGGATCCAGGAGATGGCCCGTCGCTCGTTGACGATCTTCTCCTCGTTCAACGGGATGTTGTTCTCCGCTCCACAGGCCACGACGCAGGCCTGGCAACCCGTGCAGCGGTCCAGGTCCACCACCATGCCCCACCGGCGCTTCAAGGCCATAAGATTGCTCCCTGCTAGACCGTGCCCTGGCCGGCCTGAGGCCGGTCCAGGAGATTGGCCGCCTGGGTCACTTCGACGACATCGGCCCCGGGCCTCTGGATGGAGATGACGCTGCCCTCGATCTTGGGCAGCCGCAGCCGCTTGCCGGTTGGCCGCAGCCGTACGCGGGTGGCGGCCCAGGCCAACGCACCGGTCTGCTCGTCCAACAGCGGCGCCAGGATGGCAGCGGGATTCACGCCCCGCCCTTCGCTCCAGCGGCTGGAGTGGCGATGGCCCTGACCCATGGGCATGGCCACGGTATCCTCGCGCGCCGCCGGGTAGACGTACACGGGGGCCTCGATTTCGCCGTGGGGCGAGACGACGGCCACCACGTCGCCCTCCTGCAGGCCGAGCTTGTGGGCGGTCCGGGGGTTCAGCTCGACCCACGTTTGCCAGGTCACGGTGGTCAGCGGATCAGGGGTCGCCTGCAGCCAGGGCAGATGGGCCCCCTCGCCGGCCCCCAGGCTGACCGAAGGGAAGGGCAGGAAGTGGTACTCGTCGTCTCCGGCAAAGCGCGGTGCCACCGCCACCTGCGGTAGCTGGACCGGCCGGGTCGCCGGGGCGGGTCCCTTGCTCAGCTCATCCCACCACCCGCCGCGCTGCAGCAGCTTGGTCCAAAAGACGGGAAACTCCGCCTCCCGGACCACGCCGCGCTGCTCGCGCTGCAGCAACCCGGCGGCTTCCCGCAGAAGGGTCTGCATCGTGTCCCAGGGCAGCGCTCGCTGGACCGCCCCGCCCACCTCCTCAGCCAGGGTCAGGAGTACGTCTCCAAAGGGCCGGGTCTCGAAGACCGGCGCGACGGCGGGCTGTTGGAAGGTCACCGCCTCGTGCCCAGGACCCGGCTCAGGTATGTCGCTGCCCCAGGACTCGAGGAACGTATGATCGGGCAGGATCAGATCAGCCATGGCGGCCGTGTCGTCCATGAAGCTGGAGAAGCTGACGATGAGCGGGACCTTGCCGATGGCCTCGCCGAACTGGAGGGCTCCGGGCAGCCCGTAGACGGGATCCGCGGCATGCACCATGAGCAGGCTGACGGGGCGGCCACGGCCCTCGCGGAGCCGGCCGACGAGATCCTGCCAGGCCCGGAAGGGGGCCGCCACGCCCGCGGCGGGCACGCCCTTCAGGGTGGGCGGCGGGTTGAACAGCAGCCCGCCGGGCTTGCCCGCACTGCCCACCAGCAGGTTCAGCGCGTAGATGGCGGTGAGATTGAAGAGACCGTTGGTATGGGCCGCCGCCGAGCCGCCGCCGACCGCCAGGGCGGGCCGGTTGCCGGCGAAGGCGCGGGCCAGCGCAACGATGCGCTCCGCCGGCACGCCCGTCTCGGCGGCCACACGGGTGGGCTGGAACGCCTCGAGGGCGCGGGCACCCGCGCCGCCGGTGAGCGCGTCGGCCACGCTCTGCTCACCCAGCTTCTCGGCGACGATCACCTGAGCCAGGCTCAGGGCGAGGATACCCTCGGTCCCCGGCCTGACGGGAACCCACTCGTCGGCGCCGGCCGTCGTCGTCGAGAAGCGCGGCTCGACCTGCACGAAGGTGCCCCGCTTGGCCCGGCCCTGCCGGAACTCGCCGTAGGCGCGGCCGTAGTGAACGGGGGAGAGCCAACTCCCGAGCGGATCTGCCCCGAAGGAGAGGACGTAGGCCGCGCGGGCGATATCGAACTCGGGCAGCAGGTCCTGGCCGAAGAGGTTCTTCATGGCCGCCCGCAGAGCGGTCTGCTCCACCGGCTCGTAGGAGAGGTGCTGGAGGCCATAGGCGGAGGCGAACTGCTGGACGACCAGGCCCAGGTGGCCGCGCAACGGGGCCGTGACCAGCACCGCGCCGTCGGCAGCCCCGCTGCCGCGCAGCCGTTGCAGCTCGCCGGTGAGCTGATTGAGCCCTTCGTCCCAGGAGATGGGTGCGAAGCGGCCGCTGCCCCGCTCGCCCGTGCGGCGCAGGGGACCCTGGATGCGATCAGGATGGTAGACAGCCTGCACGGCCGCCTGGCCCCGGGCGCAGGACTTGCCACCGTTGACCGGATGGAAGGGATTGCCCTCGAGCTTCTTGGCCCGGCCCTCGATGACGCGCACGACGACGCCGCAGCCGGCGGGACACTGGCCACAGCCACTGGCATACCAGTTGTCCAGTCCCGTGACGAGATCCTCGGGGAGGCGCACGGGGCTCTGGACCAGCAGCTCCTTGGCGGGGAAGGAGCAGCCAGCGTAGAGGGCGCCACCCAAGGAGGTGGCCGAGAGCTGCAGGAACTGGCGCCGGCTCAGAGCCATGGGGGCTTGACCTCCCCTAACGTCGCCTTGGCAAGGAGGGGGACAGGCGCTGCTACTTGTGGCATATGGTGCAATCCGTGGGGGCGCTGCCCGAGCCGGCCGGCCGGGCGGACGTGGCCGGGGGATCCCGGTGGCAGGCCAGACAGTCCCCCATCTGCAGCGATCGCTCGATCTTCACCTTGCGCGTCTTGCCGTCGGTGTTCTGGACCGGCCCGTGGCACTGGACGCAGTCGAAGCCGGCTCGGATATGGGCCTCGTGCACGAAACGGACGTGATCGGGCACGCGGTGGACGCGCACCCAGTTGATGGGCTGACCCTGCTCCCACGCGGAGCGCACCTTCTCCACCTCGGGCAGGCCCTTGCCGGCGACGACGTGGCAGAACATGCACTGCTCGACCGACGGGATGGTGGCGGCGTCGCCCTGGTCGGCGTTGCGATGGCAGAAGAGGCAGTCAAGCTGCAGGGCAACAGCGTGGAGGTTGTGGGGGAAGGCCACCGGCTGCACCGGACCGGCATTCTGCTGGATGCGCTCCAGCGTCTGCGCTGCGGCGAACACCACCACGGCACCCCCTCCCAGGGCCACTACGGCCACCAGGAGGCCGAGGATGATGAGGCGGGGTCTCATTCTGCGGTGAAGGTCCCCGTCCTCAGATCCATCGCCTCGGGTAGAGGTCCAGGATCAGGGGTAGAAGGTTGGCGAAGTTGGAGAGGAAGAACAGGGCGGCCAGGGCCGCCACGAGGCCGAGTCCGTAGAAGACGGGCCGCAGCCGCCCGAACACGGGCGGCAATTCCCCCGTCCGGACTAGCGAGGGGATGACGCCGTGGCCCAGGAGCAGACTGGCGCCGAAGACGATCACCGTTGGCAGGTAGCCGAAGAAGAGCCAGTTGATCCCGACGACGATCTGGGCCCACTCGGCCGGAGTGGGAGCGTTGGCGCTCATGGGCGGAGAGCCGCCCGTTGTCGTGGTCGCCGCGATCTCATGCCGATCTAGTGCTCAGATACCAATGGGATAGGGCACCGGTTCCTAGGATCGGGCGCCCACGCGGCCGAGGCCGACTTACGAGTCGCTATTGTAAAGGGGTTCGGTCCGGGCCGCAAGTGTTAACGTCCGGGAGGTGTGTTACCGTCCGGGGATCGGTGGGAGCTGGCCGCCGGGCAGCCCTCCGGGCAGGCCGGGAATAGCGGGCAACTGGGTCGGGCGTGCGGGCAGGGTGAAGTCGCCGTCGGAGACGCTGGTCGAGTAGCTGGTGGCCTCCATCCTGAACTCGCTTCCCTGGCTCCTGGCCTCCATGAGGAGCATTACGCCCTGGCTGCTGAAGCAGAAGGTCCCCTGGCCGATGCTGAGGGTCGCCGCCGGGTTGAGGGCGTAGCAGTGGGCCTGTTGGCCGGCGATCTGGCGGGTGCCCTGGTAGGTGGGGTTGAACTGGTCGGGTTTGTCCTGCATCTCCATCTGGGCCTGAAAGCCGGGGCTCTGTAGCCCTCCCTGGGCCGGGCCAAGCTGCAGGCACGTGGCGGTGCCGCCGGACCGGGTGCACTGATAGAAGCCGTCCTCCAGCACGTAGATGGACATATCGCTGCCCATGTCCCAGCGCGACTTGGGCGGCTTGATGTACCAGGTCTGGTCCACGGATGTGCCCTGCCCCGCGCCCGCCCCGGACATGCGGTAGGTGAC
>Ga0209514_10010415_pt1 | contig 9980 bp, 8 predicted proteins | sample Subgrocontami58m_FD_187452 | JGI IMG/M metagenome (GOLD analysis project Ga0209514, IMG submission 187452) | Subsurface groundwater microbial communities from S. Glens Falls, New York, USA - GMW37 contaminated, 5.8 m (SPAdes) (version 3) | ecosystem: Environmental > Aquatic > Deep subsurface >... | reverse complement strand
CACAACCGCCCAGCCGCATGATCGACCCCTTGCCGAACTGCCGCTCAATCTGGGCAATGGCCAAATCTACCGCTTTTTCTCTATCATCAACTGCCATCTCCTACCTCCCTGATGCATGATAATTTTTTACTTTCATCCTTTACACCATTCAGGCGACAACTGCCACAAAATTACTATCACAAGATGCTTCGCCGGCATGCAAACCGGTAAAAAACCGGCCGCCCTCCGGCTAAAAGCCGTCACGGCTGATCAGAGTAAATCATTAGGAAGCATACGTTGATCGTACATTCAGGTAAAGGTTTATACGAGATGGAAATAACTTATGTCTATGAATTATTAGGCTTTTGTTGGACAATTTTGTAATAATCTTTTTTAAAACCCTTGGCGGCTTCGACCTCACGATTCCGGGGAGAAGCGGCGGTCACGAGCGAGCTGAGCAGTTGGGAGGACACCTGGGCGATTTCGTCGACCGCCCGATTGAACGCCTCTTCGTTCGCAGCGGAAGGTTTAGCAAATCCGCTAATCTTCCTGACAAACTGCAGAGCCGCTACGCGGATCTCGCTGTCAGTCGCCGGCGGTTCGAAGTTGTACAGCCTCCTGATGTTCCTACACACGCTATTTACCTCCGTAATCTGACTACCGTCGCGCAAGCCCCGGACCCGGGCTCATCCTGTGAGAAAGACCGGCTGATCTCGCCTCCGTGAACCGCGCCGCACTGCGGGAGTCAGCGCGCTGTTTGCCGCGCCGCCTGAACTCCCCGGTTGGCGTTTTTTTGTTCTATATTTGAGGACAGGTTCGCATTTTAGGTTACGCAAACTTCACGCAAGGCAAAAGGAAACGAGGCCAGTTCTGTATAAACGGCACCCTGGGGCAGCAAATCGCTTTTAACTAGCACCAGACTGCGGGCGCAAAAACTTCCCGCCGAAGAGTCGTTTCCCCGGGCCAGGAACTTGGCCGGGTCGCCGGAGATCCGGGATGATTTGATCCGGCCCATGGTCAGATGCGGCTGAAAGGGCCTCGTTTCCCTGGCAAAGCCACAAACTGCCAATCCTTCTTCCAGGTTCTGCTGCAAAACGAGGAGGGGTTGGATATCCCCCTCCAAACCGATCCAGAGCACCCGGGGGCGGGTGAGCGAGGGGAAAACCCCCAGTTTTCTTACCGTCAGTTGCAGGGGGGCGGACCGGGCGGCACACTCTTGGGCCACCGGGGAAAGGGCCGCCACATCCTTTTCCGTAACGTCACCCAGAAATTTCAGGGTCAGGTGGATGGCTGCCGGTTTGACCCAGCGGATATCGAAGGGGCACGACCGCTTTAAGTCGTTCTGGATATTGTCGAGGGCCTGCCGGACTTCTTCCGGCGGTTCAATAGCCAGAAAGGCCCTGATCGCCTGCTCATTGCGCATGATCCTCCCCTCCGCCCACCAGACGGTTTTGCAACATCATCAGGGCCCACTGGGAAGCCAGGACTTTGTTGCGCCGCCGGTCCCAGGGAAAAGAAAAGCGGCGGCATTCGGTCTTGGCCCCATCGGCCAGGGCGATGAACACGGTGCCCACCGGTTTCTCCGGCGTGCCGCCGCCGGGCCCGGCAATCCCCGTTACGGAGATGCCGAAATCCGTTTTAGCTATCCTTCTCACGCCTTCCGCCATCGATACCGCGGTCTCGGCGCTCACGGCACCATGCCGCCGGATAACCTCGGCCGGCACGCCCAGTTGTTCTTCTTTCGACAGGTTGCTGTAAGTGACCAATCCCCGCTCAAAAAAGCCGGAACTGCCGGGCACATCGGTCAGCCGGTCGCTGATCAAGCCGCCCGTGCAGGATTCCGCCAGGGCCAGCGTCATTTTCCTGCTCTCAAGCAACGCCGCCACCACCCCTTCCAGGGTCTCCTGATCGTAGGCGATGATATGCCCGGACAGGCGCTGGACAACGAGGCCCTCCGCCTGAGCCATCCGTTCGGCCGCCCTTTCCGGAAGATCATCGCGCAGGGTAAGCACTACCTCGAGTTCCGGGAAACGGGGATAAAAGCCAATGCCCACGCCCAGGCCGGCCAAGGGAATATCGGCGAGGAGCTGGTCCACGGCCGATTCCGAAACGCCCGACAGCTTGATAATGCGCGTCAAGACCTCGACTTTTTCGGCAAATTCCTCACGAAACCTCGGGATAACTCCCTCCAGGAGCATCTTTTCCGCCTCCGCCGGGACCCCGGGCATGACGGCGATGAGCTTGCCGTATCTCTTCAGGGCAAACCCCCAGGCCGTTCCCACCGGGTTTGCGATCCTTTCCGCTCCCTCCGGAAAAGCGGCCTGCTTGGCGTTATTGGGAATCCAGGGGCGGTTGCGGCTGGTCATCCTTTCCTTGATCTGCTCAAGGACGGCCTCGTCGGTAAACAGCGGCAGTCCGAAGGCCCGGGCGATGGCTGCCGTCGTCATATCGTCGGTCGTGGGTCCCAATCCCCCCGTCACGATGAGGGCAGCGGCCAGGCCCAGCAGATACTCAAGGCCACTCCGGATGGCCTCATCGTCATCGCCTACGGAAAGCATGGCCGCCACCTCCCAGCCCTGCCGGAAAACATGACGGGCGATAAAGGAAGTATTCGTATCCTGCGTCTTGCCGCTGGTCAGTTCATTGCCGATGGTCAGTATGCCGATCCTCATCTCCACACCTCATAGCACCGCAAATTTCATCAAAACATGGAGCACCAGGTTGCCGTAGACACCGGCCAGGATATCGTCGCCCACGATCCCGTACCCCCCCGGCAGCTTTTTCTCCAGGATGCGGATGGGAAAGGGCTTGGCGATGTCGAAGAAGCGAAACAGAATAAAACCCGCCAAAATACCCGCCGCGGTGGGCGCAACAGCAAACATCGTCCAGAGGAAGCCCGCCATTTCATCGATCACGATCGAGGGCGGATCTTTTACGCCGTAGCCTGCTTCCGCCTCCCGGGCCAGGAAAACAGCCGCTGCTGTGAAGAGCAGCAGCCCGCCGAAATACACCGGTGCGGAAAGACCGGCAAAAATAAAGTATAGCGGCAGGGCGGCCAGGGTCCCCGCCGTCCCCGGGGCCAGCGGCGCCAGACCGCTCCCGAACCCGGTAGCGGCGATCCTGATAGCTCTTTGCCTGAAAGTAACCATGAACCTTCCGGTATTGTATATACCCGACGACCCTTCGACTCCCTCACTTCGTTCGGTCGCTCAGGGTCAATTCGCAAGGTGATTTATGTTCACCCTGTTCCATAAATCATGTGCTCATTGGAATAAACTAAGGTTTCGGCATAAAATTATCAACCATTTTTTCCCTTTGACCTGATGTTCCGGTTGAATACGTTCCTGTTCCCGTGTACAATCGCGACTCGTGAAGTTCATGTCCACCCGGGTCATGGCGGACCCGATCCGGCATCCAGTCTTTTCACTGGATGCCGGCTTTCGCCGGAATGACAAATTGAATTATTTCGTTGCCGCAGTAAGAAAGGAGGTCCGGGAAATGAACACTTCGGTTGGTCAAAAGGAAGAAGGAAGATCCAACAAGGCCTTATTGGGCATCGTCATTTATTTTTGCCTCTTTACCGGCGCCGCCCTGGCCGGCGATCTGTCAAGCATGATCTGCAACAATGAGGTGGTCTCCGTGGGAGACCGGAAGAGTGTAGTGCTGGCTAAATGCGGCCCACCTTTATCCAAAGCCCAGGAGACGGTGGACGAACGCACGGTGCAAACCATCAAGAAGAAAAAAACAGCCAAAAAGCAGGCGGATAAAGATACCCCCTTGACCAGCAGTACCAAGACGGTAAAAGAACGCGGCGAGAGCTGGACCTACAACATCGATGGCTCTTACCGCTTCTTAATTTTTAAGGAGGGCAAGCTGGCCAGGATCGAGGCCGGCGGCCTGGTTAGGTAAGTTACACCTGCGCAACAGAGAAAAGAGGGTCGCCATGAAGATAGCTAGCGTCGCCGAAATGCGGTCCCTGGATCGCGCTGCCGTGGAAAATCTTTCCATCCCCGAAGAAATCCTCATGGAAAATGCCGGTCTGGCCGCTTATTCCGTCCTCGCCGGTAAAGAGGACATCAAAGGCCAGAGATGCGCCGTTATCTGCGGCCCCGGCAACAACGGCGGCGACGGCCTCGTAGTGGCGCGCCTCCTCCACGCCGGGGGCGCCCGGGTAAAGGTCTTCCTGGCGGCCGAGGGAACAAAATTCCGGGGTGCCGCCAGAGTGAACCTCGAGATCGTCAGCCGGCTTCCCCTGGAAGTGAGGCAGGTTGAATCAGCAGCGGCCATAAAAAGCGAAATCGAGCACAGCCGTGTGCTGGTGGATGCCCTCCTGGGTACGGGCCTCGACCGCGAGGTTTCCGGCCTTTACCGGGACCTCATCCAGCTGTTGAACGACAGCGGCAAAATGGTCCTCAGCCTGGATATCCCTTCGGGCGTCAACGGTGATACGGGTGCAGTCATGGGCGCCGCCGTCCGGGCGGCTTGCACGGTGACTTTCGGCCTGCCCAAGATCGGCAACCTGCTTTACCCGGGTTATAGCTTAGGCGGTAAATTATATCTCTCCCACATCTCCTTCCCCCCGGGACTGCATAGTGAAAACAGCCTGCCCATACAGACCAACGATCGCCTGCCCCTTCCCGTTCGCCCGGCCGAGGCTCACAAGGGGAGCATGGGGAAGGCCCTGTTTATTGCCGGCGCCGCCAATTATTATGGCGCCCCTTATTTTGCTTCCCATTCTTTTCTCAAAGCCGGCGGCGGCTATGCCTGGCTGGCCACACCCCGGCAGGTAGCGCCTTTTATTGCCCAGCAAGCCAGTGGAGTCATAATGTTGCCACAGCGGGAGACTGCCGCCGGCAGCCTCGCGCTGGATAACAGACAGCAACTCCTGGAGCAGGCGCAAATGGCCGACTTCGTAGTAATCGGTCCAGGCTTGACTCTAACTGAGGAAACGCAACAATTGGTTAAGGAACTGGCGGCCGCCATCACCAGACCACTCTTGATCGATGGGGACGGTCTGGCCGCCTTTGCCGGAAACCTGCCTCTGCTCCGCCAGCGGCCAGGTCCCACCATCCTGACACCCCACCCGGGGGAGATGGCGCGTTTGACGGGAAAACCATTGGCCTACATCGCCGGCAACAGGATTCCGGTACTGCAGGACGGGGCCCGCGCATCAGGAGCCCTGGTGGTCCTGAAAGGGGCCCATTCCCTGATCGGCGCCCCCGACGGCCGCGTTTTCATCAATCTCAGCGGCAACCCGGGCATGGCTACGCCCGGTGCCGGCGATGTGCTGACAGGCGCTGTCGCCGCCATGTTCGGCCTCGGTTTTTCCTTGGAGGAGGCGGTAAGAAAAGGGGTTTTTGTCCACGGCCTGGCGGGTGACCTCGCGGCGGCAGATCAAGGTGAAGACGGGATCACGGCCCAGGACATTCTCGACTACCTGCCCCGAGCCTTGAAGCAGGATCGGGAAGGAATAGCGGAAAGCCTGAAGGGAAGGTATGAAATCCCCGTCTTATAATCTTTCTTTCTCTTTGCATCAAAATGCGGCAAATCCGAGATCCCTGAAACCCGCTCTCAATTCATTTATCGGCTATCCCGGCGCTTATCTTTAGTTTTTTTCTCCAGCGCAGGCAATGCGTGTCCGGAAATTCCGGAGAGCTACGTAACTTCAGCCGCTAAAAGGGGAAATCATATTGACTTTTTTGGGCGGGGAGGTTATTAAACCACGACTCCTTTGGACGCCAACGGGGATTCTTATTTGAATAACCGCCTTTCGCATTCTTAAACTTAGCTTTGCTGGAGCCGCCACGCGGCAACCGGCCATCAACGTAAATTTCCAGGAGGGAACCCGTGGAAGAAACAACAGCAAAAGTTGAAGACATCAAGGGGAGCTATTTCTATAAGGAATGGTTGAAACGGGAAGGCATCCCGGTCATCGAGGATTACTACATCAGGGACGTAAAGACTCAGAAGCTGGAACCATGGGAGAGGAAAGGCGGCTTGGGTGTTTACCTAAACCTCATCGGTACTGAAGACACTAACGACAGCTATATCTGCGAAATTCCGCCGGGTAAGGCCCTCCATCCCCAGCGGCACCTCTTCGAGGAGATGATTTACGTCGTGGGCGGCAACGGTTCCACCAGCGTCTGGGTGGAAGGGGGCGAAAAGAGGTCTTTCGAGTGGCAGGAGGGGAGCCTGTTTTCCATTCCGCTGAATGCGTGGCATCAGCACTTTAACGGCTCCGGCGACCGGCCGGCCCGTTACCTGGCAGTGACCGACGCCCCGCTGGTCATGAATCTCTTCCACAATGAAGATTTTGTCTTTAATAACAATTTCAACTTCCGCGATCGTTTTGACGGCAGCGATGATTACTTCAGCGGCCAGGGAAAGGCCTTCGCCCCTTCCAGGATCTGGGAGACCAACTTCATACCCGATCTCCGGCAAATGGAACTCTTGGAATGGAAAGAGAGAGGCGCGGGAGGACGGAACCGCCGTTTTGAAATTGCCGACAATACCATGTGCGCCCATCTTTCGGAATTCCCGGTCGGAACATACAAAAAGGGCCATCGGCACGGTCCCGGCGCCCACGTCATCATCGTCAAGGGCACCGGCTATACGCTGATGTGGCCCGAAGGGGCCCCCAAACAGCGGTTCGACTGGCAGGAAGGCAGCGTTATCGTCCCCCCGGATAAGTGGTTCCATCAACACTTTAATACCGGAAAGAAAGAGGCGGCTTATCTGGCCATCCGATGGGGAGGCCGGAAGTATCTGATGGGCAAACAATTCATAACCGATAAGAGTCTTAAGGAAGGCGGCGACCAGATAGAATATAAAGATGAAGACCCCTTGGTCCGCCAGATGTTTGAGGAGGCTCTGGCTAAACAAGGAGTTGAGTCGAAGATGGCGCCCTTTTATTAATTCTTTAGTAAGTTAGAAATTGCTTTCCGGTGGAAAAACAATTTCGCAAACGTACTTATCCCGTTTATGGGGATTATGAGAGGCAAGGATTATGGCCAAAGCAACCCGTTATACCGACGAAATGATCAAAGAATATACCCGGAAGGGCTTCTGGGATGATACCCGGCTTTGCGATGTCTGGGAGCAGAGGGCCCAGGACAGCCCGGACCAAATCGCCCTCGCCGACTCCACCACGCGTCTTTCCTATGGCGAGGCCAACCGCTGGATAGACCGGCTGGCCCTGGGGTTCCTCGAACAGGGCCTGCAAAAGGACGACCTCCTCGTAGTACAGCTCCCCAATTCCGTCGCGCTCACCTTGCTGAGGGTGGCCTGCGAGAAAGCGGGGCTCCTCTGCCTGCCTATCCTGAGGACCCTGAGGCATACGGAAGTGGAATATATCCTGCGCGTTACGGGCGCCGCCGGAATCGTTATTCCCCGTGAATTCCATGGGTTTGACCACTGCCAGATGATCCGGGACCTGCAACCGGGTCTTCCCCGGCTCCGGTACGCCTTCGTTACGGGCGAAAACGTCCCGCCCGATTTTATTTCTCTCAACGATATCATCGAAACCCCCTGGGAAGCCAAATACCCGGCCAACTATCTGGAAGCGAAAAAATGCCCGGCCACGGAGTTTTCCCTCGTGGCCCATACTACCGGCACCACCGGTTTCCCGAAGTTTGTCGAACACCCGGTCTGCGGGCGCATGGCGCTGGCCAGGCGCAACATTGCCCGTTACGGCATCAGCAGGGATGATGTTTTCGGCCTCCTGGGGCCGGCGGCCATCGGGCCGAACAACATGGGATATTTCGGCGCCCCTATGGTGGGAGCACGGGTAGCCCTGCTCGAAAAGTTCGAACCCGAAGACGCCTTCCGGCTCATCGAGAGAGAACGGGTGACCATCGCCTGCGTCGTGCCCACGATCATGGCCATGATGATGAGGCATCCGCAATGGCAGGACTATGATTGCAGTTCCGTGAGGTATTGGTGGAGCGCCGGCTCCTCGATAAACTTCAAGATCGCCCAGGAGGTGGAAGAAAAACTGGGCGGCCGGATCATCAACGTCCTGGGCGCGGTGGATTTCGGCGGCGAATGCGCCACGCCACCCGATGCTTCCCGGGAGGTCCGGATGACCACGGCCGGCCGGCCCCTGGAAGGCAGCACGGAAATAAGGCTCCTGGGGGACGACGGCCGGGAGGTGACGGGGGACGGCGTGGGTGAAATACAGGGCCGGGGACCGGCCTGCATCTCCGGCTACTTCCAGGACCCGGAAGCCACTTGGAAAAGCTGGACGAAAGACGGCTGGTACAGCATGGGCGACCTGGGAAGATGGAACGCCGAGGGCAACCTGGTGGTCGTGGGGCGCAAAAAAGACATGATCATCCGGGGTGGCCAAAATATCTATCCCGCGGAGATTGAAACACTGGTCTTGACCCATCCGAAGGTGCTGGAAGCCGCCATGGTGGGTTATCCCGATGAAGTCATGGGAGAAAGGGCCTGCCTCTTTGTGGTGCCCCGTCCCGGAGAAACGGTGGACTTAAAGGAAATTGTGGCCTGCCTGAAGGGCAAAGGCATCGCCTCTTTCAAGCTGCCCGAGCGGTTGGAGATATTGCCTAAGCTCCCGCTCGCGGCGGAACAGAAGGTTGACAAGAAGAGTCTCAGACAATCACTGATCGATTGAAACAAGGAGGAGATGCCCATGGCCTATTTTCGAGATCTGCGAGAATATCTTAAATTCCTTGAGGAGAAGGGCAAGCTGGTAAGGATCAAACGGGCCATCAACAAGGACACGGAACTCCATCCCCTGGTGCGATGGCAGTTCCGGGGACTCGCGGAAGCCCAGCGGCGGGGATTCCTGTTTGAGAACGTAGTGGATGCCAAAGGGAGGAAATATGATGCCCCGGTGGCAGTGGCCATCCATGCCGCCTCAAGGGAAATTTACGGCCTGGCCATGAACTGCGGGCCCGGGGAAATCTCCGAGGCCTGGACCAGGGCGCTTATGAATCCCATTGCGCCCCGGATGGTGGAATCCGGCCCGGTGCAGGAGGAGGTGCACGTGGGTGACAACCTCCTGGAGCACGGCGGGCTGGCCGAATTCCCCGTCCCCATCTCCACCCCCGGGTTCGACAACGCCCCTTACCTCACCGCCGCCAACTGGGTAACCAAGGATCCTGAAACGGGGATCAGGAACATCGGCAATTACCGCTCGATGGTTAAGAGCGGCACGCGACTGGGGATTCAGGTCATCGGCACGCAGCATCTTCGCCAGCACTGGGAGAAAAGCCGCAAACTGGGCAAGCCCCTGCCGGCGGCCATCGTCATCGGACCGACCCCCAATGTCGGCCTGACCGCCACGGCCAAAATACCCTACGGCGTTGATGAATACGCCGTGGCCGGCGCGATTGCCGGGGAGCCGGTGCCGCTTGTCCGGTGCCGGACGGTGGACATCGAAGTACCGGCCACGGCGGAAATAGTCATTGAAGGTGAACTCCCCATCGACGCCATGGAAACGGAAGGGTCCTTTGGGGAATACAGCGGTTATATGGGGGTGCCCGATACCATGCCCTTCTTCAACATTACCGGCATCACCCATCGCAAGAATCCCATCTATAACGCCTTCCTGAGCCAGTTTCCGCCCAGTGAAAGCAGCAAACTCCGCCAGGTGGGCGCCGAAGCCGCCATCTACAAATTTCTGAAACACGATTGCAACATCTCGGGCATTCTGGATGTGGCCCTGCACGAATACTGCGGCAGCGCCCCCTATATGGTCATCAGGAAGCGCAAGTCCTTCCCCTCGGAGGCCTGGCAGGCCCTGAACGGGGCGGCCGCCTTTGCCCCCGGCATCGGCAAGTTCATCATCGTCGTCGATGAGGACATCGATCCCCGGGATGCCGAGTCAGTCAACTGGGCTCTAAGCTTCCGGGTACAGCCGCACCTGGATATTCAAATCACCATGGGCAAGGAGTCGCATCTCGACCCTTCATCGGCCCCGCCGTCCAACCCGGAAATCTATCCGCCGCCGCATGGCTGCTCGGCGATCTTGATCAACG
>Ga0209514_10010412_pt1 | contig 9981 bp, 5 predicted proteins | sample Subgrocontami58m_FD_187452 | JGI IMG/M metagenome (GOLD analysis project Ga0209514, IMG submission 187452) | Subsurface groundwater microbial communities from S. Glens Falls, New York, USA - GMW37 contaminated, 5.8 m (SPAdes) (version 3) | ecosystem: Environmental > Aquatic > Deep subsurface >... | reverse complement strand
GGTAATGTCAAATAAATTGTGTAAATTGGGATAAAAGTTTATCCTTCCAGTTAGTATTTAAACGAAAAAAGACAGCATAAATAATGCGTTGAAGGCTGTCGTTATTGTTAAAGCAAGACATGGGTCTGGTGCGACGTCTGACTTCACGAAAACAACGTTCGATAACATTGGTCGTCCGAATACGTTTACGAATAAAGGTACGGTAATCTTCCTTGATGGGGATGGTTAAAAAGTTGAGAAGTTCTTCCAAGTCTTTTTCTAGAGATTGAATAACGTTGGGATAGGCCTTGCCCCAGGAATTCTTGAAATTTTCGAAGCGTTTTAAGGCCATACGTTTGGATTGAGCATTGTAGATTCCACGTAAGAGTCTGATGATCTCTTTTTGATCTTTCTTTTTAAGGAGTTTGGCTATGTTCTGGAGTTTATGGAACCAGCAGCGTTGGTGTTTGATTTCAGGGTAGACAAAGCCTAGGGCGGCGATGAGGCCTTTGCCACCATCGGTAACAATAAGTTTAAGGTTTTTGCCTTCGAGACCGCGGCTAAACAGATTATTCAAAAAAGATTCACAGGCATCTTTGGATTCGGATTTAACAACACGGAAGGCGATGATTTCTCTTTGGCCGAACAGCGTGATCCCGTAGGCAGTCAGGACGGTTTTCTTAATGGATTTGGAACCGTATCGGACGGATATGTTAATGCCATCGAGAAAAAGGAATTGATATTCGTCGATGAGCGGACGAGCGTGGAATTGCTCGACCAGGCGAGTGACGGATTTGGCGGCGTTAGAGACGGTTGAGGCCGAGATGTTAACGCCTAAGAGGGGTTTTAAGACGTCTTTGACGTTACGGGTGGAGACGCCTAGTAAAAAACAATTCACAATCGATTGATTGACACAGTCTTGACGGCGCTGATATTTCTTGAACATCGTTGGTTCAAATAAACCCGTTCGAGAACGTGGCACTTGAATATTCTCAATGGGGCCAAAGGCGGTATCAAAATTACGAGTGTAATGCCCGTTACGGTAATCAATACGATTTTCTGTTCTTTGGTAAAACTCTCGTTGCTGATATTGGATCATTTCTTCCTCAAGAGTGATTTCAAAAAATTCTTTGGTCATGGACCGGGCAAATTTATGGACATCAAACCAAAAATCGTTGTTTTCAGTTTCCTGAAAAAATTGTTTGGCAAATTGCCATCTTCGTTTATAATTACCTGTGAGATTAACAGTTCTCATGGGCGTCTCCTTCTTGGTTTGGGTTTTGCGGCTACTACCGCTATCCCGGGTTTTTAAATATTTCAACCAGAAGGATACGCCTTTTTTATTAACTTTTAAATCAATTTACACACTTTAGTGTACATCACCTAAAACAACAATACACTTGACAAATAATCAAACATATGTTATGCTTGCACCATGAACTCAAACCAGCAACTCATTCCTAACGCCAATTCCATCGCTGTTTACACCATCCTTTCCATTTTGCGTCAGATGAAAGAAACCTTGGGGCTGGAGGCCATGCTTGAATATGTGGAAAAATATCCGCAAGTCATCGAAGCTAACAATCCCGAAATTAAATCGGCGGTCCAACACACCTTGTCGTTGATGAGCATAGATAGCTTGTACAGAAAAGGAACGAAAAATTGACAACAATGTTAAGTTTACGGAAGCTAAAATTATTATTTTTATTAATCATTGTCTTAAAACCCGTTGATTCCCAAGCAGTCACTTGGCAAAAAATTTCAGGGAATCCAAACGACGCGGATTTACGAACGCTTGCCATCGACTCCGCTTCCTCCATCTATATCGGATCAAAAACAGCGCTTTACCAATCCACCAATCAAGGCAAAGATTTTAAGGCCGTGTTCTACCCTTCAGGCGAGCAAAAGGCTGTTCATCAAATTTATATCTCGCCGCAAGATCCCAACCGCATTTACGCCGCGACCGAAGCGGGTCTCTTTGAAAGTAAAAATGCCGGAAAATCTTGGCAGCAAATTTTCTCTTCCTCAAACAAGGAGGAGAGGAACGCGCTTTGCGTCATTGAGGATAAAGGCGTTTTATTCCTAGGGACCCAAAACGGATTATTTTCTAAAAACCTTTCCGAGACAACCTGGCGGAGGATGGAGACAACGCTTAATCACGATCCTATTTATTTCAGCGGAAGGGATGAAAAATTTATTTATTTCGCCACGGATGAAAAACTTTTTCGTTTCGATAAAGGGAGCAAAATGCTTAAACTCATTTTTACGGTGGGGTTTGGCCGTTCGAATGAGGAATCTGAGGAAAGTGACGATGAATCGGATTCAGAATCAGAATCAGAATCGTATTCAAAATCAAAGCGCGGAATTAAATTTTTAGAAGTAGGGGCGGGATCAAATCCCAAAGAGGGATTAACTATTTTTTTGGCCGCGAAAACTGGCATTTATTTTTCTCAAACCCAGGGTAAAAAATGGGAACGTCTGGAGACAACCAATATTCCTGTCGAACAATTAACCTCTTTGAAAGTATTCCGCCACGGATGCCCGGAAGGCTCGAGTTCTTGTTTCAGCCTTTTCGCGGCGACCACTAAGGGAGCCTTTCTCTATCAAAATAAACGCTGGGAGGCTGTTTATCAAGGCATGGAGACTAACGATATCCGTGATGCGACCGTCGATCCAGCAGGCAATATTTATGCCGCGACCAACAGCAGTCTTTTTTTATTGTCCTTAGAGAAAGCGCTCCCTTCAAGTGGTTCTGAACAAAACGCTCCAGGAAGCAATTACAAAACTTTATCCGAATCTTTCTCGGATGAGCCAAGTATTCAAGAAATTCATTGCCTAGCAATTGATTACGCTGAGCTGAATCAAAAAAAAATAAAAAATTGGCGAGAATTAGCCAGCAAACGAGCCATTATGCCCGCACTCACCACTGGCTTAAATCGAGGGGCTGGGCCATTACATTGGGACTCTGGGGCCAATCCTGATGAATTACTCAAAGGAGAAGAGACTTTGGATTGGGACATATCTCTAAAATGGGATTTAGCCGATTTAGTCTGGAATGCGTCCCAGACATCCATTGAAATCCGCTCAGTAGCGATGGTGGAATTGCGGGAAGATATCCTGGATCAAATCACTCGGCTTTATTTTGAACGCCGGCGCGCGCAGGCTGAATTGATTCAGCTGGCATCTTTAGATCCGCAGATGCGGCTGGATAAAGAAATGCGGGTGGAAGAATTAACCGCCTTGATCGATGCCATGACCGGAGGGAAGTTTAGTGAAACGATTGAGAAAAATAGACAAAAAAAGACACAGGACGCAGGGCACAAGACACAAAATTTTAAATAACAACCACAGTCTTTCGCTGACTGTAAATCAAGGGAGGAAATAACATGTTTAAGAAATTCAGTGTTTTAGTTCTAACCATCACCTTTATGTCATTAGCCAGTTTCGCCTTGGCCGAGGATGTTTTTGTCACCGCCAAAGGCGCTAAATTTCATAAAGAAGATTGCCGTCTCATCAAAAACCATGACGAGATAACGACCATGGATAGAGTTGAGGCCTTGGAAAACGATTACGAACCCTGCAAACGATGCTTCAAAGAAACAAGCGTAGAAGACAATGAAGCAAGCGAGAAAACAGAAAAAGGGGAAACAAAGAAAAAAGACAAAAAAGTTAAATCAGAAGATTAAACACTTATCGTCAGCGAAAGATTTGTGGATTGTTATCCGCCAATACATTGTAACATTTCCCCCATTGAGGGGGAGGAATACCAGAAATTTCTGTTACAGTGTGTCAATACTTGAAAACGTTTTTCTTGAGGGGTGTGGTCTTGCGATAGTGGGGCCGTGAGTATCGATAGACAGGAAGAAGGGAAAATCGAGGATGCTCAAACACCCCTTTACAATAAAATTACTAATTACTAATATCCAATTTCTAATTAATGTCAATGACCAATTCCCAAGTAAATACTGCTAAAAAATTTGACCTTGAGGAAAGGACAGCGCGATTCGGGGAAGAAATTATTCTATTTGTCCGAGATATGCCTAAAAATGAAATCACAAAGACAATCATTGTTCAGCTTGTTGGCTGCGGAACGAGTGTCGGTGCTAACTATTGTGAAGCGGATAATGCCGAAAGCAGAAAAGATTTTAGGCACAAGATCGGCATTTGCAAGAAGGAATCTCGAGAATCAAAACATTTCCTTCGGATGGCGGCTATGGCCATTCCGGGAATGAAAGACAGAGCCCAAAAGTTATCGCAGGAGGCGTATGAATTAAACTTAATTTTTAACTCAATTTATCAAAAATTATGACTCTTAAATTTTATGCATTAGACATTTGATATTCGAAATTAATTGGGCATTAAAAATTAGGAATTAGGAATTTAACTACTCATCGGAGGTGATCATGGTTAATCATCATTTTTCCCGCTATTTTTTCATTCTAACTTTTATTTTTTCTTTGAATCATTCTTCCTTAATATTAGCGCAAACGGATGAGTCGGACTCAACGGCTTCAAATCCGCGGGAAGTTTCCGAACCGACGGATACTCCGGAATCCGAGCCTGTTGAAAATCCCAAAGCTGATATTCCCGAAGGCCAGGACACCGAAAGCTTTGGTTCTTTAGGCGCGGCAGGCGGAGATGCTTTAAGCGGGGTTTTGCCTTACGCGAGCAGTACGCAGATTAATGTCGATCCTTCTTCGGGGAGTGCCTCGACGTCTTTTCCGATTAGCGTCCCAGCCGGTCGCGCTGGGATTCAGCCTAACTTAGGCTTATTCTACAATTCCAGTCTTAAGAATGGTCCCTTTGGCATGGGATGGAGTTTGGAATTAGGGACAATTGAGATTTCCACGAAAAAAGGCTTGCCGAAATATGACGGGTCGGATCAATTTTTGTTAAGTCAAGCCGGAAGCAATCAAGAATTAGTTTGGGATGGGACTTCCAACTTTTACCGCGCGAAAATCGAAGGCGCGTTTATGAAAACCGAACGTGTCTCGGATTACTGGAGGGTGACGGATAAAAAAGGAATCAAATATTATTTTGGGCAAACAACCGCCTCCCGCCAATACGATCCCAGTGACTCCACAAAAATTTTTAAATGGTATTTGGATAAAGTCGAAGACCTTTTGGGTAATTATATGACCATTGAATACACCAAAGACCAAAATCAGGTGTATCTTTCAAAAATTTTGTACACGGGGAATTCCAAGCAGGGACTTATCCCTTACGCTGAGGTTACGTTTGAGTATGAAACAAGAACCGATACGACGACGAATTTTACATCCGGATTTGAGGTCAAGACTGCCTGGCGTCTTAAAGCAATTCATTGCTTAGCCGATGGGAACTCACAGCAGAATTATTCCTTTATTTACGCGACAAGTCTAGCGACAAGCCGCAGTCTCTTAAAAGAAATCATCATTCACAACGGCGATGACACCGCGTCCCTTCCTTCCGTTACGTTTAATTACCAAAACGAAGATAATTCGTCCCAACCTACCTACAATTTTTCTTCAACCAACAATCCGATCAACAGCGGTGATACGTTATGGAATTACCAATATGCGGGACAAGGAACGACCTACACGCAGCGCTCTGGATCCGTAGGGGACAACTGGTGGAACACTTCTGATTATGGACGATTAACGCATAGCTCCGGCGAAGGACAAGCTCATCTATTCTGGACGTATCTGTATGTAACCAGTGACCGGACGATCTCTGTTCCTTTCAACGGTATGGGGGACCGGATAGGGAATATTGATATTTGGATTAATAACGAAGGGAGAACAAATGAGAATGAACAATCCTGGCCGCTAAAGACAGGGTGGAATTCGGTGGTTCTCTGGGCGTGGAAACCGGAACACAGCTATTCATTTGATTTAGTTGCCGAATTAACCAGCCCAAGCTATCCTAATCATGCTGATCTGATGGATTCCGCGAATCAGGGTTTGGTTCCCCAGTTAGGCGGGGATTTTAACGGGGATGGTTTATCCGACACGGCGACTTTTTCGCGTAAGGATGGAGTTGTGAAAGTTAAGTTAGCTTCGTTAACCGGGTTTGGCTCGGAACAGACGTGGATTAGTGGTTTCGGGACAAAATTAGATGTTTTGCCCGGTGACTTTAACGGCGACGCGAAAACAGACATTGCTAGTTTTAACCGGGACACCGGCGAGTGGAAAGTCGCTTTATCCAATGGCTCTTCTGGATTTAGTGATACAGGAACTTGGTTATCCGATGGCAGTCACACGGGAACGAGCGTGTATGGACCCAACGCGGCGGATTTCAATTCAGATGGATTAACGGATGTGATGATTTTTTACAAAGAATCCGGCAGCATCAAAGCGGAAATTATTTTTAATAAAGGCGGATCTTTTGCCTTAAGCAGTCCACGCTGGCAGCCTTCCGTTGGATCAGATACAAGAACGCCATTCACGGCGGATTTTAACGGCGACGGCCTGCCGGATTTCGCGAGCTTTTACAAAGATGGAGGCGGGTGGGATTTTTATATTAATCCCGGAAAAATCGGCGCCGGGTTTACATACGCGGGAAGCGTCAACGGATTTGGCACGAATGAACAAATCGCGGTGGCGGATTTTAACGGTGATGGCATGACGGATATCGGTTACTACGAAAAATCTTCAGGAAGAGTTTACTACAAAATCGCTGAAGGAGGATACAGTTTTGGATCGACACAATCTCTTCCCTTTAATTTTAGCGCTAATCAGAGCAGTAACCAAATTCAATCGGCTGATTTTAACGGGGATGGACTGACGGATTTCGCCGCGTCGAACGGTTTAGGGTTGTTTGAAACATCCTTTTCAAACAGTGTACAAATCGCGGATCTTCTCTTTGAAAGTAACAACGGCATTGGCGCGACAACGGAACTCACCTACGCATCCTCGTGCTTAAATAAAGACAGCCAGACGTTTTTACCGTTTTGTATTCCTTTGGTGAAATCCGTGGTTGTTGAGAATGATTTAAACAGTAATGACCGCTACGAAACAAGATACGAATACACCCAAGGACTCTGGGATTGGCAGGACCGGGAATTCCGCGGATTCGGGACGGTCAAAACCATCGACCCTGATGGCAATTACGCAATCGCGCAATTCCTTCAGGATGATATTTACAAAGGACGGCCGTCAAAGCAAACAAGCTACGACGCCCAAGGCCGAAAATACACCGAAAGTACGAGTACCTGGAACTATAATTTGGTCAGAGACCAGGCCGAAGATATTTATTTCCCGTATCTTAAACGCGCTGACCAATACAATTACGAAGGGCAGTCAACCGCCAAACGCACGGCCGCGGAATATGTTTACGACAATTACGGCAATGTCACGGACACGGTTGAATATGGCGAGGTGGATGTTAATGCGGGAACGGATTTAGACGTCAAAGACAACCGCCATAGCCAGACGGTTTATGTCTCCAACGAAGGGATCTGGCTTTTGGGACTACCAAAACAAACCTTCATTAAAGATTATCAGGACCAAGTCTTACGCGAAAGCAGGTTTACCTACGACCATTTAAACTGGGGAGATACACCGATACTTGGACTCTTGACCAAAAAAGAAGACATCTCATCAGATGCGCAGAATCCCATCACCCAATACGAGTACGACGAGTACGGGAATTTAAAGAAGACGATTGACCCGCTGGACCACGCGACAAATATCACCTACGATTCCACGTACCATCTTTTTCCTATGACAACGGTGAATGCCTTAGGTCAAGAAGTGAAGAACGAATATTACGGCGTGGATGGCGTGGATTTAGAGGATACCGACGGCCTAACCGGTCTGTGGGGACAGTTAAAATCCACCATCGATCCCAACAATCAACGTGTCAGAAAATCCTACGATGGATTTGGGAGAGCGAAGAAAATGATTAGTCCACTCGATTCCGCGGAATTCCCGACCAGCGAAGTGGAATATGATCTTTACAGTCTGCCCATCCGCGTTACAACCAAAGCACGTGTTGAGTCTGGTGAAGAGGCGATGATGGAATCCATCCAATATTACGACGGGTTAGGGCGTGCGATTCAAAGCAAATCTTTAGCGGAAGAAGACGGCCAATATGTGGTGAGCGGCCAGGCTGAGTATAACACAAGAGGATTAGTGACGCGCCAGTATTTACCTTATTTTACGACGGAACCATTTGATATCGTGACGGCCATCGATCCAACGAAACCTTCCAGCCGCGTGGAATATGACGCGATGGGACGGGCCGTGAAAACGATCCATCCTGATGGGACCTACGCGCAAGTCAAATACGAACAATTAGCAAGCACAACCGTGGATGAAAATTTTCATCAACAACGCTCGGTCTTTGATATCTTTGGCCGGCTGATTCAACGAGATGAGTACGAAGGAACATACCCAACGCCCGATCCTGCGGCGACACCCTACGCCAGCACCTCTTACGAATACGATTTGCTAGGCAATTTAATCAAAGTGATTGACGCGCACGGCAATGAAACAAAAATCGAATACGACAAACTGGGCCGTAAGAAAAACATGACGGATCTTGACATGGGATTCTGGGAGTATTGGTATGACAAGAATGGGAACTTGAAAAGCCAGAGGGATGGGAAAGGGGTATCTTTAGGATTCACGTACGATGAATTGAACCGTCTCAAGAATAAAGCGGACGAAAATGATCTGTCGGTGGATTACACGTACGACGACGCGGATCCTCTTTTATTCGCGAAAGGGCGACTTCGCCGAGCGGCGTATCGCAACGAATCCGTAGAGACGGGTTTCAAACCCGTCTCTACAACGGATATCAACCAGACGCAATTTGAATACGACGAGTTAGGCCGTGAGAAGCGTTCTTTAAAAACCATAGATGGGAAAAATTATGAAGTCAGCCGTCAATACGACGCGTTAAGCCGTTTAAAATCGATTGTGTATCCGGACAACAGTGAATTGTTTTACAGCTACAACGCCGCGGGTCAAATTGAAACTGTGTCAGAAAAATCTATTCCGAATGAGGATATCCCGCAAGATGACAATCAATCAACTAAATTTCTTTTGCACGCTGACGGCCAGGATGGCTCGAAAGTATTTACCGATGCAGCAGGCAGACACACGGTTACCGCCAATGGCGACGCGCAAATTGACACTTCGACAAGTCAATCCGGCGGGGCTTCCGCCTACTTTGACGGTTCCCCTAGTTTCGCAAGCGAAACTGACAGGGGAACCCCCGCGCTTGTCTCGCCTCAGGCGGACAGCGGGGGCGATTATTTAACCATTCCCGACAGTGAGGACTGGAATTTTGGGACGAACGATTTTACCATTGATTTTTGGGCAAATCTTCATAGTTTAGCTACAGGATACGCGGATTTTATTTCCCAAAACGATGGCGAGGGAAAGTATTGGGCAATTCAATATAGGGAGGCACAAGGAGACATTCGTTTTTATGTCACTAATTATACTACTACTGGAATATTAGTAGATTTACAATATGTTTGGAATCCACCAGTAGACACTTGGCATCATTTTGCTGTAGTTAGGAATGGGAATACATTTACGCTTTATATTGACGGGATAGATGTAGCAAGAAGCACAAATAACATAACAATGCCTGATATATCTAATCCTCTTTATATAGGTAGTTCATTAGGTAATTTGTATTATTTAAACGGCTGGATTGATGAATTGACGATAGAAAAAGTCGATCCGCCGGTTGATCCTAACACAAAACTCCATATTCCCGCTGACGGGCGGGATGGTTCGAAAGACTTTATTGACGTCGCCAAAGGGCATCAAATCACAATCTATGGAGACGCACTGATCGATACGGCTCAAAGCCACGCGGGCGGAGCGTCAGCCCATTTTGACGGCAATGGCGACTATTTAACAATTCCCGACAGCGAAGACTGGAATTTTGGGACGAACGATTTTACCATTGATTTTTGGGCAAATCTTCATAGTTTAGCTACAGGATACGCGGATTTTATTTCCCAAAACGATGGCGAGGGAAAGTATTGGGCAATTCAATATA
>Ga0209514_10010411_pt1 | contig 9981 bp, 10 predicted proteins | sample Subgrocontami58m_FD_187452 | JGI IMG/M metagenome (GOLD analysis project Ga0209514, IMG submission 187452) | Subsurface groundwater microbial communities from S. Glens Falls, New York, USA - GMW37 contaminated, 5.8 m (SPAdes) (version 3) | ecosystem: Environmental > Aquatic > Deep subsurface >... | reverse complement strand
TGCCGGAGCTGCCGATGCCGCTGCAGGGAAGGCTGCTTCGGACGATCGAGCGTCGGGCGGTGGTGCCTCTCGGCGGGGCGGAGGTGCCGGCGCCGGCGCGGATCATCGTGACGACGCGGCACCCGCTCGCGGCGCTGCGGGTGGACCGCGCGATGCTGCGGGAGGACCTGTTCGGGCGGGTGAGCCAGCTCGTGATCGAGGTCCCCTCGCTCCGGGATCGTCCCGAGGACGTGGAGCCGCTGTTCCGCTGTCACGCGGACGCGGCGCGGGCGCGGGCGGAGAAGGGGCCGTTCGCGTGGGGAGGGGACGTCGTCGATCGGCTGCTGGCGTACCGTTGGCCGGGGAACGTGCGGGAGGTGCGCTCGGTGGCGCGTCGGGCGGCGACGTTCATGGAGGGGGATCGGCTGGCGGCGGAGGACATCGATCGGCTGATTGCGGAGGGGACCTCGCGCGAGGCGAGGGACGACGGCGCGCGGATTCGCTCGTTCGATGTGCTCTCGCGTTGCCGGGGGGACGTGCGGGAGGCGGCGCGGGTGGTGGATCTCGCGCTCTCGGCGCTCTACCACAAGCTGTCTGCGCACGGCTGGCGGCCGTAGCAGGGGACGCCGAGGATTCCGTTGACCTGCGTTTCGCCTCGCGCTATAAGGATCGGCCGCGAGCCAGCGAGCTGGCCTTGCCAGCAAGCTGGCCTTGCAAGTCGCGGGGGTGTAGCTCAACTGGTCTAGAGCATCGGATTGTCGATCCGAAGGTTGCGGGTTCGAGCCCCGTCACCCTCGCCACTTCTAAGTGCCGCGTCCTGCACGCACTCCTTTCCTGCGTCAGGCGTTCCCGTCTTCCGCTCCTGCTCCGCGCTGAGCCCGTGGGATTCTCTGGAATCGCCTGATACCGCGCTCGGTGGTACGAATGGAGGTACAAATCCGGGGTGCGCATTGGAGACGACTCGCGAAGCTCCACCAGGACACGTGCCGGTTGCGATGGCCTGGACGTTTTCCGGACCGGGGACGGGCGGCATCGCGGCCAAACCCTCTTCCATGTCGACCCGTGAGATGTGCGCGTAGTTGTCGAGCGTAAAGGCCGCCGAGTGGTGACGAGCGAAGGTCTGAATCGCCTTCGGACTCCCCTTCTTGCAGAACCACGTGATTCCCGAATGGCGGAGCGCGTAGAAGTCGAGAACCTGACCTGCCTCGTCGCGATACGGGATCCCGGCCGCCGCGAGATCGATCCGGAGCATCACGGCTGCGCGTTCGCTCCATGTCCCAGGCCAGAGCGGGGACAGCGGCGACCGTCCCGCGATCCACGAACGAAGCGCAGCGGCCACGTCGGGCCGCATCTCGACCGTGTCATCCCTGCGGTGCTTCGAGTACGACGCCTCGACCGTCACCGTCGGAGGGTCGCCGTCGAAACTGAACGAGCGCGGCGTGAGGCTCGCCAATTCTCCCACGCGGAAGCCCGTGTTCACGGCGGTGAGAAGCAGGCGAGCGCGGTCTGGCCCGCTGATCCCCCGGTAGGGCTCGCCGCGTAGTGCGGCCTCGTAGAGCTTGGCGAACTCCTCATGGGAGAGGACCCGGCGGACGTGGCGGCGATCCACTTTCGCGTTCAGGCAACTGAGGTATGCGAGTGGGTTGTCGTGCAGCCGGCGCTCTTTCACGAGCCAGCGCGTGAAGCCTTTCACGGCTCTCAAGTATCCGTTGCTGCTTGCGACGGAAAGGCCCTTCGACTCGCGCTGGTCTTTGAGCCAGTCCTGCACGCGTGAGGAGGAGATATCGGTCACGCGCTTGAACCCGCAACCGCTGATCACGGCACCTGCACGCTGAAGCGTCATGCCGACATGCTTGGACGTGTCGTCCTTCGCCGCAAGCGAGCGTCCGAATTCGTCGAGGTGTTCCGCCAGCGGACGTCGCACCTCGTTCTCGGCAGGATCCGCCAGCCCCGCCCGTTCGCGTTCGACCCGTCGCTGAATCCTGGCGGCTTCGGCCAGGGTCGAGTTTCTGTCCTTGAACCCCGGGATATTCCGGATCCGCCCATCTGCGTCGCGGTACTTGATGTACCACTTCCTGGAGCGCCAGAGTACGGCCTTGGTCTCGGGGTCCTTCTTGCACGGACGATGGATCGTCGCCACGGATTGGCACTCCCTCGTTGAGATCCTACTTGGACTCGCGATACTCTTCCAGCTCTGGGCACCCTCTCTCGATCCACTCGTCGATGTCGGCACCGCGCCACCGCACGAGGGAGCCGATCCTGGCCGGCTTAGGGATCAAACCGCGATCCCGCAGCCGCCAAACGCTCGACTTGCTGATCGCAAGCAGATGCGCCACATCATCGGCCGTGAGGAGGCGCTCCCCCGGTTCCGAACTCCTTCCCTCGTTCATTGTCTACCTCTCCTAGGAAACCGCGGGCCCGCGGTACTCGGGCTCCTGCTGCTCTTCGCGCTGCCCGATATAGCGAGAGAGCACACGCACGATCCTCCCAGCCGCCGTGAACGGCGGGTGCCCATCCGCCGCGAGGCGAAGGAGCGAGATGACTTCCAGGAAGCCCGGGCAGCGGCCCCCGAGCGCGTCTAGGGTGGCGTGGAGTTCATCACGGGCGACCCCCATCCGTTTCCTGTCCGCGTAGGTCATCTCCTGCCAGCGACGTGTCGACAGCCCTGCCGACTCGGGGGTCTTCGGTCGAACGTCCCCATTGGAATCCCGAGAGTGCCTGTCTTCCTTGCGCTTCGGTGTCTCGGCTTCCTGATGACCGTGCATGTCCACCATAGATCTACGCTCCTCGTGTGCCCACCGTCAGAACGCCACCTCGCCGGACTCCGAGCCCCCCTGCGGCGACGGTGTCGTGCCCTGCGAATCATGCGAAGAAGGCGAAGAATGGGTCTCCTCGCCCTTGGCTTCGGTACCTTCCTTCGCTTCCTTCGCTTCTTTCGCCGCCGGCAGCAACGCGAACCACCGCTCACGTGGCCGCCCCTCGGTTGGTTCCTCCTCGCTGCGAACCAGGCCGGCCTCCTGTAGCCGCCGGAGCGCGGCGACGACCCTGCTCGCGTCGGCGTGCCTGCCAAACAGGGCGTGGATGTCGGTGCGGGTCATTCCCGCCGGCTGCCGCCGCAGCGCGATGAGGATTTCGTCGGCCATGGGGTCGCCGAGAGCAGCCCCGAAGACGAACTTGGCCGAGTCCTCAACGTAGCGCCACAGTGCAAGCGCAGCCTCAATGTGAACCCTGCGGATCTCGGGGAGCAGGTCGAGCAGCGCGTAAAGGAGGGCCAATCGCATGACCTGCGCCTCTGCCCTCGCGGTCATAGCCCCGAGCAGCCCGGGTTTCCCCTCCGACAGTTCGCCGTAGATTGCAGACCAGAGTTCGCGCGCGCCCTCGTCGCGGTTCACCTCCCCGACCGTCCGCGAGAACTCCACCGCCTGCTTCACGAGCGGAACGAGGCCGTCAAGTTCGGCCGACCAGGCGGCGCCGCCCTCGGGGAGAACCTTTGACCGTCGGACGCATGCCCAAAGGAAGCGGTTGGCGAACCCGTTCCCGCACTCGGTGCTGGTGAGGAAGCGCGTCAGCTCATACTTCGTCGAGTGGCCGACGATGGCGATGTGAGCCCCGGTGGCGCGGGCGGGGCTGTGCTTCGTGATGATCTGCAGACTCCCCGTGTCCCACGCGCACCGCATGACGGTGCTCAGGGTGTTCCCCTCCCTTCCGAGTACGCGGAGAACCTGCGAGTACTCCGCCTCCATGACGAGGAGCCGCTTGTCCGCTACGCCCTCGTCGACGACGACCCGCTCGTAGCCCGTGACCTTGCCCTTCTCCTTCACGGGCTGCTGCTCGTCGCGGGCGTCGCGCACCTCCCAAATGAGGCCCTCGCCGGAGGAGAGGCCGCTGGTCACCTTCGAGGTCGTCCACTCGGGATCCACCGCCTCGAACACCCGCCTGATCCGCCCCCAAGAGGAACCCTTGCGCCCCTTCGAGGTGGCGCCCACCAGGACGAGGAACAGGTTCGCGTAGTGCTCCGCGCCCTCGGCGACGAAGTGCGCAGTCCGACCGATCACGCTGCCGAAGGCGACCAGGAACTGCAGCAGCAGCGCGATGGCGTCCGCCTCGGTGTGCGGCTCGATTGCCCGGACGGTCTCGCCAGCCAACCCGTGGAATGCGATCTCGGCCGGCGCGTCGGGCCAGGGCGCTGCCGGCAGGATGGCGTCCGTCGTCTGCTTCTCAGAGGTAGAGCGTCCCGGCTCCCCGTACCCCCGCTCGCCGAGAGCCCGTGCGGCCGCCTCGAAGTCGCCTGCATGATCGAGGATCGTGTAGACGGAGAACCTCCCGTAGCCGCGCTCCGCCTTGAACTCGGTCGACGTTGAGAACACGAACAGCAGGTCACTCCCGCCGTAGTTCGTCGTCGCGCTGACGCCGATGTCCTTCCCAGGACGGCGCCAATAGGTGACGTCGTCCTTCTCGTGGACAACCGTCCAACCGTGCGGCTCCAGGATCTCCCTCCAAGAGGTGCGGCGGGCGAAGACGTCACCCGGCCTCTCGCCCTCCTTGTGCCCGCGACGACGCGAATCGACAAACTCCTCCTTCGGCATTCGGTCGAACGTCCGGGCGAACGAGAAGAGTGCCTCACGTTCGTCTGTACTCAGCGTGGTAATCGTGTCCAGAGCACCTCTCACCCTGCGGTACGGCCGGCCCGACGGATGTACGGGCCCGTGAGACGGAGCGATAATGATGAACCCGCCCTCGCCCCGGGTCTCGATCAGCACCCTGACCTTGTCGTGACGCGCATCCTCTTCGTCGCTGGCCCTCGGTCTGCATGCGAGCTTGGCGTTGCCCGTGATCGTCTCGCAGTAGTAGGGCCAGTGGATGCCGCCCGACGGCGACTCCTCCAAGTACCCGGCCTCGATCCGCTCGACGATGGCGTCCAGGCCCACCTCGACGGCGACCTGTTTGAACTCGTCGTATGTTCGCCGGTCGTCGAACTCCATGACCTCCAGGTTCTTGGAGACTGCGCCGCAGACGATCCCGACACCCGCCCGGCCGTTCGAGTACCAGCGGTCGATCTGCTCTTCGCAGGCCCTCTCGCGCTGGTATCGCTTCCACTCCCCGTCCGGCGCCTTGCTGCCGTCCTCGCGAGGCGGCATTACCGAGAGCCCGACGCGGAGAGCCAGGAGTGCGGCCAGGCGACACTCGTCGCCTTCGGGGAAGGACGATTCGACATGCGCAGGTTTCGGCTCGGACATCGCGCGTACCCTCTGGCTGAGGCCAGGGCCAGGGGTGGGTCTGGCGACCCACACCCTGGCCGCGGCACGCGCTCGCTTGCTATCACCGACTTGGTCGAGAGGGTTGGGGCCGAGCGCATGTGGCCTCACCAGGATTCTGGCTATTTCCGCAGATCCTGAGGCCCCGGCGCGCTACTTCATGTGCAGATCTGGAGTTGCGAGAATCCGAAATGTCCGAGAGAATGTCCGAACCGCATTGAGGCGACACTATTTTGGGCGGAACGGGCGCTTCTTCTTCCTCTTCTCGCCCTTGAATTCCTTCGTCGAGGCGGCGTCAGGATCCATGTTGGGATCCACCGCACGCTCGGTCAGCCCCGAGTCGTACCTGACCGGTGTGGACGGACGCCCTCGACGTCGGTTCCCGAACCTCTTCCACGCCGGCGTGTCCCCGATCGTGGATTCCGGGCATCCCGTTGCCTCGTGAAGTGCTTCGAGCGTGATCTTCCGGTTGGCTCTCTTGAGGATCCCAAGCTCTTGGAGGACTCGCTCGTTCACCTGATCCAGGCGCCACTTCTTCCGCCGCCCAGCCGCGACCACCTTGAGTCGGCGAGAGATCGGGCGCGGGGGGGGAGGGTCAGCCTTCTCTTCTCGGCCAAGTTGTGCGCAGATCAGGCAGCGGTCTGACGGCTCCGCAGGAATTGCGAAGTGCTCCTTCTCCTTCTTGCATCTCCGCAGGTGGGGGTACTGGCACTTGCCGGACAACCAGAGGAGACCGACGGCGCCCTGCGTCAGAAGGGTCGACCCTCCGCACGTCCCCCGCTCGGTGCGCTGTGCGCAGAAGACCCGTTGCACGAGGACGTCCCCGTGCTCTCCGTCGCGAGACCGGAGGAAAACGAGGGCGTGATGCTCGTCGCGCACCCGAAGATGCTCTGGCGGAATCCCGCGTTCGCACTTCGAGCAGCAGACGAGACCGCATTCCTGCGCCTGCACGCTTCTGCGCCAGCTCCCCGTGACCCTGATGGTGCGAGATTCGGTGTCCGTTAGTTGCACTACCCTTTCCATCGCGCGGAGCACTTCGGCTTCGCTCGCACGCAGGCGGGCCAGATCCTCGGGATCGACGCATCGGTGGGCAGTGGTCTGTCCCGGCGTCGGCTTCGCGCCGCAGCGGGGGCAGGGATCGCCGGCGGTCTGCTCGGGATCGGACGGGACACCCTGTGGATCGGTCGACATGGAAACCTGCGCGCCGTGGCGTTGGCCCTACCCGCGGAATCGCCCACGCGATTACGAGCGGACGAGCCAGATCTTCCCACGCGCCAAGACGGGGTTCAAGGACGGCGGGTACTCCACCATTCGCGTCCACTACGGGCTCCGTCGTTCGGCGGGAGGCAGGACACTACCTTGGCGGCCCGCCCGTCGTCGGGGGCGGCTCGCGCCGGAGGCCCTCGACGTCGCCTTCTGGACGCCGATCGCGGGTCGCCGAGTCCCCAAGGGCCGGCCTGCAGCTCGTCGAGGCGCCACCGGCCGAGTTAGAGAACCCGCGAGGACGGCACGGGGCGCCAGGCGATAGGGAGCTGCCTACCCCACCCTGTCGCCTGCGCCCCGGGCCGGCTGGCGTCCGCCAGGAGCACCAGCCCCCTTAGGAGGAGTCCGCGTGGCAGCTAGGGCAGGTCGTCGTCTGCGCGGCTATGGACGAGCCTCCGTTCGAGCGCGTGGACTAGGGTCTCGGCCTGCGCGGGCGTGGGGCTGATGGTCACGAGGACGTGCGGGGACGGAGCCGTCGTCGCAGTGGCCTCCATCAGTTGTCCTCGGGGTCGGGCTCGTCGGCGTCGGGCTCGTCAGGGTCGGGATCGACACCTACTCTGCCCTCGTCCTCCCACTCGACGGTCACGTAGGGGTACCCGCGCTCCACGAGCAGCCGCCGATAGAACTCGCGCACCTCCGGGATCGCCGCCGTGACGGCCGCGTCGAGGCGCCGCTCCTCTTCGTCGGAGATGCCGTCGGGTCGGTACACGCCGAGGACGATGGAGTCCTGCAAAATCTCCCGGCGGTTGTCCATGTTCGTCTCCTTCAAGATGGCGGCGGGGAACACTCTTCGCGCGTGCATGCCGCATGCGCTGCCGTCAGCCTGTCCTCGTCACCCGACGGACGCGGAGTACCATCCGCTGGTCGTGCAGAAGCCGTTGGAATTCTCCCACACGCGATTTCCTCACGTCGCAGGTACTCGAACCCGTGCCGCGCCGTCCGGCCGCGCCAGGAGCCGACGTCGAGGTTCTTCGTCGGCTCATTCTCCATCTGGTCGTCCATCCCCGGTCGCGTCACGCTGCGCTTTCGTCCATTTCTGCGCCGACGGAAGCCGAATGCCGGCCCGCTTCGCAGCCTGCTGCGCCGTCACCGGTGCAACGCCGAGTTCCCTGGCGATCTGCGCGAGGTAGAAGCCCTTCGCCGCGAGCACCCGTACCGCCTCCTCCATCTCGCGCATCCTGCCCCGCCAGCGGCCGTGAGGGTCGGTCGGATCGCGCTGCACCAGGACGCCCTTCCGTCGCAGGCGGGATCGCATCGTTGCGACCCCCGCGACGGTGATGCCGACGGTCTCCGCGATCTTCCGGTTCGAGCGCGACCAGTCCACGGTGTTCCAGTCCACCGGCTCGCGTCCAGCGACGACCGCGATTCCCGTCTCCGCCGCGATCCTATGCACGACCCCGTAGTCGATGCGGAGCCGGCGGGCGATGGCGCTCGCGGTGAGGCCCTTGCGAGCGAGAACGCGGATTCGAGGGACATGCCTCGACCACTTCTTCGTCCAGGCCAGCCGTCTCGGGTCGGGGGCCTGGGGGATAGGGTGACCCTCGGCACGGAACTGCCGCCGCCACAGCGCCACCGTCCGCTCCTCGACGCGGTGCTGCATCGCGATCTCGGCGTTCGGCTTCGACCAGTCCACGCTCCGCCAGTCCGGCTTGCGGAAGTACGGGTTGCGCGGCTGCGTCGGCATCGCGAACCCGCGCACCCGTAGCGTGTGTCGCAGCGTCTTGACGCTCTGCGCCGACTCGCCGATCTTCCGTGCGATCTCCTCGTCGCGCAGCGACCAGTCGATGTCCCGGACGAGACGGTCGAAAGTAGTCGCGTAGGTGCGCGTGCGCCGCGCCGCCCCCCACGGGAGAGTGCCCCGTGCGCGGCCCGCCGCCTTCCCGCGCCGGTCGACCCCAAACTTCGGAAGTGCGATGCCATGGGCCTCCGCGACGCGCATGATCCTCTGCGGGCCGGCGTGGAGGCGGAGCGCGATGGCGTAGCGGGAGTACCCCCGATCAGCGAACCTGCGGATGCTCGCGGCCAGTTCGTCGTCCGTCTCCCCGCAAATGTTCCGCCGCCCGACGGCCTGCTGGATGCCCTCCGCCGTGTGCCCGATCCCGAGCACCTTGCGGTAGTCCGCGACCGTGCCCGCGCTGATGCCGAGGTCGAGCGCGACGTCCACGTCGGGACGCTGACCGAGGCCGGCGTCGAGAGCGATCCTGATCCGCCGCGCCATGCGCTTCGTGAGGAGCGCGTCGGGGATCGTGACATTCAGAGGCTTCATGGAGCGACGTGGATCAGGGACGCGCTCCCGGCGTCGAGATGGGGCGAGGGGCGACGCGACGTGGTCGAGTTCATGATGACTTCCTCAAGGAAGCCTGCTCGGGTGGTTTCGCAGAAAGGACTCCCACGCTTTCGACTTCTCGTCCGATGCCCTGGTTTGGCAGGAACGGGCATACAGCCACACGAGAGCCGTAATTGCAACGGCTACGAATGCGCCGATCCCTTTCCCAAGGATGTACTTGTCCCGCGCGGAACAAAACTGAACAACCGGCAGGAGCAAATTCGTAAGCGAGAATATCCACACGTTCAGCCCGTGCCCACTTGGCCCATACGTGACGCAGATTGCGTCTCTCCCGCCTGCCTGCTTCGTTCTCCATCGTGATTGCAAATCCATGCCCAACAGGTGTTCGATCTCCCACATCCGTTCGAGCTTCCACAGGTAGATCTGTCGACAGTGCTCCACGTACAAGAACCAGATCGACATCAGTGCGGCGATGAACGCGGAGCACACCACACCCAAATACACCTGGGTCTCCGGGTCCGTGATCGTCGTGATGAGGCCGCAGAGGACGAATGCGCTTGCTGCTAGGATGGCTCCAACCTGCCACGGGTATGAGTCCTGGTGGATGTAGTCCGCCTGCGCGGCGGCGTACTCACCGAGGAGGATCTCTGTCGTAGGGGCGCGATCTCCTGACGGGGACGCCGAACTCGGTGCGTTCTGCCCGATGTGGCGCAGCACTGCGTCCTTCAACTCCACCACGGCCTTTTCCACCTGCTGCGCCGCCCTTTCGTGGGCTTGGGCAGCATGGGACGCATGCCCGGCAGCGCACTTGGCGGCATCAGCAGCATCCTTTGCGGCCAGTCCTGCGGCCTCGTCACTGGACATCGGAAGTTCTCCATTCTACTTGCGCACCCGCGCGTGCAAGTCCCCGATGATCTCCTGGATCTGCTCCAGAGCCGCCTCCAGGTCGTCCGCAATCTCCTGCGCCAGCACGTTCGGATCGGGCAGGTTGGCGGAGTCCTCCAGGCTCTCGTCGCGGAGCCAGGACAGGTCGAGGGACACCTTGTCGCGGGCAAGGATCTCGTCGTACGTGTAGGCCCGCCAGCGACCGTCAGGCCGCTTCTCCGACCACGTCGGCTTCCGCTTGTGCCGCTCGCCCGCGCAGTAGCACCCGACGAACTCGTCGAGATCCGTCCGCGTCATCGAGTTCTGCTTGAG
>Ga0209514_10010398_pt1 | contig 9992 bp, 7 predicted proteins | sample Subgrocontami58m_FD_187452 | JGI IMG/M metagenome (GOLD analysis project Ga0209514, IMG submission 187452) | Subsurface groundwater microbial communities from S. Glens Falls, New York, USA - GMW37 contaminated, 5.8 m (SPAdes) (version 3) | ecosystem: Environmental > Aquatic > Deep subsurface >... | reverse complement strand
TAGATGTGCACCCAGACCCACCTAAGGCAATGGTGGATCCTTTACAGGCCCTAGATTATGCTGACTTCTCTAAACTCATGAAAGACCTTAAACAAGTGGCTAAGTCTATTGGCCGTGATATATAATGTCTATAGAAAAAATACAAGAGGCTATTGAAAATAGGTTGCCTGAAGATTTGGAGAATAGATTAATCACGGGAATAATTGGAGAAACTGCTTCTAAAACTGCTCGCAGCCCTCATATATGGAATCCGACTTTTGAAAGATTAAGAATTCCAGCTATTTTTTTACCTTTTGATGTTTCTAGAGAAAATCTTCCTGGATTAGTAGAATCATTAAGAGAAGAAGAAAAAGTTCAGGGCTTTAGTGTTACTAATCCATATAAGTCAGAGATAACTCCTTTTTTAGATGAGATAGAAGAAAAGACAAGACTTATTGGTGCAGTAAATACTGTTGTAAGAACTAAGGATTCTAAGTTAATAGGTTATAATACTGATGCCCGAGGTTTTATAGCTAGCTTAATTGTACCCCACAGAGCGTTTAATGAGAATATTCCCTTTATCAAAAGTTTAGACGGAAAAAGAGTGATATTAATCGGCATTGGCGGTGCAGGCAGAGCAATCGCATTTTGTTTAGCTTTACATATACGAAAAAATGGAACATTATATATTGCTAACAGAACTGTAGAAAAATTAGGGCCGCTTTCAGAAGAGTTAGAAAGCTTATATGATTGTAATATTAAATCTATTAAAGAAGAAGAAATAGCAGAAATCCTGCCTTTAACTGATTTATTTGTAAATTCATCAATTAAGGGTGCAGAAGGATTGAAAAATACTAATAATGGTTATGTTTATTTAAAGGACTACTCTTCACTTGCGCCGGCTGTCCAAACTCCATTAGAGAGAAGAGACCATGAAACAGACAAAGATTTGATTTCTAGAATAAGGTATGATTCAGCTTATGAAACTCAGAAAAATAGAGCTCAATCAGCTTTGTTATTCACAGAAGAATTGCAAAATAGAAAAATATATTTCGTAGACATAATTCATTCTCCTGCAGAAACTGTGATGCTAAACCAGGCTAAGTATTTCGGTCATCATACTATGAATGGCAAAGGAATGAATGTTTCGCAGGCTGTGGAGGCTTTTAGTTTAATAATGAACAACTATTTTGAATCTATTGATGCTGATATAGATAGAACTTATAAGGAAGTAAAAGAAATAATGTTTAGTATTTAGAAATTCCTAATATGGCATCGGTTACTTTAAGAACGTTTATGCCGTCTTCTAATGATATCGGTGGAGTAGTCCCATTCAACATAGCTTCATAGGCATATCTGATGTTGTCTGCATGCCCAAACCCATAGGATGGCCTGCCCAGCTGTAGGTTGTATGCGTCTTTTCTTTTATCAAATTCTTCAGGAACTTCGAGAAAGTCAGAAATTGTATAAACTTTTCCTCCTTCATTAATAAGTTCTATATATCCTTTATTAAAATGAACTTTGAATTTAGTGATATCAATTTTTTCAGGATTACAGGTTGTGCCATAATACTTGATAAAACCATTATCTAGTCTTATAATGCCACTAACTGTATCAGAAACCTCAATGTTTGGGTGAAGATTTTTGTTGGTGCTGTTAACTCTGTCTTCTATATCGATGTCTTCACCTTTATAGTCCATTAACCACAATGCTAAATCTAATTGATGATATGCCTGATTGGTTAAAACTCCACCTAAGGCTCTTCTGTTTTTTCCTCTCCAACCTTCGTTGAGGTCATAATATTTTTGTTCTCTATACCAATCTACATTTACTTCAATGCCTTTAATAGGCCAATATTTATCAATCTGTTGTTTTAACCAGGAAATTTCATCATTATACCTATTTTGGCTTATTAATCCAATCTTTTTTTGATATCTATGTATTTTTTGTATTCTTAATATATGCCTAGCTTCTAAGGAACTTAGTACTAATGGTTTTTCTACGATAATATGCTTATCATTTTTTATTCCTCTTTCTATTACTCCTAAATGCATGTCATGTGGTAGGCAGATATGTACTACATTTATATCAGCACTGTTTCCGTAAAATAGGCTCATATAATTATTGAATGTTCTAGTCTTTCTTAATCGCTCAATTTCAGCATCAGTGATTTCCGGACTTAACAATCTTATGTCTCCTATTGCTTTTTCAAGTCCTGCCCTTATTTGATTTTCATCAGGATCTGCTATTGCGACTACTTCTGCCAGATCTCTGGATTTTTTCCAAATATTATAGAAATGAACTGGTCCAATCATCCCGAATCCAGCAATACCCACTTTTAATTTTTCTGCCATTAGGCATAAACTTTTATAGAAAACTATTTTAATACTTCGGAAGATTATGATATTGTATAGTAGTAGTTACATATCGCAATTTTTATAAATCTATCAAAAATACACTAACTTATGGCTAAACACGAATTAATACTTATAAATATTAAATTTGGGGGTCTTTATTAAATGAAACTCTTTTGGAAAAAGAAAAAACCTAATGTTATCGCTGTTATGGGGGCTAGAGGCGGTTCTAAGGAATTACCCGGTAAGAATATAAGATTAATGAATGGCAAGCCTTTAATTGCTTACTCTATTGAATCAGGAAAAAAATCAAAGTATATTGATAAGGTGGTGGTTGCTACAGACGACCAAGAAATAGCTAATGTTTCTAAGAGATATGGTGCTGAAGTTGTTCTTTTGCCTCCAGAATATGCTACAGATACAGCTCCGATGGAGCCAAGTTTAAAATATGCTGTTGAATGGATAGAAAAAAATCAGAATTTCCCTGTTGATATTATGGTTTATTTACAGTTAACAGATTTTTTCAAAAAACCGGAGTGGATAGATGAGTGTATTAAGTATTTAATAGACCATCCAGAAGTTGATTCTTGTTTTATTGGATGCAAGGAACACAAGAATTACTGGAATAAAGAGGGAGAAAAGTATGTAAAGTTAACCACTGCCATGTATGTTCCAAGACAAAAAAAAGAGCCTGTATTTAGAGAAGACACCGGGCTAGGAGCAGCAACAAGAGCTTCTGTAATCAAGGGTGGAAGAAGGTTAGGAGATAACACAATGATAATAGAAAAAGAATATCCTTTCTTTGACATACATACGGAATTAGATTTTAATATACTAGAGTTTGTGACTAGAAATTATCCTAATATTGTAAGAGATCATTATAAGGATTATAAAAAACATAAATAATTTTGCCTATGAAGAGATTAAGCTTAATATACAATAACAACCATCACCTTAAAGTAAAAAACATAAAGGATCTTCTTATTATATCGATGTCTAATGATCTGAATAATCTTCTTAAATCACAAAATATCCAATTTAAAAGTTATAAAGAGTATATAGATGAAGGAAAACTACCGTTTATTGTAGATAAAGATACTGTTAACTTGTCACTGAACTGGCCAAATTATGTTTCTGATCCAAATTTTAAAAATTTAATAACCCACAGAGGAATTTTATTATCTGAAGTGATTAACCTGGGTTTTGAGTTGTATTACCAAAAAGTTCTGGCACAGCTTGAAATCATAATTCAAATAATGGAAAAAGAAAATCCTGAAGAAGTGATTCTTTTAGATGATCCAGAATTTCCATATCTGAGGGCTTTGGGCTGTTTTAATGTTAAGGTTACAAGAATAAAAATTAATAATACTAAATATCACTTTAATCAATACAAGAAGTTTATAGCTGCAAGGTATTTTAAAACTTTGGCTATAAATGCGAATGCTTCCTTTAAGAACGTAAAAAAACAGGAAGAATCCAGTAAGCCAAGGATAATATTAATTAATTATATGCATCTTGATTTTCCTTCTTTAAGCCCTTTAATACCAGAATTAAAAAAAAAATTCCAGGTTGATGTTATGGCACTAGAATTCCATCAGCAGAAGGCTTTTAGGGATGCCGGAATTTTTTATAAATCATTTAAGGATTATAAAATTAAAGTTGATACTGGTTTGATAGATAAATCTTTTGATAATATAAAGAATGCTCATTTGTTGATAAAAGATGATAATGAATTTAAAAACAACTATAAGTATAAAAATATTAAGTTGTATGATATAGTTATAGATGAATTAAACTATATTTTTAGAAAACATTTCATTGAAAGCGTTTATTATATAGAATACTTTAATTCTATATTCAAAAATTATAATGTAAATACTATAGCTTTGGCTTCGGATGTTCTAAGAACTGGAAAAATTGCCGCTAAAGTTGCGGAATTAAATAAAATAGTTGCAGTTACAGTCCAACATGGTGCTATCGGAGAGAGAGCAGGAAGATATGGATATTTGCCTATCTCTAGTGCTAAATTTGCATGCTGGGGAAAAACAAGCAAGGAAGCCTTAATTGGATATGGTGGAGATGAGAAAAAAATAATAGTCACGGGAAGCCCAAGATATGATTCCTTAATAAAAAAAGAAGGATTCAAATCTAAAGAAGATATTTACTTGTTATTTAACCTAAAACCTGAAGACAAGATTGTTGTCTATGCTACAAATGTGATGCCAGAACAAGAGTTAATGTTTACAGCTTTAGCAAAGGCATGCAATGAATTAAACCTAAAATTAATATTGGCATTGCATCCAGCAGATAAAGAACAATTTTATGCAAATATATGCACTAAAAATAATTGGCAACTTTTGGTAAGTAAGGATTTTGCCAATTTATTTTCTTTGATTAATTATTCTGAAGTTTTTGTTACTAAGGCATCGACGGTTGCAATAGAAGCAATGATAATAGAAAAACCTATAATAACAATGAATTTCACAACAGCCCCAGATAGATTGCCATTTGCTAAATTAGGGGCTGCAATCGGAGTTTATAGGCCAGAAGATTTAAAAAATGCCGTTGAAGAAATATTAACTAAGGAAAATATAAAAAGTAATTTAAAAAAGAAAGCAGAAGAATTCTTAGAAGACTATATATACAGCTTGGATGGAAAATCAACTGAAAGAGTAGTTAATTTAATAAAAAGCTTAATTAAACCATAGTTTTTTACAATTACATGTGTGGAATTTGCGGAATAGGATTTGGGGATAGGCAATTAATTAAAAAGATTAATAACGCACTTGTTCATAGGGGCCCAGATAGCCAAGGCTATTTTGTTGATAATAATGTTTCTTTAGGAATAAGAAGATTAAAAATAATAGATTTAGAGACTGGAGATCAACCAATATATAATGAGGACAAAACTGTAGTTACAGTCTATAATGGCGAGATTTATAATTTTAAGGAGTTAAAATACAGGCTTGAAAAGGCAAAACATAGATTTTATACTAATACCGACACAGAGGTTATTGTTCATTTATATGAAGAATATGGGGATGAATTTCCTAGATATTTAGATGGCATGTTTGCAGTTGCATTATATGACTCTAAAAAGAAGAAAATTTTATTAGCAAGAGACAGACTAGGAATAAAACCCTTATATTACACAAGTGAAAACGACTTCTATTTTGCTTCTGAGCTTAAAGCTCTATTACAGAATAAGGAGATAAAAAAAGAGATAGATAAGCAAGCTTTTCATAATTACCTAAGCTTTGGCTATATTCCCGGACCCTTGTCTATAATAAAATCAATAAAAAAATTGAGTCCTGGCCACATACTAATCTATAGCAAAGGAAAAAGGGTAATTAAGCAATTTTGGGATTTAAAATATTCAGAACAAATAAACAGATCTGAGTCTCAAACAAAAAAAGAGTTACTTTCAGAACTGCAAAAGGCTGTTGATTCCCATTTGATAAGCGATGTGCCATTAGGTGCTTTTTTATCTGGAGGCATCGATTCTAGCACTATAGTTGCTATGATGAGCAAGGCCATGAAAGAGCCGGTTAAGACATTTTCAATAGGATTCCCAGAAGATGATTATAACGAGCTTAAATATGCAAGAATCGTAGCAGAACATTTTAATACAGACCACAAAGAGTTTGTTGTTACTCCTGATTTGCTTAATGTAATTGGAGAAATTGTATGGCATTTGGATGAGCCTTACAGTGACCCTAGCGCATTTCCAGTATATTATGTTTCACAAATGGCCAGAAAATATGTTACGGTTGCCCTATCAGGAGAGGGCGGAGATGAAATATTTGCTGGTTATCCTAGATATTTTCAATGGAAACAAGATAAATTAATAGAATACTACAAGAGACTGCCTTCTGGAATCAAATCAATAGGCAAAAAAGTGGCTACAATGAGCGGGGACGATACGAAAAGAAAAATAGACAAAATTGACAAGCTGTCTGTTATGGAAGATCCAGAATATTGGTATAATTCTAAAATAACTTTGTTTACAGAAGAGGAAAAATCAAAACTTTATAAGCCTAAAAATGCAGATGACAGTTATAAAATTGTATATAATTATTATAAGAACAACAATGCCTTATCAAAGCTGAATAAAGAGTTATATGTAGATGTAAAAACATATTTGGTAGACAATAATTTATGTAAAGTAGACAGAATGAGCATGTTGCATTCTTTAGAAATTAGAGTTCCATTTTTGGACAATAATTTCATAAAATTCGTTTCTTCTTTACCCACAGAGATGAAAGTACGAGACAATATGGGAAAATACCTATTGAGGCAAGCGGTTAAAGATATATTGCCTAAACAAATATTGGAAAGGAAAAAAATGGGATTTGCTCTGCCATTAAAATATTGGCTAAAAAAAGAACTATACAGCTCTGCCTCTCTGATATTAGACAAATCTGAAACATTCAATAAAGATTATGTTAACAAAATACTGGGCCAACATAAATCTAATAACAGAAATAATGACAGAAGAATATGGACATTAATTAGCTATGAACTGTGGAATAGGATTTATATAGATGGCCTTAGCTATAAAAAAATAAAAATTTAATTATTATTCTGATTCTTATCTTTTAAAGACCTTAACAAATTAAATTCTTCTTTGTGAATTATCTTTAATAAATAAGCTAAAAGTAAATAAATCAATCCATAGATTACTATTAATATTATAGAATTCTTTATTAAATATAGCCTGACTAAAATTAAAATCACCAAAGAAAAAACACTGGCTAAGATAATTTTAAAGTATTGCATTATAGGATGCCTAAATTTTAGTACACTAATAGATTGCATGATGAATAAACCACTATAGACAATAAAACTTATTGCGCTACTAATAGCAGCACCAATTATATCAAACTTTGGTATTAAAATTATGTTTAGTGCAACATTTAAAACTATAGCTATCATTGAGTTTATCAAAATTAAATTACTTTTTTTGTACACTTCTAATAATTTTCTTGAAGTAAAAGAAATAGTGCTGATAAGAAATCCAAAAGCCAAGATAGACAAAGCTAGATATCCGCTAGCATAGGAGCTACCAAACAATAATTTTAGAATATCTTTTGATAGATACATCATTATAATAGATACCGGTAATGCAGCTAAAAATATCCATTTACTTGTAATATTAAAAATCTCTTTTTGCTCCTCTATTCTTTTTTCTCCGATTAGTTTACTCATAGTTGGCGTAAATAATGTAAGTATAGCCACCGGTATGCTAGTCAATAACATCGCAGTTGGGAACGCGGCATTATAAATTCCTACCTCAGAACTAGTCTTAAAATAACCTAATAATATGGTATCTACCCATATTAAAGCTAGTTCCATAATATTGCTTATCATCAAAGGCCAGGAATAAGAAAATATCTGTTTATTATTGTATTCTGTTTTTACATCTTTTTTAAAAATTGGAAATAATTTTTTCTCGATAAAATAGAATGTTACAACAAATGTAACAACTAGTGATATTACATATGCTAAGCTAATGCCAAATAACGCGTAACCAAAATAGATTGCTATCAAAGACAGAACTATTTTTGAAAGGCCTTCCAATAAATTTTTTGAATATACAACATATTTAACTTCCCTATAGGCTCTAATTATCGATAATAGAACCTCACTTAAAACGTATGCAGGAATAGAAAAGGCAAGAATCTTTATTATTTTTATTAAACTATCATTATGGAATATCTTTACTGAAATCTGGGGCGCAAATATGAATATTAAAATTGAAAATATCAAACTAGTGATTATGCTAAATTTTAATGAGTATAAAATAACCCCTTTTATTTTCATTTGATCTTTAGTTCCTAAATAATATGATACAAACCTTAAAGTACCTCTATCGAGGCCCATTAATGCTAATATTGCACCAAAGCTAACAACACTTAGTCCTAGAGAAAATAATCCATATTGATCAGGCCCCAATCTCGCAATTATCAAACGGAAGATGTAATTCAGAAATTTACCTATAAAAAGACCCAATATTATTATTAAAGATCCACTTATTATCTTTTTTATATTCTCATTATTTTCCATGATTAAATTTTATAAGGTAACTTTAAAAACTTTGCTCATATCGCATTTTTATGAAAGTTCTAGCACCCACTACTGCATTCCCGAGATTTGAAGGGGATGTGACCGGAAATTTTATCTTGTACATGTTTAGATTAATTAAGGACGTTGACTTTAAAGTCCTAGCACCATCAGATATAAAAGCAAAAAGGTATGAAAAAATAGGAAATGTGGAGATTGAAAGATTTTCTTATACCTGGCCATCTAAATATCAAAAATTAACCTATGGGGAAGGTATCCATTCAAATTTGAAAAAAAGTTTTATTGCTAAAATGCAGATCCCCTTATTGGGAATAGGGCTAACAAAAGCTATATTAAAATATTATAATAAATTTGATTTAATACATGCACAAATGGTTTTTGCAGGCTATGCCTCTTACCTCACTAAAAATTTAATGTACACAAAAAGGCCATTAGTGATATCTTTTTATGGTAAAGACATATTAAACTGCAAACAAAACCTGAATATTTATAGGCCTATGTTAAACAAAGCTGATTTAATACTAGCTTTGACAAAAAATATGGAAAAAATGCTTCTCGAAATGGGTGTTGAGAGGAATAAAATCATAGTACATCATCTCGGAATTGATTGTAATAAACTTAAATATAAAAAACCATCCAACAAAAAAGATAACATAAGGTTTTTAATAGTAGCCAGATTTATAGAAAAGAAAGGCATAGACTATGGTATAAAAGCATTTAGCAAAGTTGTTAAAAAATACCCTAAATCTAAATTAGTTTTAGTTGGTGATGGTCCTGAAGTTAATTATTTATTAGAATTAACAAAAAACCTAAAACTAGAAAAAAATGTGGAATTTATCAATAATTTAAAATCCCAAAACCCAAGGGAAGTAACATTAAAAGAATTTTATAAGGCAGACATATTTTTATTACCAAGTATAACTACAGCTGATGATTATGGTGGAGCACCCATTGTGTTGACAGAAGCAGAAGCTGTAGGACTTCCATGTATTGTTTTTGAGGATGCTGGCAATTCAGAAATTGTTCTAGACAAAAGAACTGGTTATGTTGTAGAACAAAAAAATATTGATGAATTTGCCAAAAGAATGATAGAGTTGATAGAAAACCCAAGATTAAGAAATAGGTTTAGCACTGCGGGCAGAAAGTATATCGAAGAAAGCTTCAATAACGAAATACAGCCAAAAAAATTAAAACAGATATATACTAATTTATTAAATAATAAAAAGCTTTAAAAATTATGCACATTTCCCATATTTGATGAAAGTAGTTATTCTATGTGGTGGATTTGGAACAAGATTAAAAGAGGAAACCGAATTTAAACCAAAACCTCTAGTTACGATAGGCCATATGCCTATATTGTGGCATATAATGAAAATTTATTCTCATTATGGTTATAAAGATTTTGTTCTATGTTTGGGCTATAAAAGTAATGAGATTAAAAATTTCTTTATGACCTATGATATATTAAAACATGATTTTACCTTAAACTTGGGTAATAGAAAATCCGCTAAGGTTTATCATAACTCTAATTTATTAGAAGATTGGACTATAACTTTTGCAGAAACAGGCCTAGAA
>Ga0209514_10010396_pt1 | contig 9996 bp, 14 predicted proteins | sample Subgrocontami58m_FD_187452 | JGI IMG/M metagenome (GOLD analysis project Ga0209514, IMG submission 187452) | Subsurface groundwater microbial communities from S. Glens Falls, New York, USA - GMW37 contaminated, 5.8 m (SPAdes) (version 3) | ecosystem: Environmental > Aquatic > Deep subsurface >... | reverse complement strand
CGCTCTTTACGCGTGCTTTTGGAACGGGACCAACTGGAGCCAACCCGAGGCGGTCGTGACCAACCTGACCGGCTTGTATGGCTGGCGGAGCGCGATGGCATCGCCAGACCTGGCCGCGCTCGCCTACACGCTGGACCAGGACGGCTCGTTCACGAACGCGAATGATCAGGAGGTCTTCCTGGTACGGCGCGAAAACGGGGTCTGGCGCGAACCCCGGCGGCTGACAACCAACGAGGCGCCCGACCGCTCGCCGCAACCGACCTACCTGCAGGACGGTCGGTTGGCGGTCGGCTGGCTGAGCGACAACAAAGTGATCGGGCTGGTCGGAGATCTCACCGCCCAACCGAGCACTTGGATCGAACCGAACGACTTTCTGAATTTGAACTTCTGCCGCGCCGAGTTGGTTGCGCGCGGCAACCGTCTGCTGGCCGTCTGGCCCGCCGCCAACGATTTGTACGCGGTTGAAGTTCCGATCGCCAGGCGAGCGCTGCTGGCGACACTCCCGTCGTCCGGCCAGCCAAAATCACTCCGCTTCAACCAGGATGATGTGGAAACCGCGTTCGCCGCCGAACTCGATGACGCGGGAAGCCTGCGGTACGCCGCCATCGTGGCGCCCATCCTGCCGGGCTCGTTACCTGAACTCGGACCCACAGCGACTCTCCTGGCGGAAACAATCCGCTTCGGCGCCACCAACACCACCGCCCCGCGCATCCTCGCGTTTACGCCGCCTGCCGGCGGCCAGGCCCGCCTGACCTGGGAGAGTGTTCCGGGCAGCACCTACGTGCTCCAGCAATCAACGGATTTGCTGACGTGGACCGATGTCGCGGAAGTCACGGCCACCGCGGCGACAGCCACCAGCGGAGTCAATCTACCCGCGAACTCGGACACACGCTTCTTCCGGCTGAAGGTGAAATAAACCAGCCCATCGCCGCGCGGGACCTGCCAGGGCGCATCGCTCGCTTCACCCGCTTGGGCCTGCTATTCGATCAAGGTGGTGACATTGAACTTGAGGCGCCGGTGCTTAGCGCAGGAAACGATCTCAACTTCGATGGGTTCGGCCTGGTCTCGCAACGCACGCAGCCGCTTCCTATGCCATTCTTTTGCCGGCTGATTGTTGATCGTGATAATGTAATCTCCACGACGAATCCCAGCACGCGCGGCGTCCGTGTTTGGAATAACTGCGAACACTTTCAATCCTCGCTCGTCTGGCAGAATTGACAGGCCCACGCTTTTGGCCGGGGCTGAAGCGACCCTGTTGGTGGCAGGCGTGAGCAATATCCAAAGCGCTGCCAGACTGAATAATGCGCTCGCGCGTGGACGCAATGCGTGCATCCGTAAATGAAAGCCTCGCGCGCCGCCTTTCGTCAACGCCTCATCTTGGTAGGGCTCGCTGTCCTCAGCGGGCCGCACACGCGGTCGGACGTCTAGGACGGCGCGCTGGGACAGACGCGCCCTACCGCATCGGAGGGTAATCCAATCCGCCACCCAACCAGCAAGCCCTATAGGGGCGATATGGCGTGGCGCCGCGCGCGCCCACCAAGCCTTCGATCACGCCCCCCTCCCTCCGTGGTCGAATGGGGGCCTACTACTCCTGGATCGCGTGACCGCGAGTCAGCGCCAACGAACAGGCCGGGTTTGCGCCGACTGGGTTGAGGGTGTAGGTGCCTTGCTGAGGGCATGTCGGCATCTCGTGGTTCTTGAGGTACGAGCACACCTCGATCACATCGACCGGATCGCCCTTTGTCTTCCTCTTCTCCAGCGCCCATTGCTCCTTCGCGCCTTTGAGCTGCAACAGGTTTGCTACGCACGAGACTCTCGAAGGCCCCGTGTGAGCCCTCAGGAATCGAGGCACGAACACCCACGCCACGATGGCAAGGAGGAGAACGACCAGAAGCCCCCGGAGAAGCCGGTAATGGGTGCTGCCTGACCGCCAGTGATCTGCTCCGGTGATTTTCATCTTGCGGCGTTGATCACAACCGGCATACGCGCTCCTGATGCTCCCGTCAATTGAAACCTCGACCCCAACTGGAGAGCTGGATTTCGATGCTGCGCGCATGGGCGATGTCTTCCAACGCCTCTGTCACCCCGTATTGACGCGGGATGTCCCGCTCTGCGAGTTGCACGCCGAAGGCGTAAGGGTCCAGCCGCGCCATGCGCGCAGCCTGGCCAAAGGAAAGCCAGCCCTTGGCATAGTAGCGGCAGCCGAGCTCGATCTCCATGTGGCGCTCCCGTTCGCCTGGCTGCAAGGGCAGGCCCGCAAGGGCCTGCTCGTCGAGATCGAGAGTAATGCTCATGGACAGAGTATCGTTTTCAGCTCGTGTCGCGTCAAGGTGCCCGCCGATTGCAGGACCGGGATCGTGCTTGTCCCCGGACGCCGTCCAGGGCCAAGATCCGGTGGTGCCGCTCCATTTTCAATGGGACGAGAACAAGGCCAGGACCAATCTGGCGAAGCACGGCGTTAGAAGAGCTATGAAGAAAGCACCTGACAGAGCAGCCGAAACCGAAATGCGAGCGGAGCATGATCTCGAGAACTCGCTCGGTCAGGGGACCGGGCCTACATGGCGTGGAGATGCTGACCGTTCCCCGTAGGCCGCATGCCCTCATGCGGCGCCCGGGCCGGCATTCTTAAACAGTCTCCAAGGGCTATCGAGGGTGTCCGACAATGTTTATGCACCGTTTACGTTCGCTGATCAGACGAAAGTTCGGAATCGCGCTCCTGAGCGGGCTCTTTCATGTGGCCTCCTCCGGAGTCTTGGCGGAGTCGAAACTGCCGCTCTTGATCGCCTACTTTGTGCCAACGGACCGCGTGCCTATTCCTGGCTACGTGGATCGTCTTGACGGCGTGATGACCGAGGTTCAGAGGTTTTACCGGGACGGAATGCAGGCTGCCGGGTATGGCCCGCTCACCTTCGACCTGCCCCGAGACACTGCCGGAAAGCTCGACGTGCGCCTCGTGCATGGGAAACACGACATGGGCGCTTATGGCCGAGGGGATAGTGACAAAGTGCGCGGCGAGGTCGAGGCCGAGCTGACAACCAAGGGGATCGCCACCAGTCAACGGACGCTGGTGATCTTCCAGACGCTGCTAAAATGGGAGGGTTCCACCGCCGTTGAAGTGGGACCTTACGTAGGAGGGGGTTCGCACCTGGCGGGCACGGCCTGGGTCTATGACGACGCCTTGTTGGATCCTCGGAAGCTGGGCTCGAAGGAGCCGGGCGGATTCTACGGGCGGCCTTGTTCGGTAGGCGAGTTCAATTCCCATTATGTTGGAGGGGTTGCGCACGAGCTGGGGCACGCGCTCGGGCTGCCGCATGTGGCGGGTCCTCGCTCCGAACCCAGACACTCGCTGATGGGGGACGGGAATCATACCTATGGGGAGGAACTCCGGAACGAAGGGAGCGGCACCTACCTGCACCCGGCCAGCGCGATGCTCCTGGCACGGTGTCGCCCGTTTGTCGGTGCGATCGAAGGGGCGGAGGGAGTGTCCAGGGCGGAGCTTGCACAGCTTGATGCCAGCTTCAAAGACAGCCAGGTCGTGCTCGCCGGGAAACTGGAGGCTGAGCCTGCCGCGTTCGGAATTGTCGCCTACGATGACCTTGTCACTATTCCCGGTGATTACGATGCCAAAGGTTGGGTTTGCGGTGTGGACGGATCCGGGCGGTTCCGCCTGGCCATCAGCGAACTGCAACCCGGGCCATACGAGCTGAGATTACAGGTCTGCCATACCAACGGCGGAACCAGCGGCTTCGCCTATAGGTACGAGGTCGATTCATCCAATGTTCCAGACTTGAGCGCTTTCTCAGATGCGTTCCTTCTCTTCCAACAGGCTATGAGGGCTTTTGTGAACGGCGACCGCGGGCAGGTTGAGTCCCGAGTGGTGGAACTGGAGGCGCGATCCACAGCACCTGCCGAACTGTTGTGCAAGGCGAAGCATCTGCGCACCCTGCTTCATCCAGACCCGCCCCGGTCGCTTGCGACGGTGCCTGCCGGCCAGAAAGAGGTTCAGGTTTCAACCCTGTCGTTTCTTACAGAATCCGTCGGTTGGGGCGTTCCTCGGCGGGATATGGTCCTGCCCGAGAGGAATTCCCCTTGCCTTCTCCAGGTGGGCGGCAAGTTCCATGAACGTGGCCTCTATGCCCACGCGCCCTCGCGGTATGCGCTCCAGTTGACCGGAGAATGGAAACGCTTGAAGTCGGGTTACGGTCTCCAGGACGGGCACGATGGCTCGGTGAGGTTCATCATTCGCATCGACGGGAAGGATATCTTCTGCTCGGATAAGATCAGGGACCATCAATTGCGCATGTTGGATTTGGACCTGACCGGCGCAAGCCGTCTGGAGATGGTCGTGGACGATGCGGGAGATGGCGCGAATTCCGATTGGGCCGTGTGGATTGCGCCGCGGTTGCAGAGGTGACCTTTCTCCTGTGCACGACTCTGCGCCCGGCAAGGGGTGGGCGGGGCTGGGACTGGCTCATTCTCGCGCGAAGGCGCGGAGGCGCGAAGGCGATGCCGTGAGGACAATGGTCTTGGCTCGTTCCCGACGCTCAACGCCTTGTCTCGGTCATCAGCCCGGGGCAGAGCGAAGCGCCGCCCCGGGTAACGATGCGTCCTGGGTCTCAAGCCCTGTAAGGGCGATACAGCGTAGCCCTCGCGTGAGCCTCCGCCACCCTCGCTGAAACGGTCCCGACGAGCCGCACCGGTATCCGGTTGGTGGTGCCACCGTCATCGCGGTACAGGAAACCTGACTCACCCCGCCGACACGTCGCGCGGATTCCCCATCGGCGTCGAGATCACCGCGACAGATCACGCTGCTTCCGCAACCAGTACTCGCGGAACGAGCGAAGCCGCGGCAGCGATTCCCGGTCCTTCACGCGGTTAGTAGCCGCCTTGCTGGCGATAATGTCGTCCGGATGGCAAACCGGAAACCCTTCGACTTCCACACGTCGTTGCCACGCATCCTCGAAGCGTTCAATCCCATCGGGTGCAAAGATCAGGTCCAGGTCAAAAGGCCCGTTCCTTAGTTGGACGAAGTCCTTGCCCTGCTCGATTTCCGCCGCCTGTCCGGGGGTCAAGGCGAAACCCAACTCACGCAAGGCCATGACCAGGACTTGGCAATTCGCCGGCGATTTCGCGACGAACAGGTCGGCATCTTGCGTGGTGTCCGGAAAACCAAGGAGGATCGCGCCGGACTTGCCAATGAACAGATAGCGAATCCCGAAACGGGCAAAGGATTCGCGGATTTCTTGCGCCTGACGGTACTCAAATGCGCCCATAACCGAGCCAATCTGGCAGGTGCTGTTCACACCAGCGGCGGTAATCCGCAGTCGTGTCAAACGCCCGGAACGGAGCATCGTCCAAAACCGGCTTGTAGGTGCGGATGAACGCGTAGCGGAAACGGGTGGCAAGCGGACGCCGGGCGGCGGCGTCAAACTCCTTCAGCCAGTCGGGGGGAATAGGTATCGCCTCCCGAGAATCGGACTCGAGTTGGGCCAGAGCGGCTATCGGCTTCGCCATGCCCATCACCCTAGGCTGCCAGCGCACGATTGGCAAGCCCTTGTCCGCTCGAAGCGGGCCATTCAAGATACACACCAATTCTTAGCGAACCGTATGACAACACCCGATTGGGTGAGCATTCCGCTCTCTGCCCAGACCGGCGCTTCGAGCCGCAGGTTGGTGCCATCACAACGCACAACGCACGAGGGCGAGGTAGGGAGCCGGTCGTCCGTTAACCTCAACAAATGCGCCTCCGAGATAGAGTGAGCCGCTCGCTTGAGCCGAGACGGCGAAGACAAAGTTGTTGGGACCGGGGCCAACATCAAAGCTCCGGTCCCGCGAACCATCCGCGTTCAAGCGTACGAGGTTCTGGCGCCCCGGGGCGTTCGTGATACTCAGCATGCCTGCCACCAGCGACCGGCCATCAGGTAGCGGCACCAGGATGTCAAGGGTAAAGAGGGTTCAGCCCAATTGTGCCAACAGTGTTGACACAATCAGATGATCCGGAAAGACCTCGGCGAATCGTATCATCCGAAACAGGTTCCTGCGCCCGAAGCTGCGGCCGAATTCCGCCTCCAATTGTGCCGACAGTGTTGACACAATTTGCTGCCCGTATTCCGCCCTCTTTTCCTTGAAAATGTCTTTGCGGATGCGGTTGCCCACCTGCCAATAAAGCGCGGAAAGTGATGCGTTCACTGTGCGGGCCACGCCCTCGCGCGCCGACAGGATGAGTTGGCGAACGTCTGACAGCAGCTTGGCTGGCTGCGGAACGGACTTAATCAAAGCGAGTTTCTTGGGCATGGAGTTAGCCTTTTGGTGATCCGGGCAGCGGCACGTTGAGGCGGAGGGTGGCTGCCAGGCGTTAGAAACAGTTCCAGCATCATCTTGGGCTCCAATTGGTACCCGAACAACTCGCCCCCCCGGAACGCATCCGCAACCTGGGGCGCCAAGACACCCGCATTGGCCAGAACCCCGACCGGGCCAACGGTGGCGAATGTCAGGTTGAAGGCCGGGAGTGGTTCAGGCCAAAGATGTCCGTCCTTGAGGTGCTGCTCGATCCACTTCCATGAAAAACTCGTCGCTTGAAACCTGATCTGCTGACTCTTCATCTTCAGATTCAAGGATTCTGGCGGGCCGACTTTCTCTCTCGTTTGGACGCGATACCGATGGGGAATTGCGTTTCCGGCAGGTCTGGCGCGAGCAATTCATGAGCTCCAAGCCCGTATGCCTTGGCCAGCTTTTCCACCGTGGAAAGGCGCAGATCAATCCGCTTTCCGATTTCAATCAGTTGGTAATACTTGTATGCCACCCCAGAAAGCTCGCTGAATTGCTCTTGCGTGAGCGAATGGCGTTTCCGCAATTCCCTCAGCCGTGCAACCAGGAGTTTACCCGTTGTGGATTTCGACACGAAACCAGCGTAATCGTGGCCAGTCGCCGCAAACACCCAGGGAATGATAGTGTTTCCTGCTTGTCAAAATGCGCACAATGTGCCAAACTAAACCCCATTAAAACCATATACCCCTTATGACACCCACAACCTGTTTACTTGGTCTATGCACCGCGGTCGTGCTGGTTGCGTCCCTTTCAAACGCACAAGCCCAAATCTGGACTCGGACTAGCGCGCCAAATCAGATTTGGCAGGCCGTCGCCTCCTCGACGGACGGAACCAAAATGGTGGCTGTGGCAAGTGCCGGTCCGGGAACACCTGGGCCAATCTACACTTCAGCCAATTCAGGAGTCGCGTGGACCCTCACTAGCGCGCCAATTGTGGGATGGTCTTCCGTCGCCTCTTCGGCGGATGGCACCCACCTGGCGGCAGTAGCCTTTCAAAACGGGATTTACACTTCAACGAATGCGGGGACGACTTGGACAAAGACCACCGCACCCGACGAGGGTTGGTGGTCCATCGCCTCCTCGGCTGACGGCAACCAATTGGTGGCGACGATAGGAGCAGGAGGCTTAGGCGGGGCTTTCCCAATCTACGCCTCGACTAACTCTGGAGCCACTTGGGCCAGAACCAGCGCCCCGGAATTGGATTGGACCTCCGTCGCTTGCTCGGCAGATGGAGCCAAAGTGGTAGCTGGAGCCGGTTTCGGGCACAACGGGATTTACCTTTCGCCCGACTTCGGGGGCACTTGGGCTTTGGCGACCAACCTCCCTTCGGGTCTGGGTTGGACCTATGTTGCCTCTTCGACGGACGGAGTAAAGCTGGCAGCTGCGACGCAAAACTCAGGCATTTACACCTCGACCAATTCTGGAGCCTCGTGGACCCTGACCACCGCGCCTACCAACCTCGTGTACACCTCCGTCGCCTCTTCCGCGGATGGGCACCACTTGGCTGCCGTGGCCGATTCTCTGAGCCGCGGGGTTTACATTTCGACCGATTCGGGGGCTACGTGGACAGCGACCGGCTCACCGTCCACTGATGCTAATGGTGGTCGTGCAGCCATTTGTGCGGATGGCACCAAGCTGGTGGCGGCTATTACTCAGGGGGGAATTTACGTTTCGTTTTTACCCGCCATGACCTTGATTAAGGCGGTAAAGCCCGCGTTCTTTGGCCTCTCGCTGGGTACGAATTACCAGTTGCAGCTTTCCGGCGATTTGAGTTCGTGGACCAATCAAGGCTCCCCGTTCATCGCCACAAATAGCACCATGACCTACCCGCAGTACTGGGATGTGGACAATTGGGACGAACTTATCTTCCGGCTACAGATTTCTCCGTGACCAGGCAATCATTCGATGCGGCACATCTCGGAGTGGAATTCGCGTTTGAACGAGTCCTCAATGGGAATGACCAGGGCGAAATGGGTCCAAGTCAATTTTGCAGTCAACGCCTGCAAAATCTTTGCGTCGGAGAATCCCTCGGTGAACCGGACCCTGTTGGCCAGGTTACGTGCTGAAAAACCCCTGCCGAATTCGACAACTAATTTTGCCGACAGTGTCGGCAGAATCTCCTCCCCGTAGGCAGCACGCTTGCTTGTCCCAATGGGGCAGATGCGGGCGGCCATGCCTGCCGACGGCTCTTGCGCCGGGACTCTCCGAACTCCACGACCCAAGCACCTCAGGTCGCTCTGGACGCTGGAGGCATTGTCCCACTCGTCAGCCTGAAGGGCTATGAACTCATCAGCCCGGGGCAGAGCAAAGCGCCGCCCCGGGTAACGATGCATCCTGGGTCTCAAGCCCTGTAAGGGCGACACAGCGCAGCCTCGCGTGAGCCTCCGCCACTCTCGCGAGGTGCGTTTGTACGCATTCCTGGAGTCTCTTGATCTCGGATGGAGAAGCGGGCCCACAACACCGCGCGCGTCCCGTGACCCTCTCCGCCCAGAATCTCCCCCTTCAGCCGGTCCACGCCCCCTACCAAACTCTTACGCACCTACGACAAAATTTGGTAGCGCCCCGTCTGAGGCGGCTCGCCCACGACGGGGCGGCGCAGGGGATCCGACGAGCACCGGCCCAAGTCTTCACTGCCAAAGCAAGCCGGGCGGGGATCTCAGGGGATGTCATTCTTGGGGAGATGTTGGGGCCGGCACCACGCTCTGGGTCGTACGACGGCGGGGTGCAAACCGCCTTTGGCGCTCCTCAATCACGTGTCCCGGCTCGCGCGACGGGGTCTGGCAGCGGCTGTCCGACAGAGTTCGCTTTCTCAATGGCGGCTGCGACGAGTGGTGCATCCTTCCGCAACGCCACCAGATCGGGATTCCCGACGTTTCAATACCTCTGATACCAGCGCCATCGCGTAAACCGGGCTCTAAAGCGTCGCAGTTGCAGCCTCTCGATCGTTATCTGTGCCCTGTCCCGGAGCCCCTGTGGCATGATGCTATTTATGGCAACCCCGAGGCGTCACCGAATTTCGCCCACAGCACTTCCTCCACCTCCACACGTCCGACCCTCTTCTGCTCGAAGTTGAACAGGCGATCCGTCGTTGCCTGGAACTGCGTCTCCACCGAGGCCAGCACCAGCGGCGCGCGCGTGGTGACGACCAGTTAGACGGGCCGGTCGGAACCCGTCAGCACTTTTACCCCCTGCAGGATGGCGGGGAGAATGCGTCGCCGCCACTTTGGCTGCAGATGGGTTTCGATTTCATCAACCAGCAACACAACCTGGTGCGCTTCCGTCGCCGTTCTTTTGGTCAGCCGCAGAGCCCTCTGATGTTCTACCCATGCCCACACCAGCGCGTAAGCCAGAGCGAGCATCCGCCGCACTCCGGACGAGACAAACTCGAACAGAACCGAGCGCTCCGCGTCGGGCGTGATCAGCGTCGGGAGCTTTCCCAGCCAGCCGAGCAATTCGCCGAGCGGGCCGAGCTGAAAGGGATGCTCCCGGTCGGGTAAAATCTCAATCAGCACCTCCCGGAAGAGCCGCGCCGCCTCCGCCTCGTCCGGATCTAGCTGCCAGGAGATAATGTCCTCGATCAGTTCGCAACAGATCAAGGCATCGCGGTTCTTCTCATACTCATCCTTCGGCGTACGTCAGAGTCCCTTCCGGACTTGCTCCCGGTTGAAA
>Ga0209514_10010393_pt1 | contig 9998 bp, 13 predicted proteins | sample Subgrocontami58m_FD_187452 | JGI IMG/M metagenome (GOLD analysis project Ga0209514, IMG submission 187452) | Subsurface groundwater microbial communities from S. Glens Falls, New York, USA - GMW37 contaminated, 5.8 m (SPAdes) (version 3) | ecosystem: Environmental > Aquatic > Deep subsurface >... | reverse complement strand
TCAGTCAATATTCTGGTAATACCTAAAATATTAGAGTCTTGAGTTTCTAAAAGAGCAAGAATTATAAAGCGTAAAATATGTTCCATTCTTTCATTCCAATCTGCTTTAAATATTTTTTTAAATATTGAAATAAAAAAAACAGCAACCTGTTGTCTTCTTTCATAATCGCCTGTATATTCAAGAGGGTTAAAAGGAATTGGAAAATCTCTATCTGTAGGATTAACATAAACCACATCTTTAATTCTATTTTTAGGGATATGTGTAAGTACTTCTTTGGCTAAATCACCGTGCGGATCTATAAGACAAAAACCACAATCATCTTTAATATCCTCAAGCATCATTAATTCTAAAAGCTTACTTTTCCCAGCGCCTGTTTTACCAACGATATATACATGTCTTCTTCTATCTGCTCTTTTAATACCAAATCGCGTCTTTTCGTTTCTGTAATTTGTTTCTCCAATTAATGAAATACTTTTATCATCTATAGTTGTTACTTTTGGAAGAATATCTGGAGGAGGAGCCTTTTTTGATCTTGTTTGTATGATATTTGAGATGTCGCTTGTTTGATAAGGAAGATGATAAATCGTTGCTATTTCTTCAGGAAGCCATAAATATTTTTTGCTTAAAATTCTTGCACGAACTTGTAGGGCTTTTGGATTATGTATACCCAGTATATATTTATTCCCCATTTTTAACTCATTAGAATACTTCAGTTGTTTTAAGAAGTTGAAAATTAAATCTAATTTATCCTTTGCAACTTTACCTGACTCTGCTTTAAATCCTAATCTTAATATTCCCTTATAAATATATTTCGAGGACAATTTTGAATATTCTAATGTTGAGTTTCCATCTGATCCAACTTTTTTACCAAATAGTTCGTAATAAATCCCAACTATTCCACGTTTCCAAAACTTTGACCCGATTCTTTTTAAAGATAAATGTAAAAAAAATTGTTCGTTTGTTTCTATTCTTGCTAAAAATGCCATGATATTTCTAAGTAAATTGTCGTCCATCATATTGTAAGTTTTTAAAGGGTGAATACTTAATTTTTTTAACTTAATATCAACAAAGGCAGTATTATCTTGTTCTTGAGTAGATAAATAATCTGACGTTTCTTCTATTTCGATATCAGGATACTGTGCATATAATTGTGATTCTATTAGCTCCTTATATTTTTTTGTAACTACAATGTAAAAATTAAGGAATTTATTAAACGAAGTCAGTTCCAAACTAACTACGGCATTTTTTGGCAAGACTCTATGAATTGACTTCAAAAATATATCAAACGCTTCTTCTTTTTTTTCATTAATTTGAGGAATTCTTATAAGTAGAAATGCTAAATTATTTCCATCTATATTTTGTTTAATTTCTTCTTTCTGTCTTAATCTTTGAATTAGTAAATAAAGACCATAAATTAAAAGAGTAGATGTAAATATAAAAAGAATCGTTATAAAAAGCGCGTAAACTAACGAAAAAAGTATATTTGTTATTATATTCATTACTAACTATTCTAATATAAACCTAATGAATTTATTTAGTTAAAGTCTTTGACCAAACAGGTGCGTGGACTCCAGGACCATACATATCTTTTACCTCTCCAACGCGAGCGTATCCCATTTTGTCATAAAATCCCCATGCGGTCTCTTTATATCTAGGTCCGCTATTTAGAACTATCTGCTCATAACCTCTTTTAACAGCTCTTTGTTCTATAGCGTTAAGCAATGACGTTCCGATACCTTTTCCACCTCTATGTTTCTCCGCTACGTAGAAATTTGTAAGTTCTGTCGCTTTGTCCACAGTGACAAATGGAAGCATTTCTTGTGTTGGTGGTCTAAAACCTACAACGCCAATTACTCCATCTAAAGGTGTTTCTGCAACGAGATATGTAGAAATATTTGGATTATTAATACTATTTTCCATTTCTTTTATGATTTCATCAATTTCTTCGGGAATAATATCTCCTGTTTCCCAATGTCGAATCCAGCACTCAAGAATAGGTCTTATTATCTCAATATCATCTTGTCTTAGAAGACGTATCTGAATTGGATTTAAACCTTCAGTATGTTCTGATTGTGAATCTACCATAAAAAAATTATACAGTACAGTGATTGCCGAATCATTATGCTTTGATATACTTTTCAAATATGAAAGTTTTTAAGGGTTCTTATTTTGAAATTGGTTTGCAGCAGGGAGAAATTTACAAAAAAAATAAAATAAATCTCACAACAATCATCCCAAATAAGTCTATTATTGAGAATCAGCTCAAAGTTTATAAAAAATACTATCCAGAGGCACTTGAAGAACTGCAAGGTATTGCCAAAGGTATTGGTTGCCCCGTTGACATAATATATCACATGTTATTGGCTAATGAACTCATCTGGTTTACGAAAAATTATAAATACAGTGAAGCTTGCACTATTTTTGGTATAAAAAACAAGAATGGATATTTTATTGGAAGAAATCTCGATTGGATACCTGTAACAAAAGACGTGATGGAAGCTTACAGAAGAGAAGTTAAGAATAGATATAAAATTATTGCTGTTTCGGATATGTTAATTACAGGCAAAAAAAATATAAAAAATGAGCGACTAATCTATGATGCAATTGATGCAATAAACGAAAAAGGTTTATATGTAGGAATCACATTTGCTCATGGAAATTCTACGCAATATGGACTATCTTGGAAGGATTTTGTAAAGATAATTAGTGAAACTTGCAAGGGTGTAGATGAAGCTCTTGAACTCTTTAAAACAATTCCATTATCTGTACCTAAAAACTTTTTTATCGCGGACAAAAGTGGAAAGATGATTGTAGTTGAACACAACTCAAACAAATATAAAGTAATTTATCCAAAAGATGGCGTGCTTATAAAGACAAACCATTTTCTTGATCCAGAATTAAGTAGAATTGATAATGTGTTAAGAAGAAATCCCTACCATAACACTTATAAAAGATATAAGGCTGTTTTAGATCACATAAATAAAATCAAAGAAAAAATAAATTCTGATAAACTTTTTGAAATACTGTCTGATAAGAAAAATCAAATATGCCAGATCGGAAATATGCAAACAATTTGGTCTTTGGTTTTAAATATGAAAAAGCGAGAGTATTTATTGGTACGACGAAGTGATAAAAGTATTGAAAAATTACAAAAGTTAAGTATTTCTTAAATCACATTTATCTCCTTTAAAAGGTATTCCTTCTTTTTTGAGAAGTTTTATTTTTGTAGATATTCCTTGCCCTGCTGAATATCCGTGCATCTTGCCATCTGACCCAACAACTCTATGACATGGGATAGTTTTAATATCTGGATTATTTTTCATAGCACTTCCAACTGCTCTGTATGCGTTTGGACTTCCAGCAAGTTTGGCTACTTGTTTATATGTAAAAACTTTACCTTTAGGAATTTTCTTTACAACTTTGTAGACTTTGGAATAAAAAGATTTTTTTTGCATGATGAAGATTATAACAAAATATTAAAGCTACTCCAGGTGTGGCTTGCATTGTTTTAAAATCCGAGCTTTTCTTTTACTAGAATAATAATTATTCTTTCTGGCACTACTTCTTTATTTATGATAAGAATTTTTGACACGTTGCTTCTCATACCATAGGCTTTTTGAGCCCGTTCGTCCTCCAAAGGAAGCGTGTACTCATAGATTCTTTTTAAACCCTCTGTCGTGTCTTTGACAATTTTTTGTGTACCTACTACAAAGATCACTTTCCCGCCGCCGTAAGCTTCTGCCGAAAGCTGACTGCCAGTGTTTGAAGCAATTAAAAGACGACCGTCCTCTGTAACCGCGTGAACTGAAGATACTACCCAGTCTGGAGCAGAACCCATTTTGGCCATCTCTCGACTTTGGGTATTTCTATCCATTGCATAAAGTTTGTCTCTTACTGGCTTAAATTTCCCATCCGCTTTATTTATCTGCTCTGACAGCCCAATGGTATCCAAAGTAACAGAGGTCATGGTCATGACCTCACTATCCTCTGGGATAAACTTTAAAACTTTTTCTTTTGCCTCTTTACCGTTTTTTACTATTATTGTTTTTAGGTTATTTGCCTCTAAAGCCTTGGCAGTCTTTTGGACGCTTTCATCAGATGCCAGTTGTCCAAATTTTTTATTCATTTACTTTTTGCCTCCTTTCTTAAGATAAATTCCATTTTGTTCTAAAAGTTTTTGATTGAGTGAGTAAAAATGACTGGCTCCTGCCTTTTTAACGTTAATAATATCTGTATCAATAAGTTGGGAAAAATGATGCGACATGGTAGGTTGAGAAAGGTTAAAGTGTTTTTGGATATCCTTACATGAGAATTCGCTCTTTTTAAGTAGCAGTTTAACAACTGAAAGTCTAATGTCGTTTCCTAAAGCCTGAAAAATTTTCTCCAAATCTTGTGACATATTCAATTGATTTATTGAAATAATTCAATAAGTATAATTAATGATGAAAATTTTGTCAACCAGCAAAATGAGCACTTCTCCCTTGTTGTTACATTAATAGTGTGATAATATGCGAAGTATGGGAAATTTTAGAGATAACAGAAGTGGTGGCGGACGCAACTTCGGTAGAAGAAGCTTTGATGGTAATCGTGGTGGCGATAGAGAAATGCACAGTGCTGTTTGTAGTAATTGTGGAAAGAATTGTGAAGTTCCATTTGAACCAACTGGTAGTAAACCTGTTTATTGTTTTGACTGCTTTAAAAAAATGGGCGGCGGAAGAGATTCTAATAGATCTCAAGATAGAAGAAGCGAGTCAAGACCGCAAAACAACGAACAGTTTGATGCAATTAATCGTAAACTAGACAAAATATTAGAGATTCTTACAGTAGCGCCTGTAAAGGAAAAAGCAATTATTTCCCAAAAGAAAATGGAAATATCTATAAAGAAAGCTCCTGTTATAAAAGAATAATCTAAAGCATTAAAAGCTACTTAGAGTTATAGTTATAAGGAGTATTAGAACCAGGATTATAATTGTACCCACCTTTTTTTGCAAAGACAAAATAGTAGATAAGATAGTAGACTAAACCACCAATTACGATATATAGTACTATCCATTGCCAGAGAGGTCTTTTTCCATAACCACTTTTTTCTTCCATAAGTTTATGGTCCCATAAAGTCTATGTGTTGTCAAATGAATTCACGAACTTACCTTTCATAAATAGTCGCCTGACTATCAAAACCTTCAATCTGACTAGCAGTTTTACCAGGAAAGATTTCTACTTTCAATTTTCGTTTATCAATCATTTGTACCAAGGCGACTCCTTCTACTCGGTCGCTATTTTTAATATTTAAACCTCTAACAAAACTTTTGTAATCCCAAAATTCCCCAGTTTTTGTATTAATCATATTTTGCTGTACTAGTTCATACTTGACTAGTCCAGAGGAAATAGCAATGTCCTTTGGATCCGGTGCATTACCTTTAACCCCAAACTGCAGAGGCAAGTTTGATCCTTTTTTATTGCCAATTGTCCAAGAAACTGTACCTGGATATTCACCAATAGAAAAAACAATTCCATTTGGATCCAAATAGTTATAACTCAAAGACAGATGGGTTTTATGATAGTCAAGCCCCACGCCTCCTCCGTTGTAACCGCCTGTCCCCTCCTTAAACCAGTTTCCAACTGCCTTTCCGTCAATGTCATAGTCAATCTTTCCGCTTATTGGATCTGCTGTTCGTATATATTTTGATAAAACCTTGTTTTTAAGATCATCTGTATAGTAATTCAAAGGATCCGCGGTGTGAATTTTCCACCTCTCTCCTATATAATGCTCTGGGACTATAAATGATTCTAAATTAATATCCATGTCCCAAACTGCAAAATCCAGAGTCTGGCCTCCAATACGCCCAACAAGTTGGCCTGCTTTTACTGGAAAGTTGATTGGTTTTTTAAAAGAACCACTTCTGGCTTCTTCATAGGCCTTTCTTACATCAGGCGCCAAACTTGTTACCAAATCATAATAATAGAAAAGCGTGCAGCTTATGCTAAAAACAAAACGATACTCTGTATATTCTGGTTTTACCCTAGGTTGAAGCTCTACTATGATAGAATCAGCCATCGCCCTAACCTCATATGTGTCTCTTGGCGAGTTAAAAACTGTGGGAGAAAAATATTGATGATCAATCGGAGTTACATGATCTCCTACCATCAACCCGTAAGGTAAAATGAATACAAAATCTTCCATTCTCATCGGAAGAGTTCCTAATTTTCTTTTTTCTTTTCCCTGACATTGTCCGTTACTTAGTTGTTTTCCATCTTTCTCGGCTTTGCTCAAAGACGAAAATGGATTATCTGTATGCTTTTGAGTTGATTTAAGAACTACAAAATAAAGTAGCAAGAGTATTAGTAAAAAGATCAGACAATTTAAAATCCAGAATATTTTTTTGTTTTTTACAACCATTACATTAAGTGTTTCATAAAATATTTTTATTTCATATCGGCTACTTGTTGTAATTGTTTCTGTAGTTCATCTTCATTATCATTACCAAAAGAAATTAGAGCGCGATCACCACTATTTATTTTTAAGTCAAGCAGGTCATCAGCTTTTTGCCCATTGATATAAAATTTGAGTGTGCCGTTTGATCCTGTACAAAAAGTTTGACTTGTTCCTGTTGTAAGACAATCTTTAGTCAACTCCATTGGGAGTGTTTTAAAGAAGTCATTCCAAATAATACCTGCTTTTTTAACATGGACTATATTTGGATTATCAGACTGAATAAAAACATCTTTTGAAAGATTGTGATACATGGTAGCTGTAAATATCCGAAAAGTGCTATTTGTAAAAATAGCAAAACTTGCTTTGTAATCTATTAATTCTTCTTTTGGAGTAATGGCCGACTTGGTTTGGGGAAGCTTATCTGATATTTTTTGTCGTGTTAAAAAGAATGTTCCTCCAACTATAGCAACAATTAATAGGCCAATAAGAATTTTCTTACTAAATTTGTCCATGCAGAAATTATATCAGGAAGGTTTTTTGTTGACAAAATATCTAGTCACCTCTGAGGTGGTACGGCGCTTCACAATGCTTTACATAGGCTTTCTATGCGGCTTGCTCTAAAGATCTAAACCACTCCAGATGTGGTATTAAGTGGTATTAGGTTATACGCATTCATATTTGCTTACATTTGGTATTTATACTCCACATCCTGCTCCACCTTTTGTTTGGGGAATAAGGTTAGGAATTTTGGCAATCTCTGTTTGTACATTCTTGCCCCATCCACCGCCAGTTGAGTAATCAACTCCCAACGCCGCTTTTGGGTCAACTTTATCCCACTCTATGTTTTTAACTACCTTAAAGTAAAGTGCTGTTTGAATATAGTTTTGGGGAAACCAGAATGAATTGAATATAAGAGCCTCTTTGTAAAGTTCGTCTTCTGTTAATCCTTGTGAAGTGCCAAGTTGAAGAAGACCTAAAAGGGCTGACCCGTGGTTGCAGTCTTGAAAGAAAGTAGAATTATTACAACAAGGACGATAAGTGTTTTTAGCGATTTTAGTGACTAAAGCCTCTTGTTCTGGTGTTAACTCAACCACTTTGAATTTATTAAAGTATGTGCCGCCGTTCTCTGCTTTCCCGATGTTCCATCCGCCAGTTGAAGCAAAATTAAATAGAGATTTACCATTCACCGGGCTTTCTTTATTTGTTGACATATAGTTTGAAAGTCCTAATGGCCACAGAAGATTAACGTAAATGCTTGCATTCTCTCTGGTAAGTAAAATGGGTCTATTAGAAGGTTGGGTTAAGACATCTTTTAAATCGTTAGGCAAGCCTCCACGCTCTTTGTAGATTGCCTCAAGTTTATTTTTGTCAATAACTCCATTATTAACCAGCTTTACTATACTATCGCCTAAATAAATTTTGCTCTGAAATCCCTTTTCGGGAAGAACTTTTGTCACAACCTTATCATAGATTTTGTTTCCTGTTTTTGGGTTTGTAAGAGCGTTAAGCTTATTATCGTTAGGATTTATTAAGAAACTTTTTGATAACGCTCTTGCTACGGCCGGGTCTGTTTGAAGCATAGTCCAAGCTACAGAGGCAAAGACTACCGTTTGAAAAAGTAAGAAAAACAACCAAGGCTGCTCTGTGTTTTTGAACGAAGGATTTTTTGGTATGGGACATTCTTTTCCGCCTTTGCTAAAAAGTCTTAGCTCATTTGTTGTCAGCCAAAAGGGAACAAGCATAAGTCCGAAAGATAAAGCCTTAAGCTCCAGTCCCTGAAGAGGAAAAACAGTTAAACCACCGGCAACACCAATTGCAGACAAAAGTGCTGAGCCACAAACAGGACAAGCAGAAGCAAAAACTCCGACTATTGCTCCCAAACCCCCTCCTGCTTGCCCTTTGAGTTTAGGAAATCCATATTTTCTCCACCTATAAACAAGAAGAGGAACATTTATCCCAAAAAGAATAAGCGTGCCGATAGTTAGGATAACATAAGGCCAGAAGTATAGAGGAACCCCATAAAAATTTCGTATCAAGTTATCAATACTTGCATTAAGACGAAGGCTCCAGTAGAAAAGGAGGAATAAACCAAGAAAAGAAACAGCTCCGATCAAGGAATAAAATAGTCCTGTAAGGATTTCATTAATTTTTTTAACGGAAATTATTTTTCTTCTTTTCGGTCTGTTGCTCATTTTTTAATTAATCAGTGATTATGTTCGCTGTCTCCTCCACAACCGTCTGATAGATTCCAAACTTCGGTTACCTGTTCTCCTGTAAAACCATACTCTTGTATAAGAACTTTTGCCAAGCCGCCATACACAAACCATCTCCAACATTTACAACAACAAGGGCCTTTTTCGTGCGAGTTTTCCATTGCGTAGTCATATGCATCTTGTTGCTGGGGAGTTAATTTATCATCATAGTGAACCATCAGATTTTTAGCTAACCTTGCTTCAATATTGTAAGGATCGGGCGGAATTTCAGTGATATTTTGATATTTCTTTAATCCCTCAACTTGCTCACTGTAGCGATGATAGCTCATAGGACTACAGCAAGAGCCTTGAAGACGAGTATCGTCGGGCATATTGGCTATGGAATCTGTAAAATCACCCGAGCAAGAGGAATTGCCGTTTTGACTTAAATACTCAAATTGGACAGCTAACACTCCATTCAATGGACTTTCTATCTTAGTATTAGGCGAAAAATTAAAAGGCTTTGCTACTGTGATATAAAGGTAGCCTAACCCCAAGATTAAGAGAATTGTTATCAGGAATTTTGTTTTTTTTGCTTTTATATTACTCATAAGGTTTTATTTGAAACTTTTAATAGAAAAAGGAAGATACAATACTGGTTTTAATTAAGCGTAGATTTTTGGATGAAGAATGCCTCCGGAGAATGCTAAAAGTAGATTATCAAACAATCTAATATCGGGATGTTCTTTTTTATAGAATCTTAATTTCATTGGAGGTGATAATGAGAAGTAAGCTCTTTGGGAAAGATACCAAACGGCAAGAACGAACCCGAGAAGAAAAATAAAGAAGGCTCCTGAAAAATGTACTGCTTGGAACATTTGTTGCCATTTCGCAATATGCTCGGTTACTCCCATTTGACAAAAAGATGAAGAGTCGTTCGTAAGGGGACAGTTAACCATTTCGCCATCATCTTGCATTGGCATAGATAAATTCAAACCGAATCCTCCTATGAGAAGAAGAGCTACAATAGAAAGCAGAACAATAAACCGCTTCATTGTAAAAAGAATACTGGAAGGTTTTTTATCTGTCAACAGAGAAAACGTATTATTTTAATAGTTAGCTTGTTGGAAAGCTCTAAACCTAAGATGGCTCACTAAACTGGTTTATCCTGAGCGAAGTCGAAGGGCTCCCCCAGTTGACTTATTCAGACATCGAGAGATTGAAGTAGAAATAAATTGGTATAAAAAGCCGCGGTTACGGCGATGCTGGAGGCGACGTAGGTTCAGGCGATGCAGGAGTTGACGTCGATGGTGTAGAAGAACAGTTACAAGCAGAACCAGTCCAAGTACATCCAGTGCCGCGTCGGCACGCCT
>Ga0209514_10010392_pt1 | contig 9998 bp, 9 predicted proteins | sample Subgrocontami58m_FD_187452 | JGI IMG/M metagenome (GOLD analysis project Ga0209514, IMG submission 187452) | Subsurface groundwater microbial communities from S. Glens Falls, New York, USA - GMW37 contaminated, 5.8 m (SPAdes) (version 3) | ecosystem: Environmental > Aquatic > Deep subsurface >... | reverse complement strand
CACCGGCTCCTCCGTCGATAAGGTCATCGCGGGTAACGCTGGTAATAACCACATAATCCAATCCCAGCCGGTTTACTGCCGCAGCCACCCTCTGCGGTTCCAGGTTGTCGATTTCACCCGGCAAACCTTTATTTACCGCGCAGAATCCGCAGGCACGCGTGCATATATCTCCCAAAATAAGAAAAGTCGCGGTATTTTGCGAAAAACATTCCGAAATATTAGGACAAAGCGCTTCCTGACAAACCGTGTTTAATTTAAGCCCGGATAACAGTTCTGAAACCTGACGGCATTTGCCGAGCTCGATCTTTTTATTTAACCAGGATGGTTTTCTTACGATTGAAGTTCCACTCAGGGTTGGCATATTTGGTTTCTTTTAATTCCTCAACTAGCAGAGTTTCTTCTTTAGTTAAAACGCCCTCTATAAGAGAAACTCCGAAAACATTTTCAAATGACTTTTTCAACGAACCGGCCAACTCGTTAAAACCGATATTCCTGCCGAGGGCCTCTGATAAGGAGACGGACTTCCCTTCAATGCCGCTTAAGTCTTCGCGTACAAAATTCGTAAATTTTGCCCTATCAATCTCTAAAGGAATAACGCCGTGTTGAAATACGGAACCCTTAATCCTGCGTTGAGCATTACCGCCTATTTTCCTGTTATTAATAATAATATCATAATCCTCTCGGGAAGCAAAACAAAAAGAGCTCTCGGTAGCGTCTGGCGGATTATCACAAGAATAAGACGGTTTAAGGCCCATCATACAATATGCATTCAGGATAAAAGAAGTAAGGTAACGAAAGCTTTCCTTAACCGATGAAGGCAGAGGCAATTGGCCTTCAGTAAAAGTAACGCTATAGGTAAGCTCATTGCCGTGGAAAATGATCTCGCCACCCGTAAACCTGCGCACAAAGATAAGCTTTTCCTGCGCGCAACGTTCTAAATGAAGGACTTTTTCCGGGTCTTGGAAATAACCTAATGATATCCCGAAAGGTTCCCAGCTATAAAGCCGTAATGTAGGAGGAGTTTTTTGTTTTAGATGAATATTGAGGATGGCCTCATCCACAGCCATGTTCTCATAAGGATTTAGGGAAGGTGAAATTACTAAACGCCAATTTTTTACGGGTGCCATCTAAGGTTAAGGTCCCTGGCAGCTTTAGTTTCATCAAGCCTTTTAACCGGTGAACTTAAAGGGGCATTTTTCAAGGCTTGCGGGTCAGTCTCTGCCAATTCTGCCGATTTAATCATCACTTCAATAAAATTATCCAAAGTTTGTTTGGATTCGGTTTCCGTCGGCTCAATCATCATCGCCTCGCCAACAATCAAGGGAAAATATACGGTAGGCGGATGCATTCCGTTATCAATCAAATATTTGGCGATATCCATCGCAGAAACACCGTTTTTCTTCTGGCGCAGGGCCGAAAAAACACATTCATGCATACAGGCTCGGTCAAAGGGAAGCTCAAAATATTTCTTTAACTTAGCCCTACAGTAATTAGCATTTAAAACCGCAATCTCGGAGACTCCGATTAACCCGGTTTTACCTAAAAACAATATATAGGAAAATGTTTTGAGGATTACCCCGAAGTTACCGTAAAAAGGGGCAACTTGGCCTATTGATTTCGGCCGGTTATAATCCAAAGAAAACAACCCTTTTGAGTTCTTAATTACTGCCGGTACAGGCAAAAACTCAACTAAATCTTTACTTACGCCTACCGGTCCGGCACCCGGTCCGCCGCCTCCGTGAGGAGTAGAAAATGTTTTATGCAAATTAAGATGTATAACGTCAAAACCAAAATCTCCCGGACGGGCCTTTCCTAAAATAGCATTAAGATTCGCGCCGTCATAATAAGCCAGCGCCCCTACTTCATGCGCGGCATCGCATATTTCTTTAATCTGCGGCTCAAAAATACCCAAGGTATTCGGGCATGTAAGCATAATGGCTGCGGTTTCTGTATTTAATTTATTTTTAAGCGCGTCTAAATCAACGCACCCGTTTTTATCGGATGCGATTACTATAACTTCGTATCCGGCAATAGCGGCACTGGCCGGATTAGTACCATGAGAAGAATCAGGCACAATTATATATTTACGTCGGTTGCCTTTGGCTTTGTGATATGCCGCAATCAACATTAAACCGGTAAGCTCTCCGTGCGCGCCTGCCATAGGCTGTGTAGTAAAGCCGGACATTCCGGTAATCTCGCATAACAACCCTTGGGTCCGGTAAATTACCTCCATTGCCCCTTGGGCCTTTTCTTCCCCATGAGAAAATTGAGGCAATAGCGGATGGAGTTTCGCAAAATTATCCATCGCCGCGATGGTCTCGGTAAACTTAGGGTTATATTTCATGGTGCAGGAACCCAAAGGATAAAAATTAGTATCCACCGAGAAATTCATTCGGGAAAGATTAGTGTAGTGGCGCACCACGTCTAATTCGGAAACTTCCGGTAAATTCGGCTCGGTATCGCGCAGATATTCTTTAGGGATTTTAATATCGCCCGGGATTGGCTTCTCGGGAGCCCTAAAACCGCGCCTGCCTTTTACGCTTTTTTCAAAAATTAACTGCATAGAACTTCCTTCAGATTTTCGGCGAAAAGTTCAATTTCACTTGTCGTACGCCTTTCGGTAACGCTTACCAAAAGATAATTCTCCATGCCTTTATAAAATCTCCCCAGAGGAAAGCCGCAGGCAAACCCTTTCTTAAACATAGCATCCACTACTTCTTCGGCATTGCGCGGCAGGCAAACCACAAACTCATTAAATGTCGGCGAGCTTCTCTTCACCTCTAAACCGGGTATTTTATCCAAAAGGGTCTTAGCGAATTCGCTCATACGATGGTTATATTCGGCTAATTCCTTTAAGCCGCTTTTACCTAAAAGAGAAAGATATATAACTGCTTTTAACGCGCATAACGCCTCATTAGAACAAATATTGGAAGTCGCTTTTTCTCTCCTGATATGCTGTTCTCTGGCCTGCAGGGTTAGCACAAACCCGCGCTTGCCATCTTTATCATGTGTAGCCCCTACGATTCTTCCCGGCATCTTACGTACAAAATCTTTTTTTACCGCCATAAAGCCAAGGTAGGGCCCGCCGAAAGAAAGAGGGTTGCCCAAGCACTGGCCTTCGCCTGTCGCGATATCTACCCCAATAGACCCCGGAGATTTTAACATGCCGAGGCTGACCGGATATACCGATTGTATGGCCAAGGCCCCGGAATCATGAATCTCTTTAATGATATCCTCATGATTATCTACGACACCAAAGAAATTCGGGTTTTGTAATATAACTGCTGCCGTCGTATCATCAAGGTGCTTATATATATCCGCGCGCAAACTCTGGCCATGGGCAACCGCAGTCTCAATAAATTCTATATTCAGGTTAGAGGTATAAGTATAAAGCATCTTTCGGTAAACAGGATTTACGGCATTATCGATAATAATTTTATGGCGGTTGGTAATTCTATTGGCCATTAATACCGCTTCAAAAAGTGCGGTTCCGCCGTCATACAAAGAAGCATTGGAAGCATCCAATCCGGTTAGCTCACAAATCGCAGTCTGATATTCAATAAATTGATTGCAGCAACCTTGTGAACATTCCGGCTGATAAGGCGTATAAGCAGTGTAAAACTCCGAACGGCCTGCTAATGCATCTACAGCGGCAGGTATATAATGGTCATAGAAACCGGCACCCAGAAAATTGACTAAATGAGTGTTGTTTTTAAGGCCTAGTTTTTTCAGGTGTTCGACTACTTCCAATTCAGATAAACCTTGCGGAATATTAAAAGACCTTGGCCGCAATTCCGGCTTAATATCGGAAAACAAATCTTCTAAAGAAGAGGCTCCTGCCGCTTTAAGCATTTCGGATATTTCTTCTTTTGTATGCGGTATAAAATCGCTCATTTTGCTAAAGTCTCCAGGTGCTTTTTATAATCAGCGGCTGACAAGAGTTTCCCTACTTCGGCCTTATCCTGTATTTTAATAACTACAAACCAACCGTCGGAATACGGAGATTCGTTTACGGCAGCAGGATTATTATTAAGCCCATCATTTACTTTAACCACTTCTCCGGATAAAGGGGCATACACATCTGAAGCCGCCTTAATAGACTCAATAGTAGCAAATCCTTTAGTTTGTGCCAACTTATCGCCTACCTTAGGTAATTCCGCAAACGTAATGTCTCCCAAAGAATGCTGGGCATAATCCGTAATCCCGATTTTTGCGGTATCGCCTTCGATTTTTACCCATTCATGCTCTTTGGTATACAACAAACCATCTTCTACGTTCATATTATTTAACCTCCAAGACTTTATTAAAAGTGCCTTGTTTATAAAATGGCTTATCGGTAATTTTAGCGCTTATTTCTACATTTTGATCTTTTAAGATTATGCCCTGGCCATTAATTAAATTCTCATTTACATAACCCATCCCTATCCCGCAAGAAATGCTGGGAGAGAATGTCCCGCTAGTAACATAGCCTATATCTATACCTTGCGAATAAATCCTATAATTATGCCGCGGAGCTCGCCGGGAATCAGCAACAAAATAAACCATTTTGCGGCATTTATCGTTTTTTTTCTGGCTTAAGAGCGCCTCTTTACCGATAAAATCTTTTGTATAATCTATAAATTTATCGAGGCCGGCCTCAAAAGGCGTAATATTATCATCAATATCCTGGCCATTCAAAGGATATGCCATTTCAAGGCGCAAGGTATCTCTTGCCCCCAAACCTGCGGGTTTTAACCTTTCATCCCTAAGTAAGATTTGCCATAATTCTTTTATCTTACCGTTACTTAAGTAAAGCTCGAAACCCAGTTCTCCGGTATATCCTGTACGGCTAATAATATTTTTCTCACCCAATAAATCAAAACTTGCAAAAGTATAATATTTAAGCGAAGAGGCCTTTTGTTTTAATACACTCTCGATGATTGTACATGATAACGGCCCTTGTAAATCTAACTTACCAAGCCCGAAAGAAACATTTTCTAAAGCCTTATCATCTTTAAGATGCTTGCGTAAATTACTTTCATCCGCATCGATTTTGGCGGCATTTACTACCATCATAAACTTATCTTCTCTGATTTTATACACAACAATATCGTCGATAATGCCGCCTTTATCGTTGAGCATAAACCCATAGCGGCACCTGCCCTGCGGCATATCTTTTAAATTAATAGTAACGATTCTTTCGAGGCCTGTTTCCTGCGGCGTGCCCAGAATAATGAATTCTCCCATATGGCAGATATCAAACAGCGATGCATTTTTGCGGGTCCAATTATGCTCGGCAATTATACCGCCATATTGGATAGGCATCAACCATCCGCCAAAAGGGCCTAGCTGAGCACCGAGTTTTTTGTGCTCTTCTAAAAGAGGTGTGGATTTTAATTCCATTTAAAGATTAGAAAAACGATTAAACCCAAATTTAACCTGTATAGATGAAAGATTTGGGTTTATCTATTCGACAGGTATGACTATCTTTGTGCCTGCTTTAAGCCTGTTCGGATCTTTTATCTTGTCTTTATTCAATTCGTAAATATATTTCCAGCGGTGGCCCTTGCCTAATTCTTTTTCGGCTATTTTCCAAAGGGTATCGCCCTTTTCAACCGTATATTCTCGACGGGAAACCTTTACTTTTGATTCTATCTGTTCTTCTTTTTCAACGATATATTTTCCTTCTTCAACAAGCTTTGCCCCTTCGACCCCAATCACGTCAGGCGCCGGAACCATAATTTCATCAACTTCAGCTACCATAAACTGCGCATTGCGGTCTTTTTGCATGCCCACTAAATCTGAAATAGGAGCAACTGCGTCAAGCTTACCTTTACTGACAATGCGGATGCGCTCTTCATCTATGCCTTTATCAAGCATAAATGCCTTAACACTGTCTGCCCTTCTTCTTCCTAATTTTTCATTATAAGCCTCGGTACCCCGGCGGTCGCAATTACCGGTTATCAGGATGCTTGCCTGAGGATTCCTGTTTAAAGCCACAACGGCATTCTCCAGGATGCCTTTAGCATCATCTCTTAAATACGACTTATTATAATCAAAATATATTTTTACGTTTTTAATTATTTTCTTAATTAATAAAGATGGCCTCGGCTCTTGGGGCTTAGCTGCCGGAAGTTCTTCCTCTTTATAATCGAAAATTATCTTATAAACATAGACATAACCCCTATTGCCCCAAAGCTTTGTTGTGCCGGGTTCTTTGGGCCACCACCAATAACCTTGCCGCTCCTGGTCTTTAATAGGAGCAGGTTTTGCATCGGTAGGCCACCAGGAAAATTTCTTCTGCAATTCTTCCATCTCGGCCTTGCGCTTTATTTGACGGTCAGAAGCACAACCGCAAAGTCCGATAATAATCAATAACCCGGTTATAATCTGCTTGAAATTTAAGTCAAAACGCATAGTTCACCTCGTAAACAGTAGTTTACGCTCCAACCGCCCCATAGGTTCGAACGTTAATTTATATTAGTATTATACACAAAAAAGGATATTTATCAAGGTTTTTAGGTTGAAGAACACCGATTTTTATATATAATAAGGTGTGGATAAAATACGCCTGAATAGACTAACTCTAAAGAACAAGCCGATAATTGAAAGATTCCTTCAAAAAGAAAAGCACAATCTTTCTACCTGCCACTTTGCGAATATTTTTATCTGGAAGGCCCTGTTTAAAATCACCTGGGGGATAATCAACGGACAATTATGTATTTTTTTTAAAGATAAGCTTGGATGTTTCATGTATTTACCGCCTTTAGGAAACCCCTTTCAGCAAAAAACGCTTGATACCTGTTTTAAAATTATGGACAGCGTCAATTCTAACCCTGAGATTTCCCGTATCGAAAATATCGAAAAGGGCAATTTGGCAAAGTTTAGCCGATTAGGTTACAGGCATTACTCAAAACCTGCGGATTATTTTTACTTAAAAGCTGATATCCTCGGATTAAAAGGCAATCCGTATAAATCCCAGCGCTGGGCTTATAATTACTTTATGCGCAATAATAGTGCGGAATTCTCTGAATTTGAAGTCAAAGATATAAAAGCCGCTATCAGGCTTTGTAAAGCGTGGAAGGACAAACGTAAACATACTTCATCCGAAAAACTATACCAATGGATGATCGAAGATAACTATCTCGCCCAAAAAAAAGCCGTCGAAAACTTTAAAAAAATAGGCCTTCAAGGATATAAAATAAAAATAAAAGGCAAGTTATGCGCTTATACTTTAGGTTTTAAATTAAACAAACAAACATTCTGCGTACTTTGCGAAACATGCGATTTATCTTATAAGGGGATATCGGCTTTTATCTTTAGGGAGTTTTGCAGGAAACTATCCGAATATAAATATGTTAATGTTATGGACGATTCGGGGCTCGATAGGCTTCGCAAGATAAAACTCGCCTACCATCCAAAAGGCTTGATTGAAAACTTCGTAGTGGCCAGGTAATTATTTACCAAGCTTTTGCTGTTTCTTTACCGCATCACCGGAAGCACTATCATCGGATATCTTAAATTTCTCGACAGCATCCTTTAAATCCATAGCCAGGCGTGATAATTCCTGGGCTGAGGCTGATACTTCTTCCATAGATGCGGTCTGCTCTTCGCTGGAGGAAGATACTTCCTCGGCAGTAGAAGCAGAGTCTTTGGCGATATTGGCGATTTCGTTGATACTTTTTACGACTTTATCGCTTTCTTCTACGCGCTGCTTACCTGAAGCGACTATTTGGTTGACTAAACCATTGGCATCTGTGGCTGCCTTATTTATTTCAATAAGAAGGTCGGCAATTTTAGAGACCTGAGCTTTACCTTCCTGGACTTCTTTAGAGCTGGTTTCAATAGCTCCTACGGCACGGCCGGTTTCACTCTGAATAGACTTAATTAAGCCTCCGATTTTTCTTACGGCTTCAGCGGAACGCTCGGCAAGCTTACGTACTTCTTCGGCAACAACGGCAAAACCACGCCCTGCTTCACCGGCACGGGCTGCTTCAATGGCTGCGTTAAGGGCCAAGAGGTTAGTCTGGTCAGCAATAGAAGTGATGGTTTCGGTAATTTCACCGATCTGCTGGGAAGTCTGGCCTAAATCCTGAATAACTTTAGAAGTGGCATTAACAATACTAACCAAATGCTCTATTTTAGCCACTGCTTCCTGGGCAGAGATTCTGCCTGCTTCTGCCTTTTCACTGGTTTCGCTTACCGCTCGGCTGGTAGATTGAGCATTGGCTACAACCTGTTTTAGGCTTATTGCGGTCTTTTCCATAATTTCAAAAGTCTCCTCAACGCGTTCAGCCTGATGTGTGGCACCTTTTGAAACCTGCTGTATGGCAGTTGATACTTCTTGGGTTGAGGCGTTCATCTCTTCGGTAGAGCTAGAGAGCTCTTCGGCCGAAGAAGCCACCTTATCCGAAGTAGAATGAATTTGAGCGATTAATTTACGCAAATCATCAGACATCTTGGTAAAAGCCGCGGCCAAAACATCGTCTTTAGAACGGGATTCGATTTTAGTAGTTAAGTCGCCGTTAGCGATTTTTGTTGCGACACTGGCGAGATTACGGAGATTTTCAGTCATAACAAAAAATGCCGCTCCCAGTTCTCCGGAAATACGCGTATCCAAAACTTTATTATGTAAATCGCCTTTGGCAATAATCCTTGCCTGGACTGCCAAACGCCTTAGCTCGCTAAGCATATGGCTGAAAGCACTGAATAAATCCATAGATGCTTTATCTTTTAAGTCGCGTTCGGAGTCAAAACTCATGCCCAAATCAGCTTCGGTTGCAGTGATAAAATCTATGCCTGTAGACAACTTATTTTCTACCTGCTCTACCTGCAATCTTCCATTGGCAACATCAACAATACTGTTTATTATCATACGCAAAGCCGTAATATCGCGGCACATTAAATATCCGCCCATAACTTCTTTGGTACTAGTGAGCAAAGGCCCGCCATTAAATAAACCGGTTATATGGCGGAAATCTTTGTCAACAAACGACATTTCAAAATTAGAGATACTAACCTTCTCTTTTACGATTGCGTCTATCTGTTCAACTATTTCGATGCGCATGAAGATTTCATTTACATGCATTTTATTGACCACTTCTGCTTTATTTAAACCCATAAGGGTAATAAAGGCATCATTGGCATAGGTAATCAGATAATCACTACGAAACGCGACAAAAGGCTCATGTATACCGAATTTAATAGAGTCTGAACTGGAGGCAGCCTGAGAAACACGAGTTACATCTTTTTCAAGATTAGTAACGTAAAACTCTAAACCCTTTAAATCATCTTTAAGTTTAACTATCTCGGAGTTTAGCTTTCCATACGTCCCTCGAAATATAAGTTTACATAATAATCCGCCCAATCCTAAGCCATCTTTGGGTTTCTTCGTCGAGGTTTCTTCTTGAACAGAATTATCTGCCTGATCCATTTGATGCCTCCTTGCACAGTAAGTGCACTCGGATAATACTATATGCCCGGGTGGTATAAATAATATAAAAAAATAAAACCCCCTCTCTTATCTTAAAAATAAGAGAGTTTTGTCTACCCTAATAATAAGAGCGGGGATTTTATTTAATGACTTGGTTATAATTGCCCTCTGTTTACCTTCTGATAAAACTCACACTTCTGGCAATTTCCGACTTTTTCGGCAAAAGTACCTTGAACCTGTCCGCCGCACAGCGTACCTGCTATCGCCCAGCAATCACGTCCATGATCCGGATAAGCAGGACATACACCTAACTCACCGACTTTTACGCCACCTGCCTGACGACCACACTTCTTATAATCCCAACAATCCATCGCCATTACCCACCTCCATTTTGATTTTTATTACATAACCCAAACAAAGTATAGCGCACAACAACCTAATTGTCAAGGATGCTACAACGCGCCGATTAGTTACCGCCTTCATTAATCCTAAACTTACCAATCGCATCCTTTAAATCCATAGCCAGGCGTGATAATTCCTGGGCTGAGGCTGATACTTCTTCCATAGATGCGGTCTGCTCTTCGCT
>Ga0209514_10010390_pt1 | contig 10000 bp, 10 predicted proteins | sample Subgrocontami58m_FD_187452 | JGI IMG/M metagenome (GOLD analysis project Ga0209514, IMG submission 187452) | Subsurface groundwater microbial communities from S. Glens Falls, New York, USA - GMW37 contaminated, 5.8 m (SPAdes) (version 3) | ecosystem: Environmental > Aquatic > Deep subsurface >... | reverse complement strand
CGTGATCCGCCGGACCGGCCATTGCTTCCTCGAGAAAACTGCGGTCGTAGTAGTCCGAAGCCCGTCCAAGCGCCTTCTTCGGCACGCCATACTTCGATCGAAGCGCAATGACGGTGTCGAGAGCATCGAGGTCGACCGTTCCGCTGAGGGGAAGGCCAACGGTCGAATCGAACAGAATCGCGTGCGCGATCGCCGCCGAGCCGGCGTCGGCTTGCGGGGTGTGCCTGCGGTAGACGCTGAACGCTTCTTCGCGGTGGGTCGGGTCATGCAGCCATCGCACCGCGGTCATGAAGGCGCGGATGAATCCGATCACCGCCTCGCGGTTGGCAAGCGCCCAGCTCTTGCGAGCGGCCCCTACCTGACCCTGGTACTTCCCGAGAACGGCGATCGCCGTATCGAGCACGTTGAAGCCACGCGCCCGCAGGAGCCCCTCGAATGGGGAGTTGAGCAGGCAGCCCGCGTGCTTCTTTGCTGACAAGGCCAGATACCGCTCCTGCGCCCCGCCGACGCTTTCCAGCCGGTACTCGCCCGGCTTGAGCCCCCCATGATCGAGCATCGCCGCGAGGACCAGCGCGTAACCGGTGGTCAGCGCGTCCACCGACAGGGTCCTGCCGCGAAGGTCCGCATAGCTTGTGATTTCCGGCCGCGTGACCAGCGTCGGCAATACGCGCGTATCGGCCGCCATGAATGCGAACAAGTCGGGACCGGCGATCGGTACTTCCCCCTGCCCCTCGCGGTAGGCGACGACGTTGTCAATCAGCGTGATCGCGATGTCGAAGCGGCCCTCGATCAAGCCGGTGAGCTGGAAGGCCGACCCCGGCGTCGGCGTCACCTCGAGTTCGATGCCGTTGCCCGCGAACCAGCCCTTTTCCTGCGCCACCCAGATGGGCCAGTTGAAGCCGCCGGGAAAGACAACGAGCCTCACGGGACGAAGACGAGCTGTCGCAGACGCCTTCATCCGGTTTCAATCGACGCTCGCACCCGATGCCTTCACCAGCGGCGCCAGTCTCCTGACGTCGCTTTCCATCAGTGCCCGGAATGCTTCAGGCGAGTTGGTGAGACCCTCGGCACCGATCCTGGCGAAGACCGCTTTGACGTCGTCCGAGGCGACTGCCTTTGCGAACTCGGCACCGAGCTTGCTGATGATCGCTGGCGGCGTTCCTGCGGGCGCCAGGATGCCCGAATAGACGACGAGTTCGAAATTCGGAAAGCCCGACTCAATCATTGTCGGCACCTCGGGCGCCGCGCCGACGCGCTTGGCCGAGGTGACGGCGAGTCCGCGCATCTTGCCCGCCTTCACGTTCGCGACAGACGGAGGCATGCTGAGGAACGAGAAGGTGACCTCGTTCGCCAGGATGGCTTGTGCCGACGCCGTGCTTCCCTTGTATGGGATGTGCACGACATCGGTCACGCCGGCCGACCGGGTCAGGATTTCCGCCGCGATCTGGTTGGCCGTCCCGCTGCCCGCCGATGCATACGTGCTCTTGCCGGAGTTGGCTTTCAGGAACGCGACCAGCTCCTCGACGCTCTTCGCAGGCTGATTCGGATGCACGACCAGCATGAGCGGGGAGAAGGCGACCAGCGTGATCGGTGCGAAGTCCTTGACGGAATCGTATGGCAGCCTGCGGTACATCGTGGCATTGATCGCATGGGCTGTCATATCCTGCAGCCAGATCGTATAGCCGTCCCGGGGCGACTTGGCGACATAGCTGGCGGCGAGCGTGGATCCGGCGCCGGGCTTGTTCTCGACCACGATCTGCTCGCCGATCGACGCCGAAACCTTGGCCGCGAGCGTGCGGCCGAGCACATCGGAGATTCCTCCGGCCTCGAAACTGAGAATCAGACGGATGGGCTTGGTCGGGTACTGCGCCTGAGCCTGCACGAATGCAGGTCCGGTTGCGCCGAGTGCGATCGAGATCGCGACGAGACTGCGGCAAAGCATATTCATGTTCATCTCCTCCAAGGTTACGAGTACGCCTGCGAATCAATCAAGAGCACGGCGGAGCCGCCTTTCGGACCCGAGCGTCTCCGCCTGCCCGGTTCCCCTGACGGCCAACTGAAATCGGCGGCGCGCTTCGGCATGATGCTCAGAAAGAAGGCGGGGCGCTGACCCAGATGGCTTCCGCCTTGCGCTTGCTTCGGTTGCACCAGCGATGCGGAAGCTCGCTGTTGAAATAGATGCTGTCCCCGCTGGACAGGTCGTGCCATACCCCGCCGACCTCGACCTTCAATTGTCCTTTCAATACGACCACGCCGTCCTCGCCTTCATGCGAAAACGCCGGCCCGCTCTGTGCACCCGGCGCAGCGTGAAGCCACAGAATCGAGGTGCGTCGGCGCAAGTCCGGACTCAACAGTTCGTAGCTTATGTTCGAAGCGGGAAGCGTGATGCGCTTCCTCTCGCGACGCCGAACGATGCCGACCCGTGCCGTGCCCGTCGCACGGTCGGCCTTGAACATGAAAGATCCGGCTCGTATGCCGAGGACGTCGGCAATGCGCTTCAGGGCGCTTACCGACGGCGTCAGCAGATTGCGTTCGACCTGGCTGAGAAAGCTGATCGAGAGTCCCGTCATGGACGCCAGCTGCGTCAGCGTCAGTTCCTTCTGCTTCCGGACACTGCGGATGTCGGATCCCGGAGAAAAAAGCTCTCCCGCGCGCGATTGCCCGACTTTGATCGCGCGCTTGCTGCCGGATTGCATTGTCTTCGGTGATTGGGCCATTGTTGGGGCGCATCCATTTGCGTTCAGCTGGGGACGATATTCGAACCGGCCGGCACATCCTCACGGGCCATGAATATCCTTTCCACCGTCTGTCCGAGCTTCAAGTCTTCCGAGCGGCCGGCAAGAACGATCCGGCCTTCTCGAAGTATATAGGCGCGTTGGCTGAGCGAAAGCGCCTCGGCGACGTTTTGTTCGATGAGCAACACCGAAACGCCGTTGCGGTTGATCGCCCGGATGGATTTCTCCACGGCGCTCCGCATGTAAGGCGACAGGCCAATGAACGGTTCATCGATCATCAGGAGCCGGGGGCCGCTCATCAAGCCGCGTGCAATGGCGCACATCTGCTGCTCGCCGCCGGAGAGTGAACCGGCAATCTGCGCCCGGCGTTCGTTCAGAATCGGGAAGAGCGCATAGGCCTGTTCCAAGCCGCGGGAAATCGACGTCTTCTTGGCACGCGGACCGCATCCGAGTGTCAGGTTCTCAAGCACTGTCATGTCCGGAAACAGTCGGTGTCTCTCGAGGACGTGGGAGACGCCCATGCCGATCATCGCATGCGGAGGAAGCGTGTGAATTGGCCGGCCCTCGAACAGTATTTCGCCGCTCCAGATCGGGATGAGTCGGGAGATGCTGTTCATCAGCGTGCTTTTTCCGGAACCGTTGGGTCCCATCAACGCCACGATTTCGCCGGTATCGACATGGATCGAAACGTCCCAAAGAATCTGGACGCCGTCGTAGCCGGAGGAGATTCCGCGAACGTCAAGCATCGCCGCTGTCGTCGGTACCAAGATACGCGTTCACCACCCGCCGATCCTGCGTGACCATGGCAGGTTCTCCCTCCACCACCTTCTCCCCAAGATTCATCGCTATCAAACGGTCGACAAAGCGCTGGACCGCCGCCAGATTGTGCTCTATGAGCACGATCGTTACACCACCGTCGCGTATCGTCAGCAGGAGTTCGATCAGTCCGTCGATTGCGGCGAAATCCACCCCACCAAAAGGTTCGTCGAGCAGCACGATCCTGGGCCGGGTGGCCAGCGCCCGGCCGATCTCGAGACGCTTCCTCTGTCCCGTACTGGCTCCCCGGGCAGGCGTATCCCAGTGCTGCGCGAGCCCGACCTGCTCCAGGCAATGGAAAGCATGCTTGCGAGCGTCCGCGAGGTTCTTCCGGCGTGCAAGCGACGCCACGACGACGTTGTCGAGAAAGGACATTGAAGAGAAAGGACGCGAGGTCTGGAACGTCTTTACCAGGCCGCGACGGGCGATGTCCTCGGGCATCCGGCCTGCGACGTCGACCTCGTCGAGCAGAACCTCTCCGCTGTCCGGGCGTATGTACCCGGCGATGGCGCTGAACAGTGTCGTTTTTCCCGCGCCGTTCGGGCCGATGATCCCCAGGATCTCGCCGCGTGCAACGTCAAAGCTGACCGCATTGAGCGCTTTCAATCCGCCGAACGCACGGGAAACCCCGCGCACCGAAAGCAGTGCGGTCATGGGCCCTTGTCGTCGACAAGGTGGATGTCGATATTCTCGCCTCCTTGGCGCCAGACACGTTCGCCAATCTCCTTCAGCAGATCCCATTGCGAGGGGTCGATATGCGCAAAGACGTTGACCGGGGCGTCCCCTCTCCACTCCCTGACGATCTCGGGGCCGTAGAACATCCCTATTGCCTCGAATCCCGTGTGCTCATATGCGTCGGCCCATTCGAAGAAATAGATGACATCACCCAGGCTCACCCGGATGCTCTGCTGTTCCCGCGGGGGTTTTTCGGGCAGGTTGACCGGAACGAAGATCTCACGCCCCGACCAGCGCGCCTGAAACACCTTGGCCTGCATCGGCAGCGCATTCGAAATGCACACGATCGTCCGCTTGGCCTCGGCCGCAAGCTTCGCCCTGAGTCTGCCGCCCCGCTCGAACCGGAATTCCAGATGCATCGATTGTCGTCCTTCTTGAGTCGTCGCCGCACGCCCTTGATCAGCCTGGCACGTATTCGCGTCGTTCCCGCTTCGCGCGGAATAGACCGGCCAGTCCGTCAGGCCTGTAGACCGAGATAAGCATGATCAGGAATCCATAGATCAACAGATCCACGTTTCGCCCGGTCCCGGAAAACAGCACGCGTGAATACTCGGAAATCGGGACCAGGACGATCGCACCCAGTATCGGCCCGGCCACCGTCCCGGCGCCGCCCAGTATCGGAATCAGCGCAATCACCACGGAAAACGAAAGCGCGAGCACGCTGAAGGGGTCGATGAAAAGGACGTACTGCGCAAAAAATACGCCCCCGGTTCCCACGATGCCGGCGCTCAGCGCCATTGCGAGGAGTTTGTGCGTTACCGGAGAATAGCCGAGGCTCCTTGCGGCCTCCTCATCGTCCCGCAGCGCCCGCAGAATGTAGCCGAAGCGGGATTGCTCCAGCCACCAGACGAATGCGGTAACCGCGGCGAGCATCCCGAGCGCGATGTAGTAGTAGGGAACCTTGTTCCTGTGGAACTGCAGGTTCAGCAGACCCTCCTCCTTCACCGGCAGTTGCAGTCCCATCGCGCCACCCACCCAGTCCCACGCCGTAAAGAGCTGGAACACGGATTCCGCGACGACCAGGGTTGCGATGACGAAGTAGTGTCCTTTCAGGCGGAAACAGGGAATTCCGACCAGCACGCCTGCGGCAGCGGCTACCGCGCCTCCCGCCGCCATACCCAGCCAAGGATTCAGCCCCAGCTTGAGCGACAGCACGGTGGAAGTGTAGGCCCCCAAACCGAAGAACAGCCCATGGCCCACCGAGATCTGGCCTGCGTATCCGCCCAGGATGTTCCAGCCGTGACCCAGCATCGCATACAGAAAGATGACCACCATCATGCGCAATTCGAACGGCCGGTCGGACAGCGCCATGGGCAGGACCAGCAATACCCCGACCAGCCCGGCAAGGGCCAGCAACTTCAAGAGGGTCTTTTCGGGCGGGACCAAGTTTCTTCCGGATCAGAGGCGGCCGAAGAGCCCGCGCGGGCGAACCAGAACAACGATCAGATAGAGCAGATAGACCGGGACGAACTTCAGCTGGGAACTGATGAAGAATCCGGCAAGAACCTGCAGCAGCCCGATAATCACTCCTGCCACCAGCGCACCGTGAATCGAGCCAAAGCCGCCCAGCGCCACTGCAACGTACGCAATGAGGACGAACATCGCGCCGACGCGGGGAAACACCGGGTAGAAATTCGACAGCAACGAGCCCGCGACCCCAACACAGGCCGCGCCAATTCCCCACGCAAGCGCGTACATGCGATCGACGTCGATGCCCAGGGTCGAGGCGGCCTGCCGGTCCTGCGATGCGGCCCGCAGCGAGCGGCCAGTCCCGGTTCGAAACACGAGCCAGTAGAGCGCCCCGGTCGCCGTCGAAGCCCCCACCACGGCCGCCAGCTGGGGTGCCGGCAACGTGAAGGAGCCCACCTCGAGCACCCCGGACAGAACGCCGCTGCGCACGGCGAAGTAATCCGCACCCATGATGAATTGCGCAGCGGCCTGCAGGAACACCATCAAGCCGAACGTCGCAAATATCTGTGCGTTCATGCTTCCCCGCATCACGCGCCGCACCAGAACGTAGTACACGAGCAAGCCGAAGATGAACATCATTGCGGCGACGAATGGCAGCGTGACCACGGGATCCGCGCCCCAGGTTGCAAAGGCGAGATAGCTCGCGTACATGCTGAGCATCAGGAACTCGCCGTGGGCGAAATTCACCACGTTCATGACGCCGTAGATCAGGGTCAGTCCGATCGCAATCAGGGCAAAGATGAACCCCATCCCGATTCCGCTCAGGAACAGTTGAACAAGCAGGTGCTCGGACATGCAGTCTTGCGCCGCGGCCGACGGGTGCGCGTCGGATTTCGCCGAGAGCCGTCAGCGCCCGGCGGGCCGGGGCCAGACGAGTTTCGCGGCCGCCTGGTCGAACGGCCAGACCATGCGCGGAGCGCCCTCGAGAGTCTGCACGAATATGCCGCGCGTCAGATCGTTCTGGCCGGTCTGATCGAAGCGTATTCCGGTCCAGGGCATGATCAGCTTGTCCGGGGCGAGATTGGTGGCTGCCAGTGCATCCCGGACCTTCTTCGGATCGGCCGAACCTGCGCGATTGATCGCGTCGGCAAGCGTCATCATTGCCGCGAAAGCGCGTGCGGGCGTTCCATCCATGTCCTTTCCATAACGATCCCGGTAGAGCTTCGCCACCTGCGCGACCGCGCGGTTCTTCGACGCCAGATCCCGCGACCAATGCTCGCGAACCAGATAGAAATTCGCATCGGGGCCGAGCGCCTCGCGAAACGCACTCGAGCCGAAGGCCGCCCCAATGGCCATTACGCCGCGAGGGCTGAACTTGTATTGTTTGTAGGTGCGGGCGAAAAGTATGGCCTCGGCGTCGTAGGAGGCATGGAAGACCACATCCGGCTTTGCGGCGATCAGGCGTTGGACTTCGCTGGTCACGTCGGCCGTCCCCTGCTGGTAGCCGATATCCGCAACCAGCTTGAAGTCGGAGAATTCAGGCATATAGCCTTCGACCGACTTCGCAAATTCCTGCCCCCAGAGCGTATTTTCATGGACGACTGCAAGTGTCCTGACCTGGTCCTTGGAGCGCTTGTTCAACTCGCGCAGGAAAGTGAAAAAGTCCCTCGCCTGAGTGCGTGAACTGGGGGTCGTCCGGAAGAACCACTTGAAACCGCGCTCGGTAAGGGTGGTCGCCTCGGACTCGCCCGAGATGTAGGGCACGCCCATGCGTTCCGCCACCTGGCTGGAGGTTGCCGCAACGGAACTGTGGAATGCCCCAATCAGGGCCACCGCTTTCTGTTGAACGACCAGGCGCTCGGCCTCGGCTGCACCCGTTTCGGGAGACCCCTGGTGGTCGGCGACGATCAGCACGATCTTCGCGTTGCCAAGTGCCGGCAGGCCCTCGGTGGCGGCAAAGGGAACGGCGAGGTCGGGATGCTTGTTGTTGATGATGTCGACCGCGAGGCGGATCGCGTTGACCGTATCCTCTCCGGACTTCGCCACCTGGCCGGAGAGCGGATAGAGAGCGCCTATGCGCACCTCGTCAGCTGAATGTGCCAGTCCGAGCCAAAACGCCAGGCAGAATGAAACGATGCAGCGAACTACTGGAATACGGGTTTGCATGATTCGCCTCCTCCAAGATTGACCACGCCCGTCGCGCCGACGCTCGCCCGCAATTGAGCGCGGACGATGTTCATCGTCGGCTGGCCGGATCCTCCAACGCTAACTCATATAGGCTCCGCCATTCACATTGAGTGTCTGGCCCGTGATGAAGCTCGATTCGTCGCTGGCTAGAAAAACGGCCGCTCCCGATACCTCTTCGGGACGCCCGAACCTGGCAAGCGGGGTGATCGAGATAAGGCGCTGGCGCAACTGTTCGGGCCATCCGAAGGTCATGTCGGTGTCGATGTCGGCCGGCGACAGGCAATTCACCCTGATGCCCAGCGGTGCAAAATGGCGCGCGAGCGATCGGGTCAGACCGATCAGCCCCGCCTTGGACGCAGCATAGGCCGGTCCCATCGCGATTCCGCCGATCTGACCTGCGATCGACCCGAGATTCACGATGCTTCCACCCGTGGCGCGGCCGCGCATCACGCCCGCGGCGACGCGTGAACAGAAGAATATCGAGCGCAGGTTGATCGCTAACACGTCGTCCCAGTCCTTCAGGTCCGTCTTCCACGGATCCACAGGGCCCGCGATGCCGGCGTTGTTGACGAGGATATCCAAGCCGCCGAACGCCTGCACGGCGGCCTCCACCAGCGCTCCGGGCGAATCCGCATCGCGCAGATCGGCTGTCAATCCTATCCACGGCCCGCGTTCCCCGAGCGTCGATTCCGCCGCCCTGACCGATGCCTCGGTACGGCCGACCACGGCGACACGCGCGCCCTCGGCGAGATACGCCGCAGCGATTGCAAGGCCGATGCCACGCGTCCCCCCAGTGACTATCGCTGCTTTGCCGGACAGGCGCTGCATGGACGGATCAGGCATCGGCCACGGGGTTCTCAAGCACGCCCACGGTCTCCACCTCTACGCGCAGCACGTCGCCCTGCTTGAGAAATATCTTGCGGAATCCCCCCACCCCATAGGGGGTGCCCGTCGAAATGATATCCCCCGGACGCAATGTCAACCGCGCCGACAGGAACTCGATGAGATCGAACACCGAGAACACCATCAACGAGGTATCGCCGTCCTGCATTAGCTCCGTATTGAGCCAGGTCTTCAACTTGAGTCGATGCATGTCGCCGGCTGCCTGCACCGAGACGATGCCCGGACCCACGGGCGTCGAGCGGTCCAGAGCCTTCGAGGAAATCCAGTCGACGATGCGATTCTTGCCCAGCTGTACCCACTGTAGGTCTCGGGCAGTCACGTCGTTCACGATGGTCAGGCCGGCGACGTGTTTGCGCGCGTCGGCTTTCGACACGCGGGTCGCCGCGCGACCGATCACGACGGCAAGCTCGCCTTCATAATCCATCTGCTTGGAGATCGGAGGGAGGCAGATCGGCTCCCCCGGACCCACCAGCGCCGTGGTCGGCTTCATGAAAACAACGGGTATCTCGGGTACGTCGAGGCCGGCCTCTTCGGCGTGCTTCCTGTAGTTGGCCCCGACGAGATATACGCCAGCCCCGTCATCGACCGGCGGACCGAGATGCACCTTGTCGCCGGGCAAGATCGGCAGCGAGGCGAGATTCAACGATGCGTCATTCCAACCGTCCGGATACGTCTCGAAGAACTGGCGGATGGTCATGAACCGGGAGCTGATATCGTAGACCTCGTCCCCCGCCTCGATACCGAGTTTGAATGGGCCCCCTGCCTGGCTTCTGAACCTTATCAGCTTCATGTCTACCCTCGACGACCGCATGCAGAATCCGGAACCTGGTCTTGTCCGTACGCCACCCGCACGACCGGAGGCGGTGTTCCCTCGAGCGCGACACGCACATCGATCAGCCCTCCGCATTTCCCGCAACAGAGCTGGCGCAGCTTGAACCGCCGCAGGTCATAGTCTTCGCCTCTGACGGGGCCGGCGGCCCACAGCGGGGCTTCGACCTCCAGCAGATGGTCGAGCAGGTTGTCGCCGGGCCTGCAATGTACGTGACCACAGTGACCGCAGATGTTCGCATCCTTGTCGAAGTCTAGCGTGAGGACGTCCCCGTAGCTATGCCGCCCGTGGCCTGAAAAACGCAGCTCGCCGCGGGCAGCATCGGGTCGCTTGGCCCGATCCAGGCGCTCGCGGCGAAGCTCGCCGCGGCGCACCCGTGTCGCCG
>Ga0209514_10010388_pt1 | contig 10000 bp, 9 predicted proteins | sample Subgrocontami58m_FD_187452 | JGI IMG/M metagenome (GOLD analysis project Ga0209514, IMG submission 187452) | Subsurface groundwater microbial communities from S. Glens Falls, New York, USA - GMW37 contaminated, 5.8 m (SPAdes) (version 3) | ecosystem: Environmental > Aquatic > Deep subsurface >... | reverse complement strand
CGTGAACTCCTTCTGGCAGCGGGTGGCGATCGGCCTGGTGATCATCACCGCGGCCGCAGTCGATCAACTGCGCCACCGCCGCTGATACGCTGCTGGACAAGCCTGGAGGCCGGTTGCATCATTCGACAATCTCAATGAGGAGGAAGCGATGAAGCGCATCATTCTATCGGTCGCATTGGCGGCCAGCGTGCTCGCGGGTATTCCCGCCGCGGCACAGCAAAAGATGACGATCGGTGTGGCGCTGCCGGAGGACCACAACCCGTTCTACATCGGCATGCTGCGAGGCATAAAGGCACGCGCGGGTGAGCTCGGCATGGAGGTCGTCACCGTCAGCTCGGAGTCCGACAAGGCGAGGCAGATCAACGGCGTGCAGGACCTGGTCGCGCGCGGCGTGAAGGGCATCCTGATATCGCCCATCGACGCCACCGCCGTGAATGCCGCCTACGACGCCGCGGCGGCAGCGAAGATTCCCATCATCTCGGTCGGACGCGGGTCGACCTCGCCCAACCAGACCCTGTTCGTCGCCATGGACGAGAAGCAGGTCGGTCGCGACATCGCCACCTGGACGGTCCAGGCGATCGGCGGCAAGGGCAAGATCGCGGTGCTCTCCGGGCCGCCGGGCGCATCGACGTTCAGGAACGTCCTGGAAGGCTACAACGAGGTCGTGTCGAAAGCCCCCGGCATCTCGGTCGCGTTCAACCAGGCCGGCCCGCTGTCGCGCGAGCGCGGCCTGAAGCAGGCCGAGGACGCGCTGGTGGCCAATCCCGACCTGGTTGCGATCTACGGCGCCAACGACGACGTCGCGCTCGGCGCATCGCAGGCCGTCGCGGCGGCCGGCAAGAAGGGCAAGATCACCATCACCGGCATGAACGGCGTGCCCCCCGGGCTGCGCGGCGTCAAGGAAGGCGCGATCGGCCTCACCGTCGAGCTCAACCCGGTGACATGGGGCAGGCTCGGCGTGGACGTGCTCGCCGGATATCTCAAGGGCGAGAAATTCTCGCAGCACGTCTTCATCAAGCACAAGCTGATCGACGCGAAGAACATCGACGCCAATCTGCCCAAGTGAGCGCCCTCGAAGCGCACTGCCGTCGTCCTGCCGCGGCCATTACGCCGCCGGCTGGCGTTTCCGACGACGCGGTCGAGTTCTCGAACACCACGAGGTAAGCAAGAAGTCGGCGCGATTCCCCGGACGGAAATCGATTCCGCCGGGGAATCCCCTGCTCGGGAATGCCGCCGGTTCGATCGCCGTAATTATCGGCGGCCGCCCAGCGCCGAGCGTGCGGCGACCTTGCCGAACACCAGCGCCTTCACCAGCGACGAGCCGGTCATGTAGGCGACGCCGTGAAAACCGCCGACGACCTCGCCTGCCGCGTACAGCCCGGCCAGCGGCTCGCCCCAGACGTTGAGCACCGTCATGTCGTCGCGCACGCGCAGGCCGGCGTAGGTCGAGTGGATCGCCGTCGTGCACGGGTATGCGTAGAACGGCGGCTTCTCGATTCCGACGATCGATCCGTACCGGTGAACCAGCGTCCGGCGGTTGAACTGCCGGTCGACCCCCGCTTTCGCGTCCTCGTTGTACGCAGCGACGGTCGCGGCGAAGCGCGCGGGGTCGACGCCGATCTTCGCGGCCAGCGCGGCGAGCATATCGGCAGAGACGATCTGGCCCTTGCGCTCGGCCGCGCGGAAATCGAACGAGGGAACATGATCGACCGACTGCGACATGATGCGATCGTCGAAGACCTGGTACGCGCGCGCGCTCTCCTGTTGGAGGCAGGCCTTGCCGAGCGTTTTGTACGACTGCGATTCGTCGGTGAAGCGAAGACCCTCGCGGTTCACTGCGATGGCGCCCCGGTACACCGGCAGCAGCGGCCTCGTCGTCGGATCCTTTGGATCGACTTCGACATAGGCGCCGAACGTGCCCTTGACATAGCCCAGGTCGGCGAAGGCGGCGCCGTGCTCCCAAGCGATCTTCAGGCCGTCGCCCTCGTTGCCCGGCCCGCCGCCGGGCAGCGCATCGCAAAGCTCGGGAACGACCAGTCGCAGCAGGTCGCGGCCGCGCGAAAACCCGCCGGTCGCGAGAACGATTCCATGTCCGGCCCTGACCACTTCGCGCCTGCCGCCGACGTCGACGACCAATTCGTGCAAACCGCCGTCGCGGGCGTCGCCAAGAAGGCGCATCGCCCGCGCGCCCATCACCACCCTCGCCCCGCGCGTTCGCTTCAACTCGGCGTGCAGCGTGTCGAGCACCTTGCGGGGGTCGGCTGAATGCGTCCTTGGCACCGACTGGCCGGATGACGACTGCAACGAGTTGAACGTCACGCCCCGGCTGACCAGGAACTCGTATTCGCTCAACTGCTCGCGCACGTAAAGGTCGACCAGCGAGGCGTCGCTTTGACCGCCGCCCACCTCGATGAGGTCGCGCCGCAGCTTCTCGGGCCCGTCGTCGACCCCGTTGCGTTTCTGAAGCTCGGTGCCGGCGAACGCGAACGATCCACCGCTGAGCACGGTGCTGCCCCCGATCTCCGACATCTTCTCGAGCATGATGACCTCGGCGCCCTGACTGCACGCCTCGATCGCCGCCCGATGCGCGGCGAGACCGCCCCCGACGACGACGACGTCCGCTTGATTGCTTTGCACGAGCGTTTCCCCCCTGTTCCGGCGAGCGTTCAATCGGTGCTCGATCGCACCAGCGCGGCGGCGTTGGCGCCGGCCGTGCGCCCGACCGTCAGTGCGCTCGCCAATCCCCCCAGGTAACCGAAATGGCTGATGTTGCCGGCGTCATTGCCGGCCGCGTAGAGGCCGCGGATCGGCATCTGGCGGTAGTCTGATCCTATCGCCACCACCGAGCGGCCGGTTTCCGCGTAGGCACGCGATTGCGGCACTTGAGCAAAGGGTGAAGTACCCCCTGCGCGCCAAAGCACGCGCGCGCGCTCGTCGACCTGCAGCCCGCCCGTCGTGAAGGTGATCGCGGCCTTCACGGCTACCGCGTGAAACGGCGGCTTGACCAGCGGCTTGCGGAAACGCAGGCGCGCGGGATCGAGCGCATCTGCGCGGCCGGCCTGCATGGCAGCATTGAATTCCCGCAGGGAAGCCAGTGCGCGCTCCGCGGAAACTCCAATCGCGGGAAGCCCCCGGCACAACTCCTCCAGCGTGGCGGCCTCGATCACCGTGCCGCCCATGCTTTGGGCCCGCGCGAGGATCGTCCGGGTGATGGTTTCGCGGCCCTGATTCGGATGTTGCTCCATGGCGTCGTCATCGACGATATAGACGCCTCTTCCTCCGCGCTGGCGGGCCAGATGCTGGTTCAGCGCCTCTTCGCCGGTGCCGCTGGTCTCGTCCGCAAAGCGTACGCCGTCGAGATTCAGCGCCACGCAGAGTCGGCCGTGATATTGGGTGGCATCGCGGAACTGGAAATTCGAGTACCGCGCAGGCGGAGCCGCGAGCGCGTGGCCGTAGAAATTGTCGAGGCCCGGTGAGACCGCGGCACCGGCTTGCGTCGCTGCGATGAAACCGTCCCCCGTGCTCCAGGCGTTGGCGCGCAGGACGAGATTGTCTGGGTCGTCGAGCACGTATCGTGCAAGCAGTTCCGGATTCCCCTGGAATCCACCCGTCGCCAGGATGACCGCTCCGCCCGGCAGTTCCGCAACCCGGCCATCCCTGAGCGTCCGAACGCCCCGCACTACCCCGCCGGAGAGAATCAGCGACTCCAGAGCGGTTTCGAGTAGCGTTTCCCCGCCGAGCGCGGAGAATCGCGTGGCCAGCGCATCGATCATCTGCGCAGGCTCGACCGATTTGCCCCGCCCATGTTCGAGCACATGCTCCTCCAGCGGGCCGAGCCTGACGCCAAGCGTCTGCAGCCAGGCGCGGGATTCGTCGATGCTGTCGAACACCAGCCACTGGAGAGCAGGGTCGCCATCCGGCACCCTGGCGCGCGCCTCTTCGTAATCGGCAAAAGTCCATATCAGCCCGCCGGACACGGACGTCGTTCCGCCCAGCTCGGGCGCTTTCTCGATCAGCGTGACCTTCGCCCCGGCTTGCAGTGCCGTCACCGCGGCACTGAGACCGGCGAGGCCGCCGCCACAGACGACCACGCGATCGCCGTCGTGACTCATCGGCCACCCCATTGCCCGAAATGCACGCTTTCCACGGCACTCTGCAATTGCATTCCCTGCGGTATGTCGCCGTCAGTCGCCACCTTGAGGCTGATCGCGTCCGTGCCGCCATGATGCGCATCACAGATTCCGTCGACCGGTGTTGACCCGTGTTGCGGCATGAGCACATGATCCGCAGCAATAACGCGGCACCAGAAGAACGCGAATCGAGCGCCGGAACAGGCGTCGATCGATGGAGGCAAACATCGGACCGCAGGCCATGACCCGCTGGGATCAACAGGTCGACTTACTGGTGTTCGGAAGCGGTGCAGCGGGGATGACCGCCGCACTGGTAGGAGCCCATGAGGGGCTCGATGTCGTTCTGTGCGAGAAGTCGCCGCTCGTGGGCGGCACGACTGCGACTTCCGGGGGCTCTCTCTGGATTCCCGGGGCGGGCCCTATCGTGCGAAACGGCAAGGCGGAATCCGTCGAAGAGGTGCGACGCTACCTTCGAGGGGAGCTCGACGAGCATGTCCGCTGGGACCTCATGGACGCTTTCCTCGCAGCCGGTCCTGCCGCGATCGACTACCTCGAGCAACGCACCGATGTACGGTTCGAGCACCTCCAGAACCCCGACTACCATTCGGACAGCCCAGGCGGTTCCGCCTTCGGCCGGGCGATTACTGCGGCCCCCTTCGATGGACGGTTACTCGGCCCCGATTTCGAGCTGCTCCGCCCGCCGCGAAGCGTATTCCTGATCTTCGGCGGCATGATGGTCTACCGGCGCGAGATCCAAACCCTTCTGAGGCCGTTTGCATCGCTATCGGCATTGAAGCACGCGATCAAAGTGCTCGCGCTGCACGCCTGGTCCCGGCTTCGGTACCCCAGGGGAACCCGCCTGCTGATCGGCAATGCACTGATTGGCAGGTACCTGCTGAGCTTGAGGAAGAAAGGCGTTCCTATCTGGGTCAACGCGAATCTCGTAGAGTTGGTGCGTGAGGGCGCGCAAGTGTCGGGCGCCGTGGTGGAGGTCAACGGGGTCCGGCGCGCGGTCCGCGCGCGGCGCGGAACGGTGCTGGCAACGGGAGGCATCCCCCACAACAAGGCGTTGAGGGCGGAGCTCATGAAGCGTTTCCCGCACTCCCACTCGCTTGTTTTCGAGGGCAACACCGGAGACGGACTGGTCAGGAGTCGCGCCGTCGGCGCGGTGGTCGATGACGGCGTCTCCAATCCGGGCTTCTGGTCTCCCGCCTCCATATTGAAACGGCCGGACGGAGGCGAAACGGTGTGGGTGCATGGCCACATGGATCGGGGCAAGCCGGGCCTCATCGCAGTGAATTCCGAGGGACGGCGTTTCGTGAACGAGGCCGATTCCTATCACGACTTCGTCATGGCCATGTTCCGCTCGACCCAGGACGTGCCTGCGATTCCTGCCTACCTGATCTGCGACCACCGATTCATAAGAAGGTACGGCCTCGGGCTCGTCCGGCCGTTGTACCCCCGGCTCGCACCCTACGTCGCGGCCGGCTACCTCAAGACCGCCCAGAGCGTTGCGGACCTGGCGAGGCAACTCGGCATCGATCCGGCAAATCTCGCGGAAACGATCGCCGAGCACAACCGCGATGCGGATTCGGGAGTGGATCGCGCGTTCGGCAGAGGCTCCACGGCGTTCAATCGCTTCAACGGCGATCCGGAGAACAAGCCCAATCCGTGCATGAAACCGATAGAGAATCCCCCTTACTACGCGATGGCGGTGCATCCGTGCACCATCGGCACGACGATCGGCATCAAGACGGACAAGGACGCACGCGCACTCGATTCGAACGCGAACCCGATCCGGGGTCTTTACGCCTGCGGAAATGATGCGAGCTCGGTGATGCGCGGCTTCTATCCCGGCCCCGGCATCACGCTCGGGCCCGCTGTTGTGTTCGCCTATCGCGCGGTCATGCACATGGTGTCGAAGACGCCGGCCGGCAGTTCGATCCATTGAGGACCGGCGCGGGAGAAGTCTGCACCGCGGGTGGATTTGGAGGAGAGAGGCCATGGAGGTGGCCTATTCACGGCGGCAGCAGCCGGCACGCGCCGAGGAGGGCGCATCACCGGCGCATTGGCATCGCAAGCGCGGGGTTCCCTGTAATTGCGGGAACATTCCCAGTGTCAAGGAGAGGAGGGACAAGGCAATGACTGCAACCAAGACAATCGGTTTGAGTCTGATTTCCGTTCTGCTGGCCGGCTTCGGATCATGGCCTGCGAGAGCCGAGTATCCGGACAAGCCGATACGGATCATCGTTCCCTATCAGGCGGGCGGAGGCTGCGACATCGTCGCTCGCCTGTTGGGACCCAAGCTGACCGAGGCGCTGAAGCAACCGATCATCGTCGAGAACAAGCCAGGTGCCGGAGGCATGATCGGCGTCGAAGCGGTTTCGAAGGCGTCGCCCGATGGATACACGATGTTGCTCGACGCCCCCGGCGTCGCGATGAACCCGAGTCTCTACCGCAAGGTTCTCTACGACCCGGCCCGGCTCCAGCCCGTGTCGCAGCTCATTTCGCTGCCCTTTGTGATCGTCGTCAATCCCAAGGTGCCGGTGAACAGCCCGAAGGAGCTGATCGAGTATGCAAAAGGCCGGCCCGGCCAGATGAACGTCGCGGCCGCCGGACCCTCGACCCAGCTCGCGGGCGAGATGTTCCGGCTTCTGGCCAACGTCCAGTTCACGTTCATACCGTACAAAGGGAGCTCGCCTGCCAGCTCGTCGGTCGTGAGCGGGGATACGGACGCGATGTTCAGCGATGTCCCGTCGGTGGCCCAGCATGTCGGCAGCGGACGCCTGCGCGCGATCGCCGTCACCGGAGCGAAGCGCTCGCCCATGATGCCGGGGGTGCCATTTGCAGCCGAGGCCGGGATGCCCGAATACGTGGTCGAGTCATGGTACGGGACCTTCGTTCCCGCCGGGACGTCGCCTGAAATCATATCCAGGCTGAATGCCGCGCTGAACCGCGCGGTGATGCTGCCCGACGTCTCCCCCAGACTGGCGGCCTTGGGCGCGGAGCCGGTTGCGAAAAGCGTCGAAGACTTCAGCCGGTTCTACATGAACGAGCTCGCGAGGTGGAAAGACGTGGTTGCGCGCGCGAGGTTGCCGCTGAACGAATAGCCGGATCGCGCATCGAGCGCTGCCACGTGAATTCCAAAGCCAGATACGACGTCATTGTCGTCGGCGCGGGAGGCTCCGGCCTTGCAGCCGCCATCGAAGCGGCACGGGCCGGCGCGCGGGTGCTCGTCGTCGAGAAAGCGGACAAGGTCGGCGGCACCACATCCTGGTCGGTGGGTTCCTACACATCGAGCTCGACGCCTCATCAGAGAAGAGCGGGCATAGTCGATGATCCCGAACGCCACTTCGAGGACATGGGCAAGTTCAACGCAAGAGCGGGATTCCCGGACAATCTCGAACTGCGCCGGATGCTCACGCAGAACGCCCCGGACACTTTTCTCTGGCTGACGAGCCTGGGAGTCGAATTCATCGGCCCCAACCCCGAGCCGCCGCACCGGGTGCCGCGCATGCACAACGTGATTCCGAATTCCGCTGCATACGCATATTTCCTGGCCAGGGAGTGCGCGCGGCTCGGCGTCACGATTCTTTGCGATCGGGAACTGGTGGATCTTTTCGAAGACAGTCGCCGGGCGAAAGGCGTGAAGGTCAGGAGCCGCGACGGGAAGGAGACGGAGTTCCTGGGCGAACTGGGGACGGTGCTCGCGACCGGAGACTTCGCCGCAAACACCGAAGTCAAGCGCCGGTTCTTCGGGGAAGAAGTGGTCAATGCCGCAGCGGTGAACCCGCTTGCCACGGGCGAGGGCATTACCATCGCCGAGGCGCACGGCGCCACCATTCTGAACGGGCAACACGCCAACGCGCCGAGGATGCGGTTCGTCCCCTCGCCCCCCAAATGGATCAATCAGATTCCGCCGGCGCGGCCGATCTCGAAGCTGATCCGGTTCTGCTGGGATTGGGTGCCCCAGCCAATCATGCGGCCGTTCCTGATGCAGTTTCTGACCACCGCGCTCGGACCGGAGCCGACGCTGTTCACATGCGGCGCCGTGCTCGTCGGTACGGATGCAAGCCTGGTCCCGGTGGACCCTGCGAACATCGCGCTGCATCTGCCCCGGCAACCGGACAACAAGGGCTTCATCGTGTTCGATTCCGAAACTGCAGAGAAGCTCGAGCGGTGGCCGAATTTCGTCTCCACCGCTCCCGGCATCGCCTACGCCTATCTTCGCGACTACCGGCGAGCGCGCAAGGACATCTATCACCGGGCGCCGACGATCGATCGCCTGGCACAGTCGATCGGAATCGATCCCGTGCGCCTGCGCACTTCGCTGTCCGCGGAGAACGAACGGCGGGCTCGCGAGCATGCCGATGTGCAGCCGGTTGCCAAAGCACCCTTCTACGCGCTGGGACCGGTGCGCGGCTACGTCACCATCACAGAAGGCGGTCTCGCTGTAACCGAAAGACTGCAGGTGCTAGGCCCGGGTGGGCGGCCAATGCAGGGACTCTACGCGGCAGGCTCCACCGGGCAAGGCGGGATGCTGCTCGAGGGCCACGGACATCATATCGCCTGGGCATTCGTCTCCGGCCGGATCGCCGGACGAAACGTTCTCCAAGGCTAGGCGCGGCTCCGGTGCGCGGGCAGGGATCCACGCGGATTTCCAGGGGTTGCTTGGACACTTCGCCTCATGATTACGTCTCGATGCCGGCGACCGGCGGCGTGATCCGGGAAGCGGAGGAACACCGAACATGAAGGCGAAGCTGCGGAAGTCGTCCATCCGAGTGTATGTAATTCCATGGCTTGCATTGTGCAATATAAGATATTACACTTCGCGCCATGATCAGGAGCTTCCGGCATAAAGGTCTGGAGCGATTTTTTCGCAAGAACGATGCTCGGAGCATTCAAGCGCAACACGCCGGCCGTATCGAGCGGATTCTCGATCTTCTCGATGAAGCGAGCAGTCCAAAGCAATTGAACGTGCCGGGCATGTTCCTTCATCCCCTGAAGGGCGAGCGGAAAGGCCAATGGGCCATGACAGTATCGGGCAACTGGCGCATTACGTTTCGCTTCGAAGGCGAAGACGTGATTGCGGTCAATCTGGAGGATTATCACTGATGGCGAAGTCTCTACGAGATCCAAAGCGGCGCCCCACCCATCCGGGCGCGATCCTACGCGAGGACGTGTTACCTCACCTGGGCATGACACAGAAGGATTTCGCCGATCGCCTCGGCGTGTCGAGACTGACCGTGTCCGAGATCGTCCGTGAGAAGCGACCTGTTACCCCGGACATGGCCATGCGCCTGGGCCGACTCCTGGGCAATGGTCCCGAGGTCTGGCTGCGGATGCAACAAACGCTCGATCTTTGGGAATTGGAGCAGCGCGGCGGCTACAAGAATATTGAGACATTGAAGGCCGCTTGATCTCTCCCGACCTGGCAGGGTTTGCCGAGGGGTGGACCAGGTCAGTCCGGATCAGTTCGGGCAAGCTTGAAAAACTAAAGGAACGGTCCGGGAAGACAGGTGAAGCCCCCGGACTTCCTGCTGGACTTGCAGGCGCGCAACGCCAAAGGATCAAGTAGTTAACGACAGCCCGCTGAGTGCCTGTCTAAGTTCGGACTCGGACGCAAGACGCGGCAAGTACTTGAATTAATGGTCGGGGCGACTGGATTCGAACCAGCGACCACCTGCACCCCATGCAGGTACGCTACCAGGCTGCGCTACGCCCCGACTCGATAGAAATTATATCAGGTTGGTGGATGTGTCTGAGGGGTGAAGGAAAAGCAGATTCCTCGCGATTCGCGCTCGGAACGACAATGGCACCCTCACCCCTGCCCTCTCCCGCTCGCGGGAGAGGGAGCAAACCAGGGTGCG
>Ga0209514_10010385_pt1 | contig 10001 bp, 10 predicted proteins | sample Subgrocontami58m_FD_187452 | JGI IMG/M metagenome (GOLD analysis project Ga0209514, IMG submission 187452) | Subsurface groundwater microbial communities from S. Glens Falls, New York, USA - GMW37 contaminated, 5.8 m (SPAdes) (version 3) | ecosystem: Environmental > Aquatic > Deep subsurface >... | reverse complement strand
CACTTCGTATTCGTTGGCGATGAACTCGGCGGCGTCACCCATCATCCACCCTTCAATCGAACACCACAAGCCATCGTAGATCACGCTATCCAACATTTGTTGATGACCGAATCGCGCCCCCTGTCGGGCTGATGGCAACATGTACGGTGCGCGGCTCATGTTCTCGATCCCGCCCGCGACCAATAGTTGTGAGTCGCCCGCTTTGATCGCTTGCGCCGCTTGCATGATCGCTTTCATCCCCGAACCACAGGCTTTGTTGATCGAGAACGCGCCGACATTGTCGGGCAGCCCGGCGTGCACCGCCACTTGCCGCGCCGGTGATTGCCCCGAACCGGCGGCGACCACTTGCCCGATCAACACTTCTTCGATCTGCGAAGCGTCAATGCCCGCGCGCTCGACGGCGGCTTTCACGGCAATGGCGCCCAAATGTGGCGCATCAACACTGGAAAGCATTCCGTTAAATTTTCCTATCGGTGTGCGCGCGCCACTGAGGATGACGGCGTCAGTCGGTCTCTTGCCATTTATTGACATGGTTTATCTCCTTGAGTTGGCTGTGAAGTTGGATGTTCACACTATATCGAATGCCAACGAAAATGTTTAGTGATGTTCGTGCGAAATTTTTGGGAAGTTAAGCGGGTATCGCTAGGATGTTATAACGTGTGAGAGTTGCAGATGGGTTACGCGGCGATTACCCACTCCGCTTCGCTGCGGGGCGCTTTGCGAATCGCGGCAACACAAGGCGAAGTCCACCTGCGTGGACTTTGCTGAAGCCTGCGAAGGCGGGCTTGGCTTTGTGTTGGTGCAGATTTATCTGCTCACCACAATTCGCGCAAACGTTTATACGTCTCGTCAATCATTTCGGGGATGACGCGCGTGTTGGAGATCACCGGCATAAAATTTGTGTCGCCGTTCCAGCGCGGAACGATGTGCAAATGTATATGCCCCGGCACGCCCGCGCCCGCCGCCGCGCCGATGTTGATCCCGATGTTGAACGCTTGAGGGTTATAGGCTTTTCGCAACACGCCAACGCAGTGTTGGCTCAAGGTCATCATCTCGGTGACCGACTCGGTAGACATATTTTCAATGCTCTCGATATGTTCCATCGGCACGATCATCAGATGCCCGTTGTTGTAAGGATACAGATTCAAAATGACAAAACAATGCGCGCCGCGATGCAGGATGAACGTTTTGTGATCGTCATCAGGGGTCGCCAACACATTGCAAAAAATACAGCCGTCAGGTTTGGGTTGATTGTTCATCAAGTAAGTCATGCGCCACGGAGTCCATAGATGATCCATCGTTTTGTATTTTAGCAGATTTGCTATACTGATCGTCATCATGGATCGTCACATTTATCGTCACTATCTGATCGACTCGACCAACGACGAAGCCAAACGTTTGATTGAAAAAGGCGAACCACACGGCACGCTGATCATTGCCGATGAACAAACTGCCGGACGCGGACGTTCCGGGCGAGCGTGGGTGACGCCGCCGATGAGCGCGATAGCCATGTCGTTAATTTTGCGACCCACCGCTCCCGACCATCTTCACCTGACTCAAATTTCGTTGTTGGGCGGTCTCGCCGTGCTGGAAGGAATTAAAAAGATTATGGAGTCGAAGTCTCCGACTTCGGTCAACGTCTTGCCCACTCGCTCCGCTCGGGGTGCTTCGCAAGACGTTGACTCCGTTAAACTTAAGTGGCCCAACGACGTGCTGATTAATGGATCGAAAGTTGCAGGTGTGTTGGCGGAATCACTTTTTGTTGGAGATCGGTTGGAAGCGGTTATTGTGGGCATGGGTGTCAACGTCAACGCCGCGCCGCCGCCCGATCTTAAATTAGAATATCCGGCAACGTGTTTATCTGATGCATTGGGTCATCAAGTAGATCGCGAAGTCTTAATAAATGCTATCATCGAATCGTTTGACGGGCGTTACTCTCAACTTGGTACAGCCTCTCTCACCGAAGCGTGGTTGGCGCATTTGGCGATGAAAGGGCAGGGGGTTCAGGTTGTCGGCATCACCGAGACGATGAGCGGCACGTTGGAGGGAGTTACAGGTGAGGGTGCGCTGTTGATCCGTTTGGCGACGGGCGAGATCAAAACGGTCTTGGTGGGTGATGTGCATTTGCGCTTCCAAAGACCTCCGAGTTCTTAAAGAACTCGGAGGTCTTTGGAAGTCTGGTATACAACTTGCATCTAATATGCGTTGAGAGTAAACTGATGATCAGAAATCTCGGAGGATGAATTATGTTTGATGATCTACGTTCTCAAGCCGCAACACCCTTTGATGACGACGAACAAGAGACCGCGCCTCAGCCGCAAGCGCGCACGGTGAAATCGAAACCTGCAACGGGCAGGCTTGCCGCCACGCCTGCTTCTGCGCCTGCTCAAGCGGGAACGGCAAAGCGGGTCACGAGGAAAAAGAAAAAAGCCCCGAGTGAGATTCCGTTGCTAGGGTTCACAGCCGTTCAACGCTTTGTGGTGGCGATTATGATGTTTATGCTGGTGGCTGTGTTCGGCTTTGTGGCATTGCTTGTCGCCGGAGCAATCGTGTTGCCGATTAATTAACCATCGCACAAAAAAACAAAACGGGATCAGTGATGAACTGATCCCGTTTTTGATTCGTGTGACGGATTTAAAATCCGTCCTACCGTTTCGGCATTCGCTTTGAAGCAAATTGCAAAATGCGCGAGACGGTCTGCGCGTAATCGTAACCGGCGGTGCGCGCCGAGCGCGAGAAGCCGCCTTCGAGGGTGATGTCCGGATTCGAGTTCACGTCTAAGACGTAAGGGATGCCATCACGCACACGAATATCAATGCGCCCGTAATCGCGCAAGCGCATCACGCGGTAAGCGTCCTTCGCTGTCTTCTCAATTCGTGATCGCAATTCATCATCTACAGGCGCGGGGCAGATGACGGGGGTCATGCGAAAGGCTTCAGTGTTGGCGTCCCATTTAGAATCGTACGATATTAAACGCTCGTGGTAATCGCTGAAACCGCCGAAGTCAATCATGGCGAGCGGCAACACCGAGAGTCGTCCGTTGCCCCACAATGACACGTTGAATTCGGGTCCGTCAATAAAATCTTCGACGAGCGCGGGTTGGTGCCATGTGTCGAGAACATATTGGACACGTTCTTCAAGTTGTTCGACGTTGTCCACAATGGCTTCAGAGGTGATGCCATTGGAGCAATGTTCAGAGGCGGGCTTCACCATTGCCGGGAAACCTTCCCAGTCACTGCACTCGGCGCTGGTGTAAGTTTTGGAGATCGGTGTGGAGACGTTGTTCTTGATGAGATGTTCTTTGGTGAGGGCTTTATCGGTGGTGATATTGAGTGCAGAGGCATCTGCTCCGGTGTAGGCGAAGCCGAGCGACTCGAGGACGGGAGGAATCCTATCGTAAGCCATCGGCGCACCGTCAACGCCTTCGCACCAGTTGAAGACCACGTACTCGCGTGGATCAAAGTGCTGAACGGGTCCGGCAATGTCTTGACGCACAACGGCGCTCTCGACGTCGTAGCCAAGTTCTAACAACCCGCGCCGCATTCGCCTGATCGCCACATCTGAAACTTCTGTGTCACCTGTTGTCCAGTTGCTCATAATGTTGTGCAGGATGACAACTTTAAATCGAGGCGCTTCGTTCTTGATCGCGTTTTCAGTTTCACGGCTCATCGGCACGATGCGTCGCGCGCGATAGTGAAAGGCAACACTGGGGGTGGGGCTAGCCACAGCTATCATAAATTTAAATTTCCAATTTCCTCTTTGAACATCGTAGCAATTTTTTGATCGTGAGTCAATAACCCAACCTTAAAATTGCGAAGTGCGGATTTCGGAGTGCGGAAAGATTGGCGACACGATTTGATCACACTTAACTCCTTCGGGTCACGAATCACGCATCACGAATCACGTTTCAACAATCCGATAAACATAAACACATAAATCATCACCCGCTCGATAGTAATCTCGCAGGCGCGCTTCGAGTTTGCATCCTACCCGCCCATAAAATTTTTGGGCGCGATCATAATGAGCGGTGCCGCTCGTCCAGATGATCAGCATTTTTCCGCTTCGCTTTTTTATTTCTTCAATCACGCGATCAAATAACGCGCGTCCCACGCCTTGACCATGTTCATTCGCTTCGGCGACGATCCAATAGAGATCAAAAGTTGAATCCGTTAACGGCGTGGGACCGTAACAGGCGTAGCCGACGAGGCGATCAATCTTTTTTGCCGAGAGAAAGTTGTAGCCGCTCACTTTTGCGTCGCGCACATAGCCATCAAACAACTCCAGCGGCACGGTCAGTTCATCGCCCGCAAAGTTTCCGGCGGCGTGAGTCACGCGCTCAATGTCGGCGCGCTCGGAGGGGAGGGAAGGGTAGATGTGCAACATTTGGAAGTTGGATGTCAGATGTTGGAAGTTGGACGTGAGATCGCGTTTCCAACTTCCAATTTCCAACTTCTATAGCAATCCATGTCTCCGAATCGCCGCATCCAAAACACGATTCACCAGTTCGGCGTGCGAGATGTTAATGGCGGCGGCTTCGATCACCAGATCGCTGATGATGGGCGTGAGTCCGGGCAATGGATTGATCTCTAAAATGTAAGGTTTGAAATTATCGTTCTCATCCAAACGAAAGTCCACGCGGGAGAAATCGCAACAACCACACACACGGAAAACGGCGGCGGTGAGCCAATTCAATTCTTCATGTTGCTCGCGCGAGAGCGGAGCCGGACAGAGATAGGTGATCTCTTCGGCGAGTTCGGTCTTGAGACGATTGGTGTAGATGCCTTCGGTTTGTTGATAGGGTTTGAGGTCCACTTCCATCGGCGGCAAGAAAAGCAATCCACCGGCGCGGATGTCGTCGAGATCACCCGGCGTGCGGCGCGATGTTCCATACAATCGTTGCGGCAAACGCCGCGCCGAAAATCCACTGATGTTGCCCACGATGCCTACGGTCACTTCGCGCCCGGCGATATATTTTTCAACCAACGCGGTTTGTTTGTAAGTCTGAAAAACGAATCGCAATTGCTCACGTAATTCTTTTTCGTCGCGCACAATAGATTTAGAACTGATGCCGACGCTCGTCCCCTCCCGCGCCGGTTTAACGAACAACGGAAAGATCATGTCGTCGTCAAGCGGTTCGTTTTCATTTTCAAAAGTTTGAAAAGCAGGGGTAGGCAGCTCGTGCCAGTTAAGCACACGCTTCGTCATCGGCTTGTCGAGACACAACGCCAGCGTCAATACGCGCGAGCCGGTGTATGGAATGCGCAGCATCTCTAACAGCGCTGGCACTTGCGATTCGCGCGAGTCGCCGAAATGCGATTCGCAAATGTTGAAAACAAGATCGGGGCGATTAGCGCGCAGCTTGTCCACCACTGATAGATCGCCCTCATAAAATACTGCCTCATGCCCACCCTGTTGAATCGCCGCGATGATTGCTTCAGGCGTCTTCTCCGAATCGAGATCGTCCCAGTAATCATCACTCATGTCGTCAAACTTGGGCGCGTTCTTTTTTAAATTTGCCAGCACTGCTACTTTCAATTTACGAGACATTAGTTGCTCCAATAGAAGTTGGAAGTTGGATGTTGGATCGCTTGCCGTTTGTTTTGCGTTTTGCGCTTGCTTCAAGTCCATGCCGATTGATCGCCGCGTTTAACACGGCGACGATCAATTGCGCGTGAGTCCAGCCTTCGGCTTCGGCGCAGATTGTTAAGTCTGAGATGGGCGTGAGTCCGGGCAACGAATTAATTTCCAAAATGTAGGGAGTGCCATCGCGCGCGAGACGAAAGTCCACACGGCACACATCAAAGGAATGGGTCAGGCGAAAAGTTTCTAGCGTGAGGCGGCGCACGCGAGCGGCGAGCGCCTCCTCTAGCGGCGCCGGGCAGAAACAGTGAAAAGAGTCGGCGAGATCGATTTTTAATTTGTGCGAATAGACCGGCTCGGTGCCGGGCGGATACACCGAGTGATCCACTTCCGAAATCGGAAAGAAATGGACTCCGCCGTATTCAACGGTGACGCCGTCTTTGCTGTGCAATTGTTTTTCGTTGATCGGACTCGCCAACGCGTGTGCATCTAAGTTCCCCACCAACCCGCACGTCAAGTCCCGACCTTCCACATAGTCCTCAACAAGAACACTTTGCCTGTAGCTTTGAATCAAATAATCAACACGCTCGCGCAAATTTTTTTCGTTCGTGATGATTGATTTATCGGCGATGCCCTTGCCGGTGCCTTCACGATTCGGTTTGGCAAAAAGTGGGAAGCGCAATTTGTGATCGAGCGCATCATCGGCGTGAAAAAATTCTTGGAAGCGCGGCGTGGGCAAGCCATGAGACATCAACACACGCTTGGTCATTGCCTTGTCGAGCGTGATCGCCAACCCCATCACCCGCGCCGCCGTATATGGCATCCCGATCATTTCCAGCAGCGCCGGCACTTGCGCCTCACGCGAATCGCCGATGTAGCCTTCGCAAGTGTTGAAGCAAATATCAATTTTGAGTTGGCGCAGCTTGGAGGGGAGTGAGGCGTCGCCCTCCATCGGGAAGACGATGTGACCGGCGTCGCTTAACGCGTTGGCGTAGGCTTCCACGTTTTTCATCGAATCCAATTCGGCGAGCGCATCGTGCGGCGCATCCGCCGATCTCGGCGCGTTGCTGGCTAAGTTATAGAGAAGTGCTACTCGTAAACCCACAGAAAGTTTTTTTCCTTTTAATGATCCACGAAGTTCACGAAGAAGCACTAAGTTTTTTAACTTGGACTTACGCAAAACACGTCATCGTCATTGCGAGACCGAGATTGCTTCGTGAAGAACACTCGCAATGACGTTCTAACTTCGTGGATCAAATCTACTTCAACAACTTCTGTTCCCCATCTTTTGATTCGCCTTCGATCAAATGCGGCTCATGCCCGATGCCGAGCGGCTGCCACTTGGTTGAATCGGCTTTGAGGCGGTGTGTGCCGCCGCCGCGATCATGCACTTCGTCGTATTGTGCAGGTTTAATAAACATATCGCGACCTTCGAGTAAACCTAACACGCCCTCTTGCCCCGGCTCGTTTCGCTTTTCGATCTGCGCTTCGAGGGGTTCAATGGCGTGCGGGTTGTAGTCTTCGGCTTCGGCGTAGGTGGTGATGAAGCCCTCAAAGTTTCGCAGCACAACTTTGCCCGGCGCTTGCGAGAGAACGTAGTTGGGCATCACCGGAATTTTGCCGCCGCCGCCCGGCGCATCTACGACAAACGTAGGCACGGCGTAACCGCTCGTGTGTCCGCGCAACCCTTCGATGATCTCGATCCCTTTTGAGACCGTCGTGCGGAAATGCCCCGCGCCTTCTACCAGATCGCATTGATAGAGATAGTAAGGTCGCACGCGCATCATCACCAATTCGTGAACAAGTTTGCGTTGAATGTGAACCGAGTCGTTCACGCCTGCCAGCAACACGCTTTGGTTGCCGAGCGGGATGCCCACACGCGAGAGTCGATCACAAGCGGCGGCGAGTTCGGGCGTGATCTCGTTGGGGTGGTTGACGTGAATGTTCAACCAGATCGGATGATACTTGCCGAGCATGTCGCACATCTCTTGCGTCACGCGCATCGGCAGAAAAACCGGCACGCGCGAACCGATGCGGATGATCTCAATGTGCGGGATGGAGCGCAAGCGGCTGATGATCTCTTCAAACAATTTCGGTTGAAGCACTAAGGGGTCGCCGCCGCTTAATAAAACATCGCGTACTTGCGGCGTGCGCTCCAGATAGGCGATTTGTGCGTCGAAGTCGGCGCGCGAAAATGTTTGCGATGGATCGCCGACGATGCGCGAGCGGGTGCAGTAGCGGCAATACGAGGCGCATTGAGTTGTGACCAACATCAACACACGATCTGGGTAGCGATGCACTAAACCCGGCACAGGTGAGTGACGATCTTCGGCGAGCGAGTCTTCCATCATAGATGTGAACGACACCATCTCTTTGTCCGTTGGAATCACTTGCGCGCGAACAGGATCGTGCGGGTCGTGTGGATCGATCAGTGAAGCGAAATACGGCGTGATGTCCACCCGAAAAAGATTTTTAGATTCGAGGGCTTTGCGCTCGCTCTCACTTAAATCCAAAACGTTGGCGAGTTCGCCAACTGTGTTGAGTCGATTCGACATTTGCCAACGCCAATCGTTCCACTTATCGTCGGGGACATCGGCGTAAAATTTTGCGCGGCGGGATGGGGTAGGCATGAATAGCTCTCCTTTTCAATCAAGAGGGAACAGTGAATAAAGATTAAGGATTAAAGACGCTTGCCCCCGTAGCGAAGCGGAGTGGGGTTGGAGATTGAGGAGAGGCGGATCGTGATCGGGGCGGAAGAATCCCGCAGTGAGGGGTGACGGGTCAGGCTCGTCGGCGGAGTCGGGTTGATCTGTATCGTTAATCGCGAGAGAGAAAATCATTCAATTCGATTTTAGCGTGAATTGATACGCGATACAAGAGAGGAAGTCTTAATTTTTTGAGAAGAGTTGTTCAGAGAGTTAGGGCGAATGTTTGATCAACGCCGCGTCCTTGCGTTGTATGACGAACCACATTGTCAATTATCATGGCTTGCGAATGATAGCGTAATACTCATCCGCCTCTAGCCACGCAAGAAGGAAGTCACCATGTGACACAACTTGAGGTGATTGAGGGAAAGATGGATCGTTGAGGTAGATTGAATCGTCGTCAATGCCGATGACTACAACTGCATGACCGCCGCGCTCGTGCCAATAAGGAAGTTCACCGGTGTTTACGAAAGCGATGCAAGGACGATTGTCAGAAAGATGTGATTGAATGTCTTCCAACGTGCCGCGTGCATACAACACTTCGACTCCTACTTCCTTCAATCGCAAAATGTTGCTGGCAACCGTGCCGTATTCGGGATTGATTCGCAGAATACGCAAAAGCCGATCATAGTTGATCGGCTTTTTGATGTAGTCCAAGACCATTTTGGCGCACGCCGCCACGCAGTCAGCGCGCTGGACTTGTGTGAAGTGGGTAACTGGTAGCAAGAGTTTTAGCACGATGGATCATCTCTTCAATATATTGGACGGTCACAGGTACGATAGCTCCCGTTTCTACATCCACGTCTATGATGCCAATGCGTCCGATCTCTCCAAAGCCCGGCAAAGAGTGATTCACTCCGACACGCCATACGACTCGCTCGCCAATGACTAGCTCGGGATGTTTCTCGCCAACGATGAGATAGCTGACGTTGTTTAACAAGAACCCATTCACTTTGCGCCGCGCATCGTCGGCAGAGATGTTAATCTGCGCGGTAATGTCAAAGGAAATTTTCAACTGTCCCGTTTTTGGCGTATCGTATCGTTCAAGGATGATGGACATATAGTCCAATCATAAATCCGCAACCCAAAATCCGCAATGCGAGATTTTGATGTAGCGCAACTTTCAATTTTGCGATACAGTCTAAGTATGCCCTTTGCCCTCAGCTCATGGTCGTTTCACTCTCTCTTTCATGCCGGTAACTTCTCTTTGCTCGACGTGCCAGCGCGCGCCTCTTACTTTGGTTTTGCTCACGTTGAACTCAACGACTTTATGCTTCCCGCGCCGCCTTTGAGTAACGCCCAAAAACTTTTGGGCATGGTGACCGGCAAACGTGAAATTCAAGCAATCGAACGCTACAACGATGACGTTCTCCAACAGTTGCACGCCGCGTTAGACAGCGTGAAAGTCTCTTGCCTGTGTTGGACTCTCGACACCGACTTCACCGGAACTGACGAGCAATGGCAACGACAGCAACACTATATCGAGCAAGGGGTGAAAGCCGCGCATCTACTCGATGCGAAAATAATACGCCTGACATTGGGTGGGGACGAAAAAAAGGGGACGAAGCAATTGGGAGAAGCAGAGGGCAGGCTCGCCAATCGGCTGGCGCAGGTGGTGACGGCGCACCCTGATCTGTTGTGGTCGGTTGAGAATCATTGGGGCGTCTCGACCAACATTGATTATTTTCTGCAAGTGATTATGGATACGAAGGCGCG
>Ga0209514_10010383_pt1 | contig 10002 bp, 11 predicted proteins | sample Subgrocontami58m_FD_187452 | JGI IMG/M metagenome (GOLD analysis project Ga0209514, IMG submission 187452) | Subsurface groundwater microbial communities from S. Glens Falls, New York, USA - GMW37 contaminated, 5.8 m (SPAdes) (version 3) | ecosystem: Environmental > Aquatic > Deep subsurface >... | reverse complement strand
TTTTGGTGTTAAACGGTGATTCCCTCTGCCACGTAGACCTCCGCCGGTTTTACAAATTCCATTGCGCACGGGAGGGGATATTGACCATGGCGGTGGCCAAACCGCTGGCCGGCGAGGAGTACGGGATCGTCAGAATCAATGAAAACCACCGGATAACCGGTTATAGTGAGAAGACGGCGGGCGGTGCCGGCGACCTGATCAACGCCGGCCTGTACTTCATGCGCCGGGATATTTTCGCCGCCCTTCCCGGCAAGGAGAGGTTTTCCCTCGAATACGATCTTTTCCCCCATATTCTGGACCGGGGCTGCTACGCCTTTCCGGCGGCGGGGGAGCTCTTCGACATCGGCACCCCGGAACGCCTCGCCCGGGCCCACCGTTTTCTTTCCCCGGTTTTGTCACCCCCGGAGGAATGAGTCAGCCGGCGCAGGCATACCTCAATAGCTGATGTGATCAAGGAGTTTCTGCAGGTCCCGGCGGATCTTGTTTTTCAGCCGGTAATTCCAGACCCGGCTTTGAATCCCCCTCAACTCTTCCGGGCGTATCTGGCCGATAATTTGGCCCCGGCCGTCGCGGAAATGGTGGCTGACTCGTCCTGCCAGCAATTTCTTCCGATAATCAATAATGTCCGCGGTATATTTCCTGGACACGGCATCCAGCAGCTTCTCCTGTTTTTCCTGTATCTGGCTGCCGTGGGAGCGGCCGAAATAGGAAACCGTAGGAACGAACCAGGGCAGATAACCGCTGGTATTTAAATTGTAATTGAATCCGAGGGTGGAGTGGAACCGGTAAGGATCATCCGGATCGTTGGTGGGAAAGCAGCTTTGAAAGGCTTGGCGGCGAAAACAGGCGTTGCTCTCCATCATCTGTCCGGAGGCCAGCCACAGGGGCAGAAAATCTTTTTTTTGCGGGGGGGCAAAGCGGAGATATTCCGGCTGAACGACAGCCCCTAAGTTTCCTTCTTCCGACAAGTGCTGGGAAAGCCCCCAAACCCAGGAAACTTCCTGATCGCTATCCAGGACGGCCACGCACTTGCGGAACCAGTCCCGGTCCACGATGCTGTCGGAGACGGCCAGATAAATGATGTAATCTCCCCGGGACATGTTGAAGGCCTGCCAGATGGCATCGAGGGTGGGGTTATCGCCCCCTTCTTTCTCCGACCAATACCGTATTTGGGGGTATTCTTTCAGGATGTCCAAGGTGCCGTCGGTTGAGCCGCCGTCCTTCACCACCAGCTCGAATTCCCCAAAGGTCTGCCTCAGGACGGATTCGATGGTTGCCCGCAAAAAGGGCGCGCTGTTGAGGCAAAAAGAAATCACGGAGAGCCGGGGGGTGCCCACCGGCGTCCTTTCCCGGGCGAGGGTCATTGGCCCTCTCCGCCGATCGATTTTGCATAAATATCTCCCCAGAGCAAGGCGTCTCCCTGCGCCTCGATATTCTTGCAAAGGGTTTCTTTGTCCACCCAGTCTGGCCACAGGAGGGACATGGACTCGCTCAGGGACGCGTTGAAGGCCACCGGTCCCAGGGAGGCGAGGTGCTCCAGGCAGCTCCGGGCATCCAGGAAAAATTCCCGTGTAAATTCAAAGGAGATGGAAGGTATGGGCCGGGACAGACCTTTAAGGACCGCTAACTCGAAGCCCTCCACATCGATCTTGCAAAACGCCGGCCGGCCATAGCGGGCAATGAGGCTGTCCAAAGTCGTCACTGCCACCGGGACCGTCGGCATCCAGGCATGAGTGCCGGCGAACCTCCCTTCTTGCCGCCACCGGGGCGACATGGTGGAAATCGTCGGTTCCTGCTCACAGATGGCCAGTTCCCCCTGGCCTTCCTTTTCGCCCAGGGCCGCCTCCACGATCGTCACGGCCGGATTCTTGCCGAATATTTTTTTCAGTTTTTTCACGCAGGCCGGTTGCGGCTCGACACAGACGACCCGGGCCCCCAAATCCAGGAGGACGGCGGTCCGGTTGCCCGTGTTGGCCCCCACATCGAAGCACAAGTCCCCGGGGCCGACAAAGCGCCCATAGAAGGAAGTCATGATTTGTCTTTGCCGGGCGGCTTCAGTGCGGCGTTCCAGGGAAGCATCGTGGGAGCGGCGCCAATGTGGAGGAAGAAGTTTCATGATTCCTTTGCTTTTTTCCGAGGATAGGGGGGCAATTTACCAATTCTTCAGCCGGACTGTCAAGCTCATTCTGATTATGTTATAAGGTTGCCAGGAAGGGGAGAGGAGGGCACCAAGATGCCAAGGAAAATAAAATTTATCCTGATCATGATAGGGATTTTGAGCAGCTTTTCTCTGACCGCGGGGGCCGGGGAGCAGGATGCCCTTTTAGCTCAAAAAAGGGTGCAAATGGTGGCCACCCAGATCAAAGCCCGGGGGATAAATGATCCCCGCACCTTAAAGGCCATGCTGACGGTAAAAAGGCATCTCTTCGTTGCGCCCGCTTTCCGGGACCGGGCCTACGAAGACTACCCCCTGCCGATCGGCGAAGGGCAGACGATTTCCCAGCCCTATATTGTTGCTTTGATGACGGAACTGCTGGCCTTGACCGGTCGGGAAAGGATTCTGGAGATCGGCACGGGATCGGGCTATCAGGCAGCCGTTTTAGCGGAACTGGCGAACGAGGTTTACACCATCGAGATCGTAGAATCTTTGGCCCGCCGGTCGGAAAAATTGCTCCGGGAACTGGGTTATAGAAACATCAAGGTGAAATTTGGCGACGGTTTTTTGGGCTGGCGGGAGTTTGCTCCCTTCGATAGAATCATCGTCACCGCTGCTCCCGATAAGATTCCAGAACCCCTCTTGGAACAATTGGCGGAAAACGGCCGGCTGGTGATTCCCGTGGGAACCCACTGGCAGGAATTAAAGCTGGTGCGGAAGATCAAGGGGGCGATTACAACGACGGACATCGTCCCGGTGCGGTTTGTTCCGCTGACGAGAGAGAAGAAAGCCGCCGAATAGTGAACCCGGCATTTCCCGGTGGTGCGCCCGGCTGTCGGCCGACTTTTGCCATTGACAGGCCGGCCGGCGGGCAGATATGATCCGGGAAATTCCAGACGAAAGGACAATGATTGTCATGCGCTTCCGGATTATGGTCAGGGGAATGCCTCTTTTTACCTTCCTCAAAGGCCTGCCCGCCTTTCTCAAGGAGTATGGCGAAATCCGGCGCCAGGCGGAAGATGCGGATTTCCCCTTTCGGTCCTTCTATCCCTGTTTGGAGGACCGGCGGCTGGAGAGCGGTACGGCAGCTGGTCATTATTTCCACCAGGACTTGCTGGTGGCCGGTCGCATCTTCCAGAATAACCCCCGGCGGCATGTCGACGTCGGCTCCCGAATCGACGGCCTGGTGGCCCACGTCGCCTCCTTCCGGCAGATCGAGGTGCTCGATATCCGGGACCTGGAGAGTCCCTCCGGGAACATCCTCTTCCGCCGCGCCGACCTCATGGCCCCGGATTTTGCCCCGGCGGATCACTGTGATTCCCTGTCCTGCCTCCACGCCCTGGAACACTTCGGCCTGGGGCGCTATGGCGACCGGATCGACTACCGCGGCCATCTGACGGGATGGGAGAATCTCTACAAAATGCTGAGCATTGGCGGTAAGTTATACTTCTCCGTACCCATCGGGGAACAACGGATAGAATTCAACGCCCACCGCGTATTTTCCCTGCCCTACCTGCTGAAAATGATCGACGGGCGTTACCGCCTGGATGCCTTTTCCTATGTCGATGATGCCGGCCAGCTGGTAGGGGATCCGGAAATGCAAGCCGGAGACGTGCAGAAAAGCTTTTCCTGCCGTTACGGCTGCGGCATCTTTGAACTTACGAAGCTCTGACGGAGGCTGTCATAGATCGCCGTTATCTTTTCCACCACCTGCTCCCAGGTGTGGTCGTGGGCGGTCCTGAGCGCGGCGGCGCCCATCTGTGCCCGCAGACCGCAATCCAGCAGCCGGCCGAACTTGGCGGCGATCATGCCGGCGCTTTCGCCGTCGTTGATGATGAAACCGTTGCCGCCCTCCCGGACCAAATCCCGGGCGCCCACATTCTCGCTGATGACTACGGGCAGGGAGGCGGCCATGGCCTCCAGCACCACCATGCCGAAGGTGTCGAAGCGCGAAAGTAGAGAGAAGACGTCGCTGGCGAGATAGACCTTATCCAGTTCGCTTTGGCCTAAGACGCCGGTGAAGACCAACTGGCGTTCCAGGTCCATTTTACGGGCGAGGGCGAGATGCTTCTTCCTGTTGCCTTTGCCGACAACCAGCAGTTTGAAGCCGCCGTCCGGATGGTCCGCCCTCAGGGCCGCCAGGGCCGTGATCAGCCGGTCCAGTCCCTTGACTTCAAAGTTCATGGAAACAAAGAGGATGACTGTTTCGGCTGCCCCGATGCCGAAAGAATCCCTGATTTCCCGGCGGCAGAGTTGGCGATCGAGTTTTTCGAACCGGGCGGCGTCCACGCCGGGAGAGACGACTTTCACCCGGTGAGGATCGATCTGGTTGTAGGCTTGCAGGAATTTCTCCCTGGCCAGTCCTGATACTGCGAGAAAATAACGGCAGCGGTCGTTATTTACCAGCTTTTTCTCCACCAGGTCGGTAACCAGGTCATAAAGGCTCAGGTGTTTGCCCCGAATTTCCCGCACCCAGAGACGATGGGGGATGCCGTGCATGGTAAAGACGTCCGCGGCCAGCAGGCGGTCATGGGCATGGACCAGTTCAAAGTCCAACCGGGAAATCATCCGCCGGGCAAACCAGGCAAAGCTGATGGTGGTCAGGAACTTGGGAAAAGAAATTATGGGCACCCGGTGGAACCTTACACCTGCCGCCCGGCCGGACCAGCGGTTGGCAAAGACATGAATTTCATAAAGGGGGTTGGCGGCGATTCTATTGGTAATTTCTGCCGTGAAGCCTTCCGCTCCTCCGGTGAGGCCGTATTTGGGGATGGCGATGGCGATCCTGTGAACTGGCGTGGGCATAGGCCACCTCCTACCATATCTGGCCTTGCTTTTCACTGTTTTAATCAGCCGGCAACTATGGTAGGTTCGATACCATGGACTTAAAGCTGCCACTTTCGGTGGCCATTATTACCAAAGACGAGGCGGACAAGCTGCCCGGCTGCCTGCAAAGTGTGGTCTTTGCCGGTCAGATCGTTGTGGTGGATTCGGGGAGCAAGGATGATACGGCGGTGATCGCCGCCGCTTTCGGATGTGACGTCTTCAGCGAGGACTGGCGCGGCTTCGGTCCTCAGAAACAGCTGGCAGTGGATAAATGCCGCCATGAATGGGTTCTGATCCTCGATGCCGATGAGCGCATCCCTCCGGAGACGGCGGCGATCATTAAAAAGATCGTGAGCCAGCCCCCGGAAGCAGCGGGATACCGCTTCCCCCGGAAGAATTATTTCCAGGGACGGTGGATCCGGTGGGCCGGCTGGTGGCCGGATCCGGTTGTCCGTCTCTTCCGGAAAGGCCTGGGCCGCGTGACGCCCGTCCTGGTTCATGAGAGCGTGGAGGTGGACGGTCTCATCGTTTCCTTGGACCGGCCCATCGAGCACTTTACGGAAAGCGATCTTAGCGCAGTCCTCAAGAAGATCGACCGTTATTCTGACTTTGGCGCCCGGGAGGCCTTTGCGGCGGGACGAAAGTCCACGGTCTGGGGCGCCGCCTGCCGGGCGCAGCTCGCCTTCCTGCATAATTACTTCCTGCGCCTGGGCTTCCTCGACGGCCGGCAGGGTTTTACGCTGGCCCTGACCGACGCCGTCAATAAGTTCTTCAAGTATGCCAAGCTGTCCGAGTTGCATGAGCGGGGCGGGAAAAGGGACAATTAACCGTAAGTAATGGATATATCAGTAATTATCGTCAATTGGAACACGCGAGACCTCTTGCGGGGCTGCCTGGATTCCCTCAGGAAAACGGTGCACGGAATCAGTTATGAAGTCATCGTGGTGGATAACGCCTCCCGGGACGGCAGCGTGCCCATGCTCCAAGCGGAGTTTCCCGATGTTATTCTGATGGAAAATCCGGTCAACAGGGGGTTCGGAGCGGCCAACAACCAGGCCCTGGCTGCCATGCGCGGCCGTTATGCACTGCTGCTCAATACCGACACGGTGGCGACGGACAGGGCGGTCTCGACCCTTTACGCCTTTATGGAACTCCACCCGGAAGTGGCCATGGCCTGCGGCCAGCTTTTGAATGCCGACGGCAGCAGGCAGAATTCGTTGGCCTCTTTCCCCAATCTGCTCACCCTGTTGACCAACACCTCTCTCCTGGAGTACCTCTGGCCGGGCCGCTATCCCAGTAAACGGTATGAATGGCAGGAACCGATAGAGGTGGATTCCTGTATCGGGGCCTGTTTGCTGGTACGCAAGGAGGCGATCGAGCAGGTGGGGATGCTGGACGAGCGGTATTTCTTTTTTTTTGAAGAAACGGACTGGGCCTACCGGATGCATCTGGCCGGCTGGAAGGTGTTCCACGTTCCGGAGGCCTTCATTTACCATTTTCAGGGTCAGAGTATCGGGAGAGATGCCCGTTCCCGCATCGAGTTTTACCGTTCCCGCTATCAGTACTTTCGCAAGTGGCGCAGCCCCCAGGGCTTCCTCCTCATCGGCGGCGTGATATTCGGCCGCCTCGTGGCCAACTGGTTCTTGACCTCCCTGGCCAACATCATTATCCTGGGGCAAAAAAGGTCCCTGCGGGACAAATGGATCGTATATACTGAACTGTTGCTCTGGCATCTTCAGGGATGCCCGGCCCGGCCGCGTTCTTAGGGGATTCCTGGTGCCATGTTTTTTCCCGACATAAAAAATATCCTGCTGATCCAACTGGGCGATATTGGCGATGTGGTCTGGGCGGTACCGACTTTTTGGGCCGTAAAGTCGGCCTATCCCCAGGCCCGGTTGTCGCTCCTGCTCCGGGAGGGGAGCGCCTGCCTCGTGGAGGCCGATCCGGCGGTGGATGAAGTTATCGAGGTCAGGAAGTACCGGGGCCGCCTGCCTGAAAGATGGCGCGGCCAATTCCGTTTTCTCCGGGATTTTCGCTCCCGGCGGTTTGACCTGGTCATCGATCTCCGGGCCGACGAACGGGGTGCTTTCATGGCCCGCCTCTCCGGCGCGCCCTATCGCGTTGCGCAATACTATGACGGCCTTTCCTGCTGGCGGAACCCTTCCTTTACCCATCTCGTCCGCCCGGCCGAGCGCATCACGGTGCCGGCCATCGGGGCGGCGGCACAATCTCTGCGCATCGTTTGGGAATTGGGCATGGCAGCGCCGGCGACGGTGCCCCGGTTGTGGCTGCGGCCGGAGGTAAGTGACCGTGTCCGGGCACTGTTGAAAGAGGAAAGGATCGGTGACCTTTCCGGTTGGTGTTCCCTGAATCCCTTTTCCCGCTGGTCTTATAAGGAGCTGGCTTGCGGCAAATGGGTGGAGATCATTGACTGGCTCTGGGATGAATTCGGCATGGCTGTTGTTATTGTCGGCTCGGCGGCGGAAAGAAAAAAGGCGGCGGAACTGGCGGCTGCCTGCACCGGCCAGGTTTTCAACCTGGCCGGTAGAACCAGCCTGGTGGAATTGGCAGGGGTGCTGAGTTTAAGCAGGCTGCACATCGGCGTGGACAGCGCCGCGCCGCATATCGCCGCGGCGGTGGGGACAGCGACGGTTACGGTCTATGGGCCCTCCGACTGGCGCGACTGGGCCCCCCGGGGCGAGCAGCACCGGGTGATAGCGGCGGAGGGGGCTTGCGTCCCCTGTCACCGCCAAGGTTGTGATAATTCCCATGTGAGTAAGTGCCTCGAGAACCTGGCGCCGGAAAGGATGAAGAACACCCTCCGCGAAGTTTTGACGGCGGGAAAAATGCCGGCTAAATTGTAAGGACTATCCTGGTGATCGCCCATCCGGGACGAATACAAAGATTTATTAACTACGAAAATATAGGGTAGATGTCATGCCGGCGTAGGCATCCAGGTTTCATTCCTGGATTCCGGGTCAAGCCCGGAATGACTACGGTATCCTCTGTGTCTCGTGGTGTTCCAATGGGGTATGGGCGCTTACTGCGATTCTATCTGCCTTGCCTCTTCGATGAGCATCACCGGGATATCGTCCACTATCGGGTATAGCAGGCAGCACTGGTCACAGATAAGGCCATTGCCTGAGTCGGTGAGGTAGATTGCGCCCTTGCAGCGGGGGCAGGCCAGAATATCCAGCAATTCCTTATCAATTGACATAATTTTTTCTCCTTAGTAAGTACGAAATCATATTCTGCATAATTTTGCAGAATATGATTTCGTAAACTTACTTATCCCGTTTATCGGGGTTAGCAGGTAAGTCAGAAAAAGATCGCATATCCCAGCGTGATGAAGCTGGCATTGATGCCGCCATTCGGCTCGACCAGGCCGGCATTGGAAAGGTGCCGGTAACGATAGCCGAGATTGAGGGCCGAGTCCTCACGCAGGAAGTAATAAAGGCCGGCGCCCAGCGTGTTGGAGAAGAGAAAACCCTGCGCCTGCTCGGCGGTAACCAGCGTCATATAATGGGGGCCGGTGCTTCCGAACAGGTAGCCGGCTACTCTTTCCGTGAAAGCGTAACGGTACTGGACACCAATGCCGAGGCCGAATTCGACGCTGTCCTCGGGCCTGTGGGACGGATTTAACTGGGGTTCGAGGAAGGCGGTCAAGCGGCCCGGAAGTTCGCCGAGCCGGGGGAAATATTTTTTCAGCTCCCGCCCGATGCGCCAGGTCATTAACAGGGGCTGATACTTGCCTTCCGGTATGGAGGCGGTGCCGAGCCCGATGGTGAATTCCGCTTCCCTGCCCGCCTGCGCCCCTTGTTCCGGTGGATTTTCCCCTGCCCGTGCCAATGGCGGGGACAGCAAGAGGGCTGATAATAGAAGTAAAACCAAACGATAATAGCAACTTATCTTCACAACTCCCCGCCTCCTGCCATAAATTTCTCGGTGGACGATCCTTCGGCCATGCCGCTCAGCTGGCCGCAGGCGGCCAAGATATCGCTCCCCTTGCTGGCCCGAAGAATGGCCGTATAATGATTTCTATGCAGCACCTGCTGGAAGGTATGAACTTCCTTGTCCCGGGGGGCCCGGAAGGGGGAAGCGGGGAATTCATTGAAGACGATGAGGTTCAGCTTGCAATGAATCCCCGAGAGCAAACGGGTCAATTTTTCCGCATCTGCCGGAGAATCATTGATGCCGGCCATGAGGATGTATTCGAAGGTCAGCATTCTGCGGCCGGGCATGGGGTAGTGGCGGCAGGCCTCAAGCAGCATCTCCAGCGGATATTTCTTGTTGACGGGCATCAGGGCGCTTCTCGTCTTGTCGTCCGCTGCATTCAGGGAGACAGCCAGATTAATGGAGATGTCTTTTCCCAGTTGGCCGATCAGGGGGGCCAGGCCGCAGGTGGAAAGGGTCACTTTGCGATGGGAAAAGTTCGGACCGGGGTCAGAGGTGATAATCGTGATGGCCTTCAGGACATTGGCATAATTATCCAATGGTTCTCCCATGCCCATGAGGACGATGCTCTTGATGTCCGGCCCCTCGACCGTCTTAAACTGGAGGAGCGTCAGTTGGCCGGTAATTTCCGCCGGCGATAGGTTCCGCTTGAGTCCCTGCCGGCCGGTAAAACAGAATTTGCACCCCATGCGGCACCCTGCCTGGGTGGAAAGGCAGGCTGTCCAGTGATTCTTCCCGGGGATCAGCACGCTTTCGATGAGCAACCCGTCCTCTAACCGGGAAAGGACTTTTTTCGTCCCGTCCTGGGACGTCCGTACCTTCACCATTTCGGGCTGGCCGACCCCGGCCAGATTACTGATACCAACGCGGAAATCGCGGGCCAGGGTAGTCATTTCGGAAAAAGAGGTTGCTCCCTGGCGGTACAGCCAGCCCATGATCTGGTGGGCGCGGTATTTTTCCTTGCCGAGGCTCAGGATGAGATTTTCGATCTCCCGCAGGGTGAGATTCCTCAAATTCGTCTTTTCGGTCATAATTTTTGCTGCAGACGCCCGGCAACGGCGTCAATG
>Ga0209514_10010378_pt1 | contig 10006 bp, 9 predicted proteins | sample Subgrocontami58m_FD_187452 | JGI IMG/M metagenome (GOLD analysis project Ga0209514, IMG submission 187452) | Subsurface groundwater microbial communities from S. Glens Falls, New York, USA - GMW37 contaminated, 5.8 m (SPAdes) (version 3) | ecosystem: Environmental > Aquatic > Deep subsurface >... | reverse complement strand
AGATTGATCGTGCCGCCGTGGAAGCATCACTCACCGTGAATGGCACCGACGTGAAAGTGACGCAGGGAGTCTTCGGGCGCACCGTCAACCCCGAAAAAACTCTCACCAAAATTATCCCGTCACTGCGCTCACTCACCACCACCGAAGTGACTCTGGTCATTGACGAATATCGCCCGGCGGTGATGGACGCCACGCAACAGGCGGCTCTCGCTAAACAAATTCTGAGCCAGCCGTTGAGCCTCATAATTGAGAAACCCAACAAAGGCGATCCCGGCCCTTGGGTATTCGATCAACGTCAGCTGGCGGCGATGCTGACGATCAATCGCATCGAAGATTCAACAGGCGCGCGTTATGTGGTTGGGCTTGATTCAAAACAGTTGTTGCCATTTCTCGAAACGCTTGCGCCAAAACTGGAGACGAAAACCAAAGACGCGCGTTACATCTTTAATGATGAGAGGAAAGAACTTGTGCCACTCGTCGGTCAGGAAGCGATAGACGGGCGCGAGTTAGATTCGGCGGCGACAATCAAATCGATCAACGACAAATTGCTGACGGGATCACATTCGGTGCCACTCGTCTTCAAGATCACCAAGCCCAAATTGCACAACAACGTCAAAGCAGCAGAACTCGGCATCACCGGACTCGTCTCGTCGCAAGTCACATCGTTCAGAGGTTCAAGCGCGGAAAGACTCAATAACATCCGCACCGGCTCGGGGCAATTTCACGGCGTGATGATCCCGCCCGGTGGCACGTTCTCCTTCAACGAATTTTTGGGCGACATCAGTTTGGATAAAGGATTCTCGGAAGCGTTGATCATTTACGCCGGTAAGACGATCAAAGGCGTGGGCGGCGGAATCTGCCAAGTAAGCACCACCGCATTTCGCGCCGCCTTCTTCGGCGGCTACCCCATCGTCGAGCGACATTCACACGCCTATCGCGTAATCTACTACGAGCGTCAGACTCCGTCGTGGACAGGACCCGGACTCGACGCCGCCATTTTTACACCCGACGCAGATTTTAAATTTAAAAATGATCGTGAAGCGTGGTTGCTGATCGAGACATATATTTATCCTGCGTCTGGCACGGTGCAGTTCAAATTTTACTCGGCAGATGATGGGCGCAAAGTTAAAGTCTCACCTGCTGAAATTCGCAATGAGATTCCTGCCCCGAAAGATTTATATGAGTTGGACCCTAAACTTAAGAAGGATGAGATCAAGCAAGTGGACTACTCAGCCGACGGCGCGGATACGAGCGTGAAGCGCAAAGTAGAAAAGGACGGCAAAACTTTGTTTGAAGATACGATCAAGACTCACTACTTGCCGTGGCAAGCGGTCTTTCAATATGGGCCCGATTCCAAGTTGCCCGATGGTGTGATCGTAGCGCCGACTCCGACACCCAAACCGTAGCCGATGGCATATCGCTGATGGCGTGCTCGCATAAAATAAAAACTCCTCGCGTTGAGGAGTTTTTGCTGACGGCTGTTTGCTGACGGCTGTTTGCTGACGGCTGTTTGCTGACGGCTGACTGCTATCTAAAACTGAAACTTATTTTGATACTTCACTACACGCTTCGAATAATTTGCCACGTATTGCTGTAAGCGAGTCTCCATCTCATCCCACTCGGTGCTGTTTAATACGTTATCGGCAATCGCCCGCGACTCGGCGACAAAGACGACGAGCCGAAGCGGATAATTCCCAAAGGCAGTATGCCACGCCATCTCCATCCCAAACCCCATGCTTTGGATGCGCGGCATCATCTCGCCCAGCATATACTGATAATAGCTCTCCTGCGTTTCAGGGACGATGTCGTAGGCGAGAAGAATTTTTACCGAAGTGTTAACTGTGTCTTGCATAGAGTATTTTTATCACAGATGCGGCTAACGGACAACAAAAATTATTTTGCTACTTCCTCTAATGCCGGTTCAACGTTTGCTTCAACCGGCTCTTCTTCTGCAACGGGCGGGATGTAAGGGTGTTTGAGAGTGCGGCTGATCGTAACTCTCGTGGTCTCCAAATCTTTCGATTGTAAGAGGCTAACTTCAACGTAAGCATCATCAATTGAGTGTGTGTAGCGTATTGTTGTGCGGCGTTCTTCTTGGAAAAGCATTCCATTTGATTTCCATCCAACGTTTTGCATTACGTGCTCAAATTTTTTGCTCGTAGCATCACGTGAGCAATTCATTTGGAATATCCCCCCAATTGCTTCAATAGTGCGATTAGGCTCTAGCACGATGCGCCAAAAGGGATGCACAACGCCATCATCTGTTTCAAGAAGTTTAATGTCTTCGGGTAAAGGCACATCAGCAGGCCACTCATCAAGCGTGATATGTATCAGTATGCCATCATGCATACGATGAAAAGGACGAAAACCGAATTGTTTTACCATGTTCCGACTCCTAACAGCCGCATCAGCTCTTCAAGAGTTTTCGCGGTTGATTCTTGAACGCCATAACCTACTCGGGTTGAAGCGTTCAAATGAACATCTTTCAAGGCATTACTGAAACTCGTAATCTGCTCTGAAGTTAACCCTTGCTTCTCCAGAATTTTTTCAAGTGTCACACCGGGATTCTTATTGGCAATTTGGCGGAGAAAGTTATTGATCTCTTTCACCCAGGTATTGACCTCTTCACCGGTTGCTGTGCTCTTCTCTACCTTGCGTTTGTATCGCTCATCATCGTCAGGCGGTTCAAAACCCGGGAAACCGCCAATGCTTGCTCCACCTTCCATCTTGGAGAGATGCAACGCCGTTTGCTTCAACAACCCTTCTGTGCCGGGAGCGAGTGAGGCGGCGCGGGCGACTTGAGATGAAGGCGTAGTGATTGTTAGCGCGTAACTTAATGCTATCACCGTAAGCGCGGCGATGGCAACAAGGATTGCGGCTGTGAAATGTATCGGTGTGCTGGTTTTAAAATCGTGTCTCTATTCACAGGGCGCATCAAGGAATTGGCGGAACGTTACGCGACACCATTGCCGCAGTTATCTAATGAAGTGGATACGTTGACGAGCAAAGTAGATGCGCATTTGAAGAAGATGGGGTTTGCATGGAACTAAAAAAAGGCTACAAGCAAACCGAAATTGGAGCCATCCCTGAAGATTGGGATGTTAAACAACTTGGCGAAATTGGAGAATGTGTAATTGGGCTTACGTATAAACCAAGTGATGTCAAGTCAGACGGGTTGTTAGTCTTGCGGTCATCCAACGTGGATGACGGAAAACTGAAGTTTGATGACAACGTATTTGTCGATGTTGCCATTCCTGAAAAACTCATTGCTCGTAAAGATGATCTTCTTGTATGTGTTCGCAATGGCAGCCGAGCATTGATCGGTAAGTGTGCGCTAATTGATGAAACAGTCGAAGGAATGACCTTTGGCGCATTTATGTCCGTTTTTCGAACGGAGTATTCAAGGTTTGTGTTTCATCAATTTCAGTCGAGCCTTGTCAAAAGACAGATTCATGAAAACATAGGCGCCACGATTAACCAAATCACTAATAAGAATTTAAATTCCTTCAAGATACCTTTTCCAAAATCTAAAAAGGAACAACGCGTTATCGCCGCCGCGTTGAGTGATGTGGATGCTCTACTCACCGCGCTCGATGCGCTCATCGCCAAGAAGCGCAATATCAAGCAGGGCGCGATGCAAGATTTGCTGGCGGGGAAGAGGCGGTTGCCTGGGTTTAGCGAGGAGTGGAAGACGAGAACCATTGGCGAGATGTTTCAATTTCTGAGTACTGCGAATAATTCAAGAAGCGAACTTTCAGATAATGGCAACGTCAATTACATTCATTATGGTGATATTCATGTGCGGTGGAAGTCTTTTCTTGATTGCGACCGTGAAGTTTTGCCATTCATTGATGACGACAAAGTGAAAAACAATCCACTTTTGGAAGACAGCGACTTAGTAATGGCAGATGCTTCTGAAGATTATGGTGGGATTGGTGTAAGCGTTGAAATCAAAAATATAGGTAACCGAAAAATTATTGCTGGTTTACATACGCTTTTGCTCAGAGGAAACAAGGATTTACTAGCTGATGGTTTCAAAGGCTATTTGCAATACATCCCTTCCTTCAAGAATGCCTTGATCAAAGTTACAGTTGGAATTTCAGTGTATGGAATTTCAAAAAATAACATCAAAGGCATCTCGATTGCATTGCCTGATGTCCCCGAACAACACGCTATCGTCGAAATTCTCTCGGACATGGACGCCGAGATCGCCGCGTTGGAACAGAGGCGCGAGAAGACACGGTTGTTGAAGCAGGGCATGATGCAGGAGTTGTTGACGGGACGAATACGATTGGTGTAGAGACGTAAAATTTTACGTCTTTGGTTGAGGAGACGCAATATCTTGCGTCTCTACGGGTGACGATTGATATGGAAAAATTCAAAGGCAAATATCGAATCCCCAGCGCACGTTGGGCGACGTGGGATTATGGAAACAACGGTGCCTATTTCATTACCATCTGCACCGCCAACCGCGATCATTCTTTTGGCAAAATCGTGAAGGAAGAAATGATCCTGTCTGCCATTGGTCAATCGGCGTTAGATTGCTGGCATGAAATCCCCGCCCATTTTCCATTTGTGGTGTTAGATCAATTTGTGGTTATGCCCAACCACGTGCATGGGATTGTGGTGATTGATAAACCGGTAGAGACGCAAAATCTTGCGTCTGTGATTGGGGAGACGCAAGATGTTGCGTCTGGTTCGGTAAAAGAGACGCATAATCATGCGTCTCTACGAGGAAACAAATTCGGACCTCAATCGAAAAATCTGGCATCCATCGTGCGCGGATATAAAATCGGCGTGACCAAATACGCCCGCCAGAACAATATTCCGTTTGCGTGGCAGCCGCGCTATCACGACCATGTCATTCGCAATGCCGATGAATGTGAACGTGTCCGTAATTACATCCACGGGAATCCGCGAAAATGGGCGGAGGATAAATTTTACAGTCCTCATCAATGAGAAATTTCAGTTCTTGCTATATTCCCAAAATGGGATAAAATAAGCCATGCACGTTATCACCCGACAAAAGCTAACTCAATTCTGGCAGAAGCATAAAGATGCGGAAGAGTCGCTGAAGGCGTGGTTCAAGGAAGCCGAACACGCCCAATGGAAATCCACGAACGACATCAAAGCCCGTTATAGCACGGCTGATTTCTTGAAAGGAAATCGAGTTGTGTTCAATATTAAGGGCAACCACTACCGCCTCGTGGTTAAGATTCATTACAATACACACGTCGTCTACATTCGGTTTGTAGGCACACACAAAGAATACGAAAAGATAGACGCGGAGAAAATCTGATGAACCCTAAAGTCATTAAAACAAAATCTGATTACGAATTGGCTCTGGCTCATCTTGAAACATTGATGGACGACGCCCAGCCACGAACTCGCCAAGAGGAAGAACTGGAATTGTTTGCGGTGCTTGTGGAAAACTACGAGCGGGAACACTTCCCCATTGGCTTGCCCGATCCGGTGGAAGCCATTAAATTCCGTATGGAGCAACAAGGGCTGACGCGCAAAGACTTGGAGCCGTTTATAGGCAGTCAGAGCAAAATCTCCGAAGTGCTGAATCATAAACGTCCTTTGAGTATCGCCATGATCCGTGCTTTGCATAAAGGCTTGGATATTCCTGTTGAAGTTCTTTTACAACAACCCGGCAAGCACCTGCAAGATCCCAAACACCTAAAGCAGGCGTACAAGAATCCCCGAGACCATAAGAACATAAAGCGAACACCGGCGCGGCAATCATTAACTTTTCGCACTTACGCAGGTACAAAGCCGTAAAAAATGTTGAACTCGAATTGCTGACAACAGGGACGGCAACCAACAACAGGGATCGCCATGAGCAGAGTCGGGCAAAAAGAACGCGCTACCCAAAACCGCATCGTCATATTGTTCCGCGAGACGTTGAAGTATCGTTATCTCGGCAACTGGGAAGACCGCCCCGATAATCGCAATATCGAAGAGAATCTTTTGCGCGCCTTCCTCAAAGAGCGCAAAGTCAGCGAAGCGCTCATCACCAAAGCCCTCTACGAACTTAACAAAGTAGCGGGCGATCAGAGTCGCGACCTGTATTACGTCAACAAAGATGTCTATGAACTACTGCGCTATGGGGTCAAGGTCAAAGCCGAAAAAGGTGAGAACACCGAAACCGTATGGCTGATTGATTGGGATGAGCCGCTCAACAACCACTTTGCCATCGCCGAAGAAGTCACCGTCAGCGGCAAAAATACCAAACGCCCCGACATCGTGCTGTACGTCAACGGCATCGCTCTTGCTACCCTCGAACTCAAACGTTCAATCGTTTCCGTCGCTGAAGGCATCCGCCAAAATCTCGATAACCAGAAGAAAATCTTCATCCAATCCTTCTTCACCACCATACAACTTGTCATGGCGGGCAACGACACCGAAGGTCTGCGTTACGCCACCATTGACACGAAGGAAAAATATTTCCTGACATGGAAAGAAGATTCGGTAGAGACGCAAGATTTTGCGTCTCTATGTCTCGACCTTGCGCTAACACAACTGTGCGACAAGAAACGCTTTCTCGAAATCATCCACGACTTCATCGTGTTTGATGCCGGCACCAAGAAAATCTGCCGTCACAATCAATACTTCGGAGTCCGGGCGGCGCAGGCACGCGTTCGCGCGCGCCAAGGCGGCATCATCTGGCACACGCAAGGCAGCGGTAAGAGTCTCACAATGGTCTGGCTCGCCAAATGGATTCGCGAACACATTCAAGGTTCGCGTGTCCTGATCATCACCGACCGCATCGAACTCGACGAGCAAATCGAAGGCATCTTCATCGGAGTAGGCGAAGGAATCTATCGCACCGAAAATGGCGCCGACCTGATTGGCAAACTCAACGCCACCACGCCGTGGCTCATCGGCTCGCTCATCCATAAATTTGTGGGCAAAGAAGAGGGCGATGTTGAGGGCTTCATTGAAGAATTGAAAAGCAATTTGCCTAATAACTTCAAAGCCAAAGGCGATCTCTATGTCTTCGTAGATGAATGTCATCGCACGCAATCGGGCAAGCTTCATAAAGCGATGAAAGAGATTCTGCCCAATGCCGTTTTCATTGGCTTCACCGGCACACCCCTGTTGAAAGCCGACAAGCAAAGCAGCCTCGAAGTCTTTGGCAGCTACATCCACACTTACAAATACGACGAAGCGGTGAAAGACGGCGTAGTGCTCGACCTGCGCTACGAAGCGCGCGACATTGATCAGAACATCACCGCGCAAGACAAGATTGATTTATGGTTCGAATCCAAAACGCGCGGCTTGAACGATGTTGCTCGCGCCCAACTCAAACAACGCTGGGGAACCATGCAAGCCGTCTTGAGTTCGCAAGATCGTCTTGAAAAAATTGTGGCGGACATCCTGCTCGATATGGAAACGAAAGATCGCTTGCGAAGCGGGCGGGGCAACGCCTTGTTGGTCTCGAGCAGTATTTATCAAGCCTGCAAATTCTATGAGCTGTTTCTTGCCAACGGTTTCGAAAAGTGTGCCATCATCACTTCGTATAAACCATCACCGTCCGACATCAAAGGCGAAGAAAGCGGCGAAGGGCTAACCGAAAAGCTGCGCCAATACGACATCTACAACAAGATGCTCAACGGACAGGATGTCGAAGAGTTTGAAAAGGAAGCCAAGAGAAAATTCATCAAAGAGCCGGGGCAGATGAAATTGCTGATCGTGGTGGACAAACTGCTCACCGGCTTCGACGCGCCGCCCGCGACCTATCTCTACATTGACAAGCAAATGCGCGATCACGGCTTGTTCCAAGCCATCTGCCGCGTCAACCGTCTCGACGGCGACGACAAAGAATATGGTTACATCGTGGACTACAAAGACCTGTTCCAGAGTCTCGAAAGTTCCATCACCGATTACACCTCGGGTGCGTTTGATGCATACGACAAAGAAGATGTCACTGGATTGTTGAGCAATCGCCTGGCGAAAGCTAAAGAACGTCTGGAAGAAGCGCGCGAAGCGATCAAGGCTTTGTGTGAATCTGTAGCACCGCCCAGAGACACGTTGGCGTATCAGCATTACTTCTGCGCGCAAGACACCGCCGACAAAGATCAGCTCAAAGAAAACGAACCCAAGCGACTCACGCTCTACAAGCTCACCGCCTCACTCATCCGCGCTTACGCTAACATCGCCAACGAGATGCCCGAAGCGGGTTACAGCGCGCCAGAAATTGCGACGATCAAACAAGAAGTGGATCATTACGAAAAGGCGCGCGGCGAAGTTAAACTTTCCAGCGGCGACTACATCGATCTCAAGATGTACGAACCCGCCATGCGCCACTTGATTGACACCTATATTCAAGCGTCAGACAGCCGTCCCATCTCCGCCTTTGATAATATGACGCTCATTCAGCTCATCGTCGAGCGCGGCGTGGACGCCCTCAAAGATTTGCCCTCGGGCATTGCCCATAACAAAACCGCGATGGCGGAGACCATTGAGAACAATTTGCGGCGCATCATCGTGGATGAGCAGCCTCTCAACCCGAGATACTACGAGCGCATGTCGGAGCTGTTAGACGAATTGATTAAGGAACGCAAAGAGAAAGCGGGCGAGTACGAAAAGTATTTGCAAAAGTTGGTGGAGCTCAGTAAGCAGGTACAAAATCCCGGTGGCGGCGTCACCTATCCCAAAGCGCTCACCACCGCTGCCCGCCGTGCGCTCTATGACAACCTTGGCAACAACGAATCGCTGGCACTCGCCCTGGATGCAGAAATCTTGAACACGCGCAAAGACGACTGGCGCGGACATGTGGTCAAAGAGCGCGAAGTCCGTTACGCGGTGCAGAAATATGTACCCGACGAATCCGAAGCCGAACGCATTTTTGAGTTGATCAAGAATCAAAAAGAGTATTAAGCATGGCGCTGCTCAACGTGAATGGGTTGGTGGTAGAGGTCGCTCGCAAGAACATCAAGAACTTGCATCTAGCAGTTTATCCGCCAAATGGTCGAGTACGCGTGGCGGCACCCTTGCGGGTGAATGATGAAGCCGTGCGCTTGGCAGTCATTTCCAAACTGGCGTGGATCAAACGACAGCAAGTTAAATTTCAAGATCAAGACCGACAATCCGCCCGCGAGTATATTGGCGGCGAGAGCCATTACTTTCAAGGCAATCGTTATCGGCTCAACGTGATTGAACACAACCGCATCGGGCAGGTCATCATCCGCAACAAAAAGATGATCGATCTCTACGTGCGCCCTAAGAGCAATCTAGCGCAACGCGAGCGCGTCATGACCGAGTGGTATCGCGCTCATCTCAAACAAGCTATTCCGCCGCTCATCGCCAAGTGGGAAAAGATCATCGGAGTCAAAGTTGCGGCGTGGGGCGTGAAGCACATGAAAACCAAATGGGGCACGTGCCACCCCGAACCGCGGCGCATTTGGTTGAACTTGGAGCTAGCCAAAAAATCTACGCGTTGTTTGGAATACATTGTGGTTCACGAGTTAGTGCATCTGTTGGAGCGTCACCATAACGACATCTTTGTGGCGCACATGAATAAATTTTTACCGCAATGGCGTTCCCTGCGCGCGGAGTTGAACCGCGAGCCGCTGGCGCATGAGGAGTGGGGGTATTGATGAACACGCACGTAGAATCACCGCATGGCTTTTAACCGTCTCCTCATCGGCGACATACACGGTTGCTATGACGAATTGCAAGCCTTGCTCGATCTTGCAGGCTTGAGCGGCGACGATGAAATCATCGCTCTCGGCGACATCGTGGATCGTGGACCCGCTACGCCCCAAGTCCTAGAATTTTTCCAAACACAGCCCAATGCCCGCTCCCTTATGGGCAACCATGAGCGGAAACATCTACGCTCGTTTCGTGGCGAGACCAAAGCGGCGCGTTCACACTTAGATTTCGCCCGAAATTCGCCCTATCGCCTATCATTTTTAGCGTAGGCGATGTGCCGAATTTCGGGCGAAAATTGCGGCAAGTCCTAATGTGATTTTAGCGCAGCTATCGTGGAAAATGGGGA
>Ga0209514_10010371_pt1 | contig 10009 bp, 12 predicted proteins | sample Subgrocontami58m_FD_187452 | JGI IMG/M metagenome (GOLD analysis project Ga0209514, IMG submission 187452) | Subsurface groundwater microbial communities from S. Glens Falls, New York, USA - GMW37 contaminated, 5.8 m (SPAdes) (version 3) | ecosystem: Environmental > Aquatic > Deep subsurface >... | reverse complement strand
CGAGGAGGTGGTCGGCGCGACGAAACGCTCGATCATCGTCTCGGGCGGAGTGACGACGCTTGCCGAAGTGGAGCGGCTGCGGGACCTCGGCGCCGCGGGCGTCGTACTCGGGACGGCGCTCTACCGGGGGGAGATCGAATTCGAACAGGCCTGCAGGATCGGATTGGGGATGTAGCGATGGCGAAGGCAGTCCGCAGGAAGACTCGGGAGACGGCAGTGGAGGTGACGCTCGACCTCGACGGGCGCGGGACGTACCGCGTCGACCTGCCGCACCCGTTCGTGAAGCACATGATCGAGAGCCTCGCGCGGTTCGCGCGGTTCGACCTGGTCGTCAAGGCTTCCGGCGACGACGTCCACCACGTCGTCGAGGACGTCGGCCTCACGCTCGGGCGCGCCTTCCGCGAGCGCCTCGGCGGCCGCGAGGTCGAGCGGATCGGCACGGCCTCGGCGCCGATGGACGAGGCGCTCGTCATGGTCTCGGTCGACCTCATCGATCGGCCGTACGCCGAGGTGGCCCTGCCCGACCCGCTCCTCGAGCACTTCCTGCGCAGCTTCGTGACGGAGGCGAAGTTCACCTGCCACGTGGTCGTCCTCCGCGGCCGAGACGACCACCACGTCATGGAGGCGGCCTTCAAGGCGCTCGGCCTCGCGCTCCGCGCGGCGACCCGCCCCTCGTCGACCTCGATGAGCACGAAGGGCCGCGCCCGCTGGAAGCGGTAGGGGCGACAAGACGCTCTTGCGCCCGCTTCGCGGGCTCGGATGCCAGCCCGCGGAGCGGGCGCAAGGCTGCGGGCCACGCGGAATGCCAGCCCGCGGAGCGGGCGGCAGACACTAGCCTGGGGCGCCAGCCCCAGGTTTCCCGTCGCCCAGGCGCCGAGACGAGCCCGCGGAGCGGGCGGCAGAGCGGTGGCGGGTCCCCAGCCGGCGTGGTAAGATGACGCGCTTGGTCATGGAGGCCCCGTGCTCACACGCCGCGTCATCCCCTGCCTGGACGTGAAGGCCGGGCGGGTCGTGAAGGGGGTGAAGTTCCAGAACCTCGCCGAGGTCGGCGACCCGGCCGAGCTGGCAGCGCGATACGAGGCCGCCGGCGCCGACGAGGTCGTCTTCCTCGACATCACCGCGACCCTGGAGGCCCGCGACATCCTCTCCGACGTCGTCCGGCGCACCGCGGAGCGCCTCTTCATCCCGCTGACGGTCGGGGGTGGGATCCGCGCCTTCGAGGACATCCGCCATATCCTTCGCATGGGCGCCGACAAGGTCTCGCTCAACACGGCCGCCGTCGTGACCCCCGAGGTTATCTCGCGCGGGGCGGAGGCCTTCGGCCGCCAGTGCATCGTCGTCGCAATCGACGCCATGCGCGTCGGCGACGGCTGGCAGGTCTTCACCCATGCGGGCTCGAAGGCCACGGGGCTCGACGTGATTGCCTGGGCGCGCGAGGCGGAGCGCCGTGGCGCGGGGGAGATCCTCCTCACGAGCATCGACGCCGACGGGACGACGAAGGGATATGACCTGCCGCTGACGCGGGCGGTCTCGGAGGCTGTGAACATCCCCGTCATCGCGAGCGGCGGCTGCGGCGAGATCGCCCACATCCGCGAGGTGCTCACGGACGGCCGCGCCGACGCGGCTCTCGCGGCCTCGATCTTCCACTACGGCAAACACACCCCCAGGGACGTGAAGGAAGAGCTCCGGAAGGCCGGGGTCCCGGTGAGGAACTGATGGCGAAGGCCGGTCTCATCCCCGTGGTCGCGCAGGACGTCCGAACGAACAACGTCCTCATGCTCGCCTACGCCGATCGCGAGGCGCTCGCGGCGACGAAGCGCACGGGCCTCATGCACTACTTCAGCCGCAGCCGAAACCGCCTGTGGAAGAAGGGGGAGACGTCGGGGCACGTCCAGCGGGTCGTCAGCCTCCACTACGACTGCGACCGCGACGCGATCCTGGCCCGCGTGGAGCAGGAGGGGCCGGCGTGCCACCGCGGGACCTACTCGTGCTTCGCGAAGGGCCCTTTCGCCGCGCGCGACGTCTTCCAGGAGCTGTGGGAGGTCTTCGACGACCGCCGCAGGCACCCGAAGCCGGAGTCCTACGTCTGCGGCCTCCTCGCGAAGCCCGACCGACTATTGAAGAAGGTGGGGGAGGAGGCCGTCGAGTTCCTCCTCGCCTGTCGCGGGCGGAAGCGCGACGAGATCGTCTACGAGGCGGCGGACCTCTTCTTCCATGCGCTGCTCGCGCTCTACGAGCGGAGGATCCCGCTCGACGCCGTGTTGAAAGAGCTGGAGAAGCGGCGCGGCAATCCGCCGCACCGCACGAAACCTGGAGGACGACGTGGCCGGAAGAATTGACCTCCATTGCCACACCCTGTTCTCGGACGGCGACCTGCTTCCGATCGAGCTGATCCGCCGCGTGAAGGTGATGGGGTTCCGCGCGATCGCGCTCACCGACCACGTGAGCCGCTCGAACGTCGCCGACGTCGTGCCGAAGCTGATCCACGACTGCGAGCTCGCGAAGGACTACGGCATCGTGGCCCTCCCCGGCGTGGAGGTGACGCACGTGCCGCCGAACGCCATCCCCGAGGTGGTCCGCTCCGCGCGGAAGGCGGGCGCGAAGATCGTCGTCATCCACGGCGAGACCGTGACGGAGCCGGTCGCCAAGGGGACGAACCTCGCGGCGGTCTCCACGAAGGGCGTCGACATCCTCGCGCACCCCGGCTTCCTCACCGACGAGGAGGCGGAGATCGCAAAGAAGAACGGGGTGTTCATCGAGATCTCGGGCCGCCCCGGGCATGCCTACGCGAATGGCTTCGTCGCCCGCGTCTGCGAGCGGATCGGCGCCCGCTGCATCGTCAACAGCGACGCCCACTCCCCGCACGACTTCCTCTCCGAGGAGGGGGCGCTGATGATCGCGCGGGCGAGCGGCCTGCCGGAGCGGCTGATCACGGAGGCCCTGGAGGCGAACCCACTCGCCGTGCTCGAGCGCGCGGGGGTGAAACATCTCGGAAAATGACAGGGGGACACGGGAGGACCTGACCATGAAGAAGACCCTGATCACGGTCGCGGCGACGCTGATGGTGGCGTTCCTGGCGCTCCGCCTGGCAGGGCCAGCTTGCTGGGCGGAGGACGACTGGACGCCCCAGACGGACTACAACGTGAAGGTCTACGGCGAGCGCCTCAAGGACGCGAGGGTGGCGATGAGCTGCCGCATGGGGACCTTCGCGCCGGTGGGGAAGTTCACCGAGCTGATCAACGACAACGACTTCGTCCTGTTCCGCACCGATACGCACGGCGTGCCGGTCTACCTGCCGAAGAACAACCCCGACCTGATCGCCCAGGCGCAGCAGTTCCAGGCGAAGGACGAGATCACGGTGTTCGGCTACGTCCGCTGGAGCCCGCTGACGGGGTCGTACTTCATGGGAGGGATTCTTCGCAAGGGCTTCACCTGCGGCTACGACAACAACGCGGCGACCACGCGGATCCGGGTCCACGTGAGCGAGGTGGTCGTGGACGTCGAGCCTGGGGAGACCAAGCCCATCCCGTGCCCGCACTGCCAGAGCCAGCTCCTGATCTCCTGGGAGAAGTAGCGGGTGAAGAAGACCCTCCTCTCGCTCCTTCTCATCGTGGCCGTCGCGGTCGGCGCGAAGGTCTACCTTTTCCGGCCCAAGCCGGTGCCGGTGAAGGTCTGCACGGTGAGGCGCGGCCAGGTGGAGGCGACGGTGGCGGGGACCTCGGCGGGGACGATCCACGCGATCCGCGAGACGAAGGTCGCCCCCGAGCTCTCCGGCATCGTGACGCGGATCCGTCATCGCGAGGGGGCCAGGGTCGCATGCGGGGAGCCGATCCTCGAGATGGACCGCAAGGACCTCTTCGCCCAGTACGCCGTCGCCTGCGCGAACCTCGGCGTCGCGGAGTCGCAGGCCGCGCAGGCGCGGCTCAAGTCGGACTGGATGGCCAAGGAGCGGGCCCGGCTCGAGGACCTGTACGAGCGGTCCAAGGGGCAGTCGACCCAGGTGGTCTCCGAGCAGGCCCTCGACAAGACGCGGATGGACGCGGCGATCGCCCTCGTGGACGTGCGGACCGCGGAGGCCGCGGCGAACCAGCGGCGCGCCGAGCGGCACGTGACCCTCGTCAACCTCTCGAAGTCGTGGATGCGCGCGCCGTTCGCCGGCGTCATCACGCGCCTCTCCGTGGAGGAGGGGGACGCCGTCGCGGTCGGCCGCTGGGTCGTCGAGATGATGGACCTGACGAAGGTCCGCGTCCACGCGCCGATCGACGAGGTGAACCTGGGGCAGGTCCACCTCGGCGACACGGTCCGCGTGACGATGGACGCCTATCCGGGGAGGGTCTTCCCCGGCACGGTGGGAGAGATCAGCCCGATCGTCACCACGACGCTGGAGAAGAACCGCACGGCGGACATCAAGGTGGACGTGGAGAATACGGATGGGCTCCTGCTCGTGGGGATGTCGGCGGACGTCGTCGTGGTCACGAGCCGGAAGGAGGACACCCTCTACGTCCCGACGAAGTGCCTGCGTGACGGCGACATGGCGCTCCGCGTGGAGGGAAACGTCGCGCGAACGGTGAAGGTGAAGATCGGCCTCACGAACTGGGACACGAGCGAGGTCCTGGGCGGACTCGCAGAGGGGGACGCGGTCATCTCCCTCCTCGACGTCGAGGTGAAGGACCAGCTCGACGGGCGCGAGGTGGAGCCGACGCCCGTCGATCCGGAGCGGAAATGATCGAGGCGCGCGACCTGGCGAAGCGGTACCAGCTCGGCCGCACCACGGTCGACGCCCTTTGCGGCGTGAGCCTGACGATCTCCCGCGGCGAGTACGCGGCCATCATGGGGCCCTCGGGGTCGGGGAAGTCGACCCTGATGAACATCCTGGGTTGCCTCGACCGCCCGACGTCGGGGACCTATGCGCTCGACGGGTCGCCCGTTCACGCGATGAGCGACGACGAGCAGGCAGAGATCCGCAACCGACGCATCGGATTCGTCTTCCAGAGCTTCCATCTCCTGCCGCGCTTTCCCGCGTGGAAGAATGTCGAGCTGCCCCTCGTCTACCTCGGCATACCGCGGCGAGAGCGGAAGCGCCGCGCGATGGCTACCCTCGATCGGGTCGAGCTGGGGGCCCGCGTGGAGCACCTCCCGAACGAGTTGTCGGGGGGCGAGCGCCAGAGGGTCGCGATCGCGCGGGCGCTCGTGACGGAGCCGGTCCTCGTCCTCGCGGACGAGCCCACAGGGAACCTCGACTCGCGGACGGGGGAGGAGATCGTCCAGCTCTTCGGCCGTCTGAACACGCAGGCGGGGGTGACGATCGTCGTGGTCACGCACGACGCGGGGGTCGCGCACCACGCGCGGCGGATCCTCCACATGAAGGACGGGCTCCTCGTGCACGACGAGGCGATCGAGCCCGCCGGGAGCGTCGCGTGAACCCTCTCGAATCGGTGGCGCTCGCGCTGGAGGCCCTCTCCGTCAACCGGTTCCGATCCCTGCTCACGATGCTCGGGATCATCATCGGGGTATTCTCGGTGATCCTCCTCGTCTCGATCGGGGAGGGGGCGAAGGCGTACGTCGTCGCGCAGTTCAACTCGCTCGGGACGAACGTCCTCATCGTCACGCCGGGGAAGAGGGAGACGACGGGAGGGCCGCCGATCATCGGGTCCACCGTCCACCCGCTCACGGTGCGGGACGCGCGGGCGGTCGCGGAGCGGTGCCCCCGCCTCTCACTCGTCGCGCCGGTCGTCTTCGGCCTGAGCCACGTGAAGTACATGAACCGGGGGAGGAACACGAACATCATCGGGACGACGAACGAGTTCTCCGAGATCCGAAACCTCCGCGCGGAGGTCGGCAGCTTCCTGCCCCCGTCGCAGTTCCTCTCGGAGAAGCAGGTCTGCGTCCTGGGGCGGAAGGTGCGGACGGAGCTGTTCGGCGACGGCAACCCGCTCGGGAAGCTCGTCTCGATCGGCGGGACGAAATTCCGCGTGATCGGCATCATGCAGAAGAAGGGGACGAGCCTCGGCATCGACCTCGACGACATCGTCTTCATCCCGGTCCGTGCCGCCCAGCAGCTCTACTCGACGGAGGCGCTCCTCGAGATCCTGATGAACACGCGTCGCGAGTCGGACCTCAAGCCGGCCAAGGAGGAGGTGAAGGCGATCCTGATGCAGCGGCGAGACGGGACGGAGGATTTCACGGTCAACGACCAGGGAGACATGCTCTCCATCCTCTCGACGCTCCTCAACGCGCTGACCTACGCGCTCGCGGGGATCGCGGGGATCTCGCTCCTGGTGGGCGGGATCGGGATCATGAACATCATGCTGGTCTCGGTGTCGGAGCGGACGAGAGAGATTGGGATCCGGAAGGCGGTCGGGGCGAAGCGCCGCCACGTCCTCGCGCAGTTCATCATCGAGAGCGTGGTCCTCTCGAGCATCGGCGGACTCGTCGGGGTGGCGCTCGGCATTGCGGTGGGCCAGGCGGCGGTCGCGATCTGGGAGGACCTGCCGCTCAAGATCTCGCTCTGGACGGTCGGGGTGGCCTTCGGCTTTTCGTTCCTCGTCGGGGTCTTCTTCGGCGTCTACCCCGCTCGCCGCGCATCGCAGCTCGACCCGATCGAGGCGCTCAGGTACGAGTAGCGCATCCCACCTCGCCACCCCCGCTGATCATGGGCACGTGGCCACGGGCGCCGACGCCTCTTGCGAACGCGTGGATCTCGGGTGTAGCATTGCGGGCGACATCTACGAGCGGGCGGGCGAAATGGGACTGACTTTCCTCAAGATCGGCGTGGCGAACCCGGCGCGGCCGAAGCGGTGTGTCGACGTCGAGTTTCTGATCGACTCGGGAGCCGTGTATTCGGTCGTTCCGGCGACGACCCTGCGGCGGCTTGGGATCCGACCGGATTCCAGGGAGGAGTTCTTCCTAGCCAACGGCGAGAAGATCGTGCGACGGCTCGGCAACGCGCTGTTCCGCTTCCAGCGCAAGCAGCGCGCCGCGCCGGTCATCTTCGGCGCCCGCGGTGACTCGCCACTCCTCGGTGCCGTCACCCTGGAGGCCCTCGGCGTCGTGCTGGACCCCTTCCATCGTGAGCTGCGCCCCCTTCGCCTGACGATTGCCGGCGGTGGCACACGACGCGGGAGACGCAGCTCCAAGACACCGTAGGGCGTGGGATGCCTCCGTCGCAGCAGCGAGAGGCAGCGTCGGCGCCTATGCAACGCGGTGCATCTGGAGACCAGCGACTCCGGAAAGACGTACTCGTCTCCGTTGAAGTCGAAGGCATGGAGGCCGCGCGGGCTGACCCTGTGAGAATGCCATGTGGTGCTACGAGCTGGTCCTCGTCGCTGCAGCAATCGTCTTTATCAACCAGATCCTCCGCTTCCTCGCACCCATTCTCCTCCGTCACCGCGATCGACTCATGGGATGGCAGTGCGTTGGATGCCAGGCAGGACGAGTCGCCACCCCTCCCGCAGGGCTCTTCACGCCGAGCGAGAAGCGCTATTTACGCGAAGCGCACGCCCATTCTGAGGGATGCACGGGAGCGCCGATTCTCGTGGCCGTCCTGTGGGATCGATATGCGACGGAATCCACGAGCCCCATTTCGGGAAGGATCACGCTGAATCGCGGACATCGATTGGTCCGAGTTCACCTGGACGAAGGCGCGATGGCAGCGTATGCGAGGGCGGGCAGGTCCACTCGAGCCGAAATGCTCCGCGTGGCAGCCCAGGCCCTTTCGAACGCGGAAGATGATGCTGTGGGCGCGAAACAGTGCGCGCGCTGCGGCGTGAAGATCATGCCCTCCACCGCGAACCCCTGGTTCGCGGAAGGCTTCTGCGGAAAGAAGTGCGCCGAGTACCCGAGGAAAGGCGACGCTGAGAGTGCATAGTCGGCACGCGAGCACGGAGACCGAGCCGTGGCTCTCAGGTCCCCAGCAGGTGCACACGAGTCCCGGAGACGTGCGCACAACTCCCGCGCCCGGTCACTCAGGTCCCGAGCACCTGCGCACAACTACTGCGCCGTGGCGCACTAGTCCTCCGCCGTGCCGCTCAGGCCCCGGGCGCGCACGATAAGCCCCTATCGGGCTCGCTTGTCTCACTTTGAGACGAATTGCCCTCGATTCTCAAGAGTGAGACACATGAGCGGGCCAGGGCGCGGCCCAAGCGAGGGGCCGAGCGGGGCTCGCTACGAATGACGCTTTCCGCCGTTCCGGCGGAAGTGGACCGCGGCGACGTCCTGGGGACCGAACGCCACGGCGTCGCCATTCTTCAGCTTAACCGCGCCAAGGATGTCGAACGCGAACGCAATTTCCTCGGGGTGGCGGACAGGGATGCGTGTCCCGCTCACCAGTTCGAGCTCGATGGGCCGGAATGGCCGATGGTCGACGATCCTCTTGATCTCCAGCAGATTCATGCCCCAAGTCTCCCACCGACGGGAATCGCGGTCAAGCCCGGCACGGATTTGGCGCCGAGAGTCCCGCTACGAGGCTTTCCCCTTCCTGAGTGAGTTCCTCGCCTTGCACTGCGGCAGCGCGAGCGACGCCCTCGCGGGCGTCAGTCCACCGCGCCCTTGCGGGCGCGACTCCATTCCTACGGGTAGATCTTGTAGAGCATCCTCGGGAACGGAATCGCCTCGCGGATGTGCTCAATCCCCGCGATCCACGACACCGTGCGCTCCACGCCCAGGCCGAAGCCGCTGTGGGGGACGGAGCCGTAGCGCCGCAGGTCGAGGTACCACTCGTAGGGCCCCTTCGGCAGGTTGTGCTCCTCCATCCGCTTCTCGAGAAGCGCCAGGTCGTGGATGCGCTGGCTGCCGCCGATGATCTCGCCGTACCCCTCGGGCGCGATCACGTCGACGCACCGCGCCGTCCGCCCGTCCGCCTCCGGCTGCATGTAGAACGCCTTCACCTCCACCGGGTAGTGGTGGACCATCACCGGGCGGTCGTAGTCCTCGCCGACCGCCTGCTCCTCGGGCGCCCCGAAGTCGTTTCCCCACTCGAAGGCGTGCCCCTTCTTCGAGAGCACCCCGACCGCCTCGTCGTAGCTGATCCGCGGGAAGGGGGCCTTCACGGTCTCGAGCTTCTTCACGTTGCGCTCGAGGACCTTGAGGTCCTCCTGCCGCGTCTCCAGGCACCGCTGGACGATGAAGCTGACGAACTGCTCCGCCAGCTCCATGAGCCCCTCCAGCTCCATGAAGGCGACCTCGGGCTCCACCATCCAGAACTCGGTCAGGTGCTTCCGCGTCTTCGACTTCTCCGCCCGGAACGTCGGCCCGAAGCAGTAGACCTTCCCGAGCGCCATCGCGCATGCCTCGGCGTAGAGCTGGCCGCTCTGCGTCAGGTACGCCATCCCCTCGTCGAAGTACTGCATCCCGAAGAGCGTCGAGGTCCCCTCGCACGCGGCGGGGGTGAGGATCGGCGAGTCGGTGCAGGTGAAGCCGCGGTCGTCGAAGAAGTCGCGGATCGCCTTGATGATGGTCGCGCGGACGCGCAGTACGCTCGCCTGCTTTTTCGAGCGGAGCCAGAGGTGCCGCTTCTCCATGAGCCAGCCGACGTCGGGCTGGTCCTTCTGGATCTGGATCGGGTAGTCCTTCGCCTCGCAGACGAGGGTGAGGTTCTTGAGCGACAGCTCGTGGCCGCCCGGCGCGCGCTCGTCGGCACGGACGGCGCCTTCGACGATTACGGAAGACTCGTTCGGGACCTTGCCGCAGCGCTCGAAGACGTCGTCGGGGACCTCCCCCTTGAATGCGACCGCCTGGACGATCCCCGTCCCGTCGCGGAGAAGCAGGAAGTGCAGCTTCCCCTTCGAGCGGGCGTTGTAGAGCCACCCCTTGATGGTGACGGTCTCGCCGACGTGCTTCGACAGGTCCTGGATGTAGGTCTGCGGCATCGCGGCCTCCGCGAAGGCGCGCTTACGCGCGCCGGCCCACGGCTCGCTTACGCGAGCCTCTCCATGGCGCCCTCACGGGCGCCGCTCCAACAGGGCGGGGGAGTATAGGAGACGCCGCCGTTAAAGGGAAGCGGGAGCCGCTC
>Ga0209514_10010370_pt1 | contig 10009 bp, 8 predicted proteins | sample Subgrocontami58m_FD_187452 | JGI IMG/M metagenome (GOLD analysis project Ga0209514, IMG submission 187452) | Subsurface groundwater microbial communities from S. Glens Falls, New York, USA - GMW37 contaminated, 5.8 m (SPAdes) (version 3) | ecosystem: Environmental > Aquatic > Deep subsurface >... | reverse complement strand
GCTGCCGTGCGGGGCTCCTAGAACAGGCGGGACGGCATGCTCGCGCGCTACGTGATGCTGGTTACGCTCGGCGCGGCGCTGGTGGTGGCACCGGCGCAGGCCGAGTATGGCGATGTGGTGCTCAACCAGCGCTCGGAAAAAGAGGGTATGCGCCCCGTGGTCTTTTCGCACTGGTTTCACCGCATCCGGTTCCGCTGTAAAGTATGCCACGATGAGCTGGGCTTCAAGATGCGGGCCGGCGCCAACGACGTGCGCATGGCGGATATCGCTAACGGTAGGTTCTGCGGCCTGTGCCACAACGGCCAGACCGCGTGGGGCGCGGAACGATGCGACCTGTGCCACTCGGGGCGTCGCGGCCAGCAAAGTCGCATCGTGGGCGGCAACCAGACCATGGGGCCCGGCCGATGGTAAGGTTCGGCGATTTCATGTCAAAGGTCGCGTGTGCTCCGGTCCGCGCCGCACTTTCGTGCCAAGCGCACTTTGGCAGCGCCGAGTAAGGCTATGGCCGACGCGAGCGCGATGACAGGGCGTTTGCTGGCCCGAGCGCTGCCGCTCGCGCTTGGCGTGCTGGTGGCTGCCTGCGCCGCGCCCGCCGCGCGGGTGCTGCATTTCGGCATGGAAGACGCGCCGGAAGGCCGCCGTCTGATGTGGCCCGCGGCGCCGGAGGTGCCGCGTTTCATGTATGCCGGGCAACTCCTTGGCGAGGCGAATTTCAGGCCGGCCGAGGCCGAAGCGAACGGCGTCGGCAGATTCCTGCGTCGGCTTGCTGCGTGGGTCATCGGCGAGCAGAAGCCGACAGTGCTGCAGCGGCCGCAGTCTGGGACGGTCGACGCCGCGGGGCGAATTCTGGTGACCGATGCCAGCCGCCAGGCGGTTTTCGTATTCGACACGACCGCGGGCGAGTTGCTGGTATGGGACAAGGCGGATGGCCTGGCCAATTTTGTTTCCCCGAACGGCATTGCGAGCGGCGCCGACGGCCAGATCCTGGTTGCCGACGCGCAACTTGGTATTGTCGCCCGCCTCGATTCCCGCGGGAACCCCGGGCGCGCGATTGGTCGCGGCATGCTCAAGCGGCCGACCGGGTTGGCCTACGATGCTGTGCAAAAGCGCATTTTCGTCGCCGATACCTACGCGCATGACATCAAGATTTTCGACAACGATGGGCAGTTGTTGAAAGTGATCGGCCGCCAGGGCGAGGGCAAGGGCGAGTTCAATTATCCGACCTTTCTCGCGTTCGCAAGCGGTGAGCTATATGTCGCCGATACCCTGAACAGCCGCATTCAGGTTTTCGCCGACGGCGGTGATCGCTGGCGATTGAGTTTCGGCAGGCGCGGGATGTATGTCGGTAACCTGGTGCGGCCCAAGGGCATCACTGTGGACACGGACGGCAACATCTACGTGGTGGAATCCTATTACGATCACTTGCTGGTATTCAACCGGAACGGTGATTTTCTGATGGCGATTGGCGGGCTTGGACAGCAGACCGGCAACTTCTATCTGCCTGCCGGCGCCTGGGCCGATACCCGCAACCGGGTATTCGTCAGCGACATGTTCAACGGGCGCGTGGTGGTGTTCCAGTATCTGGAGACAGGCGGTGATGGTGGGTAGCCTGCGCGGCGTGCTGATCGCCGCATGGACGGCGCTCGCCATGGTGGCGTCGGGCACGGCCGGTGCGGCGCTGGTCCCCGACGTACGCAATACCAGGCACAATCTGTCGGCCAGCGGCCCTGGCACGACGAAGGCGGTTTCCGAGACGCAGGTGTGCGTGTTCTGCCATACGCCGCACGCCGCGACCTCGGGCGTGACGCCGCTGTGGAACCGCGCGCTATCGAACGCGACGTATTCGCCCTACACGTCTTCGTCGCTCGACGCCAATGCGATCCAGGGCACGCTCGACCAGCCGGGCGGCAGTTCCAAGCTGTGCCTGTCCTGCCACGACGGCACGCTGGCGATCGGTAATGTCAATGTGCTGGGCGGGCAAGGCTCGGCGACCACGCCGGGCACGGTATCCATACCCATGAGCGGCGCCGGTCCGGGCGGCGTGATGCCGGGCGGCTCCGGTACCTCGACCGGATTCACGCGCAATCTGGGCGTGGATCTCACCAATGACCATCCGATTTCGCTCAGTTTCACCAGCGCGCTGGCCACGCGTGACGGCGAGTTACGCGCAGTGGACGCCAACCAAAAATGGCCGCCGGGCAGCGGCAGCGTCATCGGCGTGCGCGCCTCGGGCTACCGCCCGGCATTGCCGCTGGAGACCACCGGTGCCGGCGGCGTGGGCCAGGTGCAATGCGGCACCTGCCACGATCCGCACCTGCGCGAAACCGACACCACGCGGGGCAACCACAAGTTCCTGCGCCTGAATCGCTTCCAGCAAGCGACGCCTACCAACACCCACGACGTGGTGAACGACATCATCTGCCTGTCCTGCCACGACAAGAACCAGGGCAGCGGCACCTGGGCGTACTCGGCGCATGCCAACCCGCTGGTGGCGACACCCACCTACCAGGCGACGCCTGCGGCGCAGCGCGAATTTCCGGCCGACCTGCCGGTATGGAAGGCGGCCTGCCTGAATTGCCACGACACGCATACGGTGCCGGGCGCGCGCCGGCTGTTGCGCGAGGGCACCGACAGCCTGAGCACCCCGAAAACCGGCGGCAATTCCGCGCTCGAAGAGACGTGCTATCAGTGCCACACTGACAGCGCATCCAGCGTCATTACGCCGACTACGACGGTGCCCAATATCCGGGGCGATTTTCAGCTGGCCAGGCGCATGCCGATCACTTCGAGCGATCAAGCAGCCGGAAGCGAAGTGCACGACATCGGTGGCAATTTCAGCGATGGATTTATCGATTGCGCCACCACGGCGAACCGCTGCGGGGCGGATGCGCTCGAGGCGCGTTCCAAGCTCGGGGTGGCCAACCTCAACAACCGCCACGCCGAGTGCACCGACTGCCATAACCCGCACCGGGTGGTGAAATTCCGCTCGTTCGTGGGCAACCCGGCCGGCAGCCTGTCCGGTGCGCCCGACCCCGCCGGCACCCACACGCATACCGACGCCACCGGCTACACCCATACCAACATCGCATCCGGCGTGTTGCGTGGCACCTGGGGTGTGGAGCCGATCTACGGTAGCGCCTCGTTCCAAAGCCTGCCCTCCAGTTACATCGTCAAGCGCGGCGATCCGGGTGCCAGCGCTGATACCAGCGTGGCCGCGACACATGTGACCCGCGAGTACCAGATCTGCCTCAAGTGCCACTCGGATTACGGCTATAGCGACGACGACCTGTACCCCAGCGGCAACATGCGTCCGCAGTTGGGAGCACCCGGCACGCCCCCGAACATATCGGGGCGGACGGCCGGCAGTTACACGCGCTACACCAACCAGGCCAAGGAATTCCAAGCGCCAATCTCTCATCAGGGCGCACCGCCGTCTACCGCGGATTCTGGCGCATCGTCTTCGTTTCAGAGCAACAACCACCGCTCGTGGCATCCGGTGATGGACGCAACCGGACGCACCACGAGCGTACGTGGTGGACTCAGCGCGAATAATTGGCAATTGCCATGGCGCAACGCAGTCGGAACCCAGACCATGTACTGCTCCGACTGCCATGGTTCCAACGTAAGCTCAACGACTTCAGTGATTCCAGACCCAGTCGGCGTGGTCGACGACGGCAATCCGTGGGGACCGCACGGCTCGACTAACGATTTCCTGCTGAAGGGAACGTGGAATATCAATAGCGGCAGTGGCCAGTCGTCGACACTGTGTTTCAAGTGTCACGATTCCAGCATTTACGCGCCAACCAGCGGAGGCGGTAGTCGGACCGGCTTCTGGATCGGACCGGGGAGCGACCGGGGTAAGGATAAAGACGGCCATTTTATTCATAGCGGTCGGGACAAGCTCAACGCGTCGCGCTGCAACTGGTGCCATATCGCCGTGCCGCACGGCTGGAAGAACAAAGCGCTGCTTGTGAACCTCCAGGACGTCGGGCCGGAGGCAGGCCAGCCAGCGGGTACCGTCATCGCGAACAACTCCCTCCCTTACTCCAATGGTCCTTATTACCGCAACGCGATGCTGAAGGTGAAAAACTTCAGGCCGAGCGGCAACTGGGAGATCCAGGCCTGCGGCGCAACCAGTCAGGATTCACGAAGCTGGATGACCGGCACCTGCGGCAGCCCTCCATGATGGTCTGGCCGGGCCGCTTCGCCTCGCTCAAATTCACCCTGGTGATCCTGGCACTGTTGGGTGTCGGCGTGCTGATGACCTACCGCGCCGAAGTCCGCAGCCCCTGGCCGCTTGCCGTGCCTTTGACATTGCTAGCGCTCAATCTTGCGTGCGCGGTCGCGACCAATCCGGTGTTCCGGCGCCAAACCGCGCTGCTGACGTTTCATCTTGCGCTGATCGTGATCGTGCTGCTCATCGCAGCCGGGCGGCTCACATACCTCAGGGGCCAGCTCGAGCTTTCCAGCGGAGAGATGTTTCACGGCGCACTCACGCAGTCCGAGCGCGGCCCTTGGCACCAGGGGCGCATCAGCGAGGTCGCATTCGCCAACCACGGTTTCACGATCGACTACAGTCCCGGAATGAAGCGCGACCAGACGCGCAATGCGGTGACCTGGAACGACGCAACCGGCCGTGAGCAGCGCGCGGTGATTGGAGATCAGCAGCCGCTGGTACTCAACGGGTATCGTTTCTACACCTCGCCCAATAAGGGTTTCGCGCCGCTGTTCATCTGGCATCCTGCACAGGGGACGCCGCAACGCGGCACGATACATCTGCCTTCCTACCCGATACACGAATACGGCCAGGCGTTGGAATGGACGCCTCCAGGCACCGATGCCAGGCTTTGGGCCATGCTGAAATTCGACGAAGCATTGCTCGACCCGGCCAAGCCGTGGCAGTTCCGCCCGCCGCGAGAGCACGTGTTGGTGCTGCGCGTGGGCGACGAGCGGCGCGAACTGAAGCCCGGGGATCGCTACGCTCTGCCGCAGGGCGTGCTGGCCTATGAGGGATTGACGACATGGATGGGCTACAACGTTTTCTACGACTGGACCATGCCGTGGCTTCTCGCGGCCAGTCTGTTCGCGGTGGTCAGTCTCGCCTGGCATTTCTGGCGAAAATTTGCGGCGCAACCGTGGGAGGCATGAGATGACGGCGGAACTCGCATGGCTGTGGGCCGGGCTCGTGTGCTACGTGCTGGCGGGCTCGACCGCGATCATCGCCGTGGTCATGAAAAAGCGCCCGGAGAGCACGGTGCTCGCGCTACTGGCGGCGGGCCTGGCGCTGCACGCCGTTTCGATCGCGCTGCGCTGGACGCGGCTCGGCCACGGGCCATTCGTTACGCTGTTCGAGATTCTTTCGAGCAATGTGTGGAGCCTCACGCTGGTGTTCGCGGTGGCCTACTGGCGAGTGCGCGCGCTGCGGCCGGCGGCGGCGGTGGTGCTGCCGGTGCTGTTCGTGATGATGGGCTGGCTGCTGATGACGAGCCCGGGCGAAGGCCACCTGCCGCCAACCTATCATACGGTGTGGCTCTACGTGCATATCGGCCTGGGAAAGGTGTTCCTGGGCTCGGTGCTGATCGCAGTGGGAATCGCGGGTATCGTCCTGCTGCGCTCGGGCGGAATCGCCGCATCAGCCGCGTCACGCCTGGCAGCGCTTCCCGACAACGTGCGGCTCGAGGACCTTGCGTTCCGCTTCATGATCCTGGGATTCGTGTTCGAAACCTTGATGCTGATCGCGGGCGCGATCTGGGCGCAGGACGCGTGGGGGCGCTACTGGGCGTGGGATCCGCTGGAAACCTGGTCGTTCATAACCTGGCTTACGCTCGCTTTCTTCCTGCACCTGCGCGTGACCTACCGGCTCCGGCCGCAGTGGGCGGCCGCGGCCATCATGGTGGTCTTCGTTCTCGCGTTCCTGACCTTCTTCGGCGTGCCGTTTGTGTCGAAGGCTCCCCATCAGGGGGCGGTGTAGCGTGGCGCGTCATTGTTATCCGTTTTTCCCGATTGGCGAACCACCTCGCTTGGTGGCCGCGTGGCTGATGCTGGCAATCACGGCGCTCGGACTGTCCGCGCTCTTCGCTGTCGTTCTCGTCGTAGGGCGCACGCCGTATCTCGCCCGCCTGCTGCCGCTGTTCGACGGCTTCCACCGCGCGCTCGTGCTGCATGTCACGCTCGCCGCGTTTGTCTGGTTTCTCGCATTTGCGGCCGCACTGTGGAATGCGGTCTGCACCGGCGCGCGCACGCCGCGCTGGGCCGGTTTCGGGCTCGGCGTCGCCGGCATTGCCGCGATTGCACTGTCACCGCTCGCCGGCGACGGCGGCGCGGTGTTGAGCAACTATCTGCCGATGCTCGACAACACGGTGTTTTTCGCCGGACTCGTTTCGTTTGGCACGGGCATCGTGCTCACCGCCACCAGTATGCTTGCCGCAGCGCGCCCGTGGATCTTGCCCGTCGACGGCGCGGGCGCGCTGCGGGTCGGAATCGTTCTTGCCGCGGTCCCGGTGCTCGCCGCCGGCGTGTCCTGGTCGTGGTCGCTGCTGACGCTTCCCGCGGTTTTGCCCGCGGCGACGTACTTCGATTTGATTTCCTGGGGCGCCGGCCACGTTCTTCAGTTCGCACACGTCCTGCTGATGATGGTGGCGTGGCTCGCGCTGGCCGCGGCGTGCGGCATCGGCGTTCCGCTTGCGCCGCGCGCGGTAGCGACGCTGTTTGCTGTCAGTGCGGCGCCAGCGCTCGCCGCGCCAGTGATCCACGCCCTGTACCCGGTGGCGACGTCCGAATTTCGCTTTGCCTTTACGGCGCTCATGTCATACGGCTCATGGATAGTGGCCGGACCGCTCGGGGTGCTGCTGCTCGCGCGCTTGCTGGCATGCCGCGGAACTGCGCAGACGGAACCGGGGTTGCGGGCAACGCTGGCGCTTTCCATCATTCTGTTTCTCGCCGGGTGCGCCATTGGCACCGCGATTCGTGGCGAGACCACGCTGGTGCCGGCGCACTACCACGGCACCATCGGCGCAGTAACGGTCGCGTATATGGCGTTTGCGGCTCGGTTGTTGCCGCAACTTGGGTACACGAGCAATGCGTTTCACTTGATGCGCTGGCCGCTGATCTATGGAGCAGGGCTAGTACTGATGGTGCTGGGTCTCGCGTGGTCTGGCAGCCATAGCCTGCCGCGTAAGACGGGCTGGGCGCAGGCGTCGGGCGATATCGAAGTGCTGGTGGCCATGGGGTTGGCAGGTGCGGGCGGCGTACTGGCCGTCGTAGCCGGCGCATTGTTCACGCTGTTCGCATGGCGGGCGGTGTGGCGCCGCAAGCGGGTGGCGCCCCGCCGCGATACCCGACTGCGCGCGCTTGCCGTGACTCTCGCGGTGGTGGCGAGCGGCGGCATCGCGCTCGCCTGGGTGGGCGAGGAGTTGAGCCGGCCGGCCGCGCATGCGACAAGCGCGCCCGATCCGATCCGGCAGGAAATCCTTCAACGCTTCCAGCAGGGGGTGATCATGCTGCATGCGAAACAGCACGAACATGCAATGACCGCCTTCCACCGCGTGCTTGAACTGGATCCGGCGATGCCTGAAGCCCATGTCAACATGGGCTTCGCGCTAATAGGAATGCAACGCCATGGCGCCGCGCGCGATTTTTTCGAAAGCGCCATCGCATTGCGCAAGCAGCAGGTCAATGCCTATTATGGACTGGCGGTCGCGCTCGATGAACTCCATGACAGGCCGGGTGCTATCGGCGCCATGCGCACATTTGTCCATCTTAGCAAACCGGATGACCCTTACCAACGCAAAGCGCAGGCCGCACTCTGGGAATGGGAGGCCGCCCGGGAACAAACGGGTGCGGCCGCGGGCAAGGCGCGGTAGCCTGGATATTTCATGAAGTAAGAAGGTTCTGGCCGATCAAGCAGCGGAAACCAATTTGATTTTTTGCGCCTCTCGGAAACCCTGACGGGAACTGATTTTCCAAGCGGTGACAACAAATGTCGGAAACGACACCTTCATAGTTGATGGCGTGACGGCGAAATTGCGTGCTATCGGCGCGATGTTCGATAGCGGGAAGGTGAGTCGGCACCACACGGTGTTCGATCACATCGGGTGGCAGGACATCGGTATCGGCCAAGATCCGTTCTGGACCCTCGGATGCCTGGTCGATAATCAGGCTGACATTATCTGGCCATGGGTACGAAGCACAGAGGCAAATTGAGTCAGCAAACGGAACCGGCTCGAGCAGGTTCTGGGGCGGGCAAACAGTTGGGACTGCGGCGAGGGCAGATTCAGGTGCGCGGAGAAGCTAGCGCCGTGCGGGCCAGCCACGCCAACAGCGCGGCTGCCGCCAGGGTGCTGGCCGCTTCAAACGCGATCCAGCCCCAAGACGTCCACCCGGTCTTGGGCTCGATACTCAGGAACCATTTCCCGTTTGGAACAGCGAACGAATGCACGATGGGCCTGAGCATTGCGCCGCCGGTCGATGAGGCGAAAACCTGCCGCTCTTCCGTGTCGGGGTGGATGCGCCACAACTCGTATCGATATCCTTCGTCGGAGAGCCCCGAGATGCGGGCTCCTTCCAGCAAGCCGGCGACGCGTATGACCACGGTTGAAAAGCCCCAAAAGCGGCCGCCGATGTCGGGAAGGAAAATCGGCAGGCGGCCGATTACCGCGATGCCCCCGCCCTGCAGCAGTTCGAAGGGGCCGGCAAGGGTGAGTTTCCCCGTATCTTTGGCAGCGATGGCCTCCTTGTTTCTCTGCTCATCGCGCAGCAGATCGTGCCCCACGGCAGGTTCGTTGCCCGCCATGGGCACGATGTAAGTGACGATGCCCATCGGCGCGAGTTGCAGGCTACTGACATCGGGATAGAAGCGCAGGGTCGAGCCGGCTACGCTGTCGAAATCCACGACTCGGCCATTCGTCACCCGCACCATCGCGGCAAGCACGTACGTTGCCGACAGGGAGCGGTCGATATGCACGACGATGCGCTGCGCGTAATGCGCCGCGGCCACCCTTGCTTCGGCCTGCAGGTGGGCGATCCTCGCGCGGTCGGCATTCACGCTTAGAGTTCCGCCGAGCGCTACGACCGCCAGGAAAACGAAGCTTGTAAGCAGATTTATGCGGGGCCGCCTCGGATCGGGAGGGTCTGTGTCCTGCTGTGTCATGGATTTCGGATCCTGATGGGAAGGAGCATCAATGCAACGCCAAGTCGACACAGCTCTCCGGGGCGCGCTGCATTCGATTACTTGACCGGTCCCAGAGGGCGCATATATGCCTTATGGGCGAAGTCTCAGCGTTAATTGGACACTCGAGTCTCAGCGTTAGTTGGACACCTTGGCAAAATATACGGCAGCGTACGGCTACTTCGCGGAACGTGGATTGGCACGATTTCCCTCTGCAGAGCAGCCTTTGACGCTCCGTAAGAGGAGCAGGGTGTCGATTCAACCAACGCTAGAACGATACCACATCGACGTCAAAAAAGTGTCCAACTAACGCTGAGACTTGCCCCCTTATGTTGCGGCTCGGGTCGGCCACCCGGCAAGGATCGGCCACGACCCCGTAATGGCAGAGCATCGCGGCGTACACCGGGTTCAATTCCGGGGCGTAGATGTCGGGCCGGATCACCCCCTCCTTGAGGTTGTCGAGCACGACGTAGGCAACACAGCCGCCGAGCGCCCGAAATGCCTCCTCGTGCAGCCGCGACCACGCCTCCTGGCTGGTTTTCCACACCACCTTGCGGAAGCTCTTGCCCGAGTACTTCAGCGTCATCACGAACAGGTACGGGCGCCGGTACTTGCCCGGGCGCACCAGCGTCAGCGCCCCTTGGCCGTAGTCGACCTGCGCCTCCCCCGGGCGAACTCCAGCACGTCGAAGCGCTCGGGCTCGCGTGCCTTGAGCCCCGCTACGAAGCGCTTGACCGAGTTGTAGCGGTACTCGAAGCCGTGGGCTTCGACCAGGTCCTGGTAGATGCTCACCGCGTTGCGGCCCAGCCCGACCTGTGCCTCGATCCAGGCGCGGTGCGGCTC
>Ga0209514_10010369_pt1 | contig 10009 bp, 8 predicted proteins | sample Subgrocontami58m_FD_187452 | JGI IMG/M metagenome (GOLD analysis project Ga0209514, IMG submission 187452) | Subsurface groundwater microbial communities from S. Glens Falls, New York, USA - GMW37 contaminated, 5.8 m (SPAdes) (version 3) | ecosystem: Environmental > Aquatic > Deep subsurface >... | reverse complement strand
AAGGGACGGTATCCTGTACGTTATAGACGTAAACCCCAATGCCGATCTCAGCCCGGATACCAGTACGATATCTGCTGCTGAATTCGCAGGCTATACCTACGGGGAATTCGGAGGACGCATCGTCAGTCTTGCCGCCCGGAGGCGTCCTGTTCTGGGGGGAAAAATTGGCATCGGTAATCTGATGCTACCACCCTTTTGCCCCGGCACCAATCAATTTAAATAGGGATGTCCGCACGTTGGTAACAAATCCCTGACATTCCGGGCGCTATGCTAAAAAACGTAAAGTCAAACTGGAATTATCTACCATTGAACAAACCTCGGGATGTCTGCACTTCCATGCGTACGTTTCAGAATGTTAAAAAGCTACTTTGCTGATTTCTTTTGCAAAGTGCGTCGAGTTCCATGAGCCTTAATCCTGGTTTTCGCTTTAGCCTGATTGTGGTCTACGGCCGAACGGACGAGAATAGCCAGCGATCGCTCATTGATTTTGTCGTCCTTGTGAAAGTCGATAGTTCTCCATTGCTTGCCATCGAGTCCGTTGTTGAACAGTTTGTCCGGGTCGGGAAGACTTGCCCCTGCATAAAAAGTCAACTTAATCTTATCTTTGCAAACAACTGCGACACACACTATTCCATCGTGAGACCAGACCGGGGCACCCATCCATTTGCATTCCTCGACTATCTCCGGATCAGCATGACGGATAATTTTGCGGATGTTGATAAAAGTCAAGCCGCGCCAATCAGCAAGTTTTGCGATTAGATCATCAATAGGGTTACTTGCGTTCATTTTGACATCTCCCATTGAAAAGCTTAAAAACCTATTAGGACAATCTGATAATGTCTTCATTGTTTATTGTGAACTTGACCGGACAATAGTGTCAAATTGGGACGATAAGGCGGATTTGGCCACGTGTCAACATCGGGACGTCAACGCGCACTTTATAATACTTACGATTTCCCTTAATGTGGACTCAATGCGTAAAATGAGCCTTTCTCTTTGATTTAAAAAAGAAGAGAGGGGTATGATAAAAATTTTATTGGGCATGGCGGTCTCGCCTTGTCGGTCGGCTGTGGCTAGTACGCCTGAGCGAAGAGGGGATTATGCTGCGACGGCTTGCCGCAGTAGACGCACACGCCGCCGGTACCGTTGTTAGCTGCCGGCATGCAGCGGACGGTGGCCCTGGTAGCTTCCTTGATTTTGGCCTCACATTCTGCTGACCCGCACCAGCCGGTGCGGACGAAACCGCCCTCATTTTCTATGGTTTGCCGGAACTCGTCCCAGGTTTTGACCTCGTGGATGTTCTCCTCGCGGAACTTTTTCGCCCGTTCAAAAAGGTTCTGCTGAATTGCTTCGAGCACTTCCGTAATGCGTTTGGCGAATTCCGCCTCAGAAACAAAAATCTTTTCGCCTGTGTCGCGGCGGACAAGTACGGCCTGGTGGTTTTCAATATCGCGCGGACCGATTTCTACACGTAATGGGACACCCTTACGTTCCCATTCGTAGTATCTCGCGGCAGGTCGGATATCCCGGCTATCGATTTCGTAGGAATTGCCGGGTAGAGAATTTGCCAGTCTGACGGCAGCGTCTTTGGTCGCTTCCTTCTCGGCGTCGTTTTTCCAGATAGGCACGAAAGCGAGTTGTGTCGGGGCGATTCGCGGGGGCACGATTATACCTTTGTCGTCGCCGTGCACCATGATAAGTGCCCCGATGAGACGAGTGCTGACTCCCCAGCTTGTCTGCCAGACGTACTGCTCGGTGCCGGTGTTATCGAGGAACTTGACGTTGAAGACTTTGGCGAAGTTTTGCCCCAGGTCATGCGAGGTGCCGCACTGCAGCGATTTCTTGTCCTGCATCAGGGCTTCGATGGTGAACGTCTTGAGAGCCCCGGCGAATTTTTCCGTGTCGGATTTAACACCCTCGATTACAGGAATCGCCAGGTAGTCCTCCATAAATCGGCGGTAAACGGCGAGCATACGCAGAACTTCTTCCTGGGCTTCTTCATGCGTGGCATGGGCGGTGTGCCCTTCCTGCCACAGGAACTCCGTGGTACGCAGGAAAAGCCGTGTGCGCATCTCCCAGCGGACGACGTTGGCCCACTGGTTGATGAGGAGCGGCAGGTCGCGCCAGGAATGTATCCACTTTGAAAAGCTGTCGTAAATGATCGTCTCGGAGGTAGGTCTTACAACTAGGTTTTCCTCGAGCTTCTTGCCGCCGGCGTAGGTAACGACGGCCAATTCGGGCGAGAAGCCTTCGACGTGTTCGGCTTCCCGTTTCAAAAAGCTTTCCGGGATGAAGATTGGGAAATAAGCGTTCTTGTGACCCGAAGCTTTGAACATCCCGTCCAATATCTTTTGGATGTTCTCCCATATCGCATAGCCGTAAGGCTTTATCACCATGCAGCCTTTCACCGGGGCATAATCCGCCATATCGGCCGCCGCGATTACGTCGAGGTACCACCGGGAAAAGTCCTCGGCGCGACTCGTTATCTTTTCTTTGGTTTCTTTGTTTTCGTTTCCGATGTTACTCATAATTCTCGTTTTAGCCGCGTAAAACGGCACCAAAATCGGCCGCCAGTTTTTCCAGGATTTGTTTCAATACGCTGTTAACCTCGTCGTCGGTAAGAGTCTGCTCCGGCGACTGGAAGGTAATGTGGTATGCCAACGATTTCTTTCCTTTCGGTACCTTGTCGCCCGAATACACGTCGAACAGGGCTACGTCAGCGACTAATAGGAAACCCTTGATAACGTCGAGCATCCTCTGGTGTGTAGCCTCTGTTCCTACCACGAGTGCTATGTCCCTGACCACAGCCGGGAAACGGGGGATTGGTTTGAAGGAGCGTTGGGCCGTGGCGAAAGGCTGCAGCGCCGCCATGTCTATTTCAAAAATGAAGGTATCTTCGGATACCTCGAAGTTTTCGGTGACGATGGGATGGCATTGACCGACGATTCCGATGTTTTGCCCGGAGAGGATTACCGCCGCCTGTCTGGTTGTGTGCAGGCTTTTATCCGAGCTTGCCGTGAATGCGGCATTTATGCCGAAATGACTGAGCAAGCCCTCAACGATGCCCTTAGCGTCGAAGAAATCGAATGGTTTGTTATTGCCGTGCCACGACTGTTCCTGCCGGGAACCGCTCAATATACCGCACAGCGTTTCCCTCTCGTCCGGCAGGTCGTTATTGCGGGAAATGTAAATGCGCCCAATCTCGAACAGTCTTAGACCGTCCGCTTCGAACTTGCGATTGGATGCCGCGGCGGCCAGAAGACCGGCTCTCAATGTGGGACGCAGGTATTCCTGCTCGGCGGTCATCGGATTGAACAGCTTCATCAATCCCGGTGTTGCCGGGGCATCCTCAGACAACTTTTTGAGCATGTCAAGGCTGGTCAGGGAATAGCTCAATATTTCCTGGAATCCGTAACCGGCCAGGCGGTTTCTGATCCTGCGTTTCAGGTAGAATATTTCGTCCGGATTGTGCGGTGGTATCGGCCGGCTGAGCATGGTATTGGGGATAGTGTCGTATCCGGCGATGCGAACGACTTCTTCGATAAGGTCGACCGGATATCGAATGTCGCCCCGCCACCATGGCGGCAGCGCTTCGATTTCACCGCTTCCCTTCCCCGGTTTACATTCGAAACCGAGTGCGGTTAGATTTTTGTTTATCTGGTCGAGGCTGAATTCAACACCCAATATCCGTTTGACTTCCGCCGTGGATATCGTGAGCGGGTTTGCTTCCTTCTTGCCGGGATAGATGTCCCCCCAGCCTTTGGCCGCTTTGCCTCCCGCCAGTTCAGTCATCAAATGCATGGCACGTCGCAGGGCAGGTAAAGCGGTCTCTGTGGTGATGCCGCGTTCGAATCGCGTACAAGCTTCGCTTTGGGCGCACAGCGTACGTCCGGTGTAATGTATGCTGGCCGGATTGAAACTGGCCGCTTCCAGTAATACCGAAGTGGTTCCTTCCATCACTTCGCTGTTGGCTCCGCCCATCACCCCCGCCACCGCCACCGCCTTTTCCGTGTCGGCGATCACCAGCGTTTCCGCGGCAAGCTGCCTTTCTACGCCGTCCAGCGTGGTTATTTTCTCGCCTTTTTCTGCTCGCCGCACAATAATCTTTTTCCCCCGGAGCTGGCTGTAATCGAAGGCATGCAGCGGCTGGCCGTATTCGAGCATGACATAGTTTGTGATATCGACGATGTTATTGATAGGACGCATCCCGCAGGCAATGAGGCGGCTTTGCATCCACGTCGGCGAATCCGCAATCGTAACGTTGGTAATCAGCCCGGCGCAATATCTAGGACAGAGTTCGGGAGTCCGGATTTCTACCGCCACGGCCTTTTCTACCGGCTGCTGGGTTTCTTCATAATGGATTTCCGGGAGGCGAAGTTTCTGTCCCGTTAAAGCCGCGATTTCACGGGCGATGCCGATCACCGACAAACAATCGGCCCGGTTAGGCGTCACCTCAAGATTGAAAATAGTATCGCCGAGATAATCCGCCATCGGCTTCCCCACAGGGGCATCGGCAGGCAGTACCAGAATGCCGGCGTGATTTTCGGAAATGCCCAATTCCCTATCCGAACAAATCATGCCGCTGGATTCCGTACCGCGGATCTTGACCGTTCTCAAACGGGCCATTTGGCCGGTTTCGGAGATGACCTCTGCTCCGGCACGGGCAAAAGCGATTTTGTCGTTAACCTGGCAATTCGGTGCCCCGCAGACCACGGTTACCTGCTCCACGGCGAGGTCGACGGTTACGAGGCGGAGGCGGTCGGCATTGGGGTGGGGATTGACCGCGATGATCTGCCCGACAAAAATGTTAGCCCAGTGTTCGCCGATGACCTGCATTTCCTTGACCTCGAGCCCGGCCATGGTCAACTTTTGCGCCAGCTCGGCGTCGGAAAGTGTTGTATCGACGTAATCTTTAAGCCAGTTTACTGAAACCTTCATCTTTCTAAATTTCCTTGACTAATCTGCTGTATCGGGTGCTTGATATAAACCCATATTGTTGAGATACCTTTGATTTTACCCATTGATAATTAAGAACTTCAGGATCAGATGTGTAAAACACACTTGACGCTTACTTGCGATCCTCCACTATTAGTGTAGTGTCCGCCAATTAGGTTTACAATCTACTCGTAGTCTTTAGCCTCGAATTCATTGTGAAGTCTATTGTGAGTCACTTCGCTAGTGTCATAATTCGATCACCATGCCATGGCACGATCCTCCACTATTAATAGGTCAGACAAATTACCAACCGTTATTGCATAGGTGTCCTCTTGAGAAAAGAGCAGGACGAAACTTACGTTCTGGCTCGTACCGGCGGCCAGAGTGACATCTTGAGTCCTGGTATCGTGGGTCTTGGTGATTTGTCCATCAATCGTTAGTACTACCGTATAAATCCCTGCCTGTCCGCCGGTGTTGGTAACGGTGACAACGACTGAAGCCGTGTTGCCGGGTTCTATCCCACCCGGTGTTATTTCTAGATTACTGGTAGTAAAAAACGCTGGTTCATTCCCTTCCATTGGAGCAGGAATTATCGGTGTTTGCACTGGTGCTTGCTGTTGGATAAGTTTCGCTTTCGACTCCCCCAGTTTTGTTTGTAAGGCCGTGGCGTTTGCCTCTGACGCCGTCAATTTAACCTGAAGAGTCGAAGCTTTCGACTCGGAATCTGCCAGCCGCGACTGCAACACGGAAACGGTACCGCGCAGCGTCAACAACTCTCCGTTCAGAATCGAAACCTCCGACTCCAGTACGGATACATTTGCTCCTGCTTCGGTCAGTTTACTGCTTTGCTGCATAAACGAAACAGTAATTACTACCACGTCGACGATAAGAATTCCAATCACCAGCAGGCCGATCGACTTCATCATACCTTTGTCCTCCCTCGCTAGCCGGATGGCGCCTCCCGCTCATCATTTCACCGTGCTCTGGATCAAAGCTTTGCACTCGTCGATAGGAACGGCCAAGCCTATCGACTCGACGTAGTCACCCACCAGTTTCCCGACGTTAACGCCGATGACCTGGCCTTTCATATTGAACAAAGGGCCGCCGCTGTTGCCAGGATTGATCGGGGCATCGGTTTGAATATAGTTCCAGCCGTCATAGACGCGGAACGCTGAAAAAATACCCATGGTATAAGTAGTTTTTCCTTCCAAACCGAGGGCGAAGCCCGAGGCCATCACGCTTTCGCCTACCGACGAATTACCGGACGAACCGATTACGGCCGAGGTGAAATCGGTCCGGTTGGTGGTCATCTTTACGATAGCGATATCCCTGTTGGTATCCCTGGCGGCAATGGTCGCGGCGATTCGTTCTCCATTCGATAACGTTATGGTGGCTGCCGTAACGTTATCCACCACGTGATTCGCCGTCAGTATGTAACCATTATTCGAAAGCATTATGCCGGTACCGGAACCGAGGGTAGTTTCAATGTACACAATGACCGGTTCGACCAGCCTGACCAGGTCGGTTTGCGAAAGGCTCTTGTTTGCCGTTGCCTGTATCGTCGCCAGGTCGGCGTTGGCCTTCGTCAATCCGGTCTGTATCGTCGATATCTGGCCCTGTAGGTCGGTAAGCCTCCCTTGCAGTCCCGTTACATTTCCCTGGACGGTGGCAAGACTCGCCTGCAAACCGGTATATGAATTTTGCAGATTGGCTACGTTGCCTTGCAGATTGGAGACGCCGTCTTGCAGGTTGCTGTACCCGCCCTGCAAATTGGAGACGTTGCCCCGCAATACCGATAGATCTCCCCGTAAAGAGGTAGATTTTGTTTCCAGGGAGCCTATTCCGGTGTTGATTTCTCCGAGCTTGCTATTTTGCTGCATCAGCAGCACTGAATTCGCGGCAATGCTGACAGCGAGGACGGCTATTATCGGAACAAGTATCAGTTTTCTCATTCTTCTTCACCTCTTTGGATGATTTTGTGTGGCGGCAGATGTCGCACGGAGAATTAGAACTGGCGCAAGAACCGTATGTCGCTGCCGTAGAACAGCCTGACGTCATCGATTCCGTAACGCAGCATCGGCAGCCGATCGATACCGATGCCGAAAGCGAAACTGGAATATTCTGTGGGGTCGATTCCCCCTCTCTCCAGGACGCGGGGATGAGTCATTCCCGCGCCGAGGATCTCTATCCACCCGCTGTCGCTGCACAGGCGGCAGCCTTTGCCGCGGCAGACGGCGCACTCGATAGCCATCTCCACACCCGGTTCGACGAAGGGGAAGAAGTCGGTTCGGAAACGGACCTTCCTGTCCCCGCCGAAAAACCGGCGGGCGAATTCATAGAGGGTCCCTTTCAAATCGGCCATCGTAATGCCCTTGTCCACGGCAATACCGTCGATCTGGTGAAACATCGGCACGTGGGTGGCGTCGCTGGCTTCATAGCGGAAAACCCGGCCCGGTTCTATTGTCCGGATTGGAGGTTTCATGCTCTCCACGATGCGGGCGGTCACCGAGGTCGTGTGGGTGCGGAGCAGCATGGCACGCTGCTTGTCCGAGGCCGGGGCGTCCACCCAATAGGTCGACATACTGTCGCGCGCCGGATGCTCTTGAGGGATGTTCAACGCCTCGAAATTGTAGTAGTCCCACTCTACCTCAGGCCCGGTCTTTACCTGGAAACCGAGCGAGGTGAAAATATCGCACATTTCGTCGATAGTCTGAGTGAGGGGGTGAATATGCCCGCCAGGTAACGGCCGCCCGGGCAGGGTAATATCGACGGCCTCTCCGGAAGAAGCGTCCAGTCTGGCCCGTTTCACCTCGATTTCTTTTTGGGCGAAACTGTCTGCCATGATGGCCTTGATCTCGTTGGCGCGGCCGCCTACGATTTTTTTCCCCTCAAGAGGTAAGGCAGCAAGGCCGCGAAGCACCGAAGTTAATTCGCTGCTGCGTCCCAGATACTTAACCCGCCACGCTTCTAACTGTTTAACGTCGTTTGCGCCGGCCAGTTCCTGAAGTGCATTTGTCCGTAAGTCCTCAAGCTTTGGTAGCATCTTACTCTCTTACCGGAGCAGTACTTTTTAACAATCAAACTCCCCTTGTTGCCCTGAATGCCCGCCCCGATAAATGCGGGGACTGCGTCTTTCGCGGGAATGACACAGGGGCGAAGGGGAGCATGTGCCGGGTCGAATTGTTAGCGGGGATCGACTAGCTTTGATCTTTACTCTTGCTCATTTCCACCAGGGCGGCGAAGTTTTGCGGCTCCCTGACGGCCATGTCGGCAAGCATCTTTCTGTTGATGTCGATACCAGCTTTTTTCAAGCCGTTCATGAGTTGAGCATAAGCCACACCGTTGGTGCGGCCAAGAGCACTGATGCGCGCGATCCACAAGCGGCGCATATCTCCTTTCCGTTCACGGCGGTGGAAGAAAGCGTAGCTAAGGGCGTGGAGCATCGATTCATGGGCACGCTTGTATAGTTTGTGCCGGCTGGCGCGATGACCTGCCGTTAAGGCAAGCACTTTCTTATGACGGGCATGACTGGGTACACCTGTTTTAACTCTAGGCAAGGTAGTTCTCCTTTATTAAACTCCGTAAGGGATAAGTCGCTTGATTCGCTTGGTATCTTTGGGGCTGAGCGGCAGCATTTCGTCGAACCGGCTTTTCGCCCTCTTCGACTTGTTGACGCGCAGATGGCTTTTACCTACCTTCGTCCGCATTATCTTGCCGGTTCCGGTGATACTAAAGCGTTTCTGTGCCCCTTTGTGAGTTTTTAGTTTTGGCATTTAAGCTTCTTTATTGACCTCTTCCTTTTTCGTTGCTTCCGGTTCCTTTACTTTCTTGACTTTCGGGGCAGCCACCGGGGCGAGAACCATAACCATCCTCCTTCCCTCCATCGCGCAATTCTCTTCGACTACGGCGTGTCCTTTGAGCGATTCCGCTACCACCTGCTCTAATTTCAAGCCAAGGTCCGGATGCGTTATTTCACGCCCCCGGAACATTATTACTACTCTGACTTTATCGCCGTCGTCGAGCAATTTCTCGATTACCCTGGTTTTGGCGGCTAGATCGTGTGCCCCGATACTGGGACGCAACCGGACTTCTCTAACCTGGGCTATCTTCTGGTTCTTTCTCGTCTCCCGGTCCTTCTTGGCCTGTTCGTATTTGAACTTACCGTAATCTAAGAGGCGGCACACCGGAGGTTCGGATGTCGCTGCAACTTCCACCAGATCGAGCCCGTGGGTCTTGGCGACCTCTCGGGCCTGGTAAAGGGGCATTACCCCGAGCTGCTCTCCCTTTTCTCCCACCAGCCGCACTTCACGAGCCCGGATTTCTTCGTTTACACGCTGTTTCCTAACTATTTGCTACTTTACCTCCATTGGCGCATATGTCTGCAAAACAAGAATATATCATATACAAGCTTAGCTAATCAATAACGGGCGTGTTATCGATTAGCTAATAAGTCCGAAATCCTAATTACAAAATCCGAAACAAGCACGAAGCACGAAATTAAAGCTCAAAATTAAAAATGATTAACTTTTCCACAGCCAAGGGTTTACTTGAGGTCGCTTGACCTGCCGGCGATGATTGCCTTCAGTCTATTTTTAAAATCCGCAAAAGGCTGGGGAGGTACCTGCTCACCGCTGCGCAGGCGGACGGAAACCACCGAGGCTTCTATTTCCTTATCACCAATCACGACCATACACGGTACTTTCTCTAATTGAGCCTGGCGGATCTTATGGCCCATACCTTCAGAGCGGGAGTCGAGCTTAACCCGGATTCCCTCGCTTTTTAACTCGGCTTCTAAATTGCGGCAGTAATCCAGGTGGCGATCCGCAATCGGGATAATCGTCACTTGGGTTGGTGAAAGCCATATCGGGAAGGCACCGCCGTAATGTTCCAAAAGAAAACCGATGAGGCGTTCGTGGGTACTGAGAGGGGCACGGTGAATAATGAGGGGACGTTCTTCTTTCCCTTCGTCATTTATAAAGGTAAGGTCGAAACGCTCCGACTGGGCGAAATCAACTTGATTTGTGGCTAAAGTGAACTCACGGCCGATGATACTTTTGATTTGAACATCTATCTT
>Ga0209514_10010366_pt1 | contig 10014 bp, 5 predicted proteins | sample Subgrocontami58m_FD_187452 | JGI IMG/M metagenome (GOLD analysis project Ga0209514, IMG submission 187452) | Subsurface groundwater microbial communities from S. Glens Falls, New York, USA - GMW37 contaminated, 5.8 m (SPAdes) (version 3) | ecosystem: Environmental > Aquatic > Deep subsurface >... | reverse complement strand
AAAAGAGACAATAATAACAATGCGGCTTCAAGGTATTTTTTTCGATCCCAGAAGACGCGCGGTTTTGAACCCCAAAGAATAAGCATCGGCGCCACAATGAACCCACCGGCCGTGTCTCCCATCCACCAAGTGAACCAGATCGACCCGAAATCCGTCCACTGCGCAAAACCACCCAGCGCAAGACTTGCCACACCAACGGTGGCACTCACCATTGTGCTGATCAGCCCCACCAGAAACGAAAATTTAAGGACATCGACCGGCCGGTCAAATGTTTTCAGGCCATTGGTGTACTTGTTCATCAAAAAGGCGCTCAATAGCGCCTCTAGGGTATTGCCTGTTGCGATCCCCAAGGATGTCCAGGCCGTGCCGCTGGTAGTGATGTTCACTAAAAAAGCACCCAAGAAAATGCTGGGCCAAAAACGATATCCCAATAGCAAAATGACCGCCAACGCGATCCCCGTTGGCGGCCAGATGGCCGTGGCACTGGCGTTTACAAAGGCAAGTGACAGCCCCCATTTTCCAGCGACATAATAAACACCGACAATGGCGAACGTTTGAGTAAGCCAGGAAAGAACGGATAAAACCGTGATTTTTTTGTCCATGATGGCCCTCCCTGAAATGGGACTGGTTAATAAAGGCATGACATATCAAAATCAACCAGACTAACGCAGGAAAATCTTCGTGGGAAATGCAAAGAAAATTTGCGTCCGTATTGTGGAAGTTGACTGTATTGTATTCAGAAGCTTTAAAAATTGCAACAGAAAAATATCGAGGACTAAATCCTGCCGGTTATTTCTTCTTTTTTACTGCGGCGGAACAACGCGCAGGGTGACCTCGGCGGCGCTGGAATCCCGGCTTTGCTGCGCGATGCGGATCCGCCATTCCCCTTCACTGCCGGCGCCGTTATTGAATTCCAGGATGCCGAAATTCTTGAAAGAGAACTTTGTGGTTCCGGAATAGACCGTCGCGATCGAAGTGATCCGCTCAGAAAACTCCCGGCCGTCATGGAACAACTTGATCCTGAATATCGCTAGAAGCGTGGCCGGATACGTATTTTTGATGATGACCGTCCCGGAGACCGGCTCGTTAATGCGAAACATTTTCTTGGACACCTTGATCTGGATCTGCAGGGGGCTGAAAAGATCCCCTTTGAGCATATCCTCCGCCGCCCCGGCACCGGGCAGCGTGACCAGCGCGAGATACCACGCCATCAAAATGAGCGTGACCCATCCCCAGCGCGTCCCCCAAAAAGCTTCAAAAAATTTCTGTTTTTTGAGCATAGCGCGTATTTTACCCCGTTCGATTATTTATGACAAGGGATAACAAAAAAAGGGGCATCATTTCTGATGCCCCAATTGGCTGCTGGCTGCCTAAATTTTCATCACATAAAGCAATTCTCTGCTAAAAGGTTTTTTCCAATTCTCCCGTGGTTCAATTTTGTAACTGACTCGATAAAAGCGAACGGAATTTACGGTCCTGAAACTTTTGTCTTTCTGGATTAAGGACTCCCACAATCCCCTGAGTCGTGATTCTCGGGAACCCGCATTTTCCGCAGACAAAATTCTTCTGAACATTTCCCGCAACCGTTCCTTAGGAAAATAATTTTGCAAGGAGTGTTCATCCCATGTGCTCTCTTGGCCATGATAATCCTGGATAACGATCTCGATGGAAGAAATTTGATCTTGAGCTATGTAGGCAAAAGTTGGATAACAGGCAAACGGCCAGGCATTGACCGCGCCCCTAAAACCAAGAAAACTGTTGACCACAAGCAACAAAAGTCCCACCCAGCAAACTGGCAATCTTAAAATGGATTGTCCGTTGGGCAATACCACATCTGCAGGCTTTAAAGGAGTCGTGATCTGGCAGGTCCGGGAATCTGCCACGTGCCGATAAATCCGGTTCCCGATTTTGGCAATCGGCCCCAAGAACAGTAGCGGTAAAACTGGCCATAAAAGGGGAATCCGAGAAATCAATGCTCGATAGGCGTAAAATCCCCGATAAACCTTTTTACCATTGACAGCGTGCATGTCTTTTAGCAAATCACCTGAATTAAGCCGATCGAGGCCAAAATTCTCAAGGGCTTTTGAATCAAAGGCATTAACATATTGAACACGATTTAGAAAATCGACCGTGCGTAAAGCCGCGACCGTTCTGCGGCACAAACGGCAGTTCCCATCATAAATCAAAAACAGATCTTCCGGGAATATCTTGCTTCCGAAAACATGGAACATTCTCTGCCAGTCTACAAAAGCGGTGTAACAGACCAAGAGCGTAAAAAATAAAATTCGCATGAACGCATTCGTTAAAAGGTGAAAGGCTATGCCGCCCAAGACCGCCACTGTCCTTAAAAATGGAAAAAAGATAAGGACAATAAAAGACAACTCAAAGATCAACGTGGCCATGCCGGTCGCTTTATAAAGCCAGGGGTATAGATCGATCCGAAACGCCGGGACCCAGTTTAATTCATACCATTTTTGATACATCTGATACTTCAAATTCTCGCCCAAAGCCCAATTAAACCCCTGATCCCAAACCTTCCAGAACCCTGGGAAAAAATAAATGAGACCATACAACATCCAAACAAAACGGATCGGCAACGAATATTTTATGGATGGTGCGGGGGGATCTATGTCCCCTGCATCCGCCTTTCTAAAAATTTTGATGATCCCATCGACCGATAGCACATCCGCACAGGGGCTTGCGGCCAGAATCATGGCGAACCAAAGCAAATGATGACCGTGATTAACCTTACCAAAAAATTCGGGGATTCCCAAGACATAGACCCCCAGTAAGGCAACCATCACAGAGGAAAATCTTGTTGCCAAGCCGATCATTGCAGCAAAACACAGCCAATGGAATAAAGGATAAACCGTTCTGAGAATTGGCTCGCTGAATGGGACGACCTGCAGGAGCCATTGAGAACCGAAAGGGGGCACAACAAGTGTCTTGGAAAGCCCAGCGAATGAATAAATCTGCCCTTCATTCGTCTTGGTGAATAACAAGCCAAAAAGGACAATCCTGAAAATGGCTAGGTTGAGGGCTGAAGTTTCGGATAAAAAAAATTTTCTAAGGACCCCCTGAGTTTGTTTTTTAAAAATCAGGGCGCTAAAAACAAGGCTGGCGATATAAGCTAACAAAATGATCTGCGATTTACCCATAAAGAATTTGTCTCCTCAAATAAAAGGCTTTGTGTCGAAGCGGCGGGTGATAAGCGTTTCTAAATAATCTAGCGCAGTATAGGCTTTTGCTGTAGCGGTGTCCAGATTTTTGTCTTACGAGGGCTTCCTCTATGCTCAAATGTTTCGTCGTCTGCGCTGACGGACTCCTTAAATAAAAACCCTCTGCAACTAATTTAGTCACAGAGGGTTTCAGGAAATAAACTCCCCCGCGAGGACTCTCCCGCTTCGCGGGACTCCCTTCGGTCGGAACCCATCCCTACGGGATAGGTTCCTCATCTCAAGAAGTATATACAAAAAAAGGACGCCCAAAGGCGTCCTTTTTTTGATATAACTCCGCGAGTCCCCACGTAATCCGAACTTTTATTACGAAGTAATTTTGGGGCTGACAAATGCGAAAAATAAAGATCGGTGGATTATTTTAAATTAAAGGATTTACGCCCACCCCGAAGCTACTTAATTTCTGATAAAATCCTAAAATATTTATCCCTGTCTATCCCCAGCGTCTTGAGATTACTTTGTATGACCGTCCGCGAAAGGTTTTTCTTGGCAGGAACGACTATTGGGCGGCGTAAATCGTCTCTCACATATATAAGATGACTGCCTTTTTGTCGTTTGAAAGTACAACCTATATATTCAAGGAATTTACAAAACTGGCCGTAATGGATTGGCTCTAGGCGGGGCATGGAACAGTAAAAGATTCATTCTTGTCAGTAATAACTTCTCTGCTGGGAGGGATCCACTCTTTTTTATGGTCAACCTTCTTCCAACCGCACTCTGTTAAGACTTGTTCAATTGTTCCCCGCTCAATACATTCTTCAAAGAATATCTGGATCATCTCAGCGAGCATCTGTTCTGCCTCCTCATAAGTATCACCTTGCGTACATAAATCAAGGGCAGGAGTGTAAGCGACAAAGACGTCGTCCTCTTTGATGATTTGAACAGGAATTTTGATTTCTAATTGTTTTAATCGTTGAGCCATATTTTCACCACTTTAAGTATAGCATATTATAGGTTGGCACGCCTAATATCGCAAGCCCTTTATAACATCCTTACTAACATGTTTTTCCAGCCCTTTCTTTCATCCTGTTCTTGGGAAGAATGACCTGTTTTTCCCTCGGCGCGCCTTTTGCCGTCATTTTCTCCTTTTTCAAATAAAGATAGACCCCTTTTGCAAGAATCTCGCCGATCCTGTCCACCCTTTGAGAGATAGGGATATCCTGATACATATTCCACCCGCTGTTGACAGTCTCACGCGGAACCCGGAGTCTGTACCAGAGGCAGACAAAATTCAAGGCTCAATAGACTGTAGGCTCCTCAGGGGTGGGGAGGTATAGAACTTTTGCTGATACAAAAAACGAAGGGGAAAGACATTGCCGTTCAAAAAAGACTGCCACAAGGGGAAGGATGCAAAATCCATTGCTTGATTATTAATCAAGCAACTATTGAAAGTATATCCAATTTTACGGAATTGTCAAGGGGGAGACTGGGGGGGTCCAATTTATACACTAATTTTCATTTTCTTGGATATTTTCAAATTTCGTTCGACTTTTTTACCCAAGCTATATTATCTCTCACGTATTCTTGGATAATCCCCGTACTCTTTAAATCTGATATTATTCCGAAAATTTTATTCCTAATTCGTTTTCTTTCCATCCCCAGAACTTTAATGTCGAGCATTTTTAAGGCTGCAGCTGGCAAAAAATCTCTCTGAATGTCTCCCTCAGTTAATAATTTGTTTATAGTAGCTTTTATACCCTCATAAGAAATTTGTTCTACATTAGACCCTTGGTCCATGTGTATGGAATTTTCATTTCCCTTAGAAGCAACAAAATTCCCTCCGGTCAAGTTTTGTATTGGTATATCAAAATTTAGTAGTTTCTCCTTAGAAGGTTGTTGTATCGTAGATGCTTCTTTCTTTAAGGTTCCTTCTAGTTCGCCATGCCTTGGGATATGAGTCGTTTGATGGATTGTATTTATCCCCAAATCATTTAATCTTTTCCACAAACTCTCAAGCGATTTATCTTTATTTCGATAAAAAGCACTCCCGGTAACACGCCAAAATTCCCACTGCCCTGCTCTTCGCAATTGTCGTTCACGGATTTGATCATCTTCCCAATTTTCGAGAGTATGATACTGATCGCCATCGCATTCGACCGCAAGTCGAGCGTTGTCACCCTGCACTACAAGATCAATCCGATACCCTATAACCGGATATTCAGGGATAATCTGGTAACCACGATCAATCAGGATATTCCCTACATCAAAAGAAAATTGAGAAGCTCTGCCAGCATTAAACTCACGCTTTAATATTTCTCGTCCTGCATTTAATTCTTCAGTTTTGGGATGATAAAACCAATTGAGAAGCTTATATCTCCAATCATCCGGGTTTCTAAATTCTCCCAAAGGAATAGAATGGAACAAAAACATCTGATCCCGGGCGCGCGAAGCAGCAACATTAAACCTTCGTTTAGTACCCTCATCCGTCAATGATCTAACCACGTCATTCAAATTATTGGGATCAAGCGCTTTAACCATTGAAAGAAACATAACGTCTCTTTCATCGCCTTGGAACTCATAGGCATCACCACAAGCAATCCGTCTCTCTTCGATAATTCGTTCATCAAGACGTTTTAAAATTAACTCTTTGATATACTTTGCCTGGTCTTCCGCCAATAACGATATTATACCGAATGTACAAAGATGACCATCTGGACGTTTTTGATAGATGGGATCGTTAATACACTCAACAAGCTTCTCAACAATTGCTTCAGCTTCTGGAGCATTGACTTTATTATTTGTATTTTGGTAACCATTCTTTATAAATACCGGAATTAGGGGTGGGTTCAATAAGCCTTTAGGATGAGGGTATCGTAATGGTTTTAGCTTCCCTTCATATATGTGATGATTACTGAAAGCAATAATTTCCGGAACACATCTAAAGTGCTCGTTCAATTGAATAATATTGGACAGCCTGATCTTTGCGAGGTCAAATAGACTTGATGTTACAGAGAAAGTATCCTTAAATGGAATATCAAATAAAAATCTGGAAATAAGCTCAAAGACTTTTTCTTGATCTTGAAATATTCCGGCGGGGCTAATCTGTTCTGGGTCACCGACCACAAGAAGCTTTTTGCCCAAGTACCCGATTGTAATACCTCTTATATCGCACTGGCTGGCCTCGTCAAAAATAACGACATCAAACATTCCTGCTTTCGGATCAGAAAACATTTGAGCGGCACGATGAAGGGGCATGATCCAAACTGGCACGGCACTCCTTGCCTCTTTCAGAGCTTCCTGTGCTTGACAAAGGTGTGTAAAGGCATATTTTCCAGTGCCCTTACCATACTTCTTCATTTCATGAGACCATGCCATAAGAGCATCTCGTTGCTTCTTTGTAACCTTATCAATCTGTCGTTGCCACGCTAGAATAGTAATTAGCTCCGCATTAAGCTCTTCTTCTTTTTTTGTTAGCCTCCCCAGTTGGCTTTGCAAGTCATCAATATCAATACGGTCGTGAATATGATCAAGCCAAGATTGTAATCTTGCGATTTTCCAAACAAGCTTAAGATTCTTGGGAGGATCAAATTTTTCCTTACGGTCGGCTAATTCAGAAATATTACGACATAAATTTTGAGAATTTTCGCTAATTTTTCTAGCTAATTCATTCAAACGAACAGCTTTTTCTCTTTTCTGAAGGAGTGGTTGTAGTTCATCCAAGGCGGTCTTCCAACCCGTTATGTTTCGTTTGCTTATGGCGTTAAGCAATTTATCCCATATTGGATGTCTATTGCCATTTAGAGAACTTTCAATTTGGGTTCTCCATTCTGACAAAAGAAATTCTACTTGTTCAAGTTCAATTCTCGCCACAAAAGACGATACAATATCGCTAAGCGTTTCAAGGTCTCTAATTCTAGCGAATGACAGATTAGAAAACTGCTTCGTTTTTTTACAAAATTCATCTATGGCAGAAAAATTGTCATGATAATTGACTATTTCTTGAAGCGTTGAAACTAAAACTTCTAGTCTGACCATGTCCTGATGTAAATCTCTCCAATCTAGGAGCGACTTTACACCTGAGAAACTTTGCTCGAGGAGAAGTTTTATTTGCTTCCGTGCTTCTTGGATAAGAATATGTTGATGCAAGATTTCCAAACTAACCCTATCTTCAGGTGTACGGCCATTAATCTTATAATTTTTTAAAATCTTTTTTGCATTGGGTGGTAATAACAATTTCCCCAAAGAACTTACCCTTGATTCCTTCTCAGTCTTTTTAAGGAGGATAGGAAGTGCCCCTAAAATATCTTCCAAGGGCATATCAAAATTACTGGTAATTTCATACCCAAGAATATTAGTATTATTTTTTCCGATCAGTTGAATTCTTTGATTAATTTTTTCGATGACAATTTCCCATTTTTCTCTTTCATTTTGACTTAAAATACACAATTCAAAAATCTCTTGCTTATAATTTTCATTCAAAGAAAGAAGGAGTTGTTTGGCATCTGATACACGCTCTAAAAGAATCTTTAGGAAATCGGACTTAAATCCATTCCCCATATTGTCCGTTATTCTCGCTTTTGCACTTAAATCCTTATAGGCTGAAAAAACTTCTATTATTTCATTTTCAAACGGCAGATTTTTTACTTCAGGCAATTCAAATTCCCATAAGCCTCGATCATCATACTTTAACTCAATTAGTAGTGTATAAAAATCCACCAAGTCCTCATCTCCAAAATTGAGCTTCGTGTCGAAATGAATCTTATCAGTAAACCATTGGAACTCCCTATCATCTTTATATTTACTGACAAGCTTTGCCGCATCAATCGGTTTAATTTGTTCTCCATTAATTTCGATTTTTGCGCTTGAATCCGTAAGAATATATTGTCTTATTTGATTTGCTAAAAGAGCTTTTTCCTCCCTTGTCCTATTGAGATCCTTTCTAAGTCGATCTGCATTTTGTTCACTAAACTTGGTATTTCGTTCGCCCAAATTAGAACTGATTTCCGTAATCGACTCCTGCAATACTTGATCGCGTTTTGCAGTTTGATGCAATTGAGAAACGGCAAGACTCCGAATGTTTACCGGTAATTTATCCCTCAAAACCTCAAGCGCTTTACTTGTTTGTGCTGTGACGAGAACAGTTTTTCCCTGCGCTAAGAACCGGGAGATGAGATTTGCAATAGTGTGACTCTTCCCTGTGCCAGGCGGTCCTTTAACTACAACCCCGTAATGCGCATCAAGTCTTTCTGCAATCCTTTTCTGTTCGTCATTCCATGGAAGAGGGAAGAATAATTCCGATTCTTTTAACGCAATGTCACTAATTTTCTCGTTTCCATTTTCATTGGCAGTCCGTCTTTCCTCTTTATAGTCACCAACAAGATCGAGGATAAATTCAGTTGGCTTAGCACAATTTTGTTCAATATCGCGCCGAATAATACCAGCATATTTTGACCAAAAATCATTTGTGCGCTTCCGAGCAAAAATAACGGGGGCATTCCAAACACTTAAAACTGACTCTACATTTGGAGCGGAAACAAATTTATTGTCGAAGCGATCCTCACTTGAAGTTGAAAGAGTGTTAATTAAAAATTGCGTTTGTGACTTAAGCGTTTCAAAGTGCCAAAAATTGAAAGGGCTTGCATTAATCTTATCTGCCCAAGTAATCAAATCTATTTCAGCAGGATTGTCCATTTCATGCAAAGATGATATCTCTACAAATCCCTTGAACATTGAATCAGGGGAAATTTCAATGACTCGCTTCTCTGCAATGAAGTTTAATGTTAAAGGAGTTAAAAAGATTGGCGAATAAATAGCCCCGACCCCTTTGTGTTTCCACGTCAATAAACCATGTCCCCATAAAAGCTCATAGCTATCCCCTTCATTTTTTAAAAGTAAACGCAATGCATAAAGCTGATCATAAAGCAAATTCGCTTTATAGATTTTTATTACTTTCTGCGCCCAAGGGCTCCATTCGTTTTCAATATAATCTTTAAGAAGGCTTGCTAATTCCGGATGATCACTAAAATATTCCTCGATATATCTTTCATCTATCGCCTCAGGTAGTTTATTCGGGCTCAAAACAACCCAATCAACTAACACGTCAGGCACTGTGCTCTTAAAAAGAGACTCTTGTACAAATTCTTTTCTAAATTTCTTGAATTCCATAACACGGACACTGTTTTGATCGAACCTTACCTTTCGGGCAATTTTCTCTTTTGCCTTGGGTATTTCCAGAGGACTAATTTCATCAATCCATTCTGTTAGAACGTCAGGAAGGGCCGGGGCGGGATCTATGCTCTTTTTCTCTACGCGAAGCCAAATATCATTCTGCTCTAAACTGCTATCATTACCCACTGCATTATTGTCAAATTTTCTTATATATAAATTTTCTACATCATCGGGCAAATCTGCCAACCACCAAGGAGATGGTGCTGCAATGGTAGCTCTAAAATCCCTAACGATAATATCATCTAGAGAAAGGACTTTCTCTAAATAAGTAAAAAGCCTAACGACTTTGTTCTGCAATTCAGTTGTTTCTTTTTTTGCCATACTCATCAAACGTTCCTTTTCCAAGCAATTCCTTATTGTTCCGTATTTTACCACACTATAAATAAAAGTAAATTATTCTCCGCTTATGCACGCGCGCGGGGGTTGGCCAAGACCCCTCTACCGCGCCTTCAACCTATGGTTGAGGGAGAGGGGTCTTGGCCATTCGATCCCGCTTGCGGGAACGAAACCCCGTGCATAAGCGAGAGTTAGGAGATTGAAAAATTACAAAACCATTACAGAAGTGTAACGACTTTGTAATGAGTTTGTAATTGTGGTTCGACGCTTAAGA
>Ga0209514_10010360_pt1 | contig 10018 bp, 7 predicted proteins | sample Subgrocontami58m_FD_187452 | JGI IMG/M metagenome (GOLD analysis project Ga0209514, IMG submission 187452) | Subsurface groundwater microbial communities from S. Glens Falls, New York, USA - GMW37 contaminated, 5.8 m (SPAdes) (version 3) | ecosystem: Environmental > Aquatic > Deep subsurface >... | reverse complement strand
AAGAGTTTGTTTTGATATTTTGGTAACCAGTCATTATGTATAACAAAAATATCTGGAGCTTCATTAATAGCTAAGGCATTGATCAAATCACTCTCGTACGTATCAACACTGTGTTGAGAATACGAAACTTCAACATTAGGGTTATTCTTATTAAATTCCGCAATAAAAGTCTCCATTCCCTCTGATGTTTCAAAGATTCCCCAAATGTTTAAGGTTAGCTTTTGATCAGTATTTCCACCACTTGGTCCGCTTGAACCCCTAAAGAAGAAAAACCAACCCAGGAAAATAACGAGCAAAATAGCTCCTACTCCCCCAACAGCCCAATATATCTTTGTTTTGTCCATTTTGTTTCTAAAGGTTACTTACAAAACAATTCTAGCATATTCTGATGTTTAACTCTAAAAGAAAACAGCAAAACCATTAACTTTAATCCAAGGAAATCCGTTGAAACGGATTCTGTAAAGCGGAGGGTACGGAGACATGCTCTGATCCGCTCTTTGATTTCTTTTTTGAAGCGTCTGCAAGAAAGAGTGCTCTCTAATCCCGAAGATGCGTTTTCGCTTCACGGAAAGAAGAGTTAACGATTTTGCTGATATATACTATACGCAAAAAAGATTAAAAATTCGTTAACTATTCATTAACTCATCTTTTGAAAAGAACAAAAGAATGATTCCAAGAATTATAAAAAAATCTGCAAGATTAAAAACTCCAGTATGAATATGGATGAAGTCAATTACAAAACCATTAAACAAACGCTCTGAAATATTTGAAACTGCTCCTGAAAGAATAAAAACAAAACCAAGCTTGTCTAAAATATTTTTGTTTTGTTTTTTTACAAACCAATTAACCAACAAAGTTAAAAGAATGATATATGTTAAATACATCCAAGGAGTTGGTACTTTTAAACTAAATGCAAAATTTTCGTTCTTAAAAATTAAAGCACTCGGCTTTTTTAAAACAAAGTGCTTTGTTGTCTGATCTAGTAAGAGGAAGAAAAAAAACAAAAAGGAATATGTTATCTTTTCCTTGATGTTTTTCATTTTGTTATTCAACTATTGAATCTGCCCAAGGCAAAACTTCTAATCTTGCTTCTGGGATTTCCTGTCCATCAGCAGTCATACCATAACTACCGTCTTCAATTCTCTTTAAAGCTGATTCTATCTTTTCAAGATCTGCTTTTAAAGTTGCGGCAATATCTTGGCTAACTTCATCATTACCAACTTCCTGAGCATTCTCATCGTCTTCATCACCCATCTCAGTGTGTGACGATAGTTCATTTAGTTCTTCTGAAAGACGTTCTTTTTCCTCTAACAATCTTTCTTTCATTTTTTCAACAAATTCTTTGGAGGGCATGTTTTCGTGAAATATTAATTACATAGGTATTATATATCAAAAAAAGAGCCTGACAAGCTCTAATCAAATCCACTTAAAAATGCAAAAAGGCCCTGCGGCGAGCTCATAAAATAAATTTTAAGCCCCGAGGGCCTTTATAGTCGATTTCGGCGACTTCTCCCCGCATTAGATGCAGGGCTTAAACCTTTTAAGCCCTAAACCTAATGCAGGAGGAAATACATGCATAGAAACCAACTGTAACGCCTGTAACTAAGTCGAGTTACAAACTATAGACCTTGTACTTCTCTTGTGGTCCGTAGACCTAAACGAAACTTTTTGTTTGTATGTGTTTTATATTTTTGTCCTTTTAAGGTAAGGAAAACCTCTTCATTTTGTTTTTGTTTTCAATCAGCCTACGACTTAAATAGGCTATGACGAGAAGTGACAAGAGAATTGGCCCCAAAATGCTTAGGAACAAGTCCCTGTCTGTAGTTTGTATTTGTTAAGGTACTGTGGAAAACGTTACGTAGTTATATTACCACAGAAATTGGCTCAATGTCAATTCTCTGACCCCTTTTTGGCTAACTGGAGCCTTCAAGTGGATAAAAAAGAGTAAAAAGTGCTGCAAATATCTTGTGTATATCCTGTGTTATACACACCTATTCATACCGGATATCTACAAATGGCAGAGATTTGAGATATTCAATGAAATATTTGCCATAATCTTTGTGTATTTTTTGATCTAGGATGTATATTCTTTCTAAGTCTTGGCTGAAAAAGAAACGGATAATGCTGTGGAAGTTATGTAATGCCCTAGGAATGTTAAAGTCTATGAACTGATTCGGGTATTTCTCTGCTTGGGCTGCAAAGAGCGGGTGATTGAATTGTTCAAAGGGTAATCTCGACATAACAATATCACGCACCTTAATTCTTTTAGCGCTTTGTTTAAGAATGAAGTTGTCTGTGACTATTAAGAGACCATTTTTGTGAATTCCAAAGTTTTCTAAAAGTTTGTTTGAACCACCAGAATAACTTTGCGCTGCTACTTTATATTTTTCTTGAAGCTTTTTAAAATTAGCTTCGTAGAAATTTCTTAAAGCTGAGGAGCTTGGCATTAATAACGCAGCAGGGTAATTTAAGTTCTCAAGTAACTTTAATAGACTGTCGTCAGTTTGTGCAACAGAGTTTTGAGCCGAGATTATAACCTCAAAACGTTTTCTAAGTTCTTGCTGTCCTACTTTTTTTAACTCAAAGTTTTTGATATTCAAACGATGTTCAAAGTACTGCACTAGTTTTTCTGAACCTAAGGAAGCTGTAAAGAGTATATTTTTGTAAGCACCTAATATTTCAGTAGCAATTGTTTCTAAACTAAGAGGTGAGAGTGAAAAAACTAGTCTCTTCTCACCAATCTCAATCCAACGAATTTGCGCAGGATCTCTTTCAAAGAAGTTCTCTAGGTATTCTAAGTTCCTATCAACACGATCTGATTTAAATTTTTTGTTTGCTTTTCTAATTTTAACAATGAAACTTTCTGCTGCTTTTTGAATTGCTTCGTAATTTTCGTTGCTTTCTGTTTTTTCATTAACTAAAAACTGGTATGACTCTTTATCTATCTTTTTCCAGTTCATAGAAGCGAGTCCAAAGAATAAATCTGTATCTGAAAGTGCTTCTCTTACTAAGTCAGCGTATTCATTGTTACCACGCTCAGTTTCTGGATCGTAGACTTGTTTAAATGAATAAATAAAATCATTCCAGGAAACTTTTTTACTGGTTACAAAAGTTAATGCTTGTTCGAAAGCATTTAAATCTAAAATAACGAGTTTTCTTTTTGAGAACTTTTCCGAAAGTTTTAAGCTTATAAAATCAGTGTAATCAACTGCAATAACCTTGGCTTTTTCGTCTATTTTCCACTTGAATTCTTCCGCTTCACTGTACGAAATAAGGCTTCTAAATTGATTGCCAGTATATGAAAAGTTAAGGTCAACTAAGGCTTCAGACTGCCAGTTTGTTTCTTTCCAAACAAGCATTTTTGCTAAGAAAAATCGTTGATCTAAAGGCATTTTCCCTTTAAAAGATTTTTCAAAAGCATCTTGGTTTACGATGTCTCGGTTTGAAAAAAGTGGATATGCAATTTTTTGTTTCCAGAGTTGGTAAACAATATTTTTGCTTTCTACAACTAAAAGAATTTTTTCTTTTGTTTTTTTCAAAGCACCATAGATATATGACTGATATTCAAAGCCCAAGGGAAAGGTGATGATCCTTTGATTTTCAACCAAGGCTTTAGTAATTTCTTTGCTCTCGTTGATCTCAATGTTTCTTTCTTTGAGTTTTACTTCTCTTGGTTTAAAGTTTGTTTCTAAAAACTGAGAAAACTCTGAGAATGATTTTGCAGGAAAAAAAGTTCTGAGTTCTTTTTTTAATCGATCAGAAAAAGTTGCAAAATATTGTAAAAGTCTTTCTATAACAACTAAAACAGCTTTGGCATCTGCTAGTGCTCTGTGCGCATCTTTATGATCAACCTCTAGAAAATTCATCAATGCTTCGAGGTTGTATGATTGATTGTTCGGCAAAAGCATCTGTGCTAGATCAAGAGTATCAATTTGCCTTCCAGAGAACTTTATACCAAACCCTTCTAAAAATTTAATATCAAAACTAATGTTGTGCCCGACAATGACACAGTCTCTTACTAAATCTTGAACCTCTTCAAACTTTTCTTTAAATGCAGGGGCTTGATCTAGTTCCTCCTGATTAATTCCGGTAAGCGCTAATATCCTTGCTGGAACTTCTTTGTTTGGTTTAAAGACTGATTGCCATTCACTTAATATTTTTAAGTTCTTTTCTTCAATTTCAAAAAATACCATGCCCAATTCTAAAACTTCGCTTTCTGATGGATCAAATCCTGAAGTTTCAATATCTAAGCTACAGAAAACAGTTGCTTTGTTGTTATTAAGTTGCATTCTTTTTTTAGACATAAATACAAAAAGGGCGATTGCCCTTGTTTGTATTATATCAAAATATTTAGTTTAAGGAAAAACTACTCTTCGTCAGCACTTACTGGTGTTTCCCCTGCTTCAAATTTCTCTCTAACCGCCTTATCAACTCCCAGCATAGTCTCATCATTTGCTTTGAGGAAAGCTTTGGCAGTCTCTCGTCCTACACCTAACTTGGTATCAGCGTAAGTATATGAATTACCACTTTTGGTAATGACACCATAAGCAACGCCTGTGTCCAACAAATCACCTGCTTTAGATATGCCTTCGTTGTACATGATATCGAATTCTGCTGTTTTGAAAGGAGCAGCGACTTTGTTTTTAACCACTTTAACCTTTATTCTAGAGCCGATAATCTTGTCTCCAGACTTAATCTGAGCTGCTTTTCTTACTTCTAATCTTAAAGATGCGTAAAACTTCAAAGCATTACCACCAGTTGTTGTTTCAGGATTTCCAAACATAACTCCAATTTTCATACGAATCTGGTTGATGAAAATGACTGTACTCTTAGACTTTGAGATTATCGCGGTAAGTTTACGTAGTGCTTGAGACATTAACCTAGCCTGCAATCCCATGTGACTATCACCCATTTCTCCTTCAATTTCCGCTCTTGGAGTTAGTGCAGCTACTGAGTCAACAACTATGATATCAACAGCATTGCTTCGTACCAATGTTTCAACAATATCTAATGCTTGCTCGCCTGTGTCTGGTTGAGAAATTAAAAGTTCGTCTAATTTAACCCCTATTTTAGATGCATATTCTGGATCCATGGCATGTTCTGCGTCAACGAATGCAGCAACTCCGCCTTTTTTTTGTACCTCAGCAACAATATGCATTGCAAGTGTTGTTTTACCTGATGATTCAGGACCATATATTTCTAAGATTCTTCCCTTTGGCACACCACCAATACCTAATGCCAAATCTAAGGATATTGAACCTGTGGGAATGCTTTCAACTTCCATGGAATGGTTCTCTGCTAGGGTCATTATTGAACCTTCGCCGAATTTGTCTCGGATCTGTGACAATGCTGCTGCCACTGCTTTGTTGCGGGTTTCGCTGTTGGTAGATTTTTTCTGTAATTTAGCCATGCTTTTTTCTTTAATGATACATATATACTAACATACTCAAATTAAAAAATAATTAACCGCTATTTCCCTTCTGCTGTGAAGGGAATATCTCTAACAACTTCACCTTCTTTACCTACTTTTCCAAGGTCTTTACCGTTTAGATTAACTGAAGTGCTACCAGCATTTCCTGTGCTTAAGATGATCTTGTTTTTTGCAAAATATGTCTTAGTTACCCCAGAACTTAGATTATCATTCTGTATTGCTCCATCATCAATCTGAACAGTAATCCAAGTAGCATTAGGCCCACCTGATATTGTTAGGTTAACTGCATTCACAGCTGGGTTTTCTTTAACGCCAAAGTCTCCAATGACTACTAGTTGTTTAGTGCTTTCTTTGCCAAAGTTATTCTTTGCTGAAAAAAGCAAAACTTTTTCCCCTGGAGAAATACTAATCGGTTGTTTAAAATTACCTTCTGAGTCAACAAAAATTTGTTGATCATTCATGCTTAATGTTGCACCAACGTCAACATGTCCTTGAACTATTACAGAAGAACTTGTAATTCTTGCCCCATCCTGAGGTTGTGCAATTGTAATCCTCGGAGGTTGATTTAATGCATGCACTTGGTAGAAGAGATAACCAAAGATGAAGAGTACAAATAGTCCAAGACCTGCAAAAGTTAAAGTTTTTGGTGTGACTTCAAATTTTGAGTCAGTATAGCTTTTGTATGCTACCTCTGCTCTCTTAGTTATCTGATCATGCACTCCTCTCTCTTTTTTGTATTGTTCAATCAAAACGTCAGCTTGGGTTCTGTAAAGCTCTGCGAGCTTTCTCAAGAAACCATGAACATAGACATCAGCCGGCAAACGATGGTAATAGCCCTGTTCTAAATTTTCAATGAACTTGGGAGAAATATTAGTGATCTTAGCAACATGTTTTAAGTCATATGAAAAACTCTCCCGAGCTGCTTTAAGGTATTCGGGGAGAGTTTCCATGTGTATTTTTTTGGTCTCAAATATTTGTGTCATCGCCATACTCCTCATCTGCAACAGAGCCCATTTCGCTTGAAACATAAACCTCACGTGGTTTAGCTCCGTCACCCGGCCCTATTATTCCTCGATCTTCTAGGAGATCTAGCAAACGAGCAGCACGAGCATAACCAACTCTTAACCTGCGCTGCAGAAGTGATGCTGAGGCTTTTCCTGCTTGTCTGACTACTTCTTCAGCCTGGGAAAGCAACTCATCACCACCATCGTCGTTAGAAAGTCCTGGTATGGACATATTGTGTTTTGGTTTTTCTAAAATCTCTTCATTGTATATGACAGCACCTGTTTGTTTCTTAAAGAAATCAACAACTTTGTGCACTTCTTTTTCTCCAATGAATGCTCCTTGGATACGTCTTGGTTTGGAAACCTCAGCTGTTATGAAGAGCATGTCTCCATTGCCAAGCAAAGATTCAGCACCCATCGAATCTATTATTGTCCTGCTATCAATCTGAGAAGCAACTGCAAAAGCCATCCTTGAGGTGATGTTTGCTTTAATCAAACCTGTGATAACTTCTACAGAAGGCCTTTGGGTTGCAAGCACTAAGTGAATACCAACAGCTCTGGCCATTTGAGAGAGACGCACGATTGCTGCTTCAACATCATTTTTTGCAACTGCCATCAAATCAGCAAGTTCATCAACAACAATCACTAGATAGTTCATCTTTAAAGCTGCGTTAGTATTGTACTCTGTAATATTTCTGTTACCTGCTTCAGACAAAACTTTATATCTACGATCCATTTCAGCAACCGACCATCTTAAAGCATTGATTGCTTTTTCATGGTCTATAACCACAGGTGTCATTAAGTGAGGAATGCCGTTGTACAAAGTCATTTCAACTCGCTTTGGGTCAATGATGATGAACTTAACATCCTGAGGAGTGTTTTTGTAAAGTAAGGAGATTAAGAAAGAATTTAGAGCAACTGACTTTCCAGAACCAGTTGCACCAGCAATCATCAAATGTGGCATTCGTGCAAGGTCTGCAACCATCGGATGTCCTGAAACATCTCTACCTAATGCAAAGGCAAGATTTGAAGGATGTTTAACAAAGTTTTCTGTTTGTAAGACCTCTCTTAATCTAACGATTGCCTTGGTAACATTAGGAATTTCAATACCAACCAAAGCTTTTCCTGGAATTGGTAATTCCATTCTGATTGAATGAGCAGAAAGAGCTAAAGCTAAATCATTCTGTAAACCAGCTATTTGAGAAAGCTTAACACCTGTTGCTGGTCTCAGAGTATATTGAGTAACAGTAGGACCAACATTAACCTCCCCCATCTCTACTTCAATACCAAAATCAGAAAGGGTTTTCTGTATTATGGAAACATTAACCTCTATATTTCCGCTATCTACTGTATTTGTAGAATCCTCTAGTAAATCAAAGGGTGGCAATTTCCAATCTTTTCGATCATCTAAGATGATTGCCGGCATATCAATCTTTTTGTCAGAAGAAGGTGATGAAATTATCGGCTCTGTTGGTCGTTGTCTTAGTTTTGATTTATCAGCTTCTGCTTCTTCTGTCATTCTATTCTTTGAAGAGACTTTCTCTGAAACAAAACCATTTTTACCCATGCTGTTTATCTTGATTGGTCCAACATCAAAGTTTACTTTACGTTGATCTTCAGAATCTTCACTGCTTGAAGGAATCAACTTTGACAATGAAACATCAAAGGTTATGAGCAATCCTGTAATCATTATACCGATCAAAATAACTAGGGAGGCCCAAAAACCTGTAAGCGAAAAGAACGGATAACCAAACAGCGCTCCGAGATATCCGCCACCGATTGTTTTAGAAACTAGATCCAAGGCAGCTTCACCTTCGCGCATATAGAAAATATGAATTAAGCCAGCTAAAGATCCTGCTAGAATAAATGCTCCTAAATATGTTCGGAAATAAAAATGCTGACCACGCTCTTCATCAACGTTTTGTTTGTACAAAGCAATACCAATTAACAGAAAAACTACTGGGATGAAGTATGCAATGTAGCCAAAGCCAAAAACAAAACCCTGGGAAATGTATTCCCCAACTATTCCAGCTTTTCCAAAAAGCGATAGCAAGGTGATTAAAAAGAGGGCCACAAACAATACCACAGCTAACCCTTTTTTAGTCTCTGGGCTTAGGTTTAGGCTTGGTTTTGGAATCAAATGTTCTCTTTGTTTTCTCGGTCTTCCCATATCCAATATTTTAACATAAAAAATGCCTCTGGGTTAGCCCAGAGGCATTTAAAATGATTGTTTAACCGTTTACCTTAATCTTCTTAGTCTTTGCCTTTGCAGCCTTAGGTAGAATTACTGTTAAAATACCGTCTTTTAAGTCTGCTTCAACATGTTCGCTATCAATATCAACTGGTAAGATGACGCTCCTGGAAAAACCACCCCAGTAGCATTCTTGGTAGAAATAGTCTTCAGCTGGGATCTTTTCTTCTTTAACACGTTCACCTTTTATAGTTACCATGTCATTTGCTATGGTGATATCCAAATTTTCAGACTTAACTCCAGCAATTGTTGATTTAATAATGACATTGTCTCGGGTCTGATATAGGTCAATGTTTAATGTACCTTCGTAGTCTGACATCCATTCTTCTTCAGCGCTTGCTTGTACTGGAGTTTCTACCTCCATGTCTTCTACATCATCAACTTCTGCTAAAACCTGCTCTTCTTCTACCTCAGTGACAGTCTGCAAAGGCTGCACATACTGTTCTGTGCTGACATTAACCTGTTGAGCTGGTTCATCCCCGCCCATTATTTTCCCGAAAAACGATCTTTTTTCTTTAGCCATATTTATTGTTTCACTCTGTTAAATTCGTAATTCTATACTACTAAAATTAAGCGTTCTGGTCAACAGTTTCTAAAGCTTTGCAATTGCTTCACGAATACCCTCTCCATACTGTACTATCAGTTTCACATCAGGGTTTTCTTTTAGCATGTTAGCAAAAGCTTCTGTCTCTAATTCATCTTTAACAGCACGATGGTAATCGAGAAACAAAGGCATTATTAAATTATGCTCCTTTAAGTACTCTATATTCAATCGCTCCTGACCAGGCAAGAAGTGCGAAACTAAAATTGGAACGCGTTGCTCTAAACATTCTGCTACTGTTAAACCACCTGGTTTAGTAACAACAATGTTTGCAATTGCTACTAACTCTCTAATATTTGTATACCCCAAGACTTTAATATTTGGATAGTCACGGTACTTTTCTATTAAACGAATCTTTGTTTCTTCGCTTGTTCCACAGACTACAAAGATCGAGGCATCTATTTTTGCAAGCTCATCAATTATATCTGAGTTCATGCCAAAGCCTCGACTCCCTGCTAAAACAGCTATAACCCTATCGCTTTCCTTCAAACCATAATTGTTTCTCACCGTTTGTTTATCAATCACAGACTCTTCTTTTTGAAGAGTCATACCACATAGCACAATTTTTTGAGGAGCTATTCCACGAGAAACCATTTCTTGCTTCTGCTCATCGATATTTGCTAGATACAAATCAGCATTATCATATAGCCAGTACCTATGCAGGTGGTAGTCAGAGAAAGCAATGACAAACTTTCCAGTGTATACCCCTTTATTTTTAAGGTATGAAACTA
>Ga0209514_10010359_pt1 | contig 10018 bp, 8 predicted proteins | sample Subgrocontami58m_FD_187452 | JGI IMG/M metagenome (GOLD analysis project Ga0209514, IMG submission 187452) | Subsurface groundwater microbial communities from S. Glens Falls, New York, USA - GMW37 contaminated, 5.8 m (SPAdes) (version 3) | ecosystem: Environmental > Aquatic > Deep subsurface >... | reverse complement strand
CCGGGTTTAAACAATTTTGGTACATATCCTGAATGCCGGCGGTCAGCCGCGGATTATAAATTGTTAAAGGATCAAGGTACGGCGAATAAGTTCGGATGATGGCGGTAGTTGCTCCTTGGGCGTTTTCCTTGTAAACGTTAAAACCGCCTTCCGGATAGCAAGTCAGATCACGCGGAAACTCTGCTCCATCGCAAGCAAACTTATAAATACTAAAGTTGTCGCTGTTAACGGTGCTGGAACGCAAAAACTCGTTAAAATTGGCGTTAACTCGGCTGTTTTTGGGCACAACCGGCGAACCTTGCTCCGGGCTAATGTTTAAAATTCTGGGCGGAGTCAAATCCAGTTCGTCATTGGTATTAAAAGAAGAAGAGTAATTGTCGTCGGGCTGGCCTTGGGAAACTCCATTATTATTGCCGTCCAAAGAATTGCCCGCGGCATCGTTAATGCCCGACATGGGATCAAGTGTTTCGCCGTTTTGATTGACAATGGCGGCTTTAACCAACATAGCTAATTGTTCTTGCGCGGGCAAACATTTTGGCTGAACGCCGCAAGAATTTTCTTCAACCGGCTGGCCGTTAACTTCACAGGCGACATCAGATATAAATTCCACAGTCCTAAAACGGTTGCTGATGGTAAACTCGCCCGCCAGGTAATGAACCTCGCCTTGCTCATCCTGATAACTGATTAAGATATTGTTAAATGGTTCATCGGCATTGCCGACGGCCTGGCCCGTGGCGCTGATTAAATTTAAGGCCTCGTTAAAGTTGATTTGAATAATGGCGTTCATCGCAACCGTGGAATCTGCCGCCGGTTCCACGCTTAACACTTGCGGCGGAGTCAAATCAGCCACGTTCGAAACCTGGAAAGACCAAGTATAGCCGCCGCTAAAGAAAGCGCGGTTGCCGCCGGCTTTGGTTATTTGATCGGTCAAGTTGACCGAATAATCGCTGGTACTGTCGCCCGAGCCGAGCAAGGGACCCGGATTAAAAACAAAATCGCGGTTGTTGGCGGTTAAAGCAATAACCTGATTGGCCGCGAGCGTCAGATTATCGGCCGAGCGGTTGATTATTTTAATTGACGGTGCGACCGAATCATCCCGCAATCTGAATTCTTTTAAATTGCCGCAAATTACATTTTGAGGCACGCCCGCGCATTCTTGCGGCCGGTTGGCGGTATTAATAATGGTGGCCGTGTCCATGGCTTCTTTAAAACTGACCATGATTAAAACGTTGCGCGGCACATCCCTCGCGCCCGGTTCCGGATAAACATCGCGTAAAATGCCGCCGCCCAAAGCCCCGATATTGACGTCAAAAGCCCCGCGATCGCGGGCCGGTTCGCCCCCGCCTTGAGTGGCGTCGCTCAAACGGCTGATCACAAATCTGACAATTAAATAGGACGATAAAATAATGACTAGGCCAATAGCGGCGTTAATCATGATTTTTTTGGCGTCCGCGATTTTATCTTCTTCGCCGCCAGCCGTCAGCCACAAATAACCGGCGTAGATAATAAGACCGACGGCAATAACGCCCAAAAAACCCAAAAAGATGTTAATGACTAAAGCAATGATGTCTTTTAACTCGCGTGTGCCCAAATTGACGGAGCTCAAATCATTAACGCCAAAAGAGTTGGCGTCTTGCGCCAAAACAAAGGTTGGTAAAACAAAAACAGCTACAATAAAAACGCTCATTAATAAAGTAACTGTCTGGCTTTTTAAATTAAAGACCCTGAAGAGCATGGGATTAAATTGAAACTTTGCCCCCGTTAAACGAAATTATTTCAATCTGGCTTTAACTAAAGCCGAAATACGCTGGCCGGAGGCCGCGCCCTTAACTTCGGCCATTACCAACTTCATGGCCTGGCCAAAATCGGCGGCTAAAAAATTGTTGGCGCCCACAATTTTATCAACTAAGGCGGACAAATCGGCGTCGCTCATTTCGGCCGGCAAATAACCGGATAAATGCCCAAGCTCGGCCTCTTCCTTATCCACCAAATCCTGCCGGTTGGCCTGCTGGTAGCTGGCAATGGAATCGTGCCGTTTTTTAATTTCCTGCCGCAAAACCTTAATTACCTCCTCCTCGGTTAAAGCGCCCTTTTTTTGAATTTGAGAATTTTTTAAGGCCGCCTTTAACAGCCGCAAAGCGCCAACCCTGCTCTCTGTTTTGGCTTTTAAAGCCGTGATTAAATCCGCGTCTATTTGTTCAGCCAAATACTCGGGCATGTCTAAAATTTACCAAGCCATGAAGTTTTATGGAGCAAATACTTCATGGCCGGATTAAGCTAAGATTAGATATTTTTACCTTCTTTTTTTGCTGGAGCGGCCGTTTCTTTCCAGAACCTCGTCCAGCTTGCCGATCTTGCGCAAATATTCCCGTTCACTTTTGATTTCTTCGCGCCTAATGGCTCGGGCTTTTTGCGCCCGTTTGCTGGGCGGTTTTTGGTGAAATTTAACTTTTTTGGCCTGAATCAGCTTGCCGCTCTGGATGGTCTTGCGGGTGAATCTTCTGATTAAGGATTCAAAGCTTTCGTTATCTTTCTTTTTTACTTCTAGCACTGTTAACACCTTCCTTTCTCGCTCTGAAGTCAAGCGACTAAAAGGAGCTTGTACTTCGGGGCTTAAGTTTATCTAAAACCATTTGATTTTAGACGTTAAATTGGTTTAAAAAATTACTATATAACTCATATAGTAATAACACATTTAAAAAAATTAGTAAAGTGTAAAACTGGCCTAACTTACTGATCGTTGACGACTGATTTTTCCAAGCGCTTCCTGATTTCGGCCACGGCTTTGTGGTAATCCACCACTTCCTGAATGCCGTTTTCCATGTCTCTGATCATAATGGTGTCGTCGATAATTTCCTTTTGCCCAAGGATGATGGTAAATTTAACGCCTAACTTATTAGCCATTTCCAACTGGGGTTTTAAACCGCTTTTGGAAAAATTCTCGGCCACCTTAAAGCCCGCCTGCTGAAGTTCTTCAAACAAAACAATGGCCTTTTTTCTGGCTTCCGGGCCGAGCTGGGCCAAAAAAATCTCCGCTTTGGCTTGGTCAGGCACCTTGGCGTCGGTCTCTTTAATTTGGGTGATAAAACGCTCCACGCCGCAGGCAAAGCCGGACCCCGGCGTGGGGTTGCCGCCCAATAATTCCAGCAAGTCGTCGTACCGGCCTCCCCCGCCCAGCGCGCTTTGGCGGCCCGCTTCGACTAATCGAGGCGAGCCGGTTTCGCCGCGAGGCGAGCCGGTTTCTTCAGCGCCGGCCCAAATTTCAAAAGTGGTTTTGGTGTAATAATCCAAGCCGCGCACAATGGTCGGGTTAAGCGAATAAGTCACGCCCAGTTCGTCCAGATATTCCAGCACCTGGGTAAAATGATTGCGGCATTCTTCGCATAAAAAATCCAGCTGTTGCGGCGCCTCGGCGATAATTTCCTGGTCTTCTTTTTCCTTAGAGTCCAAAATCCGCATCGGGTTTTTTAACAGCCGGGCCTGGGAAAGCTCGCTCAATTTGCTTTTCTGTTTTTTTAAATAGTCCTTGAGCTCGTTTTCAAAATCAGGCCGGCAGCCAGGGCAACCGATGCTGTTGATTTGGATATTGACCGGCAGATTAATGGCCTGGTAAATTTTGCTGGCGATTAATATCAACTGGGCGTCAAGGACCGCGTCGGGCTCGCCGATCACTTCAAAGCCGAACTGCCAGTGCTGGCGGTAGCGTCCGGCCTGGGGCTTGTCGCGCCTAAACATCGGTTCAAAATAATACAATTTTACTGGCTGGGGCAAATTTAACATGCCGTGCTCCACATAAGCTCTGGCAACCGCGGCCGTGCCTTCGGGCCTTAAAGCCAGATTATCATCGCCTTGATCGGTAAAAGAATACATTTCTTTTTCCACGATATCGGTCGCTTGGCCGACCGCTCTGACAAACAAATCGGCAAATTCCAAAACGGGCGTGTCAATGCGCTCAAAACCGTAAGCGCGGGCCAGGCGGTCAACCAGCTGCCTGGTAAAATCCCAGTAACGCTGTTCTTCGGGCAAAATATCCCTCATGCCCTTGACCAGCTGAAACGGTCTTCTTTTTTTTACTTCTTTTTTTATCATAATCATCGAGTCAATTCATGAATTGCCTCTACGGCAAAATATTTGACGGGGTCTTAAATAAGGTAAACTTATTAAAAGGCCAAGCTCTTAACAGCGCCTTGCCTTTGATGTGGTCCGTGGTAATGGGGCCGATACGCCTGGAGTCCAAACTGTTGGCGCGGTTATCACCCACCACGTAATACTGCTCTTCGGTCAAAGTCACCCGGCTTTCTTCATTAACCTGATGTTGCGTTAAATAACCTGATTCATTAATGGCTTGACCTTGAATAAATTCTTGATTATAAATGATTATTTGCCCGTCTGTTAAAACCACTGTTTCGCCGGGCAAACCAATGATTCTTTTGATGTAATAAACATTGGGAGCCAAGGGCGGATGAAAAATAACCACGTCGCCGCGCCGAGGCAAATTAAAACGGTAGCTGATCTCGTCGACAATCAAATATTCGCCGTCTTGAAAATTAGGCACCATGGAATCGCCTTCCACGATAAACGGCTGAATGATAAACATTCTGACCGGCACAATAATGGCCAGGGAAAAAACAATGATTTTAACGATTTCAAAAAAATATTCCTTAAAGCTGTGGCCCAAAGAACTTGGTTCTACGGCCGGCTCTTCGACTTGCTCGGTCGGACTTTCTTGCTTGGTGCTTCTTAAATCAAGAATATTCATTAAGGATTGAAAATTAAGGACTCTGGAATAATAATTAATGTATCAGATAACCTAAAGTAAGGCAAATTCAAACTGGTGTTACGCTTAGCGTGGTGGTCGTGCCTGGGATCGAACCAGGGACCTTTCGGATGTGAACCGAACGCTCTAACCACTGAGCCACACGACCCTGACATCTTCTAAAATCCCTTATTTTTTGAAAAATTATTCTCATTATAACAGGCAAAAAGCAAAAAATCAAGGCCGTATTTTACCAGTTCGCTGAAAATTTTAAGATTGACTGATGGGCTTTATTTGATTATAATTGGTTCATTATTAAGATTTAATGCAATCCAATGTCGCATTTGGACGGACTAAAAAGAATCCTGCCTCATAAAGATAAAACCTACCGACCTAACAGCCGGATTAATTTTTTAATTAACCAGGCCCGGCCAGAGGCCGCGCCGGAAGAGGCGGCCGCCAATCAAGTCCGTTTTCATCGCCCGGCTACCGAGGGCAAAAAGCACGCCCTGATAAAAATCGCCCTGATCAGTTTTTTAATCATCATCATTTCCGGGGTAATGTATCTTTCGGAAAAACTTTTTTCGCCGGGCGGCGGCTTGAGCGGCTTTAACAAATTCAATCCCCTTTCCCAACTGGCTTATCTGGTCAGCCCGGCCGATAAAAGAATTGACGGCGAACTTAGCGACCGCGTCAACATTTTAGCCATGGGCATTGGCGGCGAGGGCCATGACGGTCCTTATTTAACCGATACGATGATCGTGATCAGCGTTAAACCTTCAACCGGCGAAGTCGGCCTGCTGTCTTTGCCGCGCGACATGGTGGTCAAATTAAAAAACGGCGAGTGGCCTAAAATCAACTCGGTTTATTCCCTGGGCCGCGGCAATGATCCAGACCAAGCTCCTGAATATGTTAAGGAGGTGATTGGCGATCTAGTGGATCTGCCCATGCATTATTACGGCATTGTCACCTTTAGCGGCTTTGAAAAGTTTATTGATGAAATCGGGGGCATCAGCGTTAACGCGCCAATGGCTTTTACCGATTATCAATACCCGACCAAAGATTACCAAGTGCAAACAGTTAGTTTTAGAGCCGGAGCGCAAACTATGGACGGCACCGACGCCCTAATTTACGCCAGAAGCAGAAACGGCAATAATTTTGAGGGCTCGGATTTTGCCCGCAGCCGTCGTCAGCAATTGATTCTGCAAGCCGTTAAAGACAAGCTATTCAAATTTTCCACGCTGTTAAGCCCAGCCAAAATGGGAGCAATCAAGGACTTGCTGGGCAAAGGGTTAGAGACCAATATTTCCATCTGGCAAGGTTTAAAAATAGCGCAAATGCTCAAAGAGACCGATGATGCCAAAATCTATCACCTGGTCTTGGATGACGCGCCCGACAGTTTGCTGGAACCAGGTTACGGCCCTGACGGAGCTTGGGTTTTACAGCCCAAAGACGGCAATTACGAAACGCTCGCTCGCCAGTTTAAAAATATTTTCAATACCGGCAAAATTAAGGCCGAAGCCGCCAAGTTGGAAATTAAAAACGGCACCGAGGTTGAAGGACTGGCTTATTGGACCACGGTTTATTTGGAAAAACTGGGCTATAAAATAATTAAATACGGCAACGCCGCTACCCAGGATTATCAGAGAACCGTTATTTACGATTTAACGGACAGCGGCAAAAAGGATTCGCTAAAATGGCTTAAGCAGGAATTAAACGCTTACATTGCCAAGCCGCCGGCAGAAGGCCAGGCCAGCCAAAAAGAATTGACTAGTTCGACTACGGCTGCTGGCCATCAAGAACGTCCCGACTTTTTAATAATTTTAGGAACTGATTACGCTTCAACTTTTAAACTGCCCGAACAAAAACCCATTCAAACAACTTCCACCAAGCCTCTGCTGCTTCAAGATGCTGATGACGCTTTAGCTACGACATCTCAAGAGATAAGCGAGTAATCAAATACTCAAATATTCATTTATCCTCCGAAGCTCGAAGAGCGGAGGGGGAAATAATCAAATAATCCATGCCTCAATTACCCAAAGTCGCTTTAATCGGCCGGGCCAATACCGGCAAGTCCACCCTGTTCAACCGTTTGACCGAAGAAAAAAAGGCCATTGTTTCCACCATCCCAGGCACCACCCGCGACCGCAACTACGGCAACGTTTCTTGGCGCGGCCTTAATTTTACCGTGATTGACACCGGCGGGCTGGATTTGGTTCATGATAAAAATTTTGAAGCAGATGTGTTTAAACAGGCCCATTTTGCCCTGGCCGAAGCTGATTTGCTACTCTTGGTGGTTTCGGTCAAAGACGGTTTAATGCCGCAAGACAAACAAGTAGCGCAAGTTTTGCGCAAGTCCAAAAAACCAGTCATCATCGTGGTTAACAAAGCCGATAATAACTTTTTAAAAAAACAAATTGAAGATTTTTACCGCCTGGGCCTGGGCACGCCGGTGGCTATTTCGGCTTTAAACGGCAGCGGCTCCGGCGATTTACTGGATGTGATTCAAAGCAAATTAACCAAGAAAGCCAAAGCGCCAAAACAGGATGAAAAAATCATTAAGCTGGCGATTATCGGCAAACCCAATGTGGGCAAGTCATCTCTGATCAACGCCATTTTGGGCGAAGAACGGGTGATTGTTTCGCCCGTGCCCTATACCACCCGCGATCCGCAAGATGCCCGCTTCCATTACCAAAAAACTGACTGGTTGTTGATTGATACGGCCGGCGTTCGTAAACAGAGTAAAATTAATGAGCGCCTGGAACGCTTAAGCGCGGATAAATCCATTGACACCATTGCCCAGGCCGACGTAGTTTTACTGGTAACCGAGGTGGATAAGCCGCTCGGCCGCCAGGACCAGCATTTATCCGAAGTTATTCTGGCCAATAAAAAATCTTTGATTATCGTGGCCAACAAATGGGATTTGATCGAAGAAAAAGATGAAGCCACCATTAATAAATTCACCGCTTACTATCGCCGCTTTTTCCCTTATCTGGCTTACGCTCCGATTGTTTTTACTTCGGCTTTGGAAAAACAACGGGTTAAAAAAATCCTGGATCTGGCCCTGGAAGTTTATCAGGAAAGATTTAGAGAGATAACGGCCAACGCTTTGGATAAATTCTTAAAAACCCTCCTTAAAAAACACGCGCCGGCTAGAGGCAAAGGCATTCATCACCCCAGAATTTTCGGCTTTAAACAAACCCGAATTAATCCGCCGGAATTTGAAATTATCAAGGACTACGCTTCCGATCTGCATTTTTCTTATCTCCGCTTTATGGAAAACCAATTGCGCGACAAATTTGGCTTTTTGGGCACGCCTGTTATAATTAGAGCCAGAAGAATTAAATTATAACTGTCATTCTGGAGCGACCCCGATTTGCCGCAGGCAACATCGGGGGAAGCGATAGAATCTCTCATTTTATGAAATTAATTATTGGCCTGGGCAATCCTGGCCAAGAGTATCAAAAAACCAGGCACAACGCCGGCTTTATGGCCGTTGATTTGTTGGCTCATGGTGAATCCTGGCAGCATAACAAAAATGTTAAAGCTGATTTTATCAAACTGGAATTAAACGGACAAACCGTGGAACTGTTAAAACCGGCGGACTTTATGAACAACTCCGGCTCTAGCGTGGCTCAAGAATCAAAAAACCATAACTTGAAAATTGAAGAGGTGATTGTGGTTTATGACGATTTGGATTTGCCTTTGGGAAAAATCAGAGTTGGCAGATTTGACAGCGCCGGCGGACATAACGGCATTAAATCGATTATTGAACATCTGGGCGCCAAAGATTTTATTCGGGTCCGAATCGGCATTGCCAACAGCCACGCATACAAGGTGCCGGCAGAAAAATTCGTGTTGCAAAAATTCGGCCTGTTGGAAAAATCCAAAATCAATCAGTCAGTTAAACTTGCCGCCCAAGCTATCACTATGCTCATGACTGAACCGCTGGAAAAAGTGATGAATAAATATAATTAATCTTTAAGATTTGACAAATAGCAGAATAAAGCTTAAGATGCTTTCATAAACTAAACAGGGTCAATTTTCAAGATTTTATCTTGATGTAGGTCCTGTTTTATTTTTATATTATGAATAAGCGATTCAATAATTACGCCTTTATTGACAGTCAGAATCTCTATTTGGGAGTAAAAAAATTAGGTTGGTCATTGGATTTCGGTAAATTCAGGATCTACTTGAAGGAAAAATACCAAGTTACCACGGCTTACTTATTTCTGGGGTATTTATCCGGTAACAGAGATTTATATCAAAGAATGATTCGATTAGGTTATGCCCTGATTTTCAAACCGATAATTAAAAATCATGACGGCCAAATAAAAGGCAATGTTGACGCTGAACTGGTATTGCAAGCCGTAATTGACATGCCAAAATATCATCAAGCGGTTATTGTTTCCAGCGATGGAGATTTTTACTGTTTGGTTAAATATTTAAAAGAAAGAAACAAATTAAAATTAGTCATCAGTCCAGACATTAAAAATTGTTCAATCCTGCTAAAAAAGGCGGCTCAAGGCAAAATCGATGTTTTTGATAAATTACAGAAAAAATTGGAATATAAAAGAAAGAGCGCCGCTTAAGGACAGAACCTTAAGTAACGCTCTTTCGTAGAAATCTATTATCAAGATATCATGTCTGTTTTTTTTGTCAAGTGGATAAAAAATCTGCCCTGGATCATGCCGATCCGGGGCAGTTTTGTTGATCATGGTCAGTTGACCAAAGCATTGAAGTCTTGAACAGGTCGGTCATATCTGACTTCAGCCGTGAGCCGATTGCCTTGCCGATGAAAGATGATGGTGGAATTGTTCCCTCCTTAATTAGACAACCGTTGAAACCCTGAACCAGAAGCTGCGCTTCAGTTCAGGGTAGACCAAAAACCCGCTCTGGCATAACCTAAAACGGGCTTGGTAATGAAGTGTGCCGATGGCTGGCAACTGATGTTGCTTTGCCATAAAATACTACCTGCCAGCGTGAGATTAAGTCACCAGGACAAAATCCCCGCTTAGTGGCTACTAACCAAGGCTAGGAGGGCAACCTGGCGTTGGCCGCTGGCAAGCAGAACTTTAGGGCAAAAATATGGGCTAATTCAAACAACGGCTGGTTTTTTATCTTAACAAAAACCATATTTTTGTCAAACCCGTGTACTGGATGACCACATCGTAGACAAGTGCATAGTTTTTTCTGCGAATTCCAAGGGGGTTAAATAATTTAAAGATTGATGAGGTCTGATAGAGTTGTATTCAATCAGCC
>Ga0209514_10010357_pt1 | contig 10021 bp, 13 predicted proteins | sample Subgrocontami58m_FD_187452 | JGI IMG/M metagenome (GOLD analysis project Ga0209514, IMG submission 187452) | Subsurface groundwater microbial communities from S. Glens Falls, New York, USA - GMW37 contaminated, 5.8 m (SPAdes) (version 3) | ecosystem: Environmental > Aquatic > Deep subsurface >... | reverse complement strand
CGACCTCCGCGTCCTGGATCAACATGGTCGAGCGCTTTTTCGGCCTCATCACCGAGGATCGCATCCGCCGCGGGGTTTTCAAAAGCGTTGCTGAACTGGAGGCCGCCATCATGGAATACCTGGACCAACACAACGCAGACCCCAAGCCGTTCGCCTGGACCGCTTCCCCGGGCGATATCCTTGAAAAGGTCGCACGACGGCGACAAGCGTTAGAGTCAATACACTAGCATACTCCCCCCTTGCTCCGATCCGACCATGCGCGATGATAGACCGCACAGTGGGATTCGGCGGAAAGGTAGCCACGATGACACAACCAGACACGACCATCTTCCACAATCCGAAATGCGGCACCTCCCGCAAGGTGCTCGGCATTCTACGCGACGCGGGCCGAGAGCCGCATGTGATTGAATATCTAAGAACCCCACCGACCCACGCCGAATTGACCGCACTTCTGGCGAAACTGGGCATTGGCCCGCGGGCACTCTTGCGAAAGAAAGAAACTGCCTACGCTCAACTCGACCTGGGTAACCCCGCCCTTAGCGACGATATCGTGATCGACGGCATCCTTGCCCACCCAATTCTCATGGAACGCCCCGTCGTTGTGACACCGCTCGGCGCCCGAGTTTGCCGTCCGCCCGAACGCGTGCGGGATCTTTTGGGCTGACCGAACGCGTTCCCCTCCCAGGAGCCTCCCATGGCGCCCCGCCCTGACCCGGTTGTGTCCGACCCTGCCCTGCCCTCGCATGTCCGCGTCGTGATCGTGGGCGGCGGCATCATCGGAGTCTGCACCGCGTTCTTCCTCGCGCAGAAGGGAGTCCCGGTGGCGCTGTGCGAGAAGGGCCACATCGCCGGTGAGCAATCCAGCCGTAACTGGGGCTGGTGCCGAAAGATGGGACGGGATCCGCGCGAAATTCCGCTCGCCATGGAGGCCCTGCGGCTGTGGGCAGAGATGAACACTCTGACCGAAGCGGAAACCGGCTTCCGTCGCACGGGAATCGTCTATCTCTGTCGCACGCCAAAGGATTTGCAAAAACGCGAGGCTTGGCTGGAGGACGCCGCGCGCCCCTACCAATTGGATAGCCGCCTGTTGACCCGCGACCAGATAGCCCGCGTGCTGCCGGGGCTGGCCGGCAACTGGGCCGGGGCGTTGTTTACGCCCAGCGACGGACGCGCCGAACCGACGCGCGCTGCACCGGCCATCGCGATAGCCGCCCGGCGCTTGGGGGCGACGATCCTAACCAACTGCGCGGTTCGGGGGGTAGAGACCGGAGCCGGGCGTATCAGCGGCGTGGTCACTGAAAACGGCCGCATCGCGTGCGACAACGTCGTGCTGGCCGCGGGCGTCTGGTCCCGCCTGTTCTGCGGCAACATGGGTCTGCGCCTGCCACAGTTGAAGGTACTGTCATCGGTGATGCGGACCCAGCCCCTGGAAGGCGGCCCGGAAACCGCGGCCAGCGGAGGCGGTTTCGCCCTACGTAAGCGTTTGGATGGTGGCTACACGATCGCCAGCTGGAGCGCCAATGTCGTCGACATCGTCCCCGACAGTTTCCGTTTCATGCGCGATTTCATGCCCGCGCTACGCCAGCAGCGCGACAGCCTTCACCTGCGGCTCGGTGGAAAGTTCATCGAGGAAATGACCCTGCCCCGACACTGGAATCTGGATACGACATCCCCGTTCGAGCGGATACGGACCCTGGACCCGCCGCCGCATGGGCCGATGTTGGACGAAGCCCGCGCTCAACTGATCGAAGCATTCCCGGTCTTTCATCGGATGCGTGAGGCGGAACGCTGGGGCAGCACGATCGATGTCACGCCGGACCACATTCCCGTCATTTCTTCGGTCGAGACCGTGCCGGGTTTCTTCATCGCCACCGGCTTCACTGGCCACGGCTTTGGCATCGCGCCTGCTGCCGGTCGCCTGATGGCGGAACTGGTCATGGGCGAGACGCCTGTGGTCGATCCCGCGCCATTCCGCTACAGCCGTTTCACTGATGGGTCGCGACCGCGCCCCTCGCCCCTGGCATAGGATGTTTGGCGTCATGGCCCCAACATTTCCCACGACTCGCCTGCGCCGGCTACGCTCCAACCCAGCGCTACGGGACATGATGCAAGAGACCACCGTCTCCTTGAACGACTTGATCTATCCGATCTTCGTCGAGGAGGAGTTGGAGGATTTCGCGCCGGTGGAGAGCATGCCGGGCATCCATCGCATCCCCGAGCGAAAGCTGGGCACCGCGATCAAGGAGATCTCAGCGGCCGGAATCAAAGCGGTGATGACCTTTGGGGTCAGCCGCCACAAGGACGATACCGGCAGCGATTCGTGGAATGAGAACGGGTTGCTGTCCCGCATGATCAAACGGACCAAAGACGTGGCACCGGAGTTGCTGGTCATCTCCGACACCTGCTTCTGCGAATATACCGCTCACGGCCATTGCGGTGTGATCCATGACGGGCACGTGCACAATGATCACACGATCGAAAATCTGGGGCGGCAATCGGTCGTCGCGGCCCGGGCCGGGGCGGACATGATCGCGCCGTCGGCCATGATGGATGGGCAGGTCGCGGCGATCCGTTCGGCCTTGGACGGCGCCGGTTTTTCCAACCTGCCGATCATGGCATACTCGAGCAAATTCGCGTCCGCCTTCTACGGTCCGTTTCGTGCCGCGGCGGGGTGCGACCTGCAGGGCGACCGCAAGGAATACCAGATGAACCCGCTAAACGGACGGGAAGCAATACGGGAGTCGATTCTGGATGAAGCCGAGGGCGCCGATATCCTGATGGTGAAGCCGGCGCTGCCCTACCTGGATGTGCTGTCCCAAATTCGCCAGCGCAGCCTGCTGCCGATCGCGGCGTATCAGGTGAGCGGGGAATACGCGATGATCAAATTCGCCGCCCAGGCCGATGCGATTGACGAACATCGAGTGGTGCGGGAGACGCTAGGTGGGATCAAGCGCGCCGGGGCTGACCTGATCATGACGTATTTTGCGATGGATATCGCGCGTCAGGGGTTCTGAGGCGGCCTTGTATGATAGGCATCAAGCATCCCCTCACTTCCCAGCTGAATCCATCGCGTATCAAAAGCATCAAGACAGGTCTCCGGCCTTTCTGAAACAAATTCGGCCAGACATGGCCAGACTCTGATCCGCGTTCGGCGTGCGGGAGGCCACGCCGCTCGGGTCCCGCGCAAGCCCGGCCAGCGGTCGAACCGGACATTGCTGCCAGAGTGCCACATGTCCCTGGGGCGAGATCTGGACCTCGTGCCGCTTGGCAAAGCGTAGTTCGGATTACTGACCAGGAGCTGACGTTCCTCAGCCGGTAGATTCGCCAGCATACCTCCGTCCGCCTCTGCCCGGTGCATGAGCAGGGGAAAGGCCTGGTGCTGGACGTCGCCTTCAATGGCGTTCGGAAATCGAACCGCCACAAATCGGGGGGCCCGGCGTTTCCCCCGCATCGCCCGCCTCCGTATCAGCAAAACGGTGGCCGAAGCGGACCAGTTGGAAACCCCGCGAGCGCTGGTCGAAAACTAGCGACCGGAGAACAAGGCGGTTTGAACTGCAGCCCCATGGCTCCATAGCGTCAACGTCAGAACAGGGGAGGATGCCATGCCATTGGTCGCCAACACCACGAAACGACGCCTGCAAGCCGGCCAGATCGCCTTGGGTTTTGGCGTACACCATTTGCGCACGGTGGCGGCACCGGTTCTGGCCGCTGCAACTGGGCATGACTGGCTGTTCATCGACACCGAGCATGGCGCGTTTTCCGTCCAGGAAACGACCCAGTTATGCATCGCTGCGCTGCCCACCGGTGTCACACCCATCGTGCGGGTTTGTGCCGGAGCGATCGACGAAGCCACCCGCGCCCTCGACAACGGGGCGCTTGGCATCGTCGTGCCCCATGTCGATACTGCGAAGCAGGCCCGCCGGATTGCCGAAGCGTTTCGCTATCCGCCCGACGGCCATCGCAGTTGGGGTGGCCCGCCTGCGATTTTCGGGTATCGCCCGCCTGCCACCATGGACGCGCAGAAGGCGATCAATGCCCAAATCCTGACAGTCGTCATGCTGGAAAGCCCTGAAGCGATAAAGAACGCGGACGAAATCCGATCTGTCGAAGGCGTGGACGTGCTGTTCATCGGCACCTCCGACCTGACGGCCGAACTGGGAGTTTCCGGACAGATGGGCCATCCCAAGGTGATCGATGCCTACCGCTCCGTCGGCGAGGCCTGTCGCAAGAATGGCAGGGTGTTGGGAATGGGAGGCGTCTACGACGAGGAAAATGCATCCCGGTATGTCGGCATGGGCGCGCGGTTCATCCTGACCGGGTCCGACCAACAGCTACCTGATGACAGGGGCGGGCCAGCGGGAGAGCTTTTTCAACAATCTGTCGGCGGCGCCGGTCGCCTTGGCGCCCGAGACGAGCAAGAAGCCTGGCAAGAAAAAGAAACCCAGCTGACAATCCATCGCGGTGGCAGGCCGAGGGGGTGCGCTGCCGCTCGAGCTTACCGAATTGAATGGCTAGCTTGTGACCTGCCGAACAGGGCAAACCCGACCGATGATCAAGAAAACCAAAATACGCCGGTAACCGATCGAAGCCAAGGAGACCCTGATCCATCCTGTCGTCGATGACTGGTTTTCGGCCCGACTGATCCAGTAGATGGGCTTTCAATCTGGCAGTATATCTGACGCCGGACTGTCGGAAACGACCGGCGCGACTGAAAGCGTCCCGGCCGAGAACGGGCGGCGAACGGCGCGCGGGGATCAGGCTAACGTCGGCTCCACCAGTCGAGCAAACAGAAATCCCGCCAGATCCAACGGACCACCGGGCGCGAGAGAAGAACTTGTCGCGCCGTCGTGACGGCGGGAGCTACAACACCGCGGCACCGGCGCGAGCACAGTCCTCATCCTCCTGAGCGGTGCCACCGCCCACGCCGCATGCTCCATCGACGGCGCCGTTCCGCAGAATCGGCACCGCCCCTTGGCCCATGATCATGTGACCACCGGAGGCTGCGGCGATCCCCGCCGGCGTTGGATGGTTCGCCCGCTCCGTCAGTTCCCCGCTTGCCCGGCCGAACGCGGCCGAGGCGATGGCCTTGCCCTGGCTGCCGTAGGCGCTGGCCCAAATCGCGTTGTCCATGCGCTGGAACGCCAGCAGTCTGCCACCGGCGTCACAGACCGCCACGCTGATCTTGATGTTGAGTTCCTTGGCCTTCGCGATTGCGCCCTGGGCGATTCGATTGGCATCATCCAATGACAGAGCCATGGCTGTTCTCCTTGTTCCGGGACGTTGAGGGGCTAAACCCCGACCGAATCATAGCTCATTTCCGCGAACGGGCGGGAGAGCCCTACTCCGCCGCTTCCGGCAGTTCGATCCCCGCCAAGGCCTGCCAGACGCGGATGACGAACGCATCGTCCTTCAAGCCCTGGCCATTGGCCGCGGCTGCCAGGAACAACTGATGCGCCGCAGCCGCCATGGGCAGCGGGAAACTCAGGCCCCGGGCCTGATCCAGCACAATCCCGAGGTCCTTCACGAAGATGTTCACTGCCGACAAGGGCGTATCGTCGCCGGCCAGGATATGTGGCACTCGATTCTGCCACATCCAGGAATTGCCTGCCGATTCCGAAATCACAGCATAGAGCGTTTTCGGATCCGCCCCTGCACGAATGCCAAGCGCCAAGGCTTCGGCCGCCGTCGCGATGTGCACGCCCGCCAGCAACTGGTTGACCATCTTCACGGTGCTACCGACGCCCACCTGATCGCCCAGATGCCAGACCTTGGAGGATATCGCGTCCAGCACCGGCCTTGCTTTGGCGAACGCGGCGTCCGATCCCGATGCCATGACCGTCATCGTCCCCGCATGCGCGCCGGCTTTTCCGCCGGAGACCGGGGAATCCAGCATCAGAAACCCAGCTTCCGTGATCCGCTTGTCCATGGCTCGCGCAGCCTCGGGCGCGATGGTTGCGCAGCACACGATCACCGAGCCTTTTGTCATGCCGGTCAGGCAGCCGGGAGCGTCGCCAACGCCGAACAGCACCGCTTCGGTTTGAGTGGCGTTGATGACGAACGCGACAATGGCTTCCAGGTCGGGTGGCAGATCGGCGGGGGATGCCACAACCAGACCTCCGGCGGCCGCAAAGTCGGCTCGACCCTGCTCCCGCAATTCGCACCCGGTAACTTCATGGCCTTTGCGCAAAAGGTTCAGAGCGGCCCCCATCCCCATGGTGCCGAGGCCAATCACACCAACCTTCATCTCCTATTCTCCCTATCGGTTGCCGCGAAATCGCTCGACCGCGGCAACCAGCGCGCGCCGTATCCCGCTTTCCAACGCTGAGTGTCCGGCATCGGGCACCACCGTTAGACGAGCATTTTGCCAGGATGCCGCAAGCTCGAATGCCGTCCGTGCCGGGCAGATCATGTCGTATCGGCCCTGCACAATTTCGGCCGAAATATGGGCGATACGGCCCATGCCCCCGAGCAGTCCGCCCTGAGGCAGGAACAGGTCATGCGCGAAATAGAAAGCCTCGATCCGAGCCAAGCCCAGGGCGGTCCGGTCCTGCGCGAAAGACGACACCGTGTCCGGGCTGGGAAGCAGGGTGCTGCAGGTGCCTTCGTAGATCGACCAGGCGCGCGCCGCGGGGAGGTGGACGACCGGGTCTGGATCGGTCAGCCGCCGCAGATACCCGCCCAGGAGATCGTTGCGCTCCTGCTCCGGCAGGTAGCCGCTGAACTGGGCATGCGCATCTGGAAACACAGCTGACATTCCGTACAAGAACCATTCGACTTCCAGCGCTCGCCCCAAAAATACGCCGCGCAGCACGCAGCCGGACACGCGATCCGGATGGGTCTGGGCATAGGCCAAGGCCAGAGTCGAGCCCCAAGAGCCACCGAACAGCAACCATCTCTCCACGCCGAGATGGCGTCGCAGCACTTCGATGTCGGCGACCAGATCCGGCGTGGTATTGTTTTCCAGGCTGCCTAACGGCCGGGAGCGGCCGGCCCCGCGTTGATCGAAGATGATGGTCCGCCAGAAGCTCGGATCAAAGAACCGACGATGCACCGCACCCGCGCCGGCGCCCGGTCCCCCATGCAGGAACAGCACCGGTTGGCCGCGTGGATTACCCACCTGTTCCCAGTACATGACATGTTCGGCGGACAACGGCAGATAGCCGGTCTCGAAGGGTCCGATCTCAGGAAACAGGTCGCCACGGGGCATGGCTAACAATGCTATAGGAACCGACGGTGTGGTGGAACAGGGGTTGGTGCCCCGGAGGTCATAACCATGCAACGGCTTTGGGTGGGATTGGGTGCCCTGCTGGGATTTGGTGGCGTGGCAATGGCTGCGTTGGGGGCTCATGGGTTGGGGCATCTGGATCCCTCGGCGATGCGCATGGTGCAAAGCGCCGTGCAAATGCAGGGATGGCACGCCTTGGCTCTGTTGGGCTGTGGCCTCTGGGCCCCGCGGGGTGGTTGGCTAGCCGATGCGGCATGAACGGCATTCGCTGCGGGGGCGGTGCCGTTCTGCGGCTCGGTCTATACATTGGCGATCGGCCAGATCGGTGTCGGCTTCGCGGCGCCGATCGGCGGCTCGGTCCTGATGGTCGGATGGTTGCTGCTGGGCCTGTCCGCATTGCGGGCGCGATGACCACGCCGCTATCGATGACCGACGAAGCGCCGGTGTGCCGGGCGGCTTACCTGGCCGCGGAGGGGTTCGAGAGGCCGTTGCAGGCCGAACTGACGCGGCTTGGTATTGGTGTGTCGATCTGGCATGACCGATTGGCGCTGTCGCCCGATCCGCCGGTGCCCGTTGCCTGGGCGTTGGATATCTGGACGGACCCACGGGAGATCGTTGTGGCATCGGTCAAGGCGGGCGCGAATTCGTTGCGGGCCATGCAGTGCAACTGGTCTGCCTATCCTGTCGCGCATTTCCGGCGATGGGCCCTGATCCAGGACCAGTTTCCTCCGGTCAAGGCGCCGGCGCTGGTGTTTCCGTCCGTGGCACCAACAGCCCATCTCGGGGCTTGGACTCTGCTTGCACCGGACCGGATGCTCGCCAGCCCGACGAAAACCAGTCCCTTCGTGAATGGCGAGCCCCGATTCGTCGAGGATCGCGCCGGCCCGCCAAGCCGAGCCTATTTGAAGCTGTCGGAGGCGTGTACGCGGATGGGGGCGTGGCCGAGACCAGGAGAAACCTGCCTGGACTTGGGCGCTTCTCCCGGAGGGTGGACCTGGGCCCTGGTTCAATTGGGCGCGACGGTTGTCGCCGTGGACAAGGCTCCCCTGGATTCCGCGGTTGGCGCCATGCCTCATGTCACGGAACGGCGACAGAGTGCGTTCTCCCTGGCGCCGGAGCCGGTGGATTGGCTTTTCAGCGACGTGATTGCGTATCCAGATCGCGTGCTGGGCCTGATGCGTCGTTGGGCCGAGGCGGGCGCCGCGAAACGGATTATGGGTTGGCAGACGAGTTTGCCATGATCCCCGGGGCCAGGCTCCATCATTTGTTTCACAATAAGCATGAATTGACCCTGATTTGGACGCGTCCGGACCTCTGACTCTATTGATGGAGGTATACCCCAACTCCCGGAAAATCCGTCCCATGGGGCTTTAAAGCCCGGATTTCTTGCAATTCGCTATCAGCGATGAGCGGACGGACTCTCTCCGCCGAAGACCGCGCGCATCTTCTTCGGATAATGTGCCGCTAAACACCGAGCTCGGTACATCGGCGCATGAACACATTGCTGCTGTTCGCCGACGGCCGGGTGGCGGAGCGAGTGGCCGAGGTTCTGTTCATCGACATCGAGACAGTGCGCGAACATTGTCGGCTGTATCAGGCATCGGGCAGCACCGGGGGGGCGAACGTCCAGCCGACCGCGAGCGCGATCAGAGTTGTGTTGGGCAATGCCCGTTACAACCATTCGAAAGAGCTCAAGGCTTGGCTGGCGTGCGACGATTGTTGGGTTGAACTGGTCGACTGCGGGCGTATGCGCCGAGCCTGAACCTGATCGAGCGCTTCTGGTGGTTGCTCAAGATAAGCACGATCTACCATGAGTACTTTCCCACCTTCGCCGACTTGAAGGCGGCGGCGGAGAGGTCCTTCCTCAGCCTCGACAACTATTGGGCCGAAATCGACAGCCTGATCACGGGTCAAATTCCATTTTATCAGGAAATTCAACCACCAGGCACCATGGGTAAGCGAGTTCGGCTAGGGGCCTTCAACTTGGAGAATACCAGCTCGATCGGATTAAGATCTGGAGAACATGGGAGAAAGTACAAGACAGTTGCACCGGCACCGTCAATCGCCGTCCTGACGCCCGCCACTTTGTGAACCGCCAGATTGTCCATGATGACAATGGCGTTCGGCGTCAGCGTCGGCAAAAGAAATTGTTCAACGTAATCAACGAAAATATTACCGTTCATCGCTCCGTCCGATCACCAGCAGCGCGGTAATCCGATCGTTCCTCAGCGCCGCGACGAAGGTCGTGGTTTTACGATGGCCATGTGGCGTTTTCGCTACCAGGCGTTGCCCTTCCTCCGAACGACCGCGCAGGTGCGTCATGTTCGTGGCAGTCCCGGTTTCGTCAATAAACACCAGACGGCCCGGAGCCAGTGATGGCTGCGCCGCACGCCAAACTTCGCGTGCTGCTTTCACGTCCGGCCGATCGCGCTCCGCCGCATGGAGCGTCTTCTTCTTGAAGGGGATGTCGTGGCGGGCATAGAACCGCCGCAAACTCGACTGACTTCTCTTCAGGCCACGCACGTTCGATAACCGATCCCAAATCTCCGCCAGCGTCGCGTCCGGCTCGTCCCTGACCAGGGCTAGTGTATCGATCCTAACAAATAGTTCCCATGCTTGCCCAGGCGTGCGAATCTGACAGCATGAAGAAGACCTCTGCATGCATCTGGTTGTCTCCTGCGGATCGGGCGACGCTGGAAGGTTGGGTTTCGGGGCGGAACACGCCACAGAAGCTGGTCTGGCGAGCGCGGATCGTGCTGCTTGCGGCTGATCGGGTCCGGGTAATGACGATCGCCC
>Ga0209514_10010356_pt1 | contig 10022 bp, 8 predicted proteins | sample Subgrocontami58m_FD_187452 | JGI IMG/M metagenome (GOLD analysis project Ga0209514, IMG submission 187452) | Subsurface groundwater microbial communities from S. Glens Falls, New York, USA - GMW37 contaminated, 5.8 m (SPAdes) (version 3) | ecosystem: Environmental > Aquatic > Deep subsurface >... | reverse complement strand
TGATCGTTGCGGTTGGCGCCCTCGTGCTCGAGCCCGACCGGGACTCCCGCGCCTTCGCTGAGAACCGATCGTTTCGCCCCTTTTTAGCTCTGTCAGTGGGATTCGGGCCCGTCTTCGCTCCGCCCAGGGGCGCCTTGGTCAGCGCGCCATCGGCTGCCAGCCAGGCCCAGTCGATCCCGACGACCGCGTCGTAGTCCAACAGCCCCTGCCGCCAGAACTCGTGGAACACGCCCGCCTGCTCCCACTCCTGGAAGCGCCGGTGCGCCGCCGAGGAGGAGCAGACGCCGGTCGCCTTGAGCGCGTTCCACTGCATCCCCGTCCTGAGCACCAACAGGATCGCGTCCATCGCGTCACGGTTCGGCACGCGCGGCCGGTGGCAACCCAACGGGTGCGGCGGCGGCGCAGGCAAAAGCGGCTCCATCCGCTCCCACAGCCAATCCGGGATCCGCCAGCCATCGTCCCTGACCACAAGACCCATCCCCGCCTCCCTCGTCGATGACGAAGAAGGCTTCGCCGTCAACTCTCGCGTCCCTCCAAGCGGGATAGGCCCTTAGCTCGTCGAGTTTGCGACGGAGCGGCTCAGGGACGGCCCTCTCTGAGGACACGGGTTCGAATCCCGTATGGGCCTTTTCTTACCGCTTGGCTACGCGGAAACCGCATGGTTGAGCTGGTCAAGTGTGTCACGAAGGGCGCACAAGCTCGTGCGGTGCAAGTTGACGTACGTGATCGCGGAACTTTCGGTTCGATCCGGCTACAGCAAGCCGAGCTGCGCGTTCACCTTCGGCGGCGGCTTGCCGGTGCCGTCAAGCCCGAACTGCCTGTCGAGTTTCTTCAACTCACGCGCTGGCACGAGCGCTCGCATCTTCGGCAGCCGGAGATGGCTACGGCCGATCCTGGTCCGGTGACGGGGGTTTGCGTCGCAGCGCCAGTGCGGCACACCGCCCCAGTGCCCGAAGTGGACTGACTCTCCGCAACCGCCACTCGTGCAGACGACCACCCCGTCCTTCGGCATCGGATCGCCAATGCTGCGCGAGAAGCAGCTGCTCTCGACGCAACGCCAATAGAAGGGGTCGTCGCGCCCCTCGGCGGCGACGATTTCGCCGCCGCAGAAGGGGCAAGCGCCTTCGCCCGCTTCGCGTTGCTCATATGCGCCGAGCAGCTCCTCGAGCCGGAGCGTGCGCTCGTAGTCCTCGACGACCGCTCTGCTCCGGCGGCGCTCCATGATCTCCTGCGTGTCGGAGAAGCTGAGTGGGTTCAGTGAGCCGTGCCAGAGCACGTTTTCGTCGACGAAGACGAGCTTCTCGTGCATCTTCGCCTTGTGGACGACTGTCACGCCCCAACTCGTAAGGGCGCGCTCGATGTGCCGGTAGCCCTCGAGCTGGCGCCCACGCTCCGCGTGCTCCTTCGTCACGACGACGACGCGCGCCCCGCGCTCGACAGCGGCGCGCAGCTGCGGCTCGAGTGAGGCCACGCGGTCGTAGGTGAGGAAGGGAGAAAAGATCACGAGCCGGCGTTCGGCGGACTCGAGATCGACGAGCAGGTGGTGGTCGAAGCTGTCTTGGGTAACGACGAACCGCTCCCCCTCGATTCTATCGCCTCCTTTCGGCTGAACCTGGGCCCGGGCCGCCCGAGCCGAGAGCCCCGCCGGGATGAGCTGCGCCGCCTCGACGACCGGATAGCGCTCGCGCAGGAAGTCGATCAACTCGCGGACAAATGCCTTCTTGCCCTGCTTCGTGATGTAGTCGAAGTCGCCGACGATGATCAGCCGCCGCTGCGCGCGGGTAAGTGCGACGTTCAGGAGCCGCTTGAAGTCCTCATTCAGCCCGGGCATGAACATGGCGACTTTCCAGTGCGGCTCGTCGTTGACGAGGTCGAAGATCATCACGGGCGCCTCGCTGCCCTGGAAGGTGTGGGTGGTGCCCGCGCGCACTTCGGGGTCGAGCTTCTGCTCGCGGATGAGCAGGTTGATCAGCTTCGCCTGCGGCCGGTAGGGCGCGCCGATCAGGATTCGCGGGCGCCCGCCGGTGATCCCGGGCCGCTCCTCCAGAAGGAGCATCTCGGCGATGTCGACGCACGCGGTCGCGGAGAGGAAGTTGAGCCGGCTCGTGCGACCGGCATTGTTCACGCTCGTCACCCAGGCGTTCAGCGAGCCCGTGTCGACGAGCAGCACCGGTGAGTCGTAGCCCCACTCGCGCTCGTACCAGCCGTCGAGCACACCGTCGTCTTCGACACGGGCACCGTTTCGGAGCGTCCCGCCGTAGAGAAAGTGGTTGGGGATCGCGCTGATCGCCGGGTGCATCCGGAACTGCTCCTGCAGTTGGATGAAGTGCGCGGGCGGCTCGCCGGCCTCGAAGTCTCTCTTGACGCCCGATACCTCGAAGACGTCGCGGCCGAGCCACTTCTCGGCGAGCTCGTCGTCTGAGTGCTTGATCGGCGGTAGCTGGCGGAAGTCGCCGACGATGACGACGTTTGCATCGGCGAGGCTGGCTGCGACCCAGAGCGCCGGAATCGGTGCCATGGACGCCTCGTCGAGGACGACAGTATCGAAGCGCCGTTTTTGCACCGATTCGCGCTTGTACGCGCGCGTCAGCGTTGTGGCGACCACGAGCGCCTCGCCGATGACCAGCTCCTCAACCCGCTGCAGCTCGTCCTCGATCTTCTCGAGTCGGCTGTCGATTGCGCGGATTCGGTCATTGAGTCCCTGGCGCTCGATGCGCAACGCGGCCGCGTCCGTGCCGATGACGATCTCCTTCGCCGCCACGTGTGCGCGTTCGATCTCCTCGAGGACATTCTCGGCGCTTCCGCCGCGGGCGGTGCTCAACCCCCACTCGCGCAGAGCGGTCAGCCGCCCGAGCAGCTCGCTCTCGAGATCGCCGCGAGCAGATGCCGCCTGCGCGCGCGCTGATGCCGCCTCCTCTCGCGTCGGCGCCAGTGCGCCCTCGAGGGTCTCAGCCTCCTCGATCGCAAGCTCGGGGGTTCGCTGGTGGGTGATTACGAAGGCGCCTCGCGGCTCGGCCAGCTCCTCCCGCTCGGCGCGCAATACCTCGACCTGCTGGCGCTGTCCTTTGTCCTCTCCTAGCGCTTGCGGTTCCCCGAGCTCCGGCAAGCTCCGAACGACGGCCGCACATTCCTCTGCTTCAATCTTGAGCGCCTCGATGGTCGCCGCGTGGGTCCGCTGCGTCGCGCTTAAGAGCGCGTGTCGGTTCCGGAGGCTTTCAATCAGTTGCGCCTGCTCCTCCGGCTTCGGTAAGCCGCGCCATCGCCGGACGAGTCCACTCACCTCGACTGCCTGCTCGAGTAGCGCCTCTGCCTCGGCGCGGGAGGAATCGAGCGCCGCAACCTCTTCCGCGGCCGCGGCGGCGAGCGGCCGCTCGCGCGCGATGTCCGCTTCAAGCTCGGCGAGCCGTTGCTCGATCTCGGCTCGGATCTCGCCGAGCCGCCGCTCGCGGCGGAGCGCTTCGCGCGCGCTTTCCGCGCGAGGACGAACGACCTCCGCTTGCTGTTCGAGCGCGGCGAGCCGACCCTCCGCCTCGCCACGACGCTGCTCGAGCTCATGCAAGCGCCCGAGCGCCGCGTTTGACGCTTTGATGTCGTTCTCCGCCACCGGCAGCCACTCCCAGATGGCAATCAGCGGTTCCACCTCGAGCAGGCGGGCGACCTCGCCCGTGCGTTCGAGCGTCAAGTCGTCCCGCTCGGCCGCGAGCGCCGCTCCGCGCTCGTCGATGTGCGTTTGCGCCAGAAGCCGCGGCCGCTCGAGCAGCGCCTGCTCCTTCGTGACGCCGAGACGAAGAACGCTGCCGTCGACGAGCTCCTCGCCAAGCTCGCCCGCGATCTTGAGGATCGCCTGATCGACGGCCGCGTTTGTGTGCGAAACGAGCAGCAGAGGGCGACCGCGGCGAAGGAGCTCGAAACCGATCTGCCCAATTGTGCGCGTTTTGCCGGTGCCGGGCGGACCCCAGATGAAGGTCGTGTCGCGGCCGACGCTGCTTGCGACTGCCGCCATCTGCTCGACGTTCAAGGCGCTCGGCTCGATCGCCGCCGGCTCGCCGGAGGGGGCCGCGTCGCCGAGCAGCCGATCACCGGCCGGGTTCTCCTTATCGGCGAGCTCCTCGATCCGCTCGATCAGCGTTCGTAGCAGGTGCGTGAGGTCGCTCTGCAGGGCCGCCCGCGGGACGAACGCGCCGAGATCGAGAGGCACGCTGAGCGTGACAGCCAGACCGTCGACCGAGATGATCGTCGTCTCCACCGGCTTCGCGCCGGGCACGTACAGGTCGCCCGGCGAGTCATCGGGCGCGTTCAGCGCCGACTCGACGAGGAAGAGATACTGATAGGCGCCGCCGACCTGCGCGATCCGCCGGCCGTTCACGAGCTGGATCGCGCCGCTGGCGGATGCCCGCCGCGCTGCCTCGAGCTCCTCCCGCAGCGCACTGCGGAACTCGGCGCGGACGCCGCGGAGCTCAACTTCCTCTCGCTGATCGGCTAACTGCACCGCCATCGTCTGCTGAGCCTACGCCTCGCCCGGAGCGGCAGCGAAATTCTCGGCCGAAGCTAACAGTGCGATCAAGTGGTTAGACCCAGGTCGCCGGGCTCGCCAGCCTTTCTCGCAGATAGCCTTGCCCGGTCACCGGGCTCTGAGTGCCCGAACGTTCGACTCCCCTACCGCCCGCGCACTGTGCCTTCTTTCGACGGAGCCAGTTAGGTCTTGCACTACGACACTCCGTCCTTCTCGAAGGCGCGCAGCCGGCGGCTGATCGTCGCGTAGTGGCAACCGAGCGCAGCGGCGATCTCGCGCAGGCGGTAGTCGCAGTCGCGATAGGCACGGGCGATCGCCTCGCCGAAGATCGAGCGCCGCTCGTTGCCGCGCGCGGTGACGTGGTAGCTGCCGCCGGAGCTCAAGCCGCAGCGGGCGCGCCATGAAACCAAGTTAGCGCGGCGAGCGTCGGCGAACGTCACAGCGGTTGCGTAGAAGTCCCGCGAGTTCCGAACCACGTGTTGGAATGGAAGACCTAACCCCGTCTTCACACAGCTCCCTCGGCGGCCAGCCACCCATGAACCGCGTCCACAACGTGTCAAGGCAGGACAGCTAGGCCCGCCGGTGAGCGATGCCGGCGACTTCATCTGCACTGGGCAGGACGCGAGCCCAGTCTTCGTGAAGCGCGATCGTCAACTCAGCAATCCTCGAGGCAAATCCTGTCTCGCGAGTCTCTGGATCGTCGTAAGGTGGGGCGCTTCCCTGGTACCGCAGCCGCTCCGCCTCGAACGTACGCTGATAACGACGGTAGACGTTCCAGCGGTCATGTGGGCGCTCGATCTGAGCGTAGCTGGCCGCGACGAACAGCGCAGCGGCGATACACACGGGCGCAAACTTTCCGAGCCAGAACGAGAAGTGTTGAGTCGATACCAAGATCAACACAGGTATGGAGGCCGTCCCGATGGTCATCGTCCACGCGCACGTCCTCGACCGCCGCTTGTTCTTGTCGGCTTTCGACTTCGTCGAGCGGATCGCGGCATTGCATTGGTCGAGCGGGCTGCCCGTTGGGAGGACCTGTTCGATCGCCTGATTTCGAGGCCAGAGCCGCACGCGACAACCTTAGTTCACCGAGCGCTCTCGCCGCTATCGTGCTTGAGAACGTTCTGTTGCGGGCCGACGACGTCGCCGTGCCCGCGGACCGCGTCGGTTGCGCCCGCGAGGAGCGTCGCCGCGAGCGCCGCTGCCGCAAGAGCCGCAAGTCCTCCCCTCATCCCGCGGCTGAGTGTCCCAGGTCGTGCCGAACGCGTCAATGCGAAGCCAGTCGGGTCTTGCACTACGACACCCGATTGTTCTCGAAGGCGCGCAGCCGGCGGCTGATCGTCGCGTAGTGGCAACCGAGCGCACCGGCGATCTCGCGCATCCTGTAGTCGTATTCGCGGTAGGCACGGGCGATCGCCTCGTCGGGCGGGAGCGTGCCGAGCAGCTCGGCAGCGGTGGTCGTGGTGGACGCCTGTGGCGCCGCGGCACCTGAGAAGCGGCCCGACGTCGGAGGTGTGGGCACGCACGAACGGCTCAGCGCCGAAGACGACGCCGCCGCCTGAGGGCTCGGGCCGGGCATCGCCTTGCTCCACGAAGGAGCGGAACCGAAGCCGCGCGGCGGGGCGAGTCATGTAAGCGGACTACAACACCTCACACCACCTCTACAGCTCACTCCTCGACGACTGCCGCGAGCGCTTGGTCAAGGCCGCGGCGGACGAGCGTGCGCAGCGATGGCCGCGCGATTCGTTCCAGGTAGCTGTCGAGTGCGGCCGAGTCGAAGCCTTCCGGCAAGGAGAGCTCGGGCAGGTAGAGGCGGCCGCCGCGCGGCGCCCGCAGGTAGACGCTGTCGAAGAGCGCTTTCTCCGGGGTTGCGAGGTAGCCCCGCTCGGGCGAGCCCGTGAAACCGGTGAAGAGCTCGGGGGCGAGATGGTGGATGGAGAAGCCTCCGAGTGCGCTCTGAATCCGGCGGCTCTTGCCGGTCGAGGCGACGGAGATTTCGGCGGGGATTTGCTCGATCATCCCGTGCCGGGCAAGCGCTGACCAGAACGACAGGTAGGCGGGAAAGGGCGCAGTCAGGTAGGGCGCGACGACGGCCGGGTCGGGGTCCGGGCCGAGGGCCCAGAGGCCGGGCCTGACCCGTAGGACGAGTCCGGCCTCGGCGAGTGAGCCGAGAAGCTGGCTTGCTCTGGCCGCGGAGATGCCGACGCGGGCGGCGACCTCGCCGGTCTCGACGAGCGGCAGGCCGAGCCGCAGCAGCTCCGCGTAGGCGTCGGTCGATCTCACGCGTCCTCCAGCAGCCGCTCGACAACGAAGTTCTGGATCTGCTGCCAGGCGGCCTCGTCGTAGAGCTCGGCGAGCTCCGGGTCGAGGAAGGGCGCCACCTGGTCGGCGAAGGCGGCGTAGGGCAGGTCGAGCGCGCGCGCCGCGGCCTCTTGCCGCAGCGGCGTGGCGGCTCCGGCGGCGCTGCCCGGGTGACCGCGCAGCAGCAGTTCGAGGTCGAAAACGTCGCGGGCCTGGGTCTCGTTCCGTCCGGCGAGCGCCGCGATCTTCTGCTCGGCCGCCGGGGCGGCGGTGTAGTGCATCACGGTCGGCGGCCGCAGCCCGTAAGGGGCGACAAGCGGTTCGGGGATGCGTTCCAGGGTTCGTCTCGTTTCTCCGTTTCGGCGGCTGAACTCGATCTTCGTGCGCAGCGGCTCGGCGCGTCCGGCAAGTGAGAGCGCTGCCTTCCAGCGTTGGGTCGTCTGGGTCTGCTTCGGCTTCGAGTAGGAGTCGAGCGCGAGCTCCGAGCTTGCAAGCAGGCTCTGCAAAGGCCGGGAGTCGAGCACGCCGTCGACGGTCTCTTCGAGAAAGACGGTCTCGATCCCGTCCGTGTCGAGGTCGATGTCTTCGCTGTAGCGGACGCTGCGAAAGAAGTAGCGTAGGTTGGCGCCGCCTTTCAGGGTGTAGCGGGCCTGCGCGAGCCGTGCCGCCAAGACCTGCAGGAAGGCGAGGTGGAAGAGCTCGATCGCCTGTGCATCCCGCAGCCTGGCCATGCTCTCACGGTACCGACGATCACGCTATTTCGCAATCGCAGGGATCGTGAGCTGGGCCGACTGGCAGGTTCGTCGCGCGCAGCCGGCGGCTGATCGTCGCGTAGTGACAACCGAGCGCACCGGCGATCTCGCACACCCTGTAGTCGTATTCGCGGTAGGCACGGGCGATCGCCTCGCGGAAGATCGAGCGCCGCTCGTCACCGCGCGCGGTGACGTGGTAGATGCCGCCGGGGAGCTCAAGCCGCAGCGGACGCGCCATGAGACCAAGCTAGCGCGGCGAGCGTCGGCGAACGTCACAGTAGTTGCGTGGAAGTCCCGCGAGTTCCGAACCACGTGTTGGAACGCAAGACCTGACTGTCTTCATGACCGGTCGCGTCCCACGTGCGTGACAACTTCTTCGCCTACGGCCATTTGACACCGTCTCCGCTCTCTTCGCGGCCACGGCCGTCACGGGTGCGAATGGAGGTGAGTAGAAGGCGCTCCCCACAGCGATGGACGGACCTGACGATGCCCTGGCCACGTAACGAAATCATGCGCCGGCGATTCCTGGCCCTCTTCGCGACCGCGGCTGCGAGCCTCGTCGCGATCGGCGTCGGCGCGTTCCTGCTTAGCCGCGGGGAAGACGAGGAAGGCAAGGCCGCTCCCGTCGAGGCATCTACTCGCAGCCTCATTCTCTACACGATCGGTGCCTCGACGGACCCCTACCGGGACTCGTCGCCGAACGGCTTCGGTGTTGCCCGCCTTCGCAACGAGCGGTTCGTCCGCGTCGCCGAGGTGCGGAACGAGCAGCTCGGTTGGTTCAACGGCGCCGAGTGGCTCGATCGCCGGCGGATCGTCGTCCCGCAGGGTGCGCCGCCGTTTCGCCGCCGGTTGATCTTCCGCCTCAGCGACTCCGACCTCGTCCGCGAGCGCCCGCTGCCGCTGCCGGGACGAGACACAACCGTCGCTTTCTCGCCCGATCGCCACTCGATCGCCTCAGAGCCGATCGAACCGTGCAAGCCCGAGCAGAAGACGGTCTGGGAATGCTACCGCCAGACCGGCGAGATCTACCTGCAGCGAGCGGACGGGAGTGGCCGTCGTCTTCTTTCCGAAGGACACCTCGACGCGTGGACGCCTGACGGGCGACTACTCGTCACGAGCCTCGACTACAACAAGCCCTACGCCGCGCTCGACGTACAGACCGGCGACAGGTCGCTGCCGCTTGACCCGAAGAGGATGGCCACCTTCGCCGGCACGAGCGGTGCCGCCGTCGTCGGCACGCCCCGCTGGTCAGCCGACGGGCGCTATATCGCCGCCCGCATCTCGGCCCGCTGGCCAACCAAGGCCACACTGGCCGCAGTCGTCATCGCCGACACGAGCGGCAAGCCGCTCCGGCTTCTGCACTCACGCTACGTCATCTCGATGTTCGCCTGGTCGCCGAAAGGCCACCGCCTGGCCTACACGACAAGCGGTTTTCCTGATCCGCACGAGCTCTTCATCGTCGATTCGCCAGAGGCGCCGGCGCGGCGAGTCATGACGACCGAGCGGCACTTCGACTGGGTGAGCTGGGCACCTGACTCGCGGCGCCTCGTTCTCGACGACCCGGTCGAGAACCTGTGGTGGCTCGTACCGGCACAACCGCCGTACACCTTCGTGACTTCGCCGCGCCTCGGCGGCCGTCCGCTCTGGTGCTGCCCCGTCAACATGTACGCGACGCAATGACGCACGGCCAACGCGCGACGTTGTAAGCAGATGCTTCTATGGGAGTCAAGTCGCCAGCGGCATCCCTTCTCGCGGCTGGGCCTAGAAGCGGCCGCGGCCGAAAAAGCCGAGCAAGGCAAGCACGAGCACGACGATCAAGATGATCCAGAGCAAGCTCATTTCGGTGCTCCTTTCGTGACCCTGTCGTTGCGACACGCCCTCGCTGTCCTGACTCATTCCCGCCGATCGCACACCCCACACCTACCGAGGTGACGGTTGGGGCACGTGTGACGTATAACGAGAGTGATGGACTTCTCCAGACGCGTCGCGTTCCTCGCGGCGCTCGCGCTGCTCGTGGCCGCCGCCGCGCTGGCCGGGACCGCCGGCCGCTCGGCAGCCGAGACGGCGAAGACGCCGCGTCTCGCCGCGTTCGGCTCCTGCGGCCAGCTGCTCGACTATGCGAAGTCGAACGCGAGCCGCTTCGTCGGCCCCTACGGTCTCGGCTCGCCGCTCGGCCGGGGCGGGATCGTCGAGGCGACGCGCGACGCGGCACCCCAGCAGGGCGTCGACTACTCCGGCACGAACGTTCAGGAGGAGGGCGTCGACGAGCCCGACATCGTCAAGACGGACGGCAACACGCTCTTCGCCGTCGCGAACGGGAAGCTGAACGCGGTCGACGTCAGCGACCCGAAGCCGCGCCTCCTCGACACGCTCGCTCTCGACCCGGCCATGAGCCACGAGCTGCTCCTGTACGGCGACCGGCTGCTCGTCCTCTCGCGCGGCGGCTACTGGATCGAGCC
>Ga0209514_10010352_pt1 | contig 10023 bp, 10 predicted proteins | sample Subgrocontami58m_FD_187452 | JGI IMG/M metagenome (GOLD analysis project Ga0209514, IMG submission 187452) | Subsurface groundwater microbial communities from S. Glens Falls, New York, USA - GMW37 contaminated, 5.8 m (SPAdes) (version 3) | ecosystem: Environmental > Aquatic > Deep subsurface >... | reverse complement strand
CCGTCGCTGAACTTGGTCGAGGAGCCGGCATAGACGAGCTTCGCCCCGCGGCGGCGGGCGAACTCGAGCACGGCGAACGTGCCGTACTGGTTCAGGTCCCAGACCTGTTCCACGTCCTCAAAACTTTTCTCGACGCGCGAGTACTCGCCGAGGTGGTAGATGAGGTCGGGCGTCTCGGGAACGTGCTTCTCGATATCCTTCGTATGACCCTCGCGGTACTCGATACCGGATATGTGATTCTCGCGGCTGCCGGTGAAATAGTTATCGAGCGAGATGACGCGATGGCCGTCTTTGTGGAGACGCGCGCACAGGTGCGAGCCGATAAAGCCCGCCCCGCCGGTCACAAGGATAAGCTTCTTGTCTTTCATAGTAGGAGACTAGTATAGAAAAGCGAGGAAGGCGAATTTCTAAAGGAGGATGAACGCACCGCCCGCGACCACTATCACGCCGAGCAGCCCAAGCGTCCATGGTGAGCGGAGGAGACCGTCGGCACGGGTCGAAGCGGCTTTAGCCGGAGGCGACGCCGCCCCCACGGCGGCAGGTTCTGCTGTCACCGCGGGGGCATCTACTGCTTCGTCATGTACTGGAGCGTTTGTTCTCGCGCTTAGTATCGGCTCGACCTCCGATACTTTTTTATAACTCGCCGCATCAGGGGAAGGTTGCGGGACTGGAGTCGGAGGATAGGCGGCCGCCACCTCGCCGCTCGGATAGAGAAGGAAGGCCGAATCGGCAGTCGGCAGCTCGATGACCTGTGAGGGGAAAAGGACGGTACGACCGGCAAGGATGTGCGTGTCCTCGGGAATCTTGAATTGTCGTCCCCCCATAGATAAGCGCCAGAGCGAGAGGTCGAGCGTACGCGAGTCGTTGTTCGCGAGCGTGATGCCACGAGACGATAGCGAGGCAATTTTGATGCGCGCGTCCTTCACCGTCACGACTACTTCAGCCTGCGTCTTCCCCCCGTCAGAAGTCGTTGTGCGGACGATGGCGAGATACTCTCCCGGGTCATAATAAGAATGAAAGACGCTTGCTCCCGTCCGTCGCATCCCGTCCCCGAACGACCACGTCACCGTCGCATCGTCGCGTCTATTTCCCTTACCGTCGTATACGACGGCGGTAAACGCGCTTTCTGCGCCGGACGACACGGTACGGGCGTTATCGGTGAGTATGCGGAGTGCCGGTATGGGCAGATATTCCGTCGGCCCTCCGCCAGAAGTGAAGGGGGTTGTTGTATCAGACGCATCGGAAGAACCATCGGGAGGAGCCGGGTCATCCGATGAAGCGACAGCGACCGTCTTGGACGAGTCAGACATTGAAAGGCCGGTCGCAGTGGAGGTGGCCGAGATGAGGACGGTGTAGGTGCCGTCGGCGACCCGTGCTCCTGCGCTGTTCGTTCCGTCCCATATTTTCGGCGTCGGGTTGGTGACACTCTGGCTTGAGTAGAGCGACTTGATGAGAACGGCACCCGCGGAAATAATCTTGATGGACGCTTTCACCGGCTCGGAAAACGCAGTGTCGATGCTGGTGGTCGTCGCGAGACCGGATGCGGCCGTTGCCGTCGGATAGATGGTGCCGTGCGAGATAGTGTACGTGGTAAGTGTCGGTGCGTCGGCCGCGTAAGTGACTACGGGGAAGAAGACAGCTAGTGCACACAACGCGATGGCGCGCATGGGAGTTGTTATGACTCGCCCTTGAGCACATTCCGCAACGCTTCCTCGGGAACTTCAAAAGGTCTCTTCCCCTCCGCTGTTGGAGCCGATGGCGATGCGGGAGGAGTCTCCCGTACAGGAACCGGAGCGGGTTGTTCCGGCTGCGCATTGCTCACCGTCTCGGGTTTCCCCTTTTGCAGCGCATCAGAGAGCGCGCCTTTAAGCGACTGCTGATGTTGCGATTGCTTCTCCTCCCTCTCCGCGCCGCCCTTCGCTGTCATAGCGCGCAGTATCGCTTTGAGGTCTTCGGTGCTCTTTGTGGACGGTGTCGGCGGCACCGGGCGTACGACTCCCGCTGGAGCTCCCGCATCGGGACCCCTGAGGGGAGGTTTCGGCGAAGGGTGAAGCGTCGGTGGATGATGTGGGAATGGCCGTGCCGGCTGCGGTCTCGCGACATCTTTCTGCGGCGGGGGCGCATATTGTACCGGTTTCTTCCGCATACGCGCGTCAAACGGTACCGGGGCCGCCGCACTCACCGCGAACTCTTCCATAATGGCCTTTTCGATGCCGGCGCGCGGAGCGGAAAACTGCGCACGTGACGACGCAATGACCTGTTCCCGGTACGATACAGGAGGTGCTTCTATCGGCGGGATGGTGACAGCCGAGAACGGCTGGGAGCCGACACCGTCGATCATCAGTGTGAGATATATCTGCCGTCGGTCGAGCCCGACCACATCCTCTTTCGTGAATCGCGGCATAAAGATAGTCTCCAGGACCTCGGCATCGAACGGCCCGACGCGGAATACAACTGTCGTGCCGACGTTGCCGAACACAGCATCACGCACTTCCTCCTCCATCTGCTCGATGTACTGGTGCGCGATGACGAGATTCAGTTTGTATTTGCGGGCCTCGGAGAGGATCTCGGCGAACGTCTCGTTCGCAAAATTCTGGAACTCGTCGACGTAGAAATAAAAGTGCGGAAGCTTCGCGAGTTCAGGCGTCGGCAGGTTCGCGCGGCTCATCGCGGCGAGGAAGAGGCGCGTCGTAAGCATCGAACCGAGCAGACGCATATTGGTCTCGCCTACAAGACCCTTGGAAAGGTTTATGATGAGTATTTTCTTCTCGTCCATCATCGTACGGATATCGAAGGAAGATTTGGGCTGACCGATGATGTTCCGGATAAGCGGATTGCCGGTGAACTGGCCGACCTTGTTCTGGATGGCGGGCGTCGCCTCCTGAGTATAGCGGTCGCCGTAGTTAGCGAACTCCTTCGTCCAGAAGTCCTTCACGACCGGGTCCTTCACGTTCTCGACGACCTTGGTCCGATAGTCCTTGTCGGTATACATACGGTTGACGCCGAGCAGGGTCGCGTCCGGATACTCGAGCAGGGCGAGAAGCGTGTTGGTGAGGATATATTCCATGCGCGCGCTCCACGCGTCCTCCCAAATCTTCTTGAAGGTCGCCATCAGGCCGGAGACGACCAGGTGGCGCTTGTCGTAGCCGACGTCCTCCATCACATTGAATGCGATGGGGTGTTCGAGATCGAAGGGGGCGAAGTACACGACATCCTTGATGCGGTCCTCGGGGATGTAGTCGAGCAGACGCTCGACGGTGCCGCCGTGCGGGTCGATGAAGGCGAGCCCTTCGCCATTTCTGATGTCCTGAATCGCCATATTCTCAAGCAGGGTCGACTTACCCATACCTGTTTTACCGATGACGTACATGTGGCGGTCACGGTCCTTTGACTTGATGCCGAAGGGAACATGCTTCCCCCGCGCGTCAGTCGCCGCGAAGTAGGTCACACGCTCCGGATTTTCCATTACGCTCTAGTATACCAAAACCCCACGCCTCGAGGCGCAGGGCTTTGCTTTACGTATGGTTAAATCGAGGGGATCGGCTGCTGCTCTGCGGCCCGTGCCCGTGCCTCACGTGCGCGTTCGGAGAGGCCCATACCGAGCACGCAAGCGCCGAGTATGACCGCGAGCAATGTACGGATGGAAGCCGGAAGCCCCGAGAAGGGGGTGAGAATAACGAGGACACCGAGGAGAATCAGTACGCTGGTGCGGGACATAAAAAAAGTATATCAGGGCTCGATGATAACGACAAATTCGCCTCGGACGGCGTCGGGACGCGCAATAAAATACTGTTGCACTTCGGCAACGGTTCCCGAAATTACTTCTTCATGAACCTTGGTGAGCTCGCGAGCGATAGTGATTCTCGACACCTGCAATGCTCCTAATTCTTCAAGTAACTTCAGTACGCGGTGCGGCGATTCGTACAGCACGACCGGCAATTCGCTCGTCGCTATTTTTTTAAGTACTGTCTGGCGGCCTTTCTTGTGCGGCAAGAAGCCAAGAAAGGTGAAGCCGGGCGCGTCGAGCCCCGCGATGGAGAGTGCGGCGGTGAGCGCCGAAGATCCCGGTATCGCTTCTATCTTGATATCCCGTCCCACTTCGCCAGAGGCTTCGCGGGACCGGACAGCGGCTACAAGCCGCTGTCCGGGGTCGGAGATGCCGGGCGTGCCTGCATCCGAAACGAGCACGACATGCTCTCCTGCTTCAAGCCGCGCGATGACCTCGCCGGCTTTCTTCGTCTCCGTCGCGGCGTCGAGTCGCTGGAGCGGTTTTTTTATTTCGTACCGCGCAAGCAGCTTAGAGATGACACGCGTATCCTCGGCATAGATAACATCGCACTCTTTCAGTACCCGCAGCGCTCGCAAGGTGATGTCCTCCAAGTTCCCTATCGGCGTCGCCACAATCGAAAGTGTTCCCATAAGGTTACTTTACCTCACTTATTCAAAGACATCACGTTGACTTGCCTCTTCGGCGTAGTACGATCGTGATTGGAAACGTCTCCACGCCACCTTTTGAAAGGTCGGGATGAGTACCTTGACTCGAACCAGTTGGGAAAGAAGTTTCAGCGTCGGGAGCAAGAACAAGATTCGCCAGTTTGCACTCGCTATCGACGATCGGAATCCGCTGCACCACGACGACGAAGCGGCACAAAAAGCAGGATTCCGGGCGATCATTGCACCCGGTGTGATGACACTCGGGATGGTTTCCGCTGCAATTGCAGAGGAAATCCCCGGGGTCCTGATTTGCGAATTGAAGATGCGGTTCAGACGTCCGCTCTATGCCGGCGCGACACCGTCCGTGCAATGCACGGTCACGATGCAAGGTGAGCGATACGTGGAACTCGCGATTGTCGTCAACAACGAAGGAGAACCCGTGGCGAAAGGTTCCTGCCTTCTGAAACTCCCGCGGGAATGACTCACGCCACCCAAACGACCCTCTCGGGGGCCGTTTATTTTTTGCCGACAAGTACGTCGGCGACTTTGTAAATGTCGCCCGCGCCCATGGTGATGATGGTGTCGCCCGATTCAACTTCATTCAACTTTTTCTCAATAGCGTCGAAATCGAGCGCGGACGCCTCGGTACCGGTCGCACGGATACGCTCGGCGAGTATCTCGTTTGAAATAGTACCGTCGTCTACTTCACGTGCGGCATAAATAGGGGCGATACATACTTGGTCCGCATCGCTGAAAGCAACCGCGAACTCGTCGAGGAGGTCGCGCGTACGGCTGTAGAGGTGCGGGTGGAAAGCGACTATTATCTTTCCTTTTGTTTTGGCTCGCAATGCTTGTAGCGTCGCTTTTACTGCAGTCGGGTGGTGCGCATAATCGTCGTAGACCTCGGCACCTTTTGCCGTCTTGCCTTTGTATTCAAATCGGCGCCAGGTGCCCTGAAAGACCGCGAGCGAGGCGCGGATAGTATCGTCTGAAATGGACGGGTACGCGACGCGCGCGGCCGCAGCGGCCGCGCGGGCGTTCATCTGATTGAACTCTCCCGGCAGGCGTAGTTCATACGCTGGTTCTTTGGTGTAATCAATAACTTTTACTCCGCCAGCTGGCGAATGCGCGACGAGCAGGGGCGCGATATTTTTATCATTCGGATTCGTGACAATCGCACCGTCTGCAGGCACTTTCTCAATCGCTTTCTTGAAAGTCTCTTGCAACGCAGAAAGTGATGGGAAAAAATCAGTGTGGTCCCATTCAACATTGGTAAGTACTAAAATCTTTGGAGAAAGTTCCAGCAGGTGGTTCTTGTATTCGCATGCCTCAACGACAAAAAGATTAGAAGTACCGGACAGATAATTCGAGCCGAAATCTTTTACGATAGAGCCCACAACCGCGGTCGGCGACGCTCCCGCATCTTTCAATATCTTCGCGAGCATCCCGGTCGTCGTCGTCTTCCCGTGCGTGCCCGCTACGGCAATCGTCTTCTTTCCCCTTGATACTTCCCCCAGCATTTCAAAATACGAGTACTGCGGGATGCCGCGTCGAACGGCTTCAATGCGTTCTACATTTTCTGAATGCGCCGCGTCGGTATACACGACCAAATCTGCGTCATTTGGGATATTTTGAGCGTTGTAGCCGATTGTTATCGGTATGCCGAGCTTCTCTACCGCGTCCAGCGTGGGGAACCTCGCATTATCCGAACCGGTCACCTGTGCGCCTTCGCGAAACAGCATTTGCGCAAGTGCAGACATTCCCACACCGGCAATACCAACGAAATGAATTCTTTTGCTCTTTTCCATAGGCCTAATCTACCACTTCAATGACATACGACGCATCGGGGAGCAACTTCGCCACGTGCGAGCGGAAGTGCGGCGTATCCCTGCTCACGAGGAGCCGGAGGTTCCCATCACCGACCTCGCGCGGCCAGAGCTGTCGTTTGACGCGGTCTGCGACCGCTTCTGCAGGATCAAGAAACGGCACATCCCCGAGTACCTTGCGTAGGGACGAGAGAGCGAGCGGATAGTGCGTACAGGCGAGAATGATAGCGCCGTATCTCTCCAGGTCATACGGAGCGAATGCGGCCGCTATCAGCCGTTCCTGGTCCGCCGCGGGAACGCCGAACTCTATCGCGCCGGCAAGTTTGGAAATGGCGACTGTATCAATCGTAATGCCGAGCATCCGAAAAGCGTTTTGATAGAGCTCAGAGAGGACGGTCGCCGGCGTGGCCGCGAGCAGGACAGGCCTTTTGAAATCCTTAAAACAGCTCACCGTCGGCCCGACCATTTCAACAAGACTTTGCTGTGCGAGTCCGAGCACGTCAAAGAGCGAGACCGCGAGTGAGGCCGAGACGCTGTTGCAGGCGCTCACGATGCTGGTCGCGCCGCGCGCCTGAAGCACGCGAATGCTGTTAACGGTAAGCCGCGAGAGTTCTTCGCGTGTCTTTTCGCCATAGGGCGCGTTCTTAATATCGCCGAAGTAGAGAATATCGGCCGATGGCATCTGCTCCCGTATCGCCTTCAGCACCGTCAGCCCTCCCGACCCCGAATCAAAAATCCCGATCATGTTGTCATTTTCTTCACCAACGCATTGAACTGGTCGCCGCGGTCGTACTCGTTCTTGAACATGCCGAACGAGGCGAAGGCGGGCGAGAAGAGAATACTGTCGCCTGATTCTGCGTGCGAAAACGCATCGGCAACTGCATCGGCGATACTTCCATATATGGTAGTGCCCGATAGTTGGTCTTTGATGCGGTCAGTGCCGGTACCGGCGAGCAGGATGACCCGCTTGACCTCTCCAAGCTTCGCGAGCAGTGCGTTCATATCAAGACCCTTATCCGCGCCGCCCATGATGAGTACCGTGTGCGCAGAATCGAGAGCAGAAAGGGCGGCGAGTGTCGCTTCAGGTGTCGTCGCAGTCGTGTCGTTATAGACCTTCACGCCGTTCTTCTCTCTGATAAGCTCGAGCCGTCCCGGCACGCCGGCAAATGCCTCGAGCGCGCGACGGCTGGCGTCGTCAGAGACTTCGAGCGCGCGAGCGGCAGCGAGCGCGAGGGCTGCATTATAGCGGTTGTGCATACCCGGGACTTTGAGAACCCAGGTATCGGGGAGTTTCAATTCGTCGGCGATAATTGTCTGTGACTCTATTTTCTCGCCATACCTATCAATAATCGTCGGCGCGCATTGCTTGCCGAGAACGAGCGTGTCCTCCGGCTTCTGATACAAAAATATATTCGCTTTGTCGGCGAGATATGTGTTAGGTGAATCCTTGTAGTAATTGAGATGGTCTTGGTAGAGTGTCGTGAACACGGCGATATGCGGGCTCATCTTCGCTTCGCCCCAGCCCTGTAGCTGCCACGAATCGAGCTCGAGCACAGTGATATGCTCCGGCGTCGCTTCTGTAAGCAGCGCAAGATTAGAGATGCCACGCACGTTCCCGCCGAGCACAACCGGCTTCCCTGCTTCTTTCAAAATCGCATGCACCATATGCGCGACTGTCGACTTGCCGCGCGTACCCGTTACGCCGATGACGGGTACGCCGGAGAGCTCGGCAAGCAGGTCCGCGCTCATACGGACCGGTATGCCGTTCTTCTTCGCCTCGGCGATATACGGTGAGTCAAGCGGCACACCCGCCGCTTTCAAGATCATGTCGCGGTCACGAAAATCTTCGAGCCGATGTTCGCCGAGAACGAACGCGATGTTCGGAAATGATTCGAGTTGCGCTACCGATTCAGCAAGTTGTTCGCGTGTTTTGAGGTCGGTCACGACGAGTTCCGCTCCGCACTCGGCCAAGTAGCGGGCATCGCCCACGCCTCGGCCGAGGAGACCGAGCCCCATAACGGTTATCTTCTTCCCGCGGAAATGCGCTGAAGCGTCCATCCTGCTAATCTAGCGCACCCGGAGGTACTGCGCACGCAGGCCTGCTAAATCGTACAGTCTACAGCGGTTGAGATATCCTCGTGCGCGGGCGGAAGCGTCCCGACAGGCACAGAAATAAGTTCATAGGGCGCCGTCACTGTCTGGGCGAGTATGCAGCCATCGCCGGGCTTCGTCAGCGTGACCGTGACCATGCGCACGGCAGTATCCTCGACCTTCGAGACTTCTATCGAGTAGCCGGCGGTCGGCTGCTGCCCCGCGAAGACCGCGATAACCGCGTGAGTGTTGAAATTGACGGCGGGCGGCGTCCCGGTCGCGTCAGTCATCTTCCACAGCTCGCCCAGCTGGCTCGCGGAAGTGATGAGGTAATTGACGCGTGTCGCCACGCTCGACTGCGAGCCCTGCGCGAGCTCGGTGAAGGGCACCTCGATGGCGGCCGTGTCGCCCGCTCCGGCCGAGGACCAGACATTCGCCAGGCCGCCCGGCCCGTAAAAGAAGAGGGAGACGCCAATGATAGCGGCCACCAGTGTCAGACCAATGATAACGAGCGTATCCCTCTGCATGGCTTCAGTATAAGCCCATTCTTCCCTCCTTAGTCCTGTGGGATGGGTATAACAAGCGCGAAGGTGGAAGCGCGAATCATTTTCTGTTAGTATCCAATCAATGCAAGTGTAGCTCAGCTGGTAGAGCACCCGACTGATACTCGGGCGGTCCCAGGTTCGACCCCTGGCACTTGCACCAATCTATAAAATCTATAAAACAAGTCGGGCCCCGGAATCGCTTCCGGAGCCCTTGAATGTACTGGCTACTAAACGAAAACAATTGGAGCGGCATGGGTCGGCTGGCCCATAACGCCCCAACCCGTATACCTTTCTGCAGAGCGAACGACGACACTACCGTCGATCATCTCGACCACAACTTGATACGGCCGGCCGCCGCGTTCACCCAATCCGGTACTGTCCCGGATTTCGATCCGAACTGTTCCCGAATTCCACTCACCGTCGGAACTCTTTTTGACGAGCCATTCCGCATGAACCTTCGTTCCCGATGCGAGTACCACATCGAGGTAAAGATTCCTGCAGGATTCGCTCTGGTCGTTGATTGGCTCATCGCGGTTTGTGTGGAGGTCGAACCTCTTCCATGCCACGCGCGCCCTCTTGTTTAGTTCGGCTAATTTTTTTCTTGCGGCCTCTTTCTCGCCGTGCAAAAAACCGTGTGCGAGCGTGAATTCGGCGACTTCGGGACCAGAAAGTGCCAAAATGGCGGCTCGGGTTGCCTCGAGGGTGAATGTTACCGAATCAGATCCTCTCAAATTCATTGCTTTTCTCCTGTCAAAGAAAGTAGAAGGACGAAACGTCCTACTAGCTACCGTCTGGATAGCGATTCGCATCTTACAGATATTCAGAAGAAATGTCAAGTGCGCAAAGCAGCCCGTATATGCGGGCTGCTTTGCGTGTGTGAAAAGATGTTTGTGTGTGCTCTTTTGTTCCGCCTATTCTGTCTCACTTGAAGGCTCACGTGTGGCCTTCAAGCAACCACCCGATTACGTTCCCGGGCGCTCGAGTACCGTTTAGAGACGAGTACTATCTCTCGTAATTCTTGCGAACTACATCGACATGTTCTTCCTTTCGAGAAGAACGGTTCCATTTTGGATATGTTCCACGAACAGCTTCCGCTACCCGTGCCTTGTTACGACTTAGTCCTTGTC
>Ga0209514_10010350_pt1 | contig 10024 bp, 10 predicted proteins | sample Subgrocontami58m_FD_187452 | JGI IMG/M metagenome (GOLD analysis project Ga0209514, IMG submission 187452) | Subsurface groundwater microbial communities from S. Glens Falls, New York, USA - GMW37 contaminated, 5.8 m (SPAdes) (version 3) | ecosystem: Environmental > Aquatic > Deep subsurface >... | reverse complement strand
CTGGCGCGCATCGGCCCTGATGGTGCAGCAGATGCCCGAGTTCGACGCCGGCCGCCTCGACGCCGACCCCGAGCAGCGCGAGGACGACTGGCGCAAGGCCGTCATCCTGATGGCCTCGGCCACCGACCGGGAAATGCTGGATCCCGCCCTGCCCGGCCGGACGCTGCTGTTCCGCCTGTTCCATGCCGAAGGCGCTCGCCTGTTCGAGCGCCGCGCCTTCGAGGCGCGCTGCCGCTGCTCCCGCGAACGCATCGACGGCGTGCTGAAGTCGATCGCGCGCGCGGAACTGGCCGACCTGCGCGACAGCCGCGGCCTGGTCGCCGTCACCTGCGAGTTCTGCTCGACCGAATATGCCTACGACGATGGCGATCTCGATCGCCTCTACGCCTCGGCGGCGTAGGCGAGCCCCGGCCCAAACTCGGAACTTTGGCCCAAATGCCTGGGCCGAATTTCGGCTCTCCGCACGCCGGAAAGCCAATAACGGCGGGCTTTTCGCCCGCTCCTTGGGCACACTCGAACGTATCGAGCGTTGTGCCCGGAGTTGTGCCCGACTCCGGGATGAGCCTTGTTTTTCAGGCGTTTCTCGCGTTCCGTCACGATCGTCGTTGGACATGCCCCGATGCGCCCTGCTTTTTCGGGCGTCGTTAAGTGTCTGTTCGCACGTCGTTATTTGCCGTGGCGTTGAGACGGGGTCGTTCTTGGGACTGTCCGCGAGTCAGGACCCGCGGCGGCTTCACCAGAGCGCATAGCGCGAACCCGCGGGCGTGCCGCGGGAGGTCATGCCAAAATAGAAAAGCCGGCGCAGTCCAAACGCCAGCTTATCGGAAATATAGCCTATTTCCTGCTGAACCTGCAACTTTTCCTTGAAGCGCTCCGGCCAATTCCGGACGGTCCTTGAGTCGTTCGACGCGGCCCCTCTATGCTGGTTCGATGCCCTCGCCCACGCCCGTCCAGGCCGCCATCGAGGCGCTCGCCCGCGAGCCGCTGCGCCACATCGTGCTCCTGAAGCAGCTGCTGGCCTACCCGGAGCATGTGATGGTCCATCGCGAGACCGGGCCGGAGGGCGCCGCCACGCTGGTCCTGCTCGATACCGCGGCCAGTTCCTACGACCGGCAGGCCTATCCCACGGCCGCCGTCGCCGCCTTCATCGCCAGCGACCATCCGGACCTCACCGCGGCGCTCCTGTCCCGTGTTCCCCGAGGCGTCGGCGTCGTCTTCAAGCTGTCGAGCGCGGCCGACCTGGCGCCGGTCATGGCGCGGTTCGAGGTCGCGCGACGTACCGCGTTCCTCTCCTTCACCTGCGCCGGCGGGGTCGCGCCCGTCCCGGGCGTTCGAGCGACGTCGGCGCCCGACGACGCGGCGTTTCGCCTGTTCGAGACCCAGGGCCACGACCAGGCGTGGCTCGCGCCGTTGCTGGACAGCGGCCGGGCCTTCGCCTGCGTGGCCGGGGCCGATGACGATGGCGGCGGCGAGACGAGGGCGGCCTGCTTCGCCTTCGAGAATTATGGCCCGGTGTGGGAGGTGGGCGGCGTCGTCACCGAATCGGCGCACCGCCGGCAGGGCCTGGGCGCCCGCGTCGTCCGCGCGGCACTGGCCGAACTCGCCCGGCGCGGGTTGGCCCCGCGCTACCAGGTCGAGGAACACAACGCGGCCTCGATCGGCCTCGCCCGCGCCGTCGGCCTGGCGCCGTTCCTCGCGATTACCCACTACACGCACGACGGCTGATCGCAGCCCTCGGACAGGGCGCGCCCCGGCCGCCGCCCCTACTGCGCCACTACGTAGGTCTTGGGCGGATGCCGGCGCATCGCGGCCTCGTTCGGCTCGACGCCCCAGCCTGGGCCCTTGGGCAGGAGGTAGTCGCCGTTCTCGAAGACCGGCGGGTTGTCGACGATCTCGTCGCGCCACGGCACACCGTCGATGTCGATCTCCATGATGCGGAAGTTGGGCACGGCGGCACAGAAGTGCGCCGAGATGGCGCTGGCGAGATGGCCGTAGAAATTGTGCGGCGCCACGTTCACCTCGTAGACGTCGGCCAGGGAGGCGATCTTGAGCGACTCTCCGAAGCCGTTCCAGATCACGTCGACGATGGCGGTGTCGAAGGCGTAGTGCTCGAAGTATGGACGGAAGTCGCGGCGTTCGAGCAGCGTCTCGCCCGAGGCGATCGGGCACGGCGAGTCCCGGCGGATCAGCGCGATCGACTTCGGGTCATGGACATCGAGCTCCAGCCAGGTGAGTCCGGTCGGCCCCACGGCTTCAGCGATGCGCTTGAAACCTTCGGTGCGGAAATGGAAGTTGGTGTCGAGCATGATGCCGACATCGGGGCCGCAGCCCGCCCGGAAGGCCTCGACCGTCTTCGCGGCGCTGCGGGCGATGAAGGCGTCCCAGTTGCGCTCCGGAAAACCCTTGCCGACGACGAAGCCCGGCCGGTAGGCGCGCAGCTTGCCGTCGACCTCCATGGCGATGTTGGTCTTGCAGGCGGTGAAGCCGTTCTTCCGCACTTCCTCGCCGGTCCGCATCATGTCGTCGTAGGAGCGCACCGCCGGCGTCCCGCAGAGGTCGGGATTGCGCATGCGGTAGGAGCCGCAGTGCGACCAGTAGACCGGGATGCGGTCGCGCAGCTTGCCGCCGAACAGTTGATAGACCGGCACGCCCAGCGCCTTGCCCTTGATGTCGAGCAGCGCGTTCTCGATGGCGGCGATCGCCTGGCGCACCACGCCGCCGCGCGACTGCGTCGACTTGGTGGCGAGCACGGCGTTCACCAGCTCGATGGCCATCGGGTCCATGCCGATCACGCTCGGCATCAGGTTCTCGATCACGCCCGAGAGACCGGGACTGCCGAAGCTCTCGTTGTATTCCGACCAGCCGACCGGGCCGGTGTCCGTCACGAGCTTCAGGAACGAGAAGGTGCGCCAGCCCGCGTCGCAGTGGAAGATCTCGTATGCCTTGACCTTCATCGTTCTTCTCCCCGTCGATCCATCCGAACCGTTGGAGTGTAGCCCGTTCCGCTCTCAGCGGACCGCCGGGATTTCGCCCGGCGGCGGTTGAATGGGGCCGCCAGCACGACGGACAGCGGCAAGTCGCCTCGAAACCCGGCGCGCCCCATGTTGGGTAATACCTACTTTCCATCTCGCCTTACTAAGAGGTCTCCATGAGTACGGCCGTCACCAGCAAGGGACAGGTCATCATTCCGAATCGGGTTCGCGATCCGCTGGGAATCGAACCGGGAAGCCTGATCGACTTCCAGCGCAGCCCGGATGGCCGCGTCTCCCGGCCAAGGTCGAGAACAAGGCCCGCCCGAACCGTTTCGCGCGGCTGCGGGGCCATGCCGACAAGGGCCTGAGCACGGCCGAGATCATGGCCATGACGCGGGGCGAGCGCTGACGTGATCCTGGTCGACACCAACGTCCTGCTCGATCTCGTGACCGACGATCCCGACTGGTCGGAATAGTCGCTGGCCCGTCTCGAAGCGGCGGCCCTCGCGGGCCCGACCCTGATCAACGACATCGTCGGCGCCGAGACATCGATCCGCGAGGCGAGCAGGAACTCGTCGGGCTGGTGCGCCTGACAGCTAGCCGAACTTCACGCGGGCGGCCGCTCGCCGCATCGTTCGCCGCCTGAGCTGGCGGCGCGCCCACATCCATGTCCCGGTCACGAGCAGGCCGATCAGAGCGGCCGAGATGACGACGTTCATCAGGGCCGACCATGCCCCGGCGAAGTTGCCTTCGTGCCAGAGCCTCGGCCAATTGCGCGGCAGGGCGACCGTCCCCTCGGGCGTGACGGCATAGAGGCGATATTCCCCGCCCTCCACGAGACGCGCCACCATGCGGCCACCCAGGGGACGCAGCCACACCAATGCCGAGAGATCATGACGCTCGCCGACGACGCGCACCGCCTCGGCGAGAGTCACGGCCGGGCCGCGGGCCGACGGGACATTCCCGGCCGGCGTGGCGAAGCTAATGCCGAACGCCAAACAGAGCCCGGTCAGCGGCGACAGCAGGACGAAGGGCAGCAGGCTCCAGGCCATGCCCTTGTGCCACCCGGAAAGGGTATTCGAGACGCGGGGCACGCCCAGCAGCAGGCCGAGGATGGCGACGGCCAGCATCGCCACGGTCGAGCTCACGACCAGCCAGCCGGCATCGATCAACAGCTTTTCGTGCAGGCGCCGGGTCAGACCAAGGGCCGTTGCCAGGGACGACGGCGCGGGCAGCACCTCGCCGGTCGCGACATCGACGACTTTCCCGGCGTTGCGCGCGACGCTGATCGTGACGGTGCGATCGTAGCTGCGATACGCCAGCATTCGCGCCTGGCCGCTCGGGTCGTGCCGGCCGAGCAGGGCGGCGACCCGGTCGCTCGTGAGGGACTGCGGCCCGATGGACTCGACGACCAGCCAGGGCTCAAAGGACAGGATCAGGCCGCTTGCGACGACCAGGAGAAGCGGAAGCGCGAAGAGGAGCGCGATCCATCTGTGCAGTTTGAGGAGCCTGGCCTTCACGCAACACCTCCGCGACGCGACGCCCGCTCTTCTGGCGCGATTCCGCCGACGGCATCAAGACGCGTTTCGTTGCTGCAAGGTAAAGAATCGTGAAGCGGCGGCGCTCGCCGACCGGCGAGGCGCCTACCGCCGCCGGACGAGAGTCAGTCGCGGCAGCACCACTCCACCATGCGCTTCATGAAGGCCTCGCAGGCACCGATCTGCGACGCCAGCAGGAACTCGTTGGGCTGGTGCGCCTGGGCGATGTCGCCGGGGCCGCACACCACCGTGGGCACGCCCAGCGTCTTGCGGAAGATGCCGGCTTCGGTGGCATAGACCACGCTGCCCACCGTGTTGGAGCCCGACCAGCTGCCAGCCAGGGTCTTGGCCTCGTCGTTGCCCTCGGGCGAGAAGGCCGGTGTCGAGGCGCGCAGTTCGGTGGCGATGGCGGCCGCCGGATGCTTGGCCTTCATCCTGGGCAGCAGCTCCGTCTCCAGCCACTTCTTGGCGCGCTCGCCCAGCTCCTCGATCGGCCGCGTCGGCAGCTCGCGATAGCCCCACAGCACCTCGCACTCGCGCGCCAGGATGTTGCCCGCCGTGCCGCCGATGATGGTGCCGACGTTGAAGGTCGCCGCCGCCGGCATGAATTCGCTGTTCTTCGGGGCTGCCGCCTCGAGCTCCTCCTGGACCTGGTTGAGGTAGTGGATGAATTCGCCGGCGAAATGGATGGCGCTGACGCCGAGGTGCGTCATCGAGGAATGGGCCTCGAAGCCGGTGAATTTGGTGACGTAGGACTGGCTGCCCTTGTGGGCGTGGACGACCGTCATCATCGTGGGCTCGCCGATGATGATGGCGCGCGGGCGCGGCACCTCGGTCGCCATGGCGGCGGCCAACGAGTGCGCGCCGAAACAGCCGATCTCCTCGTCGTAGGAGAGCGCGAAATGGATCGGCCGCTTGAGCGGCGCCTTCTTGAATTCCGGCACCATGGCGAGCGCGATGGCATAGAACGCCTTCATGTCGCAGGTGCCGCGGCCGTAGTACCTGCCGTCCTTCAAGGTCAGCGTCCACGGGTCGGTGACCCAGGGCTGGCCGTCGACCGGCACCACATCGGTGTGGCCGGAGAGCACGACGCCGTCCTTCACGTCCGGACCGACCGAAGCGAACATGTTGGCCTTGGTGCCGTCCTCGTTGGGCACCAGCTTCGAGGAGATGCCGTGTCCCTCGAGGTATTCCCGGACGTAGTCGATCAGGGCCAGGTTGGAATTGCGCGAGGTGGTATCGAAGGCCACGAGACGACGCAGCATTTCGACGGAATCAACGATCTCTCCGGCCATGATGCCCTTTTCAAAAAATCAAACCGATGCCCGACCGATCATGGTCAGGAATTCGCGGCGTGTCTCGCCGTTGTCGCGGAAAGCGCCCAGCATGCGGCTGGTCACCATGCTGACGTCGGACTTGTGCACGCCGCGGGTGGTCATGCACTGGTGCGCCGCCTCGATGACGACGGCGACGCCGCGCGGCTGCAGCACGTCCTGCAGCGTGTTGGCGATCTGCGCCGTCAGCTTCTCCTGGATCTGCAGGCGCCGCGCATAGGCATCGACGACGCGGGCGAGCTTGCTGATGCCGACGACGCGCCTGTCGGGCAGGTAGCCGATGTGGACCTTGCCGATGATCGGCACCATGTGGTGCTCGCAATGCGACTCGAGACGGATGTCGCGCAGCATCACGACCTCGTCGTAGCCCTCGACCTCCTCGAACGTCCGCTGCAGCATCTCGCGCGGATCGTCGTCGTAGCCGGCGAAGAACTCCTCGTAGGCGCGGGCGACGCGGTCGGGCGTGCCGACCAGGCCCTCGCGGTCGGGATCGTCGCCGGCCCAGCGGATCAGCGTGCGGACCGCGGCCTCGGCTTCCTCGCGCGAGGGACGGGCGAGCCCGGTGGCGAGCGAGACCATGTCGCTTTTCTTCAGCATCCTGTTCATCGTCGCTCCTCCTGGCTTCGCCGACGCCTTTCTCAGTTGAGGTTGCGCTTCGCGGCCGGCGTGTCGAGCGAGAAGACGGGGATTTCGATGTCGAAATTCTCGCCGGACTCGCTCACCATCTGATAGGTGCCGCCCATGAAGCCGGATGGCGTGGAGAGCGGGGTGCCGGAAGTGTACTCGAACACGTCGCCGGGACGCAGCATCGGCGTCTTGCCGACCACGCCGGGCCCCTTCACTTCCTGCAGGCGGCCCAGCCCGTCGGTGATCTTCCAATGGCGGCTGCGCAACTGCACCGTGGCTTCGCCCTTGTTCTCGATGCGAACCTGATAGGCCCAGACATACTGGGACTTGGCCGGATCGGATTGATCGGGCAGATATTGCGGCCTGACGGTCACGCGAATGGCACGGGTTGTGGCTGTATACATCGGTCGGCGGGGTCCTCAGGTTCCTGACATGGGACGTTCCGGCGCAAACGTCAAATACCCCTACAGCCAGCGCGGATCGGCGGTGAAGTCGATGGTGAGCCAGCGGTGCGGGCCCTCGCCGCCGATCGCCTCGGCGATCTCGCGCCGGATGGCGTCGACCTTCGCCACGCTGTCGAGCGGCGTGTCGGGCGGCACCGAAACATGGACCTCGATGAACTGCGCGCGTCCGACCTTGGCGACGTAGCTCGTGTAGCCCTTGAAGCCGTGGCGGATGACCACGCCGTCCATGATGCGGCGGACACGGCTGTCGAGGTCGGGCGGCGTGATCAGCAGGATCTCGGCCAGCGCCTTGCGCACCGTACGGATCGGCACGAAGACGAGCACGAGCGAGAGCACCGCCAGCACGAGCGGATCGGCATAGGGCGTGAGATGGGCATAGCGCGTGCCCTCGAGGGACCACGCCACGGCAAAGGCCAGCAGCAGCGCCGAGGTGATGGCGGCGGACATCAGCCAGCTCTGGGCATCGAGGCGGATGAAATCCGAGCCGATGCGCCGGTTGCGGCGCCGCGCGTAGAAGAACATGCCGAAGGCAACGGCGCCGACCGCCGCGGCATAGGCCATCGCCCAGTCGAAATCGAGCTGCCGGCCGCCGCCCAGGAAACTGCCGGCGGCGTTCAGGAAGGCATAGAAGCAGAGCAGCATCAGCGTGCCGCCGTTGAAGGCCAGGACCATGGGCTCGATGTGCCAGTAGCCGAACTGGAAGCGCCGGTTATCGGCGACGCGGCTCACCAGCCGCGACACGAACAGCGCCAGTCCCGACATCGCCGCATCGATGGCGGCGAACACGCCGTCGAACACGATCGACAGCGACCCCGACAGCAGGCCGAACACGACGCCGAACGCGGCGACCGCGATCGTGACGGCGATGGAGAGTTTCAGCAGTCCTTGTTCCGCGGCGGCCTGGGGCATGCCTCAGGGTAGCGTATGGCTTCGCCGTCGTCCCGACGGGCGGGTCAGATCGGGAAGACCAGGCAGGTCGTGGTGCCGTGCGCCAGCAGCTTGCCGGAAGCGTCGACCAGCCGCCCCTCGGAAGTGGCGATGCGCGAGCCGACATTGATCACCTTGCCCTCGGCACGGACCGGGCCGGTCTTGTCGGTCATGGCGCGCACGTAGTTCACCTTGATCTCGACCGTCGTGTAGCCGGTGCCGGCCTTGAGCGTGGTGTGGACGCAGCAGCCCATCACCGAATCGAGCAGGGTGGCGGCGATGCCGCCATGCACGCTGCCCAGCGGATTGTAGTGGTCGTAGACCGGGGTGTAGGTGAACACGACGCGGCCGAATTCAATCTCGGCCAGCGTCATCCCGAGCATCCGAGAGATCGGCGGTGCCGGAAAACGGCCCTCCAACAGGCCTTTGAACAAGGTCAACCCGTCCATGGTGCGGGCCTGTTCCAGGGGCACCACGCCAAACCCGGCATCTGCAGCCATCGTCATCTCCTCGAACAATTTACGTGCATATACACATTGAGGCTTTGCCCGGGCAAGCGATGAAGATAATGTTGCAGCCATGTCCGCCCCCGCCGCGATCCGCCTGTCGCCCGCCGAGTGCACGTGCTTTCGCGTGCGCGGCGCGGCCCGCCGCGTGACCCAGATCTACAGCCGGCATCTGGCGCCGACCGGCCTGAAAATCTCGCAATTCTCGCTGCTGGGTTTCGTCGCGGCGCGCGGACCAATCACCATCGGCCAACTCTCCGAGCTGCTGGCCACGGACCGCACCACGCTCACGCGCAACCTGCGGCCGCTGCTCGCGAACGGCGTGATCGAGCGCGCCGAAGCAGGCGACAAGCGCCGGCACGAGCTGGTCGCCACGCTGGCCGGCCGGGCGCTGTTCAAGCGCGCCCTGCCGCTGTGGGCCGCCGCCGAGCAGGAAGTGCGCACGGCGATGGGCGCCAAGCTCACCGCCGACCTGCACGGCGCGCTCGACCGTTCGATGGAAAAGCTCGCCGCGCTTTAGAGATTGGCGTCGAAGAAACCGTATTCGAGGTCCATGGCGCGGGCGTAGTTGCCGCGCACCGCCGCGCTGTCCGTCGCATGCTTGTCGAGCAGCGCTTCGAGCCGCACTGCCAGCGCCTCGAAGTTCGGATCGGCATAAGTCTTCACCCATTCGGCGTAGAGCGGCGCCACCGGGCCGGCCGACAGCGAGCGGCCGAGGAAAGCGTAGAGCCGCATGCAAGGCGTCATGGCCGCGATCGTCTCGCCGAGATTGCCGCGCCGGGCGACCTCCAGGAGGAATTCGACATAGGCCCTGGTCGCGGCGATCGGTGTCACGCCGCCGAGATCGGCTTGCCAGCGCGCGGCATAGCTCTCGTGCAGCTTCAACTCGTCGAGCACGCCCGCGATCAGCTCGGCAAAACCGAGCAAATCCTCGCGAAGGGTGCTGTGCGCCAGGCAGAAGGCGTAGGCTCTGGCAAAGGCCTCCAGAAAATAGGCGTCTTGCGCCAAGTAGCGCTTGAAGGACACGATCGGCAGCGACCCGTCACCCAGGCCGCGAACGAAACCGTGCGCCAGGATGCGCTCGGCTCCTATTCCATTGGTGGCCCAGAGCGCGGCAGCCAGAGACACAGCAGCCTCAGCCGCCCCTCTCAACCACCCCCTCAGCCCCCTAGTGCCTGCACCAGGTCGGCGATGATGTCCTCGGCGTCTTCGAGGCCGACCGAGATGCGGACAGTGCCGTCATTGATACCGAGCTTGACACGTTCCTCGGCGCCGATGCGCATGTGCGTCGTCGTCGCCGGGTGGGTGACCAGGCTCTTGGCGTCGCCCAGGTTGTTCGAGATGTCGACCAGCTGCAGCCGGTTCAGCGTTTCGAACGCCGCCCACTTGCCGGCCTTGAGATCGAAGGTGACGACGCCGCCCGCCCCCGACATCTGCTTCATGGCGAGCTTGTGCTGCGGATGGTCGCTGCGTCCGGGATAGAGCACGCGCGAAATGGCGGGATGGCCCGACAGCGCATCGGCCACGCGGGCCGCATTGGCGCAATGGCGATCGACCCTGAGGCCCAGCGTCTCGAGGCCCTTCACCAGCACCCAGGCGTTGAACGGGCTGAGCGACGGGCCGGTGTTGCGGATGATCGGCTGCAGCTTCTCGAGG
>Ga0209514_10010346_pt1 | contig 10028 bp, 8 predicted proteins | sample Subgrocontami58m_FD_187452 | JGI IMG/M metagenome (GOLD analysis project Ga0209514, IMG submission 187452) | Subsurface groundwater microbial communities from S. Glens Falls, New York, USA - GMW37 contaminated, 5.8 m (SPAdes) (version 3) | ecosystem: Environmental > Aquatic > Deep subsurface >... | reverse complement strand
CCAGGTTAGCCACCGTTCTCACGATCTCATTCATCCTGTCCTCTGATATAGGTGTAGCTGAAAAGGGTAGACACGCCCTGAATTTTTCAATCATGTCATCTATGGTCATAGGGTTCTTGGGATGTCCCTTGACATAGTGCACCATTTTCGTATGCTCTTTGCCGCCCTTTTTCTTAATGGTAACTATCGCCCCCCCGACAAAACGGTTATCAGGTGGTGTTGCCTCTGGCGCAATCCTCATCTTTACTTTTCCCATGATTTCCCTGACATCAGGCCTCGCAATGGCTTCCGGCGTAAAATCCTGGATAAAAACTCTCCTGTTTACGATACTGGCGGCTACAGTGTACGGCAGGCTGAACTGGCAATCTACGATATTCTGAGGATTTCGTTTCAATTCCTCGGGTTCACAGATAATTTCGTAAGACCACTTTCCCACACCAACATCGATTTGAGCCACGTCTTGTGGTCTTATATCATTTTCCTGAACTAAATTGATGGTCGCATAGATGGCGGCATGGGCAAATTTACAGCAGGGGTATGGTTTAATACTGGTATTAACTCCCTCAAATCTTTTACCCAGTTCAAAGGTAAGCCGGTCAAGGCGAGGCTGCGGCGCAAAGGCATTATAAAAACCTTTTTCGCCTTGAAGGATGTTCTTAGCGCCGGTTATCCCCTTTTGGGCCAGCAGGACTGATTTAATTGCGGCCTCGGCTACAAAGCCGTGTTCTACCCGCACGGTTAAAGCGCCATCAATCAACCCCTGCCACTCACCGGCTGCCTGGGTATAGGCGATGCCCATAGCATTTAGCATCGTAACTTCGTCCAGTTTGGCAAGCTTGGCTACCGCAGCGGTTGGAGCAAATATTCTGGACATACCCATCCGTAAAGACCCGGCATCGCGGTTTATCGTCAAAGCCAGTCTGATCATCATATCCTGGGCCAGGGCGACAGCGGTAATAAGGTCTTTGCCATTATTTTTAAGGCTTTCTGCTACAGGATAGGCTGCTGGCAAGATATATTCGGTGACATGCCCACCCCCATTTTCGTGGACATCGCCCAGGTCTCTGGCCCGGGCCATTGGCCCAATCGCCAGGCCTGCCAGCGGGGCAGGAACCCTTCCACCGTAAACCCAGACAGTGCTCTCCTTCTTGCCCCCGAACCCCTTGACCAGTTCCACTACTGCCTTACATCCCTCGGCGGTTGAACCGGCAATAGTAACCGCGATTGTATCGAGAATAGATTTTTTGGCGTAGTCTACAGCTTCCGGAGGCAAGTCTTCGTATCGGATATTTACAATGTTTCTTACCAGATCTAGCATAATATCAGCCATTGTTTTCCCCCACCTCATTTGTTACGAGGCTATTTTATCTTCCCCGCGCTATATGTCAATAGTTCGAATTAAATCACATAAAATGTAACCGAAAATGAAAAAGTGTAGTCTGGTTAATAGATTTAGAGGAGGTAAAGCCGGATGAAAACATATCAATTGTAGTGGAAACTTTAGCTTCAGCGAAAATGAGTTTTAAAGCTATAATGGCATAACTTGGGTTAACCCTCTCCCTTTTTCAAAGAAAGATTGAGAGGGATTTTCCCACGGCTGTTGATATGACGGGTAAAGCCCCCTTCTATCCCCTTTTGCGAAAGGAGGTAAAAGGGGGACAAAACCACTATCATAGTCACGCGCAGGTCATCATTGACTTGATTTGATGTCAGGGTTTGATGGAGGATTCAGGTAGGGACCTGTATTGTAAAAACTGCTTATGCTACCCCGGCCTGTTGCTTGAAGTGTTCCCAAGCCCGCTGGTTGGAGGCATCATTAAAGAATTGCGGGGCGAATTCTTTTGCCTGGTCTTTTGGAAACCCTTTGGCCCGACCCATGGGCGCTACCTCCAGCAACATCGCCGCCGTCCTCTCCAGGAATACAGCCAGCAGACATGCATCCCGGAGGTTCCCGGCAACGGTGAGAACACCATGGCCACGGAGCAGGATAGCTGTGCACTGCCCGAGCACTCTGGCTATTTTATCCCCCGTTTCACTGTCGTTAACGCGTCCCGGTATTTCATACGTAGGCACCCCCTGCCAGAACATTACGCTATCATTATGGACAGGCCGTATTGTCTCTCCTACAAGAGTGAGGGCGATAGCCCGTGGTGAATGAGTATGCACTATTGCCCCGACATCAGGCCGTGCCCGGTATATTGACTGGTGCACCGCCGATTGACTTACCGGTGTATGTAAATCAACTACGAATAGTTCTTCAAGTTTCACCAATGCCGGGCTTTTCCCGGGCATGAACACCATAGATTCGGTACCCTGTATCCTGGCGCTAACATGGGCGAAGGCATCTGCCAGCCCCTGGTGGGCTATTACCCGGCAGACAGCTATTAAGTCTTGCTTTAGTTTATCTACTTTTGCCATTGTTTGAACTCCTCCCTTTCCGGTAACTAGCTAATGGCTAATGAAACGAAGCGATATCGTGCTTTTGAGGCACACCACATATTCCAATAGCCTGGATTGCTTCGTTCCCCGCAATGACGAGGTAAACGGCCACTCCGTTACGAACATAGTATGACAATCTCAATACCACTTCCCTGATAAATCCTCCCATTGAGGATTCATGCCATTGATTAAGTCAATCTTGTTCTGTCTTGATCCAGCTTTAATCTGTTTCTCTCGATAAATAGCATCTACTATATCGTCGAATGCTTCATAATAAATGAGCTTGGTAATATTATATTTTTGGGTGAACCCGTCAAATAACTTCTCTTTATGCTCGTGAACTCTCCGTACCAGGTCGTTGGTAACACCCGTATAAAGGGAAGTGTTTCCCTTGTTAGTCATCATATATACATAGCCTTGTTTGGACCCTTGCACGGTATTGCGCTCCCCCATCTTCGGGAGCGACCACCCATTGGTCATTGCGAGCATAGCGAAGCAATCTCATGCCTTAATGATCAACTTCTCCTCCCGAAGAAAAGATCGCCTTATTGCCCTGCACCTCACAGTGCCGAGTGATAGTTTTTTCTTGAGAATTTGGGCATAGTTGTTTTTTTGCTAACACCGCTGTCCCTTCTATCTCCAGTAGCATATCCTCCTGGGCGAATCCATCGGCCGGGACCACTTCCCAATAAGGTTGGCTATTGGCGAATACCCGGTGAAGTACACGGCTCACACTATCGACGGCCTCCAAAGGTTTCAGGTAAATCGCGATTCGACGGACATCCCTCATGGCCCCGCCCAGTTCGTTGAGGTAGGCATCCATCGTCTTAAAGCAGGATTCTGCTTGCTCCTCAGCAGTCTTACCATCCCCACCCGTGCCGGAGAGGAAAACAGATTTTCCTGCCACCAATGCCTTCAAATACATTCGCGGTGGGTCGAACTCTACCGCCTGCTTTGCAATTGCCTTGTTTCCGACAATAGCGGTGGCCTCAACTTCCACTAAAGCCTCTTCAGGTAGGAACCGGTTGACGAAGATACTCGAACTGGTAGGACGAATCCCGCTGCCGAAGACCCGTTGACGGTATTCCCGGACGGGCTTCCAGACCTCCCTGCCCTTCATAAAGAAAGTGATCCTCATAATGTTTTCAATGCGGCTGTCTGATCGTTCCAGTTCGTATTTAAGGCGCGTAAATGTTAGCTCGGTCTGCTCGGCGGGGCTACGCCCTCCTGCGCCATTGGTGAAAACAACGACGAATCTCGTTCCATCCATTTCGTAGAACCTGTGCTGCATCAAACCTCCTGCTTCCGTTATTAAAATAGCTCCGCGGCTAATTCGAACATGCACCGTAGTTGGATAAGCTACCGTATAAACTTGTTTTTATTCTTAACGTAATCCACCAGGATGTATTCACCCAGCCGGTTGGCATTGGTGAATAGAACTCGGCCGCGATTTATTTTTGTCAGGAGACGCACAAACTCAGAAAGATGGCGGTTGCGTTCCATCATGAAGGTATTGATTGTGATATTTTCCCTGGTGCACCGCACGACCTCGCGAAGCGTCTCCTTATGCATACTGGCCGGATGAAAATAATCGTTCTCATCGTAATCCCGGCTGGGCCAGTAACTATAGGTGGTGGGTTGTCCGTCCGAGATTAAGATAATCTGCTTTGTACCGGTCCGTTGTTTAGCTAATATGAGGCGCGCCTGCCGGAGAGCCTCCTGGAAGTTGGTGCCACCGCCATATTCCACCCAATGGCTCTCTAACAGCATTTCCGGCTTAAGTGTCAATACAAAGTATGAGAAAGCGACTACGTAGAGGTTATCCCTGGGGTACTTGGAGCGGATCAGAGTATCCAACGCCAATGCAACTTTCCGGCCAGCCTGAAAGTATCCGGTCATCATCATAGAGTAGCTCATGTCCAGCATGATGACTGTGGAACACCTGGTGAGCGCCATGGTGCGATACACCTCAAAATCCTCTTTCTCAACATGCACCGGTGTCCCCCGTCCCCGCCGGACAACGGCATTCATCACGCTTTTCTGGCTATCTATCAGGAATGGGTCGTCATAGCTGTAAGGCTTTGTCTCGTCCAGTAGCTCGTTGCCAATGCCGCTGTGCTCCAGGTTATGGTCGCCGAAGGCGCTGCTTTTCAGTTTACCGAATATGTCCTGGAGGGCGCGCTCTCCAATCTTCCTCACCGCCCGGGGAGTTAACTCCCATGCTTGCCCTTTCTGTCTGATTATCCCGGCTTCCTCTAACATTTTTGTAAGTTGTTGTAGCTCCCGTGCTATTTGACGCGCCTCATCACCCAGGAGACGCCCTATTTCGTCTGAATCCAGGTCTGAGGCGTTATTGGACCTCATGGCCTGGATAATTTGCCGGTCCAAACCATCAATATTATTCATATCACCCATGAGGTCCAAAGCCTCCCGCAGCGTGACAGGTTCATCTCCGGCAAAAGTGAACGGCTCAGCATCCTGCCGGGGCAGGAGCCTTTCCAGGTTAGCCGAAAGCTGGAATAAGTCCCATTTGAGCCTGTTGTCCTGTAGGAGAGAATCAATCATATTTGCCAATTGCTGGCGCATCTGTGGAGTCATAGATTTCAGGAGCGATTCCATCTGTGCCATTTGCCGTTGGATATGCTCGGCTAGCTGGTCGAGATTCTCAATACCCTTGGGAAAGAACTGGCCCCACTGGTCCATGAATTTACGGAAGTCCGGTTCTTCTCCTCTCAACCGTTGCTCCATGAGTTTGTTAAGGTCCCGTACCATCTGCTGGATTTGCCGCAACGTCTCGGGTGTAAGAGACTCGATACCCTGCATCAAACCCTTAAAATGGCTTTGTAATACCTGCTGTTGGAGCATCTTTATAAGCTCTTCGAACTGCTGACGTGCCTCCGGGTCCATGAAATCATAGTCCCGCAATTGTTTTATTCGTCCGCCGACATCCGAAGGCAGACCATCGAGCTTTTCCAGATGCTTGCGGGCCATATTCTGGAATAGCTGGCGCAGCATTGGTTTTGAGAAATTCTGACCGGGTTTCTGAGCTTGAGGAGGGCTTATGGATTTACCGGCATCGGCCTTACCTGCGCTGGTGGTTTCAAGCTCTGACGGATCCCCATTTTCTCCCCTCCCTGTCTCTCCGTCTTTTTCTTTAAGCCTCTGACGGATGGCCTGGCGCTCCGTATCGATAATACGGTCCAGTCGTTCCTTCACCTCATCCAGGACTGACGACAGATTGTATTTTTGAAGAAATTGAGACCGGGCGTTATTCAACCGCTCCCGCAAGTCCTGAAGTCCTTGCAAGCGGCGGCCCGGGAATTCGGCACCCCGCTGTAGAAACCGGCGCAGCACACTATCGAGGTCGCTGCCATTCAGCATATCTTTGGCAATATGCTTCATAACCTCATCGGGGTTGAGGGGTTCGACCTTCTGAGTCCCGTCCCAACGACTGTAAATATATTGCATAGTGATCGCCTTTTGTTTGGAACCATACAGGACAATAATTTATATGTACCCGGGTTGAGGAGGACTTTATATGGTGCTCATTGTAGTGCTATTATTTAGGGCTGTCAAACAAGTTTTCATGCCTTGAGGTTTGCGCTGAAACATTAAAAAGGATTAGACTTTATGGTAACAGGAAAAGGAGGGCAATATGGCTATAGTCGAGATAAGCGTAATGCCGTTAGGCACAAAAACACCTTCGATCGGCCAATATGTAGCAGAAGCAATCCACGTCCTCGAAAAGGAAAAGGTTAACTACGAGATGACCTCTATGGGTACCGTTATCGAGGGAGACGTGGATAAGATTCTTAGTGTTGTGGGCAAAATGCACCAGGCTGCTTTTGCCGGTGGAGTAACGAGGGTAGTAACTACAATTAAAATAGACGACCGGCGCGATAAGGCAGCAACAAGGGAGAGCAAGGTAAAGTCGGTTAAGGAGAAACTAAAACTGATTAAGTAATTTTTCTCATACCACTCCCCCCTCTTTCTCCAGAACCCCGGCGACATCCTGCATCCCCAGCTCATCGAGTTTTTTGCGGGTCTGCAAGCCGGTGGTCTTGTCCCAGCCGTGATACTCATAATATTCATCCAGGAGCTTATCCAGGTAGTCCTCCGCCTTCCAGCCCTTGCCGTAGCCCCCGACCTCCGGCTCCTTCATCCACCGCTCACAGATTTTATCATCCTGCCGGCGTAAACCCAGTCGGGTGTTGAATGCCTTTTCCAGATTGGCGACCCTCTCAGCAGCGGTAAGAAGCTCCTGTACTGTAAAATCCAGCCCGGTTGCCGCCTTCAACGCCAGAGCAAAGTTCTTCGGCGGGAAGTTGATGGGGTCCACATCTACCACAAACAGGCATACCCCGAGGCAGTTGATCAGGGGCGTATAGTTCTCAGCCACCGCCGATGAAGCTCCCTTGAGCGTTATATCAAGCGGTGCGGCCGCCTTCTGGTTGCCGAAATAATGCTCGGCGATGTCGCGGCGTCCCCATCTGTCCAGGGTGCCAAATCCCTTGAGGTGGTCGCCGCCCCGCGAGGATACCGCCATATTGGTAGCCCAGCTCGGGAAATGCCGAATCTCCTCGGTGAAAGGGGCGCCTCCCTTGCCATAGACCGCATATTTCAGGATTGGGGCGCTCTTGAGTTCCTCTAGTCTTTGCGCCGCTTTGTAAACCCCTGCCTTAAAAATGTTGCCTAATCTGTCCTTCTGTAAGGCGATGGAGTCAATTAATCTCGCTGCGGATTCATAGTTCCCCCACTCCAGGGATAAAGGCTCGCCCAGCCACTCTTTTGTATCTGACTCCGTGATTATCCCGCGCTGCCATAGCTCCATGAGGAGGCCGCAGCAAGCGCCTATCTCGGCGCAATCCATGCCATATTTGCGCAGCTTGTCGTTGAGGTAGCCTACCGCCGGGAAATCGTGTATATCGGGGGTTATAGCCAGGCTAGCCATGGCCAGGTATTCAGGTTTGTACCCCCTCTTACCGGCAAATTTAGAAGCTGAAGGGCTTTCATCGCCCTTTACTTTGTATGTACCGGCGCAGCTCAAGAGGCATCCGGGCGAGCAGCTTAAACTGGTATCGGCAATGTTCTCCAGATACCAGCGATGGCTTATCATATTGAAACTTTCCTGGGGCACCTGGACTGACTGGCAGTTCCGCCACGCATTTCCCCCGGTCCTTTGCAAATAGGACGTAAGACGCAATGTGCCGTAGAGCTTAATAATATCCCTCTCAGCCATACTATTTACAGAGGCAATGAGGGCGGTTATAGCTGTAAAAAAACCTTTCGGGTCGCTGACATCCAGCCCCTTCGTGCCGCGAGCGGCTATGGCTTTCAGGTTTTTAGAACCCATAACGCATCCTGAGCCGGACCTACCGGCTACCCGGTGCCGGCTGGCGATTATGGAGGCATAGGTTACCAGGTTCTCCCCGGCCTGGCCGATAGCAGCGGTCTCCAGCTCTTTTGTTCCCAGGCTTGTTTTTATGAGGCTATCGGTCTCATCTATGTCATGTCCCCACAGCTTGGAAGCATCCCTGATTTCCACCTTATCATCGTCAATCCAGATATATACCGGTTTCTTGGCTTTACCGGTTATCACAATATGGTCATAGCCCGCCCAGCGCAGGTGGGCGCCAAAGTGCCCGCCGCAAATACTATCACCAAAGGTGTTATAGGTTGGAGATTTGAAAGTCCACTTCATCTTCGTCCCGCCGCCGTATCCGGTAGCTCCCAGTGGGCCGACTCCCGCAATAAGCACATTATCAGGGGAGAGGGGATCAATTTTGGGGTCAACCTTTAGAAAATGCTCCCAGAACAGCCAGGTGTTGATACCGGCGCCGCCGATGAAACGCTTACATAACTCCACGGGGATAGGCTCTGTGGAAATCTTTTCGGAGGTAAGATCAATTCGCAGGATTGAACCGTAACCTGTCATGAGCGCACCCCCTTTCCTTCGTCACTTTCCATGCATTGCTTTTCGGCTACCGATTGCCGTTTAGTAGCCATAGCCTCATGGGGCGCTACATATTGAAGGCAAGACCGTTGCGGCCAGGGATAAGGTTTATCCTTAGAATACATGACACGGGGGGGGCAATACTTAACGCAGGTAGGGTCTCCTCCGCACAGGTCGCATTTGAGCATCTCTTTATGCGGCCCGACCTGTATAGCAGCGAAAGGACATGCCTCCGAGCAGGCCAGACAGTGGATACATTCCTTTTCGTTAATTATTATGGCACCTGTTTTAGGGTCCTGAGTCATGGCCTCGGGTACGGGGCAGGCTTTCTGACAGGGGGCGGGCTGGCAATGACGGCAGATGGTGGGAGAGAATGAATCGGTCTTTTCCATGGGAGTGATACGGAGCCGCGCTTCAAATATATTGATACGGCCGGTTTTATTGAGGGAGCATAGCAGCTCGCACATACCGCAGCCGGTGCATAGCTCTGGCTCGGCGCGGAAGATTTTAACTCTATTAGCGGGTATAGTCACGAGATGCCTCCATTTCTGCAAATTTCTCAGTAGGTTAGGGTATGAAAAACATGCTTTTCCATAAACTCCCCGATAGACCGGGGCAGGCAACACGAACCTCCGGCAATGGGCACCAGGAAAGCTACCTCAGCGCTTTCTATAATAGGTATGTCCCATGCCTGGTGATGCCCGTTAACCAGAATAGTCACCTGGGGTTTGGGAGAATTGGTATGAGTATCAACGATTATATTCCTGAACGCCGGTCCGTAGCGTTGGGACAGCAATTTAATAAGGTTATCCACCGTGGTCTTATCCACGGTTACGACCTCCTCGTGGCAACGTGTGACATCGAAAAAAAGTGAGTCGTAAAGCAGCTTTATTTTCATAGTATGTGGGATAGTATAAAGATACGGGGATAGTCTGTCAAATAGTGGAAGCTAGTATATAGTTTCTAAGAAAGGTTAGCAATAAAACACATTCAAAATATCGTATAGAATACTCAGAGACATTACACTAGACTCCTATTCCAGTAGTTACTATGAAAAGAGCCACTTTGTCATTCCCGCGCAGGCGGGAATCCAGAGAATCCAGACAGTTCTCCGTGTCTGGATTCCGGCTCGGGGGCCGGAATATATTCGTCGGTGGTGAAGCCCGTTGAAAATACATACTATCCTTAGGGCCTCAAGTCCTTTCCATTAGCCTGTATATCTGATATATTAGGCGTCAACGGGGAGACTAACAGAGTAACACAGGACCACAATTACCAGGTATCCTGTCCCTCACGTAAGTTGTAAAAAGGTTTTTTTATTTGCCAAACATCAAAGGCATAACGAAATTCACCGGGGTATTCCCGGGGTGGTGGATAGTAATTGCCAGTGGGATAATATGGGCCACCGCAATTGGCAGCTATCAAACATTTGGGGTATTTCTTAAACCGATTCAAAATGAGTTTGGTTGGGGCAGGGCAGTAACAGCCTCGGCCTTCTTGATTAGCGGGTTAACTGCAGCTATCCTCGCCCCTGTTTCCGGAGCATTGAGTGATCGCTTCGGTCCCCGACTGGTAGTAACATGCAGCGGCCTTATCAGCGCAACCGGCTATTTTTTAGTATCTCTGGTGCATACCC
>Ga0209514_10010345_pt1 | contig 10028 bp, 11 predicted proteins | sample Subgrocontami58m_FD_187452 | JGI IMG/M metagenome (GOLD analysis project Ga0209514, IMG submission 187452) | Subsurface groundwater microbial communities from S. Glens Falls, New York, USA - GMW37 contaminated, 5.8 m (SPAdes) (version 3) | ecosystem: Environmental > Aquatic > Deep subsurface >... | reverse complement strand
TTCGGCGCCGATCTGCGGCGGCCGCTCCGACCCCGTGACCTGCTGGATCAGCACCGGCACCAGGAAATAGAACCAGAAGATTACCAGCAGCAGCGGCAGAGAGCGCATCAGGTTGACGTAGCCCGCCGCAACCAGCGCCACCGGCTTAAACGACGACAGGCGCGCCATCGCCAGAAGCGTGCCGAATACGATGCCGCCCAGCGCCGACGCCAGGGTCAGTTGCACCGTGTACTGCAGCCCCTTCGCCAGATAAGGCAGGGAGCGGCCGATGACCTCGAAGTCGAGATCGCCCATTATTTGCCCCCGGCGATGTAGCCCGGGACGGCCACTCGCCGCTCGATCAAGGCCATCACGCGGTTGGCGCTCATCGCGATCACCATGTAGACCAGCGTCGCCGCCGCAAACGCCTCGAAATAGCGGAACGTCATCTCGGCCATTTCCCTGGTGCGGAAGAACAGTTCGACCAGGCCGATGGAATAGGCCACCGCCGTGTTCTTGATCAGGTTCATCACCTCGGAGGTGAGCGGGGGGATGATGATGCGGTAAGCCATCGGCAGCAGCACGTGGCGGTAGGTCTGCGGCTGGGTCAGGCCGATGGCGTAGCCGGCGTTGCGCTGGCCGTGCGACAGCGATTGGATACCCGAGCGCACTTGCTCCGCAATGCGCGCCGAGGTGAACAATCCGAGACAGACGATGGAGGTCACGAACTGATGCTCGGTCGGGTCCAGCGACACGACCCACACTTTCACCGCCGGAATCAGGCCGGGCACCACGAAATACCAGACGAAAAACTGCACGATCAGCGGAATATTGCGAAACAACTCGACATAAGCGTTGCCGGCGCGCACCAGCCAGGGCTTGTCGGTGGTGCGCGCCACGCCCACTATCGATCCTAGGGTGAATGCCACGATCCAGGCGAAAAACGCGGTGCCCAGCGTCCAACCCAAACCAGATGCCAACATCTCCCACCAGGCGCCGTCTCCGTCCGGCACCTGTTCAATAAAGATTCCGAGGTTCATGCTTGGCCTCTCCGACGCGAAGGCCTATCTTGCTTGCACCGGCAAAAAAAAGCCGGATTCGCGCGCGCGCTCCGGCGTTTTTCTTTCGGGAAGCTTATACGCCTTTGTCGTTAGGGTTCTTGAAGGCTTCCTTGATTGCGGGCGTCATCGGAAACTTCATATTGATGTCCTTGGGCGGTATCGGTTTGGTGAACCACTTGGCGTAAAGCTTGTTGATTTCCCCCGATTTCATGATCCCGCCGACCGTCTTGTCCACCAGCGCCTTGAATTGCGGGTCGTCCTTGCGCAGCATCATGCTGTACGGCTCCTGGCGCAACGACTCCGGAATAATTCTGTAATCGGACGGTTTCTTCGAATTGGCAATCTGGCCCGCGAGCAGGATGTCGTCCATGACGAAGGCCTCGGCGCGGTCATCGGCCAACAGCAGAAAAGATTCGGCGTGGTCCTTGCCGTAGATCTCTTTCACCTCGATCTTCTCGGTTTTCTTGTACGCCTTGAGCAGCGGTACCGAAGTCGTGCCCGAGGTTGTGGAAATCGTCTTGCCGTTCAGGTCTGCCAATTTCTTGACCTTGGATTTCTTCTTTACCGCAGCCGTGACATTGATTACAAAATAGGTCGGACCGAAGGACACCTGCTCCTGCCGCTTCACCGAGTTGGTGGTCGAGCCGCATTCCATGTCGATGGTGCCGTTTTGCAGCAGCGGGATGCGGTTGCTCGAAGTGACCGGCAGCAGGTTCACCTTGAGCTTGGGCAGTTTCAGTTCCGCCTTGACCGCGTCGACGACCTTCAGGCACAGGTCCATGGCATAACCGATGGGTTGCTGCTTGTCGTCGAGATAGGAGAACGGAATCGAGGACTCGCGGTAGCCGACCGTGAAGGCTCCGGTTTCCTTGACTTTCTTCAGGGTGCCGGTGAGTTCCTGCGCGCTAGCCGGCGCGATCAGGGCGGCCGACAGCAGCAGGGCAATGGTGACTGGGGCGTAGCGTTTCATGAAATGCTCCTTATCTCGATTGGGGGCCCGGCCTGGCGGGGGCGCGGTTCAGGGCTGATAGCGCGGCCCATTCTACTCATTAGGCCGGCCAATGTCCAAGCAGGTCCCGCGGCTTGCGCGCCAATTCGGATCGCGGCCGGTCCGCCGCCCCGGCGGAGTTCGGGCGCGCGCGCGAAAAAGGTCCTAACACCACAGCGCTTTTCGTTATGCTTGGGGCATGACCAGCATTTTAGTTTCCACCGCCGTGTATTTTGTCGCGGCATATATCATCAAGCGCCAGCTTGAGGAAATGGGCATACCCAAGGGCATGACGCGCGGCGCCGTGGTATTCGTTCTCGCGGCCGCCGTCTCCTACGGCGCGGCCTACCTGGTCGATCTGGTCGTTAACGCCTAGGGCGCATGATAGGGTTTTCCCTCGCGGTACAGGCGCAGCCGCGCGCGCGCGCCTTCGCCCTGCGCGCGCGCGAACTCGGCCGACTCCAGAGCGGCCTCCTGCCATTTGACCGCGTCTTCGAACTTGCCCGCCTCGGCGAGCGCAGCCGCATAGGTATCGAACAGGCCCGGGACTTTCCAGCCGCTGAGGTTGCAGGCGCTGCGCGCCAGTTCCACTGCCCGCTTGCCGTCGCGCCACTTGGCCTGCTTTGACGTCGCCAGCAGCCAAGCAAGCTCGTTTAGCGCCACCGTGTCGCGCGCGTCGAATCGAATGGCTGCGTCGAAATCGGCCACGGCGCGATCAAGCTGGTCGAGCTTCTGGAAGTTCATGCCGCGTTGGCGCAAGGCCAGGGCGAAATCCGGTTTGAGCCCGACCGCCTCGGTCATATCCTCGATAGCGCGTTGATAATCCCGTTTTTCTGCATGGGCGAGGCCGCGGCTGTAATAGGCGTAGGCGTTCTTCGGGTTGATGCGTATCGCCTCGGTGTAGTCCTGGAGGGCTCGCTCGGGCTGGCCCGTCCTCGTATAGGCGTCGCCGCGGCCCTGATAGGCGAGCGCGTAGCGCGCATCGAGCCGGATCGCCTCGCTGTAGTCCTGGATCGAGCGCGCGTGATCACCGATCGCGGCGAACACGGCGGCGCGGCTCTGGTGCGCCTTGGCGTCGCGCGGGTCCAGGCGTATTGCCTGGTCCAGGTCATCGAGCGCGCGCTCGAGTTGCCGCTGCCGGATGAGGGCTCTGCCGCGAAAGAAGTAGGCCTGCGTCTCGTTCGGGTTGATGCGAATGGCCTCGCCGTATTCCTGGATCGCACGCTCGAGTTCACCGGTCAACTCGAAGCTTCCGCCGCGCCTGAGGTAGGCGTTTGCGGACTGCGGATCCAGCGCGATCGCCTGGCTGAAGTCGGCGAGGGCGCGTTGATTCTGGCCGATCGCCTCGTAGGTGGCGCCGCGATTCACGTAGGCCGAGGCAGAGTTCGGGTCGATGCGGATCGCCTCGTCCGCCTCCTCCAGCGCGCGCTCGAACTGGCCCAGGCTCGCGTAGGCGGCGCCGCGGCGCTCGTAGGCCTGCGCCAGGCAGGGATCGAGACCGATCGCCTGGGTGTAATCGAGGATCGCGCTCGCGTATTGGCCCATGCGCTCATGCAGCACGCCGTGGTCGTAGTAATCATGCGCGCTGCGCGGTTGGCGCTGCAGAATCTGCTCGTAGTCCTTCACGGTCGGCTCGCGCGCCAATGCGGCCGCAGACGGCGCCGAAGGCGGCCCGGCACAGCGCAGCGGGGGTGCTTGCGAGCGGGCGGCACCTGCGATGACGCAAGTGCCCAGCAGCAAAGCTCTGCTCCATGTGAGCGGGGAGATCATGCGCGGATTACGATGCCCATTCCATCATGTCTTGGGGGCGATTACTATATCAGGGCGCCTCTGAGAATCGATGGCCCGCATCGTGTGTGGACAACATCCTCGCGCTAGCGGACGGCCAAAGGCCGCCCAACTGCCGGAACTCGGAAATCCATGCTGCTCCAGGCTAGGTATTCTTCTTGGGCGTAGCGCGCCCGCGCATCTTGCCCGTTTCGCGCATCCGCCCGAAGTGTTCCGCGATCTCGGTCATTTGCTCCAGCGCCAGCCGCTTTTGCCGCAAACTGAGCGTACGCCATCGGCGCAGCTGCGCGCGGCGGCTGCCCTCCCAGCTTGTCAGGCTCCAGTCAATATTGTCCGGGATCTCGCTCATGCGGTTTTCCATCCTCCAGGACGACTTCGTGAAAACTGAAGGCCGTCGCCGTGCAAGCTTCGAGGTAGCGCAGCAGCAGCGGATCGAGATTTCGCCGCCGGCGCGCGAGGTACTCGCCCGAGACCGTGGCCGCGCGCGCAGCAAGCTCGGGAAAGCGTGTGCTCTCCGCAGCGGGAGACCACTGGTGGAAGAACCAGGGGATAAACACCGGCATATGCGGCGATTTCGGATCGAAGACGGCGTCTTCCTCCGGCGAAAATTTCGACCACGCTTCGGCAATCAACTCGCGTCCCAGATGCTTGGTGGCGAAGCGCAACAGCTCCTCGGTAAGATTCTGAATCGCGGCGCGCACGCGGCGGTGCAAGGTCTGTTGCGGCGTCTCCGCGGCGGCGGGTTCAGCCCGCAGGCAACAGTTTTTGAATTTTTTCCCGCTGCCGCAGGGGCAAAGCTGGTTTCGACCGGGACCCATGAGAATTTGTCCGAATGAAGATCACGCCCCGAATCGGGCGCAGGATCACGCCATCATAGACAAGCATGGGTCGAGCGGCAAGCTCGGCGACCTCGCGCGCAAAGGATTTTCGCGCAAGACGCGGACTATGCTATCCTTGCAGCTTGGTAAGGAATCTAACAGGAGAAAGGAATCGAAATGACTGTAGCCACGCTTACCAGCAAGGGTCAGACTACCATCCCGAAGCAAGTGCGGGAACATCTAAAGCTCAACCCCGGGGATAAGCTTGATTTTGTGATCGAATCCGAGGGGCGCGTCGTCATCAGGCCGGCCAAGCTCGACGTGCGGGAGCTTAAGGGGTTGCTCAAACGGCGCGACGGGAAGGTATTGTCAATCGAGGAGATGAATGCCGCTATCGCCAGAGGCGCGGCCGGCAAAAGATGATCGGCCTCGACACCAATGTTTTGGTCCGCTATCTGGTGCAGGACGATCCGACCCAGACCAGGCAGGCGAACGCGCTGATTGACCGCGCCGCCGCCCAGGAGACGGCGATGTTCATCAACCATGTCGTCATATGTGAGTTAGCTTGGGTGCTTGGCCGCGGTTATGGGTATGCCAGGACGGCTTTGGCCGAAGTCATCGAAAAAATACTGCTCGGCAGGCAGTTCGAAATCGAGAAGAAAGACCTGGTCTGGACTGCGCTCACCAACTTCAAGGCGAGCCGGGCGGATTTTGCCGACTGTCTGATCGGCGTCATCAACGAGCTGGCAGGGTGTGAAACGACACTGACCTTCGACCGTTCCGCAGCGTCATTACGGGCCTTCAAGCAAGTCTGATCCGCTGGGCCCATCGCCTGCATTGAGGCCGGCTGCCCGATGACATGGCGCAAAGAGTAAAGATCAGCGCGACGCGGCCTTACCGGAAGCAATAGCGCAAGACATCGCGTAGCGGCGGAAGCCGGGCGCAGGCTTTGTAGCCCGGCTGATGGAAGAGCTACACTGACCCTATTTATTCCCTATTTATTCTGACCCTATTTATTCACCCACAGGCGGCATTCGCGGTAGAACCCGCGATCGCGGCTCAAGAGTCGATCACACTGTTCCATTGCGTGGGCGCCGACGAGAAAATCCGCCACCACGCGCTCGCGTTTTCCGCCGCGGGTGCGATATCCCCGCCAGGCCCGCGCAGCCGCGACAACGGTGCGTTCGTTCACAGAGGAAAAACCGACACCGAGGGTCTTCATTGCTTCCGCGAACGCGGCCGCCGAGGAAAATGCCGCGGCGGCCTCCACCCAAACCACCTCGCAGGCGACGATCGCGCCTTCGGCGAGGCAGCGTCTGAGCGCACGCGCCGAAGCCTCGCCGAATTTTGCGTCGGCGCCGAAGACGTCCAGCAGGACGTTGGTATCGATAGCGGTGATCAAGGCTTGCCGCGCAGCTCCGCGATCAAGCGGTCGCTCGAGAGGCCGCGTTCGAGGCAGCCGTAAGCGCGCGTCACCGGATCGTCAGCGCTCAGTTTCTTCACGATCAACTTGCCTTTTTCCGCACTGAAGGTGAGCACCGTCCCCGCTTGAATGCCGAGTTTGTCGCGCAATTCCTTGGGTATCGTTACCTGTCCGCGTTCCGCAACCGTCGCTTTCATCGAAAGCCCCGCAAATCATGATCGTAAAAATATGCGTAATAATCCATGCATCCATACTTCGCAATGCGTGATTTGCAGTTCTGCTTGGAAGGCAGAAGCATTCTTCGCCGGCGATATCGAACCCTAATCCAAGGAGCAACGCGCAAAATTACGCCGCTTTCTTTTTCCCCAGCACGTGCTTGAGGTACTGCCCGGTGTAGCTCGCCGGGTTCTCGGCCACGTCCTCGGGCGTGCCCTGGGCGATGATGCGGCCGCCGCCGTCACCGCCCTCGGGGCCGAGGTCGATGATCCAGTCCGCGGTCTTGATCACATCGAGATTGTGCTCGATCACCACCACGCTGTTGCCGTGGTCGCGCAGCCGGTGCAGCACGTGCAGCAGCAGGTCGATGTCCTGAAAGTGCAGCCCGGTGGTGGGTTCGTCCAGGATGTAGAGCGTGCGCCCGGTATCGCGCTTCGACAGTTCCAACGATAGCTTCACCCGCTGCGCCTCGCCGCCGGAGAGCGTAGTCGCTGACTGACCAAGCTCGACATAGCCCAGGCCGACATCGAGCAGGGTGGCGAGCTTGCGCGCCACGATGGGCACGGCGCTGAAGAACTCGTGCGCCTGCTGCACGGTCAGTTTCAGCACGTCATGGACAGTTTTGCCCTTGTACTGCACCTCCAGCGTTTCGCGGTTGTAGCGCTTGCCGTGGCAGACGTCGCAAGGCACGTAGATATCGGGCAGGAAGTGCATTTCCACCTTGAGCACGCCGTCGCCCTGGCAGGCCTCGCAGCGCCCGCCCTTGACGTTGAAGGAGAATCGCCCCGGTCCGTAGCCGCGCTCGCGCGCGGCGGGCACGCCCGCGAACAGTTCGCGGATGGGCGTGAACAGACCGGTGTAGGTGGCCGGATTGGAGCGCGGCGTGCGCCCGATCGGACTCTGGTCGACGCTGATCACCTTGTCGAAGAATTCCAGTCCGCTGACCGATTCGTGCGGGGCGGGTTCGCTGCTGCTGCGGTAAAGGTGCTGGGCCGCGGCCTGGTAGAGGGTGTCGTTCACCAGCGTCGATTTGCCCGAGCCGGACACGCCGGTGACGCAGACGAACAGGCCCAGCGGCAGTTCCAGGTCCACGCTCTTCAAGTTGTTGCCGCTCGCGCCGCGCAGCCGCAGCACGCGCGCCTTATCGTAGCGGTGGCGGCGTTTGGGCATGGGGATTTGCATGCGCCCGGCGAGATACTTCCCGGTGAGCGAGGCGGGGTTGTGCATGATTTCCTGGGGCGTGCCCTCGGCCACCAGCTTGCCGCCGTGCTCGCCCGCGCCCGGGCCCATGTCGACCACGTGGTCTGCTGCAAGGATCGCCTCTTCGTCGTGCTCGACCACGATCACCGTGTTGCCGAGGTCGCGCAACTGCTTCAACGTGGCCAGCAGCCGGCCGTTGTCGCGCTGGTGCAGGCCGATCGAGGGTTCGTCGAGCACGTACATGACGCCGGTGAGGCCGGAACCGATCTGGCTCGCGAGCCGTATTCGTTGCGCTTCGCCGCCGGAGAGGCTATCGGCTGCGCGGTCGAGCGAAAGGTAATCCAGGCCGACGTTATTGAGGAAGGTCAGGCGCGAGGCGATTTCCTTCACGATCCGGTCGGCGATCGCCGCCTTGTGGCCGGGTAGCTTCAGAGCCTGGAAAAACGCGAGGCCGCGCTTGAGCGGCATGGCGCTTACCTGGAAAATCGCCATGTCGGCGATCTTGACGTTGCGCGCCTCGGCGCGCAGGCGCGTGCCGCCGCAGGCCGGGCAGGGCTTGCTGTTCAGGTATTTCGCCAGTTCCTCGCGCACCACGATGGAATCGGTCTCGCGGTAGCGGCGCGCGAGATTCGGGATCACGCCCTCGAAATCGTGCTCGCGCACCACGGTGCGGCCGCGTTCGCTCAGGTAGGAGAAGGCGATTTTTTCCTTGCTGCCGTAGAGCACGATGTCCTGCGCCGTTTGCGGCAACTGGTCGAACGCCGCCTCGACCTCGAAGCCGAAATGCGCGGCGAGGCTGGTGAGCATCTGGAAGTAGAACTGGTTGCGCTGGTCCCAGCCCTTGATCGCGCCGCTGGCAAGACTCAAATGCGGATGCGCGACAACGCGGCGCGGATCGAAGAACTCGATCGCGCCCAGGCCGTCGCATTCCGGGCAGGCGCCCAGGGGATTGTTGAAAGAGAACAGGCGCGGTTCCAGCTCGGCCAGGGAATAACTGCACGCCGGGCAGGCGAACTTGGCCGAGAACAGGTGCTCCTTGCCCGAGTCCGTTTCCACCGCGATGGCGCGGCCATCGGCATGGCGCAGGGCGGTCTCGAAGGATTCGGCCAGGCGCTGCTTCAGCTCCGGCCTGACTTTGAGCCGGTCCACCACCACGTCCGTGGTGTGCTTGACGTTCTTCCCGAGCTTGGGCAGGGCGTCGATGTCGTAGATCTTGCCGTCCACGCGCAGGCGCACGAAACCCTGGGCGCGCAGTTCGGCAAACAGGTCGGCCTGCTCGCCCTTCCTTCCGGCAATGACGGGGGCGAGGATCATCAGCTTCGAATCTTGCGGCAGCGCGAGCACGTGGTCGACCATTTGCGCCACTGACTGCGCCTCCAGCGGCAGCGCGTGCTCGGGGCAGTAAGGCGTGCCTACCCGGGCGTACAGCAGGCGCAGATAGTCGTGGATCTCGGTCACCGTGCCGACCGTCGAGCGCGGGTTGTGGCTGGTGGCTTTTTGCTCGATCGCGATCGCGGGGGACAGCCCCTCGATCAGGTCGACATCGGGCTTTTCCATGAGCTGCAGGAACTGCCGCGCATACGCGGACAAGGATTCCACGTAGCGCCTCTGGCCCTCGGCATAGAGCGTGTCGAAGGCAAGCGATGATTTTCCCGAACCCGACAGCCCGGTGATCACGATCAGCCGGTTGCGCGGCAGGTCGAGATTCAGGTTCTTTAGATTGTGCGTGCGTGCGCCGCGTATCCTGATTTGGTCCATGGTTTGGGCGCTGGCCGGAGATACAAACCTGCTAATATACGAGATTACGCTGCCTCTGCGCTACTGCCTCGTTATGCCGCCCGCTTCGTCCAACCGCATGTCGCCCCTGGAAATCCGCGCAAGTCTTTCTCTTGCCTCGATTTTTGCCCTAAGGATGCTGGGCTTATTCCTGATTCTGCCGGTGTTCGCGGTGCATGCAATGCACCTCAAAGGCGGTAACGACCACACCCTGGTAGGCATTGCGCTGGGCGCCTATGGCCTGACCCAGGGGGTATTGCAGATCCCTTACGGCATGGCCTCGGACCGCTATGGCCGCAAGCGCCTCATCATCTTGGGCCTGGTGCTGTTTGCGCTGGGCAGTTTCATCGCCGCCATCGGCGACGACATCTACGTCATCATCGCCGGCCGGGCCGTCCAGGGCGCGGGTGCGATCGCCGCGCCGGTGATGGCGTTTCTCTCGGATTTGACGCGCGAGCAGCACCGCACCAAGGCGATGGCGCTGGTGGGTTCGAGCATCGGTCTGATGTTCGCACTGTCTCTGGTCGGATCGCCCCTGCTCTACCGCCACATCGGCATGGGCGGAATTTTCATTCTCACCGGCGTGCTGGCGCTCGTGGCGATCTGGGTGGTGGTGAGCGTGGTGCCGGAAGAGGCGCTGGTGAAAATCGAGGCCGAGGAACATGTCGAACCGGCACGGCTGGGCGACATGCTGAGAAACACGGACCTGCTGCGGCTTAACTTCGGTATTTTCTCGCTGCATGTGGTGCAGATGGCGATTTTCGTGGTCGTGCCGCTCG
>Ga0209514_10010340_pt1 | contig 10029 bp, 9 predicted proteins | sample Subgrocontami58m_FD_187452 | JGI IMG/M metagenome (GOLD analysis project Ga0209514, IMG submission 187452) | Subsurface groundwater microbial communities from S. Glens Falls, New York, USA - GMW37 contaminated, 5.8 m (SPAdes) (version 3) | ecosystem: Environmental > Aquatic > Deep subsurface >... | reverse complement strand
AAAAATCACAGGAAAGAGAATTGCAAAGTCATAAAGTTCCATTCCACCACCAAAAATCCAATATGTAACAGCAGCAGTAATGTGAAGTACTACTTGCGAAGTTTGGGAAACATCTCTGCCATGTGGATACCAACTTAGATCATCATCCCATTGAAAATATGCATTTATTCCATTATCAACAATATATTGTGTGGCTCTATAATTGAAAAATGGATCAAATTCATTTAGCTCCCAACCATAATCAGCTGCTTGTGATCTAACTAAAAATGAAATAGAAAAGGACAGAGAAAGAATCCCCACAATTAAGAGATGATGTAATTTAAGATCAAATTTTCCTAGTGAGAGTAAAGTTATGTTTGAAATCAATTAGATTTTCTCTCTAAACTTTGTTTATTACTCTTTGGATAAAAAATAATTAAAATTATTCACATATTTAAAACATAGATTTAAAATCCATAAAGTCGAGTTAGGGAGAATATTTACCTGTCAGTCTAGCTTCTGCAAGAATATGATTTTTCATGGATTTTTCTACATCTATTTTAGATGCACCTTCATTGAGATTCAATTTATTATCTAATGCATATAATTTGAAGATGTATGTGTGCTCTTTATCAGGTGGAGCTGGACCTCCATAACCAATCTCTCCAAAATCAGTTTTACCTTCAATGGAATCAGTTGGAATTGAATTTTCTTTGATTTGTGTTGTGTTAGGTTCAATATTCCATATTACCCAGTGAACCCAAATTTTTCCTACTGCACTCATTGCATCAGGATCATCCATTATGATAACTAGTGATTTGGTATTTTGTGGTATTCCTTTAATCTTTAATGGTGGATTTATGTTGGTAGTTTTGTAGCCATATTTTTTTGGAATTTCCTTGCCATTTTTGAAAGCACTACTTTCTAGAATTAAATCACTCATATCAATTATTGATGAATTCTACAAGTTAAATTTTACTATGATTCTAAAACGATTTTGTCATTTGAAAAAGACATTATAGAGCCACCATATTCTTTGATTTGTTTTTTTAATTCTTTATCCATGGTACCAATTATAGCTCTATTTTTTTTTACATAATCAATTAGTTCTTTATCTGCAAAATTTCCAGAAATTGATATAATTTTAAAATTTTTTATAAAATCCCTAGTTGTAAGTGCAGTTTGATTTTTTTGAGGAATTTTAATTAATTCAGAAAGTTCATTTTGAACAACTTGTGGAACAACAAAGGTAACTTGTCCTATTTCTACATCAATATTATCAATATTTTTGATTCTTCTAGTAGCTAGATGAATTAGAAAACTCGTATCGCAAATTACTTCAACCAAGTATTCCTGCTCCGATTAGTCTCCATCTGTCAGTAATTCTTCTACTAATAGCCACGTTACCACCTTCAAATATGCAAGCAGGTCTTCGAAGTTCAACGTCTATGTTATTTGATTTGATTTTAGAGACTTTACCTAGAATTGGAGCAGTTCCAATGTTTAATCGTAATAATTCTCCTACTTGAATTGGGAGTACTTTGGTATCTTCAGCTGCGCCAACAGCAGAGTCAAACAGATTTACTTCAAGTTTTATTTGGGTTGAATTTTCAGGTAGTGTTCCAGGTTTTCCAATTACAGATCCTATAAAAGAATCACTTCTTGTCATTGCAGGATCTAGTTTAGTACCAATTGCCACCAACCCGCCAGGTTTTACAGAATCAACAATTCCAGCAGCTGTACCTAGAGAAGTAATTTCAGTCAGTAATGGCTCATATGTTTTCTTTTTTTCATCCATTATGCCAGGTTTAATTTCAATTTCATCACCAACATTAAAAGTTCCTTGTGTTAAGCTTCCTCCAATTACGCCACCTTTGATATTTTTTAGTTTCGTGCCAGGTTTGTTTACATCAAAAGATCGTAAGACATGCATTATTGGTTCTTTAGATTCATCTCGTTCTGGAGTCTTAATGGTAGATTCTATTGCACCAATTAATGCATCTATGTTAAGCCCGGATTGTGCAGATATTGGAATAATTGGTGCTTTTGCAGCATATGTTCCTTTAACAAACTTTGTAATTTCTTGATGATTAGCGATAGCTTCGTCGTATGAAATCAAATCTACTTTATTTTGTACTATGACAATTTGTTGTATTCCAAGTGTTTGTAGTGCCAAAAGATGTTCTTTAGTTTGTGGTTTAGGCACTTGTTCATTTGAAGCTACTAACAATAATGCTCCATCCATTAATGCAGAACCTGAGAGCATGTTTGCCATTAGACTTTCATGTCCTGGACTATCTACAAAACTAACAACTCTAGACAGTTCGCTTTCTTTTCCACAATTATTACATTTTGGAGTTGTTGAATATCCCAGTGGTTCTTCACAACTTTTACATTTGTAAAATGCTGCATCAGAGTAACCAACGCGAATTGTAATTCCTCGTTTTAGCTCTTGACTGTGAACACTTGTCCATGAACCTGTTAGTGCTTGAATAAGTGTAGTTTTACCATGATCCACATGACCTGCAGTGCCAATATTTACACATGGTTGATGACCATATTTTTTTATGTACCAATCAGGAAGTGTTTCTCTCCAATGCATCAATCAAAATGTAGAGCTGGTATATGTTAAGTTATTCTTTTTATTTATTTTCTTTAAGATTCTACTGCTACTTCAGATGGAGCTTCTACTGGTAGCTCTCCATCAAATTTACAATTTATCTGGTATATTTCTTCTGAAACAGTATTTCCGCGCATGAGTTTTCTTACTCTTTGTCCAATTTCTGCTGCTTGTAATCCAACTCCTTTTGAAAGTAAAACATATTTTCTTGCTGAACCATGAATGTCATTTCTCATTGGCACCCCAGATTTATCACTACCACCAGTGAGTTTTAATTTTCCTTTCAATCCTACAATAGATGCATCTGTTTCGTTACCTAGTTGTAAACCTAGTAATGTATTTGCATCACTGTCTTTCAACTCTTTAGTGATAGATTTTCCCTTTACATCTGATACGGTAAGCTTGAAATTTGTCAAGTATTACAAAAAAAAGTTGAACGACTAATTAACCTTTGGACATTATTTTTAAATCAAGATTACTTAACATACGTATGGATGATGAAATTAGATGTCCTAGATGCGATAATAAGATGGTAGATATGCAAGCATGCCATATGTTTTGTCCTAAGTGTGGAGCACATTTGGATTGTTCAGATAAAGGAAACTTTTGGTAATCACATGCCAGGTCTTTTTGGGATATAATCATATGACATGTTAATTGCCTGATCTTTCATAATTTCAAGATAAGTATCATAATCTGCTTCAAAATTACAATGAGGGCATTTTACATTAGTGATTTCATCATTTAAAATTGCTACTTTTTCACATTTAGGGCAACGTGCATCCATGATATTGTTTTTCAATCAAGATATTTAATCATAATTAATGAATTTGAGATAGGCGGTGTTAGTCTAGCTCGGTATGACGTCAGCTTCCCAAGCTGAAGGCCGCGGGTTCAAATCCCGCACTCCGCATATTTCATAATTCTCTGATTGCTTGTTCTATAATTCCTCTGTCTTTAGCTTTTGGAAAAAGTTTCAAATAACTTTGAAGATCATTTTTTGCTTCCGGGTTCTTTTTTTGTTTCTCTCTGAGATAAGCACGATTTTTGTAAATTTTTGCGGATCTTTTAGGATTGATTTCAATGGCTTTGCTATAACATAATTCAGATTTATCAAATTGGTTAGATTTTAGATAATAGTTACCTAGTCCATTGTATGCAAGATAAAATCTATTGTTATCTTTGATACATTTCTCATAATACTGTACACAGTCATTAGAATTTTGCTCATTAAGTAAACTTGCTAACAAATACAATGCAGTTGAATTGGTTTGATCTAATTCAATTGCTTTTTTTAGAGATGTCAAAGCTTCAGATGTGTTTTTTTGTATGCTTAATCTTTCAGAAATAAAACATAACCTGTGTGATATTTCACTTGAATTATTTTCTAGTTTTATAGAAGACACGATATTTGATGGAGCTAAAATTATCAACAGTCTTCCATCTTCAGACCATTCCTTATCAAAAATTGCTTGAGGTATTGCTCCTTCTTGCTGCTCGCCTTCTTGAGTTCCTTTCTGAATGTAATGGAAAATAGTTTTCTCATTATCATCATATCCAGATATTACTGAAGCATGTTGTGTGATTTCAGGAATTCCTGGAAGAATTACTATAGGAGGAATTCCAATATCTATTATTTTTTTTAATTCAGACAAGGAAGAATGAATAATTTTACATGTCAAACCATGTCTTTCTGCAGATTCAATTCCTTCAATTAAGATACTTCCATTAGAATTGATGTATTGTTTTGCAGTTTCAATAGCCTCAGACATTGGAAGGTCAATATTCCAATATTTTGAAACTACATTGATTGGCAGAGGCAAGCAAATATTTTCTTCTTCTACTAGAGGAAGTAAAAGTTGATGATCCAAGGAATCCATGAGATTGAATAAAATTTGAGAGTTATTAAAATCAATCAAAGAGAGCAAAACTTTTGAATTAAGTTTTGACCATCACTACTCATTTCAGGATGAAATTGGGTTCCAAAAATTGGTTTTTTATCATATTGAATAATTTCAAATTTACAGTTTTTGGATTTGCCTATTGCAATTAAAATATCGGGCAATTTAGAAATCTCAAACCCGTGGCTCTCAAATACTTGTAAATTATCATTGGAAAGGTGATTTTCTCTTTGAATGTTGATTTTTTCAGTACCTTTTTGTGGGAATGTAATTTTTCGAATAGTTCCACCCAGAGTCAGAGCCAATATTTCTGCACCATAACAAATTCCTAATAATTTTTTATCATTTTGAATTGCATGATTAATTATTTTAGAATTAATTTTATTTGTTTTTTTTTCATTTTTTCTTCGTCCAGAGAGAATAAATGAGTTATAATTATCTAGTAATTTTAGATCTAATAGTTCAGGTGTTTGTTTTTCAAACGAGATATTTTTGTTATGTAAAAAATCAATTAAGTTTTTTGTATACACAGAACCATTATCAATTACTAGTAGCAATTAATTGCCTACTGTAATTGATACATAGTGCATTTCAGGAATATTATCTTTTACAACTATTGTTCCAATATTGAGATTAGTGTCTTCTTGCCACATGAATACTCTGTCACTTCTTGGTTTTACAAAATTATCTATGAATTTAGATAAGAAATCTTCTGTGTCAGCACGATCATTTTCAGTAAAGAAAAATATCTCTCCTTCTTTAAATGATAATGGAATTTGTATTGATGTTGGTTCCAAAATTTCTATTCCATTTTCTTGAAAGGATGATTTTATAATATCGATTCTATCTGATCTTCCTAATTCAATATAGTCAACATCAACTGAAGTCGAGGAACCAGCTACACCAGATACCTTTTTCAAATATGCCTCAAATGCCTCTTCTTGAGTATCTCCCAAACCAACATAATATTCTCCAGTAAATGCTGCACCTACGGCTGCAATAGTACCAAGTTGGGCAACAACTCCTCCAGCTCCTGCAGTATATACGGGAATAAAGTAGACATCATGTTCGCCTACTCTGTAGAGAATATTATCTCCAATTCTAGGATTTCTCAAAAGTGTCTTTAATTCAGCAAATTCTGGATCTTTATCCAATGCTTCTCTAACTGCAGTAGGGCCAATCAATTTAGTAGTAGAGTCTAATGGAACTTCATAGAATTGTATATCACCTAGATTTTTAAGATCATTTTCAACTACCATGTATCCTGCAAGATTTCTTCCCTGAGAACCTCGTAGTTCCAAGGAAAGTAAACCTATGAATTCTGTTTGATTAAAACCTGGTGGCTTTGCTTCCACATAGTAAGCTTCCAAACCTTGAGGAATCTCATAAAATTCATTTGCCTGAATGAACGTTTCAACATCATTTACATGGTAAATATTATACATTTCTGTTTTCCAGTTAAACAGTTCAACTGGATATCGTATTTGTTCTTCAAGCCAAGCAGGTATTGGTTTGAACTGATCAGAATATTGACTAACAAACATTTCAGTAAAGAAATCATCGCCTGTTTTCAATAGTTGAATGTTACCATCATAACTATCAACTAGAGCAAATCCTACTAATCTAAGATATGGATTTCCAGAAGACCAAGGTACATCATGAGTATCAAATCCAATTATCAAAGGAATCAACCAGTAAGAATTTTCTCCATCAGTTACTGGAATAGAATCTAATTCTTTACCAAATACATCATATAGAAAATAAGGGTACAAAGTTTTCATTCTGTCATGAACATCTTTGTATCGCATTACATGGACTGATTCTGCAGGAAATGAAAGTAAAAAGTTTGGCTCAAAGGTCCAGCTAAGTGGTGGAGATACGTCTAATCCTCCTTTACCATTATAAGATACTCCTCCTAATTCTGCACTAGTAGATCCTCTAGAGTTTGGATATGCTGACCAAGTTTGCTCAAAGAGGCCTCCTTCACCATAATAGATTTCTCGTTGTTTAAAGAATTCACCGCTATCTACAATTTGGCCATCTGTAGCCTCAAGTGTGAGGAATCCGTTTGGAACGTGAGTGTATACAAGATGCTCGTTATACCATCTATTTTCAAGACTAACTGAAGAAGGTAGTACAGGCTTCATTGAGGCAGTCCAGTATAATGTATTGTTAAAACGAAGAATATCATTATCTTCAAAATCTACGTTTGGAATCAATCCAATTTCTGGTTTTAATTTAGCAAATGCTGCCTCCCAATCCCACACTCTAACTACATCAAGTACATCACTGTTTTTATTTACATAATTTTTTATATTATTTGGGGATACAGATTGCAATTGTACCTCATGAGTGTTTTCTTTGATATCATTTAGTTGACCGATGTAACGATTAACACCAATTTGCTGAGCAGTATAAGGTCCCAAGTATTCAATTTTTTTTGCATCTGCAATGCTGTTATTGACAGTTACCAATCCACCAACAATGACTGCAATTGCAAGAACTGATAGAATTCTAATGTATACATCTCTCTTAAACATATGAGTAAGTACACGTGCTCTTATTCTGTCTACAATTGAAAAAGCTAAAAGAGCAAATCCAATTACAAGTGTTCCACCAACGATATATCTTGTATTGTAATCAATTTGATCAGTAAAAAATAGATTAAAACCTAACCACAGTACACCTACACCAATTATGGTTTCTATAGTTGAAACATAGTTGAGATATCTTGGTTTTCCACTTTTTGAATCTTGAAGATAAGAAGTAACTACATTAATAATTTTATGAATACCCACATACAAAACTAAACGAAGCCCAATTGCTGCAAGAACTGGAGGTAAAAGAATTACTAGTGCCGGAATCATTGGAACAACTTGTTCAACTGCATAGTTAGGATCAACACTTGGTGTTACAAATGGTAAAGAAAATATGTTGGATAAATTTTCTAAACCTAGATTATTTCCATCAATAAAAGATACTGCAGCAAATCCAAACATAATATTTACAAAAAATGCCCCAAAGAGCAAAATCTTTGTAATTTGCCAAATGACAAATTGTAGCGGACTAAGCTTGTAATCCTTAAAACTTGGAATGCTATTTGAGATCGATTGTTGGGTGCTTTTTCCAATAAACCCAATAGCGGTATGAAGTCCATACCAAAAGATAGACGATCTGCCAATGATGTTTACTCGTACCAGAGCAATTGCTGAAAGTATGATAGTTGAAACTAGTGAATAATACAGTGGTTTGCTAAATTGTTCCCCAAATTCGGTAAAATTCATCGATAAAATTACAGCCTGATTTCCAGCAACTGCTAATATTGCAACAGCAATTATGGCAACTATGATTAATCTGGCAAATTTTCCTGCATCAGGAGGTGGAGCTTGCTTATCAGTGGAGGCGCTATACAAAATCAACGTTTCTTATGGCTCGGTAAATTAATGTCTTACCAGCAAAAATTCGGAATTTAGCATTATTTTTGAAATTATTTTACTCTAACTCTAATTTGTTAGTTGATAGATTTGATTCAAAAAATTAAGAAATTGTAGCCAGTTTTTTGCAAATCATGTATACTGCAGCATATGTCGGAATAGACACGTTTTCATTAAAGTATGGACCAAATTTTCTGTTTTTTAGCTTAAATTCAATTGGACAGTTAGCCATTACTTCTACTGAATTTTCATCAAGAAATGAGGCGTCGGTGTAGGGATCAAACTTTGGAAGATCATTGCAGAGAATTTTTGTCAGACCGCTTTTACTATTTAATGATCCTGGAAGTCTGAATATTCTATGAATATCCATTGTTACATTAGGATCAATTTGAGCTCCAATTTTATCAGAAATATCTTCTAGAGTTTTTTGAAAAGAAGAATATCCATTAACAATTAGCTCTGAGATTATTTTTGAGCGTTTTGATTTTGAACCATATACTTCTTGTGAAAATCTTCCTCTCCATCCTTTTTCGTCAAAATCTGGAAATGATGAACGGTTAGGTTTGAATTTTTTCATGCCAAAAGTTTCTGGTATTGCTCCATTAAACATGATGTAATCTGTTAATTCTGATCTTTCCCTTGAACCTAGTTGTTGGAATTGTGAATTATATACATACACGTGAAACCCTTCATTGCCAGAAAAATAAACATGAATGTTATTTTGTTGAATATCCAAATCTTCAATTAGAATTTTTGATAGTTTTGATACTTCATTCTTGGATGCATCAATGCAATTTTTACATGGAAGTGATTTTTTTTCTAGTTTTATAGAATTACACTTACTACAGTTATTACTGTTAGCAGATATTTCATTGCATTCATTACATTTGGAAATTGTATGACTTTTTCTGCATTCTAGATTTAGATCTTTGGCATCAATATCAAAAATTAGATCTGCTTCTTTCCAATCTTTTTCATTCATAGGTAAATTTGGAAAAGAATAACATGCATTAGAGCAATAAACATCAGATGGAATGTTTTGCATTAGTAAAAGATGTAATTCTTTGTCATCTTTAATTGAGATATGTCTTGTCATACCAGAATTGAATTTTTGGAATCCAAATTCTCGCTCAGAAGTTCTGTTTGGTACATGGATAAGATCAAAATGCTCAAAATAGTATTTCTTGAAAGAATCTTCCAGAAATTTTACATCATTTTCTTGCATTAGATTCTCTTTTTTCCAAATTGAAGTGGATTTATGATATTATCACATTCTGGTATTGCGAAACACAAATTTTGTGTCTTAAGTTTTTCACATGAAGGACATGAATAATGAGTACCACTTCCTGAAGTTCCTGCCAAGTGATTTAGTTGGTAAAGAGTAACTCGTTCATTATAATCTGGGGCATTTTTGAATAACGGTGCAATTTCTTCTACTGATTGACCTTTTGATAATAGAAATGTTGCAAGCATAAATCTTCCAGAGTGTGGGAGATTTTCTCCCTTTTCAAGAATTTCAATGGCGTGCTTTATGCATGGAGGATATTCTCCAGTAGTTACAGTATAAGTTGCAAACTTTTTAGACATGGAAATTAATTTGTTTACTGATTCTTCAAAACCTGAAATCATTGGCGGTGTTTTTGCATTAATAATTTTAGAGCTGATATAAGTTCCCAATTCTTTTCGAATTAGTCTGACTGTTTCGTGTGGAGTAAGAAAGACTAGACAATTTTCTACATGTCTGTTTATTAATTTCCACTCTCTTTCATGAAAATTTATTGAATGCTTGAGATAATCAGATACAGGTATTACAAAATAATCATCTTGTTTTTTTATCTGAACTGAAAACAAATCATCAATAACTCTAATTGCCAGTTGTTTTTTTGATTCATCGGAGATATTTGCCAAGTCTTTTTCTAGGTATTTTTCTGCACGTCTGGCTTCGGCAAGCGCAAATCTTTTGATTAATGTAGTCATGCCACTTAATTTGAGCAACACAATTGCTAAGAGAAAAGAGAAAACCTCTCTTGGAAGTGCAGCTTGATTTGATGCTTGATCTCCTATCAAATCAGAGTGGTAGATTTTTCCATCTGCA
>Ga0209514_10010339_pt1 | contig 10030 bp, 9 predicted proteins | sample Subgrocontami58m_FD_187452 | JGI IMG/M metagenome (GOLD analysis project Ga0209514, IMG submission 187452) | Subsurface groundwater microbial communities from S. Glens Falls, New York, USA - GMW37 contaminated, 5.8 m (SPAdes) (version 3) | ecosystem: Environmental > Aquatic > Deep subsurface >... | reverse complement strand
TCCAAGCTATTATCCGTCGGAATGCCCCTCAGAGTAATGATAATTGAGATCAATCAGGACAGCAAAAGAATTTCTCTCGGCTTAAAACAAACCACGACGAATCCCTGGGAGGCCATTAAACAGAAATATGTGGAAGGAACCATCATAAAGGGCGTAATTAGAAACATTACCAATTTTGGCATTTTTGTCGGCGTCGAAGAGGGCATCGACGGGCTTATCCATGTCTCAGACATATCATGGAAACAACGCATAACCAACCCCGCGGAACATTTTAGCAAAGATCAGGAGATTGAGGCTATCGTTCTCCATGTGGATGTGGAAAATGAGAAATTTTCCTTAGGTCTGAAACAGATTGAACCAAATCCCTGGGAACAGTTCAACGCCAAGTACGTACCAGGTTCCACTATTTCCGGCAAAGTTACAAATATCACGGATTTTGGCATGTTTGTGGAAATCGAGGAAGGAATTGAAGGTTTGGTTCACATTTCCGAACTCAGCAATAAAAGGGTTAAAGCAATCTCCGAACTTTTTTCTGTTGGCGATGTGGTAACTGCCAACATCAAAAACATTGACGTAAAAAACAAAAAAGTCCGTTTAAGTTTGAAGGATAGCGAACCGGAAGCGGAGGGGCACTCCGCAAACCAATATCTTAACAACAGGGAATGTGTCGGTTCAAATCTTGGCAAGGCTCTGGCGGATATAAGAATTTTAACCACCGATAATTGAAAGCAAACGAATAGTAATCATGAAAAAGCACCCTGTCATCTTTGGCCTGTTCCTGGTTTTTGTTTCAGGCGTGGCGCTGCTATTGATTCTGCGCGTTATGGTTGCTTTGCTGGGAGACGGCGTCTTCTTTTCCCAAAACGAAAAAGTTGGCATAATCAATATCAGTGGCATCATCTCCAGCTCTCGGGAAGTTGTGGAACAGCTTGAAGAGTTCGGTAAAGATGATCGCATTAAAGCGCTTGTCGTCAGGATTGATTCTCCGGGAGGCGGAGTGGCTGCCTCTCAAGAAATCTATGCCGCGATAAAAAGACTGAAAAATAATAAAAAGGTAGTTGCCTCGCTCGGTTCAATTGCCGCTTCGGGGGGATACATGATTGCGTGCGCCGCGGACAAGATTGTTGCCAACCCTGGAACTCTTACCGGCAGTATCTCAGTTATTATGTACTTCGCCAATACGGAAGACCTGTTTAAAAAAATCGGTTTAAAATCCTCCGTCATCAAAAGCGGGAAATATAAGGACATCGGCTCACCGACCCGTGAAATGACGGAGGATGAGAAACAGCTACTCCAAGCGCTTGTTGACGATATTTATAATCAATTCGTCGCGGTTATTGCGCACGATAGGAATATTCCCCAAGAAAAAGTTTTGCCGTTTGCCGATGGTAGGGTTTTTTCAGGTAGGCAGGCACAAGTTCTTCGTCTGGTCGATTATCTTGGCGATAAATCATACGCCGTGCAGTTGGCAGGCAAAATGGCCGGCATAAAGGGCACACCGGAAGTCCTATATGCCAAGAAGCGGGATGTCTCCCTTTGGGAGTTTATTCTGCAAACAACTTTTGTTTCCGTAATCAACAATCTTAAAGGTGAAATTAACGCAATCCCGCATGGTATAAACTTACTGTACGAGTATGGGGCATAATGTGTCCTCCAATATCACCTCATTATGCCTCCCTCAGATGATGGCAATAAAGCACCTCCGAAAAGGCCGATCATGACGTATCAAACCCTCATAGTAGATAGACGTCCGCACTATTGTATCGTTACTATGAATCGTCCTCGGGACATGAATGCTCTTTCGCTCGAAATGCGTCAGGAACTTCATGCTTGTTTTGCTCGTCTGGCACAGGACAAAGACATTTCAGCGGTGATTTTGACGGGCGGAGATTATATTTTTTCAGCCGGCGTCGACATCAAGGAAATGATACACCTGACCAGCGATGAAATTGAAGATTATTGCAACTCAATAAGCGAATGCTTAAAGCAGATATATAACTTCAATAAACCTGTAATTGCTGCTGTTGGTGGCATAGCATTGGGAGGCGGTTTCAATCTGGCAACGGTTTGCGACATGATTATTGCCTCAGAAAGCGCAATTTTTAGTCATCCCGAGCTTAAATTCGGGCTTAATCCCCTTTTCACCCCATTAAAGGAACTCGTAGGAAAAGCCAAGGCCAAAGAGATTACTATGATAGGTGAACCAATTGCGGCTCAGGAAGCCCTGCGTATCGGGCTCGTAAATAAGGTTGTTCCCCCCGATAAATTGATGGCTGTAGCTACCATTATGGCGCAAGAACTCTCCCAGCGGTCGGCAAAGGCACTCGAAGCCATCAAAAAAATTTCCCGGCTTACCCCTCAACTGGAGACGGCGTCGTTGTTCGATGTTGAATTTGGCTTAACAGCGCTGTTGTTCTCACGCACTGAAACCAAGAAACACATGCACGATCTTCTGGAGGAATTGAGAACCCGTAAAAAAGGTAGGCCTACATAAAACTATGCGTTTCCCAGTCCGTATCAGGAGAAGCAAAATCCCTCAATTGATCCCTTCTCTTTTTATGTTGTAGTTTTTTCAATGCCTTGGCTTCAATTTGCCGTATCCGTTCTCTGGTTACACCCATCATTTCCCCAACTTCTTCCAAAGTGAATGGACCATAGTTACAGGCCACCCATGTGCAGTTAAGAAAATTTTCATTTTTTAATCGCCAGTCACAGGTCATGTCCTGACAGACCTCGACTATTCGTTGGCCCCTTTTTTTACATACATAAATGTCTAGCAATTGAGTCTCCCACATTCTTAAAGCATGGCAAACGGCGACGTTTAGCCGATGTTAGCTCGAGCTTGGTCTGCAAAGGGCGTGAAGCTACCAAATAAGCGCGACTCGGCACGATCTGCGTAAAACGGCTTTTCGACGCTTTAAGGACAAATCAACAGGTAGTCCCTTTCCCCAAAAGACAGTGTCTCTCAGGGTGGGAGAGGAAAGCGACAACAGGACGTCTGGCGCAGTAAGCCTGGGCAAACCCACGCAACTCTGCATATCACACCAACTGCCGACCTTACGCATAACCATCCATCTATGGATACTTTTCACAAGGTCAAGCATCTAAGCCATCGCCCAGAACAAACGGCCGACATGATAATATAACGATCAGTCGGCCGTCTGTTTTTTAGCGTTTCATTCCTTGGTAAAAAATTAAAATATTACAGTTTCCGAACATTTTCCGCAGCTGGGCCTTTGGCACCTTTGACAACATCGAAGCTAACCCGGTCACCTTCGGCCAAAGATTTAAAACCTTCCGCCTGAATTGCGGAATGATGCACAAAAACGTCATTGCCACCATCCTGCTGAATAAAACCAAAACCTTTCGCATCATTAAACCATTTTACTGTTCCCTCTGGCATCTTTACTTCCTCCTCATAAAAAAACAATGTGTGCAGCTATACTGCAAAAAATTAATTGATATGTCTAATAAGTAATTATCAAAACAAATGCAATGTTTTTTTGCACGAAAAGTAGCAATATCGTCAACAATAGTTATTAAACTCCACTTTCCCGTCCCGACGCTACCATAGAATCTTGTAATAAGCTTTAAAAGAGCATCCCTGGAGATCATTTCGGCATCGATACCAAATCAAAGACAAACGAAATTAGCCCCTTCTGCATCTGAATCTTGATGGGTACCTTATTGCCATCAGCGGTAAACCAAATTTTGAGGTGTGGTTCACCTTTTTGTTTTACTACATCTTCCAACCTTGCCATATCTGGAACAACTTCAAAGGTTTCGAGGGATTTATCCCCAATCATTATTTTGCCCCCTTTGGCTACCGTTGCCTTCGTGGCAATGTTCATGTTGCCATCTGTAACAGGTATTTCCAGCACTGAATTTTCCTTTATATCCTGCAGGCGAAGGGCATAAAAAAGTGCCAACGGATCGAAGGAACCGGCCAGGACATGAACAGAGTCATCCTTTTTGCCAAAATTGGAACGGGTTGCCAACATTTTATCCCAGTCGAATGTTATGACGACATCCCGTGCATGTTTGCTTTCTGTTCGCTTTTTGTAAAGAAGACTGTGTGTCATATCGGCATCAACATAGGAATCCTGCCGCTCCCGCACTTTATATATTAGATCAACTACCGCATTGGTCTTCGTAGTCATGGTAAAGTGATATGCCTCCTTACCGTTCACATTCACCTTGGCGAGAACCTCCATGATAATTTCGCCTGCCGGGATTGCCCCCCACCTGCCCTGATAGACCAATTTTTCTCCCGGGACAAAGGGGATATTTCTTTCACGTGCCTTTGTTTCACCGGCGGCAGGAAAGGGAGATATAAAAAACAAGACCATTAAAGCAAGGCAAAAAAGATTAAAATACCCGCAATAAGGTGTTTTTCTACTCGACACGCAATTGCTGGATATGGATCGGACAATGGCATAATCAGACATCATCTCAAGAACCTTTATTTTAGCGAAGGGAACTTCTATCTTGCTACTAAATAACCTTTTTCATAGCCGCTATCGCCACCTCCAACTGATCATCCGTTGGCTCACGAGTGGTGATTCCTTGAAACTGTAACCCCGGCCAGCTTAGGATTTGCACCCACCGCCAATCCTTGTGCCTGCCCGTGAAGCGAATAATCTCATAGGAAATGCCAGACACCAAAGGTAGCAGCGTAAGTTTATATAAAACACGATGCAGGAAATCGGGACGGCCAAGCAGAGAAAACACCATAATGGAAACAATCATAACAATCAGGATAAAGCTCGTGCCACAGCGGGGATGGCGCGTTGAATAACTTCTGACATTTTCGATCGTCAATTCCTTCCCTTCTTCCCAGGCAAATACCGTCTTATGTTCGGCGCCATGATACATGAATACCCGCTTCATATCATCCATCAGCAGGGTCATTCCCAAAAATATGAAAAAAAGTCCCATGCGTATGCAACCTTCCACAATGTTTAAAACAAAAGTATTGACGATCATTCCTTTCAGCAGTGAAAAGCAGTAGGCAGGCACGATGATGAAAAAAAAGAGGGCCGTTCCCATGCTGATTACCATTGCAAGGGCCAACTGCCATACGGACGGTTTCTCTTCATTCTCCGTAAGGGCGACCTCCGACGAAAACAGGAGGTTTTTCATCCCAATAAACATCATCTCGAAAAGTGTTACAAATCCGCGAACAACTATTAATCCCAGCAATTTATACCGTTTGGTCAGCGGCACATGATGTCGCTCCCGAAAGACAATCTCCCCGTCCGGTTTTCGTACGGCCGCTGCAATCTTATCGCCGTGACGCATCATCACTCCTTCGATAAGCGCTTGTCCACCGGCAATATCATCCTTTTTATGTTCATGATTCATTTCTTACAACCCCTATTATAATAATTTTACGCTAATAGAGCCTCCGCAACGACCATCCGTTGAATCTCGTTGGTACCCTCTACGATTTGCATCAAGCGGACATCCCTGATGTTTCGTTCCAGAGGATACTCCTTCATGTAACCGTAGCCACCCAGTACCTGGGCCATCTCGATAGTGCCCCGCATGGCAACATCGGTGGCGAAACACTTGGCCATGGCCCCCAGCTTGGAGGTCTCCAGCCGCAGTTTCTTGTCCCCCCAGCCGTTAATGTAATCCATCTCGTCAATGTGGGCAGCCGCGTGATAAACCAACTGTCTGGCCGCTTCCACCTCAATCGCCACATTTGCCAGCTTAAACTGAATGGCCTGGTAAGTCGCGATAGGATTACCAAATTGCACCCGGTTCTTGGCGTACTTAATGGCATAATCCAGGGAGCCCTGCACAACCCCCAAGGCGCAAGCTCCTACCAGGGGACGGGTCCTGTCCAGGGTCTGAAAGGCAAGCTTTAAGCCCTGCCCTTCCTGGCCCAATAGGTTCTCCTTAGGGACTCGGCAGTCATCAAATATAACTTCACATGCCGCGATCGCTTTAGTGCCCATTTTTTCTTCAATCTTGCCTATCTTAAAACCAGGATGATTTTTCTCTACGATGAAAGCGCTGATCCCTCTAGCGCCTTTTTCCGGATCAGTTTTTGCGAATACGGTGAAAACTTCCGCCTTGTCCGCCTCGGTAATAAAACACTTCGTACCATTCAAGATATAGACGTCATCATTTAGCACTGCCCTACTCCGCATGGATGCTACATCGCTACCGGCGCCCGGTTCAGTGAGGCAAAAGGACGCCAACCATTCTCCCCTGGCTAACCTCGGAAGATATTTCTGCTTTTGTTCATGGCTGCCCGCCAGGATGATGGGGGTACTGCCCAGTTCTTGAATCGCAGGAATCATGGCCGAATTAAGACAAGCCGTGGCAAGTTCCTCGCACTCGATGCAAAAGGTCATAAATTCTGCACCCGTACCACCGTATTCTTCCGGAAAAGAGATACCCATCAGGTTATTTTCACACAACAATTTGTAAATATCTTCAGGAAATATACCATCGTGATCAATCGCGGCGGCGCGGGGGGCGATCTTTTCCCTAGTCAACCTCCGGACCATATCCCGGAACATCTTTTGTTCTTCCGTCAAATTGTATGACATTTTTTCTCCCTTCAGTTCGGTAAATATTTATAATTGGTCAGCAATGATTAAGCACAAATCCGGCAAGGCGAAGGCGTAGGCCGGCAAGCCGCTCTTCATCATTTATGCGTAGGACATCTCTCCCGTTTTCATTTCCCTGTTTATTCCAGTCGCTTATGATCCCCTCATGCTGAAGGAGGTTCAGCGCGTTTTTATAATATTCCCGCGATAGTGATTCAGCGCGGGGTCTGACCCCACTGCCATGCATCACCCCAGTCAGGCACCGCAAGTCGTCAGGCAAGCCTTCACCCGATGCCCACGCCTCCTCAGTGCTGGACAATGCCCTGAACACCGCCCCGTACGCGTCAAGCAAACTCCCCAGCAGTCCGGCAAAAGCATAGAGGCTTACCATGACCTCTTTTTCCGGAAATGCCACACGCCCCTCCATACGCAAAATGAAACCATTTCCTTCCAGATAAGACAGAACCTCTTCAACTTCCAGTACTTCATCTACTTCCCAAGAGAATTCTTCTTTGAGGATATTTTTCAAAAAAAGGCAATCCTCCTTGATCAAAGCAACTGTAGCTTCCTCTTTGCGGGCAATAATTGCAAGGGATACAAAGCAAACGGGAAGAAAATGGTGCACTATATTATTTTTGTAATACTCAAGATTCAAGCGCTTTGCCTCTGGAATCGAATATGACGCTGTCTGGCCCTGGTTGCCATCTTCATGATACTTACAAAAAACAAACCCCCATTTCTGAAAAAGAGCCAAAACCGATAATATGGCCTCTTGTTCCAAAGCCATGCTGGATGAAATATTAACCTGCCGCCAGCGCAAATAATTGTAATAAACAGAAATCGTCGCTTTCAACAATGCCCCCGTAACTTTTCCGCCCGCAGGACATAGGAGAGAAGCGGCAACTAAAGCAGTGGGGGTTACTACGGCAATCCTGTTTATCTCGCAAACCACCCTGGCGCCTATGTCACGGTACAATGCCTGCTGCTCTCTTGCGGTCATGTCGGCAAAGGACTTTGGCCGCTCTTCCAAGTATGATTTAAGGAAAATAGGGGTCCCAATGTTAACGTAAACATTGCCGTAATAATGCCACATTAATTTTGCGCTCTTTAATAAACCTATCGCAGATTCCGTCTTTTTTTGTACTCCCCGTAACTCCTTTAGGTAGGAGTTCTCCTCAATAATACGGTCGTACCCCAGATAGACAGGGATCAATGCCAGATCATCACTTATCCTGTCCTGATAAGAACGCATGATCATAGATATGACACCGTACTTGGGCAGAAGCATCTTGCCGGTGCGGCTCCGCCCCCCCTCCAGAAAAAACTCCATCGGCGTACCGTCTCGTAGCAAATATTTAAGGTATGCGGTAAATACTTCCGTGTAAAGATCATCACCTCTAAAGCTACGACGGAGAAAGAAAGCGCCTGCTTTTCTAAAGATATACCCTAAAGGCCAGAAATTCATGTTATCGCCGGCAGCAATCCGAGGCAAAGACATTTTCTGCTTATAAAAGATGTGAGATAAAATGAGGTAATCGACATGGCTTCTATGGCAGGGAATTAACACACAGGGCATCCGACAGGAAATTTCCCTAATTACGGCAAGCCCTTTTTTATCCACAATAAAGGCATTATATAAAACCTGCCAGAGCAGGGTTAAAAACCTATCCCAGACCTTAATCCAGCGTTCATCATAATCGGCGGCAATCTCCAGGAGATATTTTCGCGCTCTTTTGCGTAGCTCTTGTTCGCTACCTTTCCCGGCAATGGCTAATGCTGATATCTTTTCAAGGAGATGCTGATCATCGAGGGCGGCTATTAGTATTTTGCTTCCCGGCTTCAATGAAAAGACTCCTTTGACGGCCGCCGTGGGTGAGCCCTGCTAAACGCCGTTGCCATTGTTAAGAAACTCATCGGGAAATTTTTGACGCATGTAATTTTCCACATAATCGCGGATTTCGGCAGACAGGGAAAAGGTCATAACTTTTTCCAGCAATTGCTTCGATTCCTCCAGAGATGAACCTCTGATTATTTTTTTTATCCTCGGTATGGCGGAGGGTGTCATGCTTAATTCGTCAAGTTCCAGACCCAACAAAACCATGGCATAGGTGGGTTCACCCGCCATCTCGCCGCACATCGCCACCTTGATGCCAGCCTCGTGGCCAATCCTCACCACCTGCGCAATGAGTCTCAGTACGGCGGGATGCAAAGGTTCGTATAAGTATGTAACCCGCTCGTTGACGCGGTCTATGGCCAAGGCATATTGGATCAAATCATTGGTGCCGATACTAAAGAAATCCACCTCCTTTGCCAACGCTTCGGCAACGACAACGGCGGCGGGAACCTCAATCATGACACCAATTTCCACATCCTTCCCAATGGGAATACCTTCTTTAACAAGCTGATCCTGTACTTCCCGAAAAAAAAATTTCGCCTGGCGAATCTCTTCCAGACCGGAAATCATGGGGAAAAGCAACCGCGTTTTCCCGTAGTAGCTGGCCCTGGCTATTGCCCTGAGTTGCACCTTAAACAGCTCTTTTTCCCTCAGACAGAAACGGATGGCCCGGAGCCCCATTTGGGGATTCATTTCTCTGCCAAGTTTCGGATCGGAGAAAAACTTCTCCCCTCCCAAGTCAAAGGTGCGGATGGTTACCCACGAAAAACCCGGCACACCGACAATAGAACGATAATGACTAAAATGCTCTTCTTCCGTGGGAAGTTGTTCCCTGTTAATATATATGAATTCTGTTCTGTAAAGACCGACATTTTCTGCCCCATGCTCCAGTGCATTAGGAATCTCCTCGGTAAATTCGATATTGCCGCCTATGCCAATGCGATAATTGTCTTGGGTTATGGCCGGAAGACTGGCGTCACCAATGTATAATTTTTGCGCGTCGGCAAAATGTTTCCTTTTACTCTCATATCGTTTCAAAATTTCCGGATCCGGGTTTACAATCACCATGCCGGACGAACCGTCCACAATAATGTCATCGTTGGTCCGTACGTCCCTGGTAATCTTTTCCAAACCGACGACAGCGGGGATCCCCATTGATTGGGCAACGATTGCCGTGTGGGAAGTTTTACCGCCAAAATCAGTGGCAAATCCAAGGAACTTATCGATCTTTATTTGCGCAGTATCTGCCGGCGATAGTTCTTTGGCTACAAGAATTACCGCTTCTCCAATTTCCGGAGCAGTGGCCATCTTTTTACCCGCTAGATTTCTCATAATTCCCTGCCCTACAAACTGGATATCACTGATCCGGCCGCGCAGGTATTCTTCATCCATTTTATCAAATATTTCTTTATACTTATCAATTGTAATACGGAGGGCCCATTCGGCATTTACGGCCTGTTTGCGGATATTCTCCACCGTAGTCGCAATGAAGCTTCGATCCTTCAAAATCATAATATGGACATCAATAATATATAGCGGTTCCCTCCCCTCTAGGTCGCGCAGCTTATGTTTC
>Ga0209514_10010334_pt1 | contig 10031 bp, 9 predicted proteins | sample Subgrocontami58m_FD_187452 | JGI IMG/M metagenome (GOLD analysis project Ga0209514, IMG submission 187452) | Subsurface groundwater microbial communities from S. Glens Falls, New York, USA - GMW37 contaminated, 5.8 m (SPAdes) (version 3) | ecosystem: Environmental > Aquatic > Deep subsurface >... | reverse complement strand
ATAAATCTCAGCGAAATGAGAAAGGGCCTCATAGTAGAGTATGAAGGACAGCTTTACCAGGTGGTGGAAAGCTCGCCTTTCAGGCATGCCCAGAGGGCGGCCATGGTTAAGATCAAACTGAAGAACATCCTGACCAGCAAGAACGTTGAACGCACGATGCAGGGCAGCGAGAAACTCCGGCAGGTAACGCTGGAAAGACGCCTGGTGCAATACCTCTACCGCGAGGGAGACCTCTGCTACTTCATGGACACATCTAACTTCGAACAGATACCCATGAATGTTTCTCAGATAGAAGAAGAAATCGGCTACCTCAAGGAAGGTATCACCCTTAACATGTTCAACTACAAAGGCGAGCCTGTCTATCTGGAGCTGCCGATAACTGTAGATTTAAAGATTGTGGAGACCGGGCCGGCTTTTAAAGGTGATACCGCCGCCTCGGGCGGCAAACAAGCCAAGCTGGAGACAGGGCTGGAGATTAAAGTACCCCTGTTCATCGCCCAGGACGATGTTATCCGCCTGGATACCCGCACGGGGGAATATCTGGAGAGGGTAAGCTAGTAGTGTCAGGTTTCAAACCTGACTGCACCGCGGGAGAATTTGAGTCTCGCCCCTACGAAGGCACTTTGGCTACCCACTGACAAACAAAATACCCCAGACTTCAGCCTGGGGTATTGTTTTATCTCCTGATGCATTCAGGAAACACGTTAGTCTGACCATTCTCGATATTACCGAAGAGACTTTGTTTTCTAAAAGTACAAATGGTCACGAAATAGGCGCCCGGTTGTGTATAGTTGTAGCTACGTAGCCTTATGTAACGGCGCTGAGGGAAAGGTTCTCTAGGAAGTTTATCATTCATCAAGCATCATAGGCATACTATTTCAGTAATATCTAGGCACAAAATTGATTCTAAAAAGGTTAAGGGGCGGTCGGGTTCGAAACCCGACTCTACAATATGGTCTATTTACCGTCTATTCCTTAAACAATTTATTATATAACTGCGTTACAATATCTTATATTATATGCTTGTTGCTGTTTTCAGAAGCAACTTTATAGGACATCTTTTTGCGCCAGCTTATATATTTCAAGGGCGAGTTTCTCAATCTCATCCCGCCCTGAAAGAGGCTCCAGCCACCGTTGCGGGATTGCTTCCTTCCCGTAATAGGCTCCGGCCAGAGATCCACACACTGCCCCCACAGTATCAGCATCGCCGCCCAGGTTGACTGCCTCAACTATCGCCGATTCCAGGCTATTGGTGTTTAAGAAACACCACAGAGCGCATTTGAGGGTATCAAGCACAAAGCCGGAGGGTATCAGGTCTGACTTCTTCAGATTAGCAACGTCCAGCACCGCTTTCCGTGTATCCGGCTCCTCTATCTTTTCCCCTAAATTAATTAGCAACCCATCTTTCTCCCCGTGCACCAGACTGGCGATAGCCATGTCCAGGGCCACAGTCCCACAGCAGGCCCGCGGGTCCCAGTGAGTTATTAGCGAGCTATCCAGGCTATCCCGGATAAGGTTTTTCTCATCCCGGAAATGGAGCAGACCGATGGGAGCGCAGCGCATGATACTGCCGTTACCAGCCGACATGCCGCCCAGCTTTTCGTGGGCCAGTTTGCCGGCCACCTGCCAGGGCGCGCCCTTCTTTAGCTCCTGTAATGCCGTCAGGGTAATATTGCCGATATCTTTGGGATTCCCTGTCAACCACTTAAGGAATCGTTTGCTGATGTCTTCAGCGTCAAAACCCTTCCTGTCGACAATGCTGCGGGCGATGCAAAGCATAAGGGCAGTGTCGTCGGTATATTCGCCGGGCTTCAGGTTCAGCCAGCCGCCGCCAAGGTATTCGGTCACCCGGCCGTGGCGTTGTTTAATCTCCTCCGCGTTTAAAAACTCTACCGGCGCGCCCAGGGCATCGCCGATAGCAACGCCCAGGAGACAACCTGTAAAATGGTTTTGCATGTTTAGTTCCTTCGAAAATAGGAGTCCGACACGCCAAAATATCATTCCCGGGCAGGCGGGAATCCAGATAGGTGACGTGGGGCCGGTATCCTGATACATCGGTATGACAAAGAAGGGGTTCCGGTCACTTAATCAGTAGTTGAGTTGCCCCCTCTCTCTAAATCTCTCCCCCGATGGGGCGAGAGGTTTTATGCTCTATTCTAAAGTGACTTCATCCTTATACTTCGGCGCCGAAATCTGCCAGCCCAACCTTTCTTTTAAAAAGTCAATGAAACGGAAGGCTGTTTGAGGCTCGCCATGGACAACAAACAATCCCCTGGGTGGTTTATGTAAACCTGATAACCACCGGAAAAGCTCATCCCTGTCGGCATGGGCTGAGAAACCAGTCATCTGAACAATCTTGGCTTTCACAGGATACATCTGCCCTAGTATCCTTACCTCTTTAGCGCCATCAACTATCTGTCTGCCCAGAGTGCCTACCGCCTGATACCCCACAAAAATGATTGTGCTCTCAGGTCTGGAGATATTTCGGGTCAGGTGATGCTTAATCCGTCCGGCATTGCACATTCCGGAGCCGGCTATTATCACATTTGAACCTGTTATATTGTTGATAGCCTTCGACTCCTCAACTGTAGAAGACATGGTAAGGCCGGGGAATTCAAAGGGCGACTTGCGCTGTTGAATAAGTTTAACCATGTCTTCATCGAACAGTTCCGTATGGTGTTCGAAAACCTCGGTTATCTTAACGGCCATGGGGCTGTCAACAAACACCTTGAGGTGCGGAATCTGTTTCTCCATTAGCAATTTATTAAGATAATAAAGAACATCTTGAGCCCGTTCGAAGGCGAAGCTGGGGATGACAACATTTCCACCTGCCCTCACCGTGGAGTTTATTACCTCGCGGAGCTGTGTGCTAATATCATTAGAGTCTTCATGAAGCCGGTCTCCATAGGTGGACTCTACCAGTATATAGTCAGCTTCGCCGAAAAGCGTCGGCGGGTGCAACATCGGCCGGTCCCAGCGGCCAACATCTCCAGAGAAGAGGATCGTCCGTCTGTTTTCACCGTCATTGATAGCGAGCTTAATCATAGAGGAGCCGAGGACGTGCCCTGCGTCGTAGAATGTTGCTTCAATATTTTTATTTATCCGGATAGGTTTTTCATAGCGGACCGGCGCAAACAAACGGAAAGAAGCCGTGGCATCCCTGGAGTTATACAGGGGAATCTCGGGGTAAGGTCCTCTTCTACCTTCTTTCTGGTGCCGTTTCCGCTTGAACTCAGCGTCTTCTTCCTGGATATTAGCCGAGTCCAGGAGGGTTATCCGGGTTATCTCGCTGGTAGCCTTTGTGCAGTAAATAGGCCCTCGAAACCCTTCTCGCACCAGCTTGGGCAGTAGTCCACAATGGTCAAGATGGGCATGGGTGAGGAGCACGGCATCTAAGGAATTGGGCGGGATTGGAAATGGGTCCCAGTTTCTTCCATTAAACTCCCTCTCCTGATATAACCCACAATCAACCAGAATCCGTGTTTTGTCAACCTCTACAAGGTAACGCGAACCGGTGACATTTTGAGCTGCCCCGAGGAAGGTAAGTTTGATAGTCACATATTCTCCTAAAATTCCCCGTCTTCGGCACCCTCTTTACGTAAAGGGGGTCAGGGGGATGTACCATTCGATTGTTGTTTTTACAGTTTATCAAATAGATTGGGTCTCTTGCAGAAACCGCCACCGCTGGTGGAGAGCGGATAAAGCTCGAGCCGCCCGTTCCGGAGTATTGAAGTACAATATGCCCGGGTTTTTCTCCAGTGAAGCTCTCCATCCCGATGCATCCGGGCCATAGCCCCACGTGCAAATGGGTTTGTCTGGAAACCTGGCGGCTGCTCTAACAGCAATCTGTGTGGCATCCCATGCTTTATACTCGTCCTGTGAAACCGTCCAGACGACAAACAATAAGCCAGAGATATTAGGATCCGATAGCATCAGGTTTATAAGAGCTTCTGTGCTCTCCTGGTAACCATGAAGAATCCCAGCCGGCCAGGTATCCAGCGGATTAAAAGGTTTTATCCAGGAAGGAAAAAGCTTCCCCATTTGCGTCAGTGTATCCGGTGTTAATCTGGGGATTTCCAGCCCCTGAGAAATGAAGGCATCGGTGCCCATCCCCTTGATACCGCCCACATGCCCGATGATACCCACTCCTTTACCCTTCATCGATGGCAGGAACAGGAAGGTTTTAATCAGGTCATCCAGTTCATCTACATCTTTGACCCGTATGATACCGCTCTGGCGGAAAGCGCCATCATAAACGCCATCCTTGCCGCCCAGAGCGCCGGTATGGGAGGCTACCACCCGGGCGCCCTCGGGGGTGCGGCCAACTTTTAGCGCCAGAATAGGTTTTTTTAAAGATACCCGGCGGGCAACTTCTAAAAACCTACGCCCGGCCTTGACTCTTTCCATATGGAGAAAAATAAGCTCAGTTTGAGGGTCCGATTCGTAAAACTCCAGGACGTCTGCATAATCAATATCGCCCAGGTTACCCAAATCTAAAACCTTCCCTACCATCCTGCCCCTGCCAGCGGGTGGCTCCGGCCATGACCGGTAGCTAAATATTCCCGACTGGCACACGGCGCCCAGTGGAATCGTCTGCTCCGTGTACATGGGCGCCCAGTAGGTGTTCAGGCCATTAAATGCGTTAATGACGCCGAAGGTATTAGGGCCGACGATACGCGCTCCGCCTTCCCTGGCAATCCGGATTGCCTCTGACTGGATGTGTTTGCCTTCATCATCCTCGCCATCGTCCAGTCCCATGCTATAGAGGATAATGGCCTTTATCCCCTTCTGTACACATTCGGTAACCGCTTTTATCAACCCCTCCCGGGGCAAGCTGATTACCACCAAATCCACTTCTCCAGGTACAGCTCCAATGGAAGGGTAACTTTTCAAGCCCATAATCTCGGAGGCGTTGGGGTTTACCGGATAGATTTTACCTTTGTAACCATCCCGCAACATAGTCTCTACCGGGTTGGTATCCCCATCTTTAGCAGCCGTCTTCCGTGAGGCGCCGATGAATGCCAGTGATCGCGGCTCGAAAAATAGCTTCAAATTCTGGACAACATTCATTCCTTTTTACCCTTCTAAATCAACCTCTCCCCAACCCATCTCCGTTGACGGAGAGGGCGGGCACCCGCCTATGGCGGGTCGTGGGTGAGGTAAAATGCTTTCTCATATACCTAACCCGGACAAGCCGGAACCAAAAAGATTACACCACCCCGATGCATCGGGGAGAACACAGAGAATAGAAGAAAACCATAAATCCTCAGCGTTCTCTGCGTGCTCCGCGGTGAGAAATCTTTCCACTTCGCGCAAGATTATACTCTTAAGGGCCTAATGCTGTGTGGTCTTGATAGAATTCCCACCGGCACCATGAATCCGCAGGATGGGGGTCTGGCGGCGCAAATTCGCACCTTACTTTTACTGTAGTGTCAATAGCCTGAGCAAAGGCGCTGTGAATATTCAACCAGATATACTTACAGGGAAACTCTCCGATGCCCTGCTTGACCCGGCTATCCTGAACAGTACAATGGGTGTACCACAACACTATGCGTTCCGGACTTATCTCCTGATAGTCCCAGTCCATACACCATGAACTGGAAAGGAAATTGTAAGCCCGAATCACATCCCTGGGGCCATCCCCTTTTAGACCCAATAGCCTTTTTATCCTCCGGCCTTCTATAACAACCTGCCGTTTCCAAACCACCTCGTCCATCTCAACAGCCTTATCCTGGCTCCACCTGTTCTCTACGGCACGGAACCACAGTCCGTCCAGAGTCATGGCATTCTGAGACATCATCTTTACGGTTTTCACCAGGGTTTCTTTAGGTAAGTCCTCCAGAGTCAAATGGAGAGGCTTGTTTTCCCCGGAACTCAAACTTACACTCTTTCTTCTATCATTTATTTTCGGCGCTGTGGGTTCTGTGTTCGCCACAGAGACAAAGAATCGTAGTTAAACCGGGAAGCTGGAGGCGTGACCTTTGGCGGCGCAGCCACCGGTGGTTCTCCTTTAACCGATTTCATCAGTTCAAACGCCAACTCCAGATGCTCCTCGTAGCCGTGCACTGAAAGGACCACCGAGCCTTCCGAACCCCCGATGCCTCCGGAGGCCACATGTGTAGCGGATACCCCGGCCAGGATTTCCAGGGCTTGCACTTCGGTAACCACTAAAACATTGACCAGTGGAAACAGGCCGCAGGGCAAACCCATGCTGTATTTGAAGCGTAAAGCGCCACACTGCCGGGTGGCCTCTATTACCGATGGCACCAGCTTCTCCAGTCCCACCGGCACAATGAAATGGCTGCCGCGCACTGCAAGAACCGGCCAGGCTTCACCGATGGTGCCTGCTGTGGCGCCACCCACCAGTATTCCTGCATTCCCCTGGGGGTCCACCGCATTAGCGCCCTTGATAAAGACATCGCCGGCGTTAAATTCGTCAAGGGCATCCTTAGGAGATATCTCTATCTGTTTACCCTTTCTCAGGACAAAGGGTTTCAACCGGGATCCGGACTGATTGGCTACTAATTCACCGCCGGTGATACACCCCATAGTATAAGCCGATTTTGGTTCAATCTTTATGTGAAGTATCTCCTCGGCAACAAAGGCATTGGTTGTACCCCGGGACATGACGATGGTGCCGTTTTTCATAGCGGTTGTAACCTCGGGCATTGCAGCTACGGCTTTGGCGATAAGCCGCTTGGATTCGGCGGGCGTAAGACAAACAAGGGCTGAGACATCCTTGCCCGAAGGAATATCCCGATGCTGAGATGGATAGAACATAGACACCTCCTGGAAATTACGTGCTATTGTAGCATCCCAGGGGGCTAAATGAAAATACCCCATCAAATTATTCCCTCGCCCTTAACGGTCCGAACCGGACTTCGCAAAGGTGAAACGCTTTCGGAGGAGAGGTGAGTCCGAGGATGCTTTGATCATCGCGACTCCGGAGGTTAGGGTGGAGACATGTCCTGTCTGGACGTATGATAGGGCAATTACAAAATTACCCTGATATGGAACTTAAATATAAACTAATATGTGGTTTGCATTTATATACTAATTATTGCCTTGTAGCTGACTTTAAGATGCTATATAATCTACTAAATATATGCTATATTATATGCTTGGAGAGAAGAAAAATGAAAATTTCAGATGTTGTGTCCAATGCCAGGAAGAAATCTTTAACGCCTATGCAGGAGAAGGTACTGGAACATTTAAAGCGGCACCATGACGAGGTTTTCTCGTATAGAGACCCGGAACTGGCCAAAGAGCTGGGAATGAAACAGTCAGCCCTGGGTTTTACCCTGTGGGGCCTGGCTCATAAAGGACTGATAAAGAGCTTCAAAGCGGACAAAGTCTACTTTGGATGGAAAGCAGCCATAGACGAGCTGGAGCGGCAGATAAAGATGTTTGGGATGACGTAAAGAAGTACCTGTAATATTTTAGGTCAAATATTCGCTGATTTTCGTTTTGGATTTTGGCGGCGCTGTTGCCATTCCTTAGCCATCTCTAAAACTCTTTTTATCCTTCGTGCGCGGGTTTCCGGTCTTTTTGGATTTTCTATTAAAGTAACGTATCGCTTTTGGCATGATGGCCTCATTGATTCGAAAGCCGTAAGGGCTTGTTTATCGGCCTGAAGGGACTTTGCGAAGTCCTGCGGAAGTGAGACACCCTTTTTGGTTACCATACTTATTTCCTTAAGAATATAATCCCTCTAAATCCCCCTTACTAATGGGGATTCAGGGGGATCGGAATATTAGTATGCTCAGTTTTTGAATCGTCTCTGCAATGATGTTTTCAGGAAGACGGCAAATCAAATCAGCTTTTCGAACACGCCAATCAAGGCTTTTCGCCTGGTCTGAGAGGACAGCTCCACCGATGGCCAGACCGGAGGGAATGAGAACCTCAAAAGGATAGCCCTTGATTTCGCTCGTTATGGGGCATAAAATAGCCAGTTCCACCTTCCCATTGTAGGCCGCAGGTGAGAGGACAACTGCCGGCCGGCGTCCTGACTGTTCATGACCGGCCTGGGGGTTCAAGGTGATCCAGACAGCATCACCCCGGTCCGGTATATATGGTTTGCCGTTCACCATGCTTCGTTACCGATTAGAGTCCCTGTGTCAACTTCGCGATGGATGTTGCCTGCGGTGATCTGTTCCAATAGTCGTTCGAGGGTTAAGGAGGGCTCAATGATGCGCACAATAATAATTTTCCCATCTTCCAGCGACACGTTGACCGGCATATCTCTGTCGAGGCCTATTTCACGGGCAAATGACTTCGGGATGCGTAGCGCCAGGCTGTTTCCCCACTTTTGTATACGGCTTTGCATTGGATTGCCTCCACAAATGTATCTACAATGATGATACATCAGTCGGCCAGCATTATCAAGTCTGTTGGTATGCTGCTTTATGCTGGAGATGTTGTCAGGTAAGTTAAGTGTAAGCCCGGTCTTGCCGGATGTGACCTTATCTTTAGCTGATTCGATGGGTTCCGCTTAACTCCACCTCCCTACAAATGTTTAAGTTAAAGTCGATAAATGCTTAATCCGTTTGAGCATATTCGGATGGGTGCTCAGGGCCTCCATCATTTTCTCACCAAAACCAACCCTCACCTTCTTGGAGCGCAAAACCATAAGCTCACCAACATCGATGGATCCGCTCATATCCTGGTCAATCTCCTTTAATTCACGGACCTCCGTTAACGCGCGGGAGGGGTCGTTGACAAAAAAGGCTTTGGCCCCTTCAACCTTTTTTAGTTCTTCCTGAGGCACCCTGGCGGCGCCGATCACCAGTTTATAAAGGGCAGTGGCCATGTGTTGCGGGCTCGAACCTAACTCCACGCTACCTTCATCGGCATAATATTCACGAAGCCGGGAGGCGTAAAGGACCATTAGTTGCACTATGAAATGTACAACAAGTAAACCCATGCCAATCAACGGCAGAGGATTACTGCCGCCACGCCGGTCATCTCTACCGCCGCCAAGGATACCGCTCCACATCAGTGTCATAGCCACATAGTAGATAATCATGGGGAAAATATTGAGCAGGGTCATCAAGGCCATATCCTTATGCTTGAGGTGGGACATCTCGTGCCCCAGCACGGCGCGGAGCTCATCCTCTTTAAGAAGCTTGCGAATACCCTCGGTAACGCAGATGCGGCCGTCGCGTGTAGTGCGCCCGAAGGCAAAGGCATTGGGTATAGACAGCGCTGAGATGCCAACCTTGGGTTTGGGCAGCTTGGCCGCCTGAGCTAGCTCAGTTATCATGCGGTGCAGGGCCGGCTCTTCCTTCTCAGTGACATACTTTACTTTCATTGTCCAGCCCACCATCGCCGGACCCATCAGATACTGGATAAGCATAAAAACAACAGCTATGATTCCATAGACTAAAAAGCTGCCTACGCCAATAAGGTTGCCTATCAGAAGCACAATGGCATATATAACAGCAAACAGCGCCGCCAGTAGTAAGTACATGCGCAAAACTACACCCATTGGTTCCCCCTTTAATTATTAAATCCTGAATCCGAAGCGCCAAAGCACAAACGACATAACGTCGTTATAGCTACCCAACTTTTTGTTTTTTCTGATAGTCCTCGATGGCCCGGTGTAGGGCATCGGCGGCCAGGTTGGAACAGTGCATCTTTGTAGCCGGCAGGCCGCCCAGGGCTTCGGCAACGGCCTTATTAGAGATTACCAGAGCCTCTTCAATGGTCTTCCCCTTCACCATCTCCGTGACCATGCTGGAGGTGGCAATGGCAGCGCCGCAGCCGAAGGTCTGGAATTTGGCTTCCTCGATGCGCCCATCCTTTACCTTTATGTAGATCTTCATGATGTCGCCACAGACGGGGTTGCCTTCGGAGCCTATACCATCGGCATCAGTTATCGAACCAACGTTCCGGGGATTCTTGAAATGATCCATTACCATATCGCTATACATATTTCACCTCTTCTCGCTAGTAAGGGGAGACATTGCCCGCAACCGGCTTACAATTCCGGGGATTATCGAGGCTACGAAATCTATCTCCTCCTGCGTATT
>Ga0209514_10010329_pt1 | contig 10036 bp, 9 predicted proteins | sample Subgrocontami58m_FD_187452 | JGI IMG/M metagenome (GOLD analysis project Ga0209514, IMG submission 187452) | Subsurface groundwater microbial communities from S. Glens Falls, New York, USA - GMW37 contaminated, 5.8 m (SPAdes) (version 3) | ecosystem: Environmental > Aquatic > Deep subsurface >... | reverse complement strand
GAGGCGCAGGGACTGTCGAAGGACGTGGCCGAGATCGTCACCAAGGCGCTGGCTTAGCGTAGCCGGGCAGCTTTTTTCGACACGCGCTGATGCGCTACCGTGACGAGGTCCGGCCCAAGCCGATAATCACGAAGACCAACCGAACGGGGCGCAGCGATGCAATCTTACTGGATTCAATCGAGCGTGGATCAGACTACGTTGGAGCCGCGCGAGGTACCGGCAGCGGAGCCCGCGCCGGGGCAGGTGCTCGCGCGCATGAGCACAGACGGGCTCAACCGCGGCGAGTTTATTGCCGGCCATGGCCTGACTAAGGCAGGCGCAGCGAAGTCCGCCGGCGTCGCGAAGTACCGCGGCGTGGTAGACCATCTGGCGCGCCGCCGTGGTGAAACGCACCGGCGGCGACCCGACGATTCGCTACTTCGATCTCCTGTCGCTGGTGGACAACGAGAAGGGAAGCGTGACCGAGTGGGCCGGTGACGGGACAGCTCGCAACGTGACGCCAAAAGCCCGGCGCCATTGGCGTGACGAATTGAATAATTTGCTCGCGCCATAGGACTTCCATGAACGACACGAGCTGGCTCTGGGTCCTATTCACCGTGCTCGCCGCCGCGGCACAGACAGCGCGTAATGCCATGCAGCGCGAGCTGACGGGAAGCCTCGGCACGGTCGGGGCGACCCATGTGCGCTTCCTCTTCGGTTTTCCTTTCGTCCTTGTTTTTCTCGCCGGCGCCTCAGTGGCGACCGGCGTGGCGCTGCCGCGGCCGGATTTCATATTCTGGCCGTGGGTGCTCGTCGGGGCGCTGGCGCAAATCTTCGCCACCGCGACTATGCTCGCCGCCATGGGCGAGCGCTCCTTCGTCGTCACCATCGCCTATACCAAGACCGAACCGCTGCACGTTGCGGTGTTCGGGCTCGTCTTTCTCGGCGACCGAGTGACGCTGCCGATGTCCATCGCCATCGTGGTAGCGACGGCGGGCGTAATGACCATGTCATGGAAGCCGCGCACGGCGTTGGCGCGGAGCTGGCCGCCGATCGCGCTCGGCATCGGCTCGGGGGCACTGTTCGGGCTCTCGGCGGTCGGTTTTCGCGGCGCGATCCTGAGCCTCGGCGAGCCGAGCTTCATCATCAGTGCGACGTTGACGCTTGCGCTCGGCATCGTCATTCAGTCGCTGCTGCTGCTCGTCTACCTCGCCGCGCGCGACCGCCCTGTGCTCGCGGCCATCGCGCGGGCCTGGCGGCAATCGCTGTTCGCCGGCTGCATGGGCGCGGTCGCTTCCGAATTCTGGTTCCTCGCCTTTGCGCTGACGAGCGCGGCTAACGTGCGCACGCTTGCCCTGGTCGAAGTGCTGTTCGCGCAATTCGCGACCGCAATCGTGTTCAAGCAGGGCACCTCGGAGCGCGAGGCCTCCGGCCTCGCGCTCGTCATCGCCGGTGTGGTGCTGCTGCTGTGGGCGCAGTAGGCGCCTGAGCGTGAGCGCTCAATTCCGCTCGTCCGGCGGCACCGGCGCGAGTGGATGCGTGCGCGGGCGGCGACGCTGTAGCCGTCGAGCTAGTGCTTGAGACCCCAAGCCGAGCACGAGGCGGCGTTGCGCCGGCACTTCCTTGCATAGCTCCGGCACGCTGCGGCCGAGATCGGGCTGCGCCTGGCAGGCGTGCTCGAGGTCCGTGAAGCGCTGGAATTGGCCACCGACGAGAAGCGCGCGAGCAACATGCCGCCCGCCTCGATCATCCGGGAATCGCGAATCCCCGCAAAAGTCCCCGCTGAAAGAAAAACGGTCGGAATCGCGGACGATTGCGATCGACTTGGCCACGTCAGTTGCCCTGGGGAACGGGGACGAACAGGCTGTCGACCGGCATCATCTTGTCGGTAATGCCCTGCTGGTAGAGGTACAAGGTCAACGCGTTCAGGGTCGCCCGGTTGGGTTCGATGCCGTAGGGCCAGGGATCGCGACCCATCACCGCCTTCTGCTCCTCGATGTGCGCCGGCAGCCACGGCAAAGTGGCGCGCAGCGCGCCGGTGTAATCCATTTTCTCGAGCGCGAGGCGCTTCGATTCGCACAGCGCGCGATAGAGGCTGCCGGCCACTTCGGGATACTTTTCGTGCACCGCCTTGCGAATCGCCACCACATGCATGATCGGGAAAATCTTCGTGCGACGGTAGTAGTCCTTCTCCACCTCGACGAAATTCGGGAACAGGCGCTGGATGTTCGGGTTCTCCCCAAATCCTTTCGGCATGGTGACGCCGGCCAGCGCGTCGATCTCGCCCGAGGCGAGCAACTCGGAGAGCGACTTGCCGCTGGTGTTGTTCTCGATGTTGACCTTCTTCAATAGCGGCGGCACGGTCGGGCTGCCGTACGAGCCGGCCTTGTCGATCGCGCCCTGCACCCAGCGGATGCTGGAGAGATCGACGCCGTACTCGTTCTGCAGCAGGCCGCGAATGAATACGGCGGCGGTCATGGTGTAGAGCGCGACGCCGACGCGTTTGCCTTCCAGATCCTTGGGCGTGTTGATGCCCGCATTCTTATTGATGGTAATGAAGCCGTGGCGGAACACCCGCGACATGAACGCCGGAATGGCGACGAAGGGGCTGGTGCCGGCGGAGGTGCCGGCGATGAATTCCGAGCTCGACATCTCGGCCGCGTCGTATTCCTGGCGCGCGCCCATCTTGTCGAAAATGTCGCGCGGGTTGTCGTTGCCGATGAATTCGAAGTCGATGCCTTCCGGTTTCACTTCACCGGAATAGAGCGCGATGACGCGGTCGTAGACGCCGCAGGCGAATCTCAGTTTGGGTTGGGTCATGGTTTCTCTCTTGCGAGCGCCTTGCGCTTCCACAACTCCCACGGACGGCCGATGGTGGCGGCGATGTTGGCCGCCGCCAGCCGGCCCTCCTCGGGTTCGAGGTAGGTGATGCTGCCGCCGAGCATGATGGCCTGCACCTGCAGGCGCGCGTTGACTTCGGTGTAGACGGCGCGGTAGACCGCAAGCGGTATCGTGGAACCGACAACGACGTTGCCATGTCCGCGCATCAGCGCGACGGGCTTGTCCGCGAGAGACTGCGCGAGCGCGCGACCCAGCTCCGGATTACGCACCAGGAGGTCGGTCATGCCGCCGGCATCGCGAATTTCGAAAAGCGGCACGCCCTCGCTCAGGAACCCGCTCATGTGATAGAGCGGCCGCAGCGGCACGTTCGACACGCCGAAGGGCACCACCGCGGGCGAGTGGCTGTGCACGATCGCATTGATTTCTGGCCGCGCCTTGTAGATCTCGCCATGGATGAAGCGCTCCAAGTACATGGTGCGCCCGCGCCGGTCGACGGGATTGCTGTCCAGGTCATACTCCATGATGTCGGCGGCGGTCACGAGTTCCGGTGCGAGTGAGCGTGACAGAAAGTAGCGCTCCGGATTCTTGGGGTGACGCACGCTGACATGCCCGTAACCGTCGACCACCCCTTGGTCCGCCAGGATACGGTTGGCGGCGACCAGGTCCTCAATCAGCGCCGGATCAACAGGTCCGGCCGATGCCGGTGCGCCGAGCGCGGGCGAACCCGGTGCCATGGATGCGCGGGTGGCATACAGGAGAAGCGAAGGCGCACGATGCAGGAAGTAGGCCATGTCGGTCCTTTTGGTAACTACTCAGGTGGCCATCACCAGGATGCCCCCCAACAGGGCGGTACTCTACCCCATCCCGTGTCAAGGCAAGCGGGAAACATTCTTTTCCGCTGAACTCGAACGCGCTCATGTTGTACCCTGTGAACCATGGCAGGCGTCATGGTAATACAAGGACGGGAACTCAAGCGCCGAGGATATCCGAATGATCGCGCGCTATGTGCTCGACGGCATCTGCCTTGACCAGGATCGCGGATTTCAGGCGATCTACCTGGAACGCGCCGGCGACGGTCCGGCCGTGGTGGCCGACGGCCGCGCCGCGCAGGGACTTGACTCATCCGGGCGTGCTACGCTATCCGCGTGAAATCGGCCTCGCCCAATAGCGCGACCGCAACATCGACAATCAAAGGGAGACATCATGAACGCAAAATGTCTGTTGTCCGCGCTCGCCGTGGCGGCGGCGCTCGCCGGGTGCGCCGGCATGACGCCGCATGCCTGGGAAGTGACGCCGGGGATCCGCGCCGTGGTGGCCAGCCCGGATCGCAGCGACGCCGACCGCAAGACCGACGAGCGGCGCAGGCCGGAAATGCTGCTCGCGTTTGCCGGCGTCAAGCCCGGCATGAAAGTGCTGGAGGTCGGCGCCGGCGCCGGCTACAGCGCCGAACTGCTGGCGCGCAGCGTCGGGCCGCAGGGCATCGTGTACGCGCACAATTCGCCGGACGCGATCGCGCGTTTCATCAAGACGCGTTTCGATGAGCGCGCAGCCAAGCCGGTCATGCGCAACGTGGTCAAGCTGATTCGCGATTTCGACGACCCGGCGCCAAGCGAGGTGCGCGATCTCGACCTCGCGACCATGCTCTACGAGTACCACGACACGCCGGCCATGGGCATCGACCGGGCCAAAATGAATCGGCGCATTTTCGATGCGCTCAAGCCGGGCGGCTACTTCGTCGTCGCCGACCACTCGGCCAAGGCCGGCGCCGGCGTGAGCGGGTCCAAGACGCTGCATCGGATCGAAGAGGCGGTGGTGCGGCAGGAAGTCGAAGCAGCCGGATTCAAGTTCATCGCCGCCGCGGATTTCCTGCGCAATCCGGACGATCCGCGCGAGGCGACCTCATCTCGCGCGGCGTTCCGCGTGGACGCGTTCGTACTGAAATTCGTGAAACCCTGAGAAATCGCCGGTTTGTCTCGCGTTTAGCTTCCCCTAAATAACTCCTGCGCCCGCTCGCGCAGCTTCGCCTTCTGGATCTTGGTCGCGTTGGCCCCGGGCGTAACCGGGAAGGACTCAACCACGAATACGCGCAGCGGCACCTTGAATTTCGCGATGCGCGCGGTGCAATCCGCGATCAGCGCCTGTTCGTCGAAAGCTGCCCCCGCTTTCGGGATGACGAAGGCCACGGGCTTCACGCCGGCAGCCGTGTCCACCCCCACCACCTGCGCCGATTCCACCGACGCGTGCCGCTGCAGCACGTCCTCGATCTCGGCCGGACTCACCAGGAACCCGGACAGCCGTAGCGCATCGCCCAGGCGCGCAATGAACACGAATCTTCCGTCGAGAGTGGTATAACCGAGATCACCGCTCCTGAACCAACCGTCATCCGTGGTGGCGGCGCGGTTCGCCTCCTCGTTCTCGAAATAGCCGACCATGAGGCTGGGCACTTGGAATTCCAGCTCGCCCGCGATCCCGTGCGCCAACACCTCGCCACTCTCCGGATCGCGCGCGCGCACCCGCGCTTCGGCCGCCACCGGCCTGCCGCCGCCGAGTGTACGTTCGGCCAGGGGCGCCGACTCGTTTTGCCGCGCCATCAATGCCTGCACTTCGCTCATGCCGTACAGCCCGACCAGCCTGAGTCCGCGCGCCTCGGCGCGCACGGGCAGGTCGGCGAGTGCCGGGGAGAACGCTGCGTAACCGAAGAAACGCACGCTCGGAAACGGCTGCGGCTCGCTCACCGCGGCCAGCATTTGGTGGATCATTTCGTCGGTGGCGTGGGTATGGGTAATTGCGTGCCGCTGTACCGCGCGCGCCGCTTCCAGCGCATCGAAACCCGGGTACATCGCGAGCGGGCGCCCGGCCGCAATCGCGGCCATGGCATTGCAGAAACCGAACACGCCGCAAAGGGGAGCGGTGAGCAGGATTTTCGCCTGCGCCGCGCTGTAGCCGAAATCGGCCGCGACGTCGCGGGCGTGGCGTATCAGCGTCCTCTGGTCGTGCAGCACGAACTTGGGCGCCTTGGTGGTGCCCGAGGTGGTGAACATGATGCAGCCCGCCTCGGGCCGCGAGACATCGTCTGCGAGCGGCGCGCGCCCGATCAGCTTGCGGTAGCGGTGCGCGGGCTTGCCGATGAGTTCTGCCGGCGCGGCGCCGTCCTCCTCGTACACCAGCAGCGCCTCGAGCGCGGATAGCGCCGCGGGATTGCAGCCGGCGAGTAGGCCGCTGAAATCGATATGCTTGAAACCCGGCCAGTAGCAAAGCAGCTTGGCGCGCGAGCGCCCGACGATGTCGGCGAGTTCGTGGCTCCTGAAGCGCGTGTTGACCGACACCGCGATCGCTCCCAGCCGGGCGCAGGCGAAAAATAGGGCGAGCCAGGCCGGGACATTGGGCAGCCACAGGGCGACGCGGTCGCCCGCGCGCACGCCGAGTTCCCGCAACGCCCCGGCGAGGCGCGCGCTCTCGTCGGCCAGCGCCGCATACGCCAGGGGACGGTCGCGGTCGAGCAGCACGCCAGGCGCGGCGGCAAGGAATGCGGGAAGCGTGTCGGCAGGCATGCGCCGGAGGTTAATCCCGGCGCGGTCGCGGCGCAAGAGGCCGGTGGCGTGCTGCCGCCGTTGGCGCGCGTAGCGCGCAATGACCGCTCTTGGCGGGTGTCGGCTTTTAAGTAGGACACGGTGTTTAGAACTCAATCTAAAGTATCGAGCCAGAAGCCCAGTCCTTGGGCATTCAACTCGACGTCGTTGGAATAGATTTCGAGGATGCGCGCCTCCGCCAGGTGCGAACCCCAGCGCCGCGCTTCTTCGAGGAATATGCGCTTCACGCCCTCGCGCAAGCGCTCCGGCCGCGCCGCGCCGGCATTCTTCTCGCGCAAGCCGAGTTCGGCGTGCGCATCCACCAACCGGTGCAGCACCGCGCCCTTGGCCTGGATATCGCGAATTTGGCTGTAGTGGGTAACGTATACCGCTTCGGGCCCGAGCCGCAGAATGAGGTCGATGGAGCGATGGTAGGGTTCCGGATCGAACTGCACCGGGCTGGAAGTCGGGACGATGAACTGCCTGCCGGCCTCGTCCATCTCGCGGTAGGACAGGCCGAACACGTCGCCGGCGAAGACATGGCCGGATTTGGTGTCGAGAATGGCGACGTGGTGGCGCGCGTGCCCAGGGGTGTCGAGAAACTGCAGCTCGCGGCCGTTGAGGCGGATCGAGGATGCGTGCGGCGTCTCGAGGATGCGCGCCGCCGGCACGGGCAGGATGTCGCCGTACATCCGGCGCGTCGGCTCTTCCCCGTATACGGCGACGGTACCCGCTATCAGCCTGCCCGGATCGGCCATGTGGCGCGCGCCGCGCGGATGCACGGTGAGCGTCGCGTTGGGAAACTCCCGCATGAACAGGCCCGCACCGCCGGCGTGGTCGAGGTGGATGTGGGTCAGGATCACGTAGTCCACCTGCTCGGGCTGCAGGCCCTTGCGCCGCATCGCTTCCAGCACCAGCGGCACGGAGTGATTGGTGCCGGTGTCGATGATGGCCGCGTGAGCGCCCTCGACCATCAGATGGATGGCGTCGAGCATGGCCCGGTGGTAGCCGGAATCGATGGCGCTGATGCCGTGCTCGTAATCGATGACCTGGGGCATGGTGCCTGCCGGAAAGGACAACCAGCGCATTCTACATTGGGCCGGCGTCAGGGCGACGCCACAGCGCATGGCGGGGTAAAATGGCGCACCCGCATCTCCCAGGACTCGTTCCTCTTCATGCGCATCGCCGACATACGCCAGGAATACATGCGCGCCGGGCTCGTCGAAAAAGACGCCGCGGCCGATCCGTTCAAGCAATTCGATCGCTGGTTTCACGATGCGCTCGAGGCCGATCTGCCGCTGCCCAACGCGATGGCGCTAGCCACCGCGACCGCCGCGGGCCGGCCCTCGGCGCGCGTGGTCTTGCTCAAGGGCGTGGACGCTAGCGGCTTCGTCTTCTACACCAACTACGCCAGCCGCAAGGCGCGCGAACTCGCCGCCAATCCCTATGCCGCCCTGGTGTTCGCCTGGTCCGAACTGGAGCGCCAGGTGCGCATCGAAGGCGCAATCGAAAAGGTGTCGGCCGAGGAGTCGGACGCGTATTTCGCGAGCCGCCCTCTGGGCAGCCGCCTCGGCGCCTGGGCTTCGCCGCAGAGCATGGTGCTGCCGGACCGCCTGACCCTGGCGACGAAGGTCGCCGCAATCGTGCTACGCTACGGCAAGCATCCGCCGCGGCCGCTGCACTGGGGCGGCTACCGCGTGCTGCCCGAGGCGCTGGAGTTCTGGCAGGGGCGAAAAAACCGCCTGCACGACCGGCTGCTCTATACAAAGCAAGCGGGCGGCTGGAAAATCGAACGTCTTGCGCCGTAAATCCTTAGGGGCCGTTTCAGAGTTACCGAAACGGCCCCTGAATTAGGGGAGCATGAGGGGAGGTATCCCCTCATCTTGAAACAGGCCCTTGGAAAATTTTGAACCGGGAGGAGTCATGACTGATACCGTTAAATACCTGCTCGACGAGTCGCGCATTCCGAAGTACTGGTACAACCTCGCCGCCGACCTGCCGGTGGCGGCGCCGCCGGTGCTGCATCCGGGCACGCTGCAGCCGGTGGGACCCGCTGATCTGGCGCCGCTGTTTCCGATGGACCTGATCATGCAGGAGGTCGCGACCGAGCGCGAAGTCCCGATCCCCGAACCCGTGCGCGAGGTGTATCGCCAGTGGCGCCCGTCGCCGCTGTTCCGCGCGCGGCGCCTGGAGAAGGTGCTGCAGACGCCGGCAAAAATCTATTACAAGTACGAGGGCGTGAGCCCGGCCGGCAGCCACAAGCCCAACACCGCGGTGCCACAGGCCTTCTACAACAAACAGGCCGGGGTGAAGCGGCTCGTCACCGAGACCGGCGCCGGCCAGTGGGGCTCCGCGCTCGCCTTCGCCGGCGCGCTCTTCGGGCTGGAGGTCAAGGTGTTCATGGTGCGCGTCTCCTACGACCAGAAACCCTACCGGCGCGCGCTTATGGAGACCTACGGCGCGAGCTGCACGCCGTCCCCGTCGAAGGAGACCCAGGCGGGCCGAGCCATCCTCGCCCAGCGCGCCGACCATCCGGGGAGCCTGGGCATTGCCATTTCCGAGGCGGTCGAAATCGCGGCGCAGCGCGACGACACCAAGTACGCGCTCGGCTCGGTGCTGAACCACGTGCTGCTGCACCAGACGGTGGTCGGCCAGGAAGCGATGGCGCAACTGGAAATAGCGGATGACTACCCTGATGTGATCGTCGGCTGCACCGGCGGCGGCTCGAACTTCGCCGGCATCGTATTCCCTTTCCTCGGCGCGCAATTGCGCGGCGGCAAGAAGGTGCGCATCGTCGCGGTCGAACCGGCGGCCTGCCCCAGCCTCACGCGCGGCCAATACGCCTACGATTTCGGCGATACCGCGCATCTGACGCCGCTCACCAAAATGTACACCCTGGGCTCGACCTTCACCCCGCCCGGATTCCACGCCGGCGGCTTGAGATACCACGGCATGGCGCCGCTGGTGAGCCACATCAAGCAACTCGGTCTGATCGAGGCGGTCGCCTATCACCAGACCACCTGTTTCGACGCGGGCGTACTGTTCGCCCGCGCCGAGGGCATCCTGCCGGCGCCGGAGGCGAACCACGCAGTGAAGGGCGCGATCGACGAGGCGCTGAAGTGCAAGTCCGAAGGCAAGTCGCGCACCATCCTGTTCAACCTGTGCGGCCACGGCCATTTCGACATGCAGGCCTACATCGACTACTTCGGCGGCAAGCTGCAGGACCTCGAGTACGACGAGGCCGAGCTGGCGATGGCGCTCGCGGGGCTACCCTCGGTCAAGGCAGCAGCCTGAGTTGCGGCATCCCGCGTCTTAGGATCAGCGCATGGAATTCCAGACGCTCAAGGTCGCGCTCGCCGATCAGGTCGCGACCATCGAGCTCAACCGGCCCGAGCGCGCCAATGCGATGGAGCTCGCCATGTGGACCGAGCTGCGCGAGGCGATGCGCTGGCTCGACGAAACAGCCGCGGCGCGCGTCGGCGTGATTTGCGGCGCCGGCAAGCATTTCACCTCCGGCATCGACCTGGGCATGCTCGCCGGGATGCGGGCACAAGTCCGCAACGACTGCGACGGCCGCGCGCGCGAGAAGCTGCGGCGCGTGATCCTCGACCTGCAGGACACGCTCAGCTCCATCGAGCGCTGCCGTA